>Ga0194133_10000490_pt1 | contig 79818 bp, 70 predicted proteins | sample TA2KigOf40mmetaG_FD_155448 | JGI IMG/M metagenome (GOLD analysis project Ga0194133, IMG submission 155448) | Freshwater microbial communities from Lake Tanganyika, Tanzania - TA2015055 Kigoma Offshore 40m | ecosystem: Environmental > Aquatic > Freshwater > Lake | place: Tanzania: Lake... | reverse complement strand
TTCCTTGGTAGATACTTGCCAAAACATATAAAAACCTTCAATGGGTTCACTGTATTCTTTTACAGCCGAGATGGGATTCTCCTGTAGAAATTTTTCTATGGCTTCTTTATCTTTTTGCAAGATCACCTCTTGGGTCTGATCGGGATCAATACAAGAAACCAAAGAAAACAGCCCAATAAGTAAGGCGATTGCTGCAACACCATTGGATTTCATAGTCATGGGTTTTGATAAGAAAATGAGGATGCCGGATTATTTTTGTACGTCGGTAACTTCTACGTCAAAAACCAAGATAGAGTTGGCCGGAATCATCGTACCATATCCCTGCTCTCCATATGCTAAAGGAGAAGGAATGATAAACTTGGCTTTGGATCCTTTTTTCAAAAGCATCAAACCCTCGTCCCATCCTGGGATAACTTCACCCATGCCTACATTAACTCGAAGCGGCTGGTAAGGATTCCTTTCGTCAAATTTATTGTTTTCCTTGGCAAGATCAGGCCAGGAGGTATCAAATAGGGTGCCATCAAGTAGATAGCCGGCATAGTTAACATACATGGTAGTTCCAGGGGTAGTTTCTGGGCCTATACCAGGCTTTTCAATAATGTAATACAGTCCGTTTTGGGATTTTTGAGCATTCAAATTATTCTTCGCTAAGTAAGCTTCGATGGTCTTGGACTCTTCCACCATCAATACTTTTGCCCGCTCTGCTGCTCTTTCTTGCTCTTTCTGCATGGCTTCTTCGTAGAAGGCCTGCATTTCTGCCTCTGTTTTTACCTCGTAAGCTCCCAATCTAACCTTGATTACATCGTCCTCCTTGATGGGAGAAGGCTGGTTGCCACTAAAAATAAGCTTGGCAGCCGCTTCAAAAGTGATTGAATCACCTTTTCTCAAACTTAGGAAGATCTCATCCATACCATTTTGTGGTTTAATGGTATCGTTGGCCATTAAATATCCTGGGAAGGGCTGTTCTAAAGTACTGTAAATGGTGGAATCTGACTGAGTTAAGATAACCAAGTTGTATAGTACAAAGTCACCATTTTTAGGCTTTTCGCTACCTTCTTTGATGTAGGTATATTCGATGGCATCCTTTTCGGTAACCTTGGTTTTCTGACAAGAAGAAAGCGTGCTCACCCCTGTAATCAAGGCAAGAACAAGGATAAGGGGTTTGTAATTTTTCATAATTGAGGGGATGAATTTCAACATGTAACGCGTTTAGATTAATGAATGGATTCTACTTGAGCGTGGAAAAGAGCTTCTTGATGCTCCTGTACCAAGGACTCGAATCGCTCCACGGTTTTCTTTAAGCTCAAAGAAGATTTACCACCGGCTGCATTCACGTGACCTCCTCCTTGAAAATGGTCCGCCGCGAATTTATTTACAGGTACTTCCACGCTAGAACGAAACGAAATTTTGATGCCGTCCTCACGCTCGGAAAATAAAGCAGCCAACTTTATTCCTTCCAAAGATAAGGCATAATTTACCAATCCCTCCGTATCCCCAGTTTGGCTTTGATATTTTTTAAGATCTTTTTTACTGATCACAAAATACGCAGTATGTAAATCCTTTAAGATTACCAACCTTCGGGTAATAGCAAATCCAATAAATTTGAGTCTATTGATGGAATTGGAGTCGTAAATCAAATTGGCAATTTTGGCAGAATCCGCTCCAGCCTCTATCAATTCTGCCACTACTAAGTGTACATTTTTAGTGGTATTGGGATGGCGAAATCCCCCGGTGTCGGTCATAATCCCTGCATACAAGCACGAAGCGATGGCTTTATCGATCAAGGCTTGGTCTCCCAAGGCTACGATCAACTCGTAGACGAGCTCGCAGGTAGCCGCAGCACTTGTACTCCAAAGCCTGAAGTCGGCAAAGTCCTCCGGATCTTGGTGATGATCGATATTGACAATATAGGCATTGGATTTCCGAATCAAATCGCCTATGGCATTAACTCGATCTAGGGCAGAAAAATCCAAACAAAAAATGATTTCTGCAGTCGTTAACTTGGCCTGTGCTTTTTCCCTATCTGTATAGGAAGAAAAATCCAAAACCTCATCGTTACCTTTCATCCAAGTCAAAAAATAAGGGTAGTCAGAAGGGGTAATGACGGTAACCTCATGACCCTTTCGAATAAGGTAATTGTAAAGTCCCAAGGAGGAGCCTAGCGCATCGGCATCTGGCTTTACATGAGTGGTAATGACTATTTTCCTCGCAGAGGAAAGTTCTTTTTTAAACGTACCTAAAGCTTCCATTTATTCGTTTCAGCTGCACCAAAGGCTCCAGAGGCAGCAAAGGTCAGTAAATTTTAGACAAATCCCAAAGCAGGAAAGCATTGATCCTGAAGTGGGTAGAAGAGAATTATTATTGACACAGTCAATTTTGATTCAAAAAGACCTACTTTTGCACCCGAAACAAACCAATGAAACTCCAATCCCATGGCAGGAAACAGAACATTCACCATGATTAAGCCAGACGCTTTTGAGGCAGGCAACACTGGCGCAATTTTCAAAATGATTGAAGCGGCAGGCTTCAACATAGTAGCCATGAAGGCTACTCGATTGACCCCAGAATTGGCTGGTAAATTTTATGCTGTACACAGCGAAAGGCCTTTTTACAAGGATTTGTGTGCCTACATGTCTTCAGGACCAATTGTTGCTGCCATTTTGGAAAAAGCAAATGCGGTGGAAGATTTCCGCACGCTCATTGGTGCTACTAATCCTGCACAAGCAGCAGAAGGCACCATCCGCAAAATATTTGCAAAATCTATAGAGGCTAATGCCGTGCACGGATCAGACTCTGACGAAAATGCTGCCATTGAAGGCAATTTTTTCTTTAATCAAGCAGAAAGAGTTCGCTAATGGTAGTTATTGAAGAAAAGGCCCAGGATATCTCCCGGGCCTTTTTTTGTTTTAGTTTTCTTGGACTTGCATGCAATTTTTTATTTGGGCACCATTTCTGACATGATTTTAGCAGAAAGCAAAGCCAAGGGAATCCCTCCCCCAGGATGCACGGATCCTCCACAGAAGTAGAGGTTTTGAATGGTGGAGGAAAAATTGGGATGCCTAAGAAATGCTGCAAATCGGGTGTTGGAACTGTTGCCATACAAGGCTCCCAAAGCAGAAGAAGTTTTGCACTCAATACTCCTGGGATCCAGGATTTCTTCTACCTGAATCAAGGGAGCGATGTCCGTTTTCAGAATACGGCTCAACTTTTGTAAAATATTTTTTCTAGCTGCAGCAATCAGCACTTCCCAGTCTTGGCCCTGATTGTTGGGAACATTGATCATGGTAAACCAATTCATGCATCCCTTCGGGGCATCATCTTGCTTACAAACAGAGGTGATATTGAGGTAGACCGTGGGATCAGAAAAGATACTCCCTTTGCTGAAGATATGGTCAAATTCAGAAGCATAGTCTTCCGAAAAAAAGATATTGTGTAATCCGAGCTGGGAAAATTGCTGAGAAATTCCCCAATAAAAAATCAAGGCCGAACTGGACTTAGGCTGATGGAGTAATTTTTTAGGCTGAGGTTGTTTCTTCAAAATGGTTTTGTAGGCATTGACCATGTCCATATTATTGACGACCACCTGTCCTTCTACCTTTTTATCATGTACCAGCAGGCCTAGGGCTCTACCTTTTTCTACCAGAACTTCCTGCACTGGAGAATCGAAATGATAGCGAATCCCAAGTCTGCAGGAGAGGGAATACAAGCTCTGAGTGATATCATGCATTCCTTTTTTAGGAAAAAAGGCTCCAATATTATATTCTAAATGCGGAATGATATTGAGAGTAGCTGGAGTTTGGTAGGGATTGGAACCGTTGTAGGTGGCATAGCGGTTAAATAACTGCACCATTTTTGGATGTGAAAACAGGCGCTCGTTTTCCTTATTCATCGTGGAAAAAATACCCAATTTTCCTAGCTTGAAATAGGCTGAAAGTGCTTTAGGCCCTACCCAGGTCTGCCATTTGTGTAAGGACTTGTGCATAAACAAAGGAGCTAAGTGCTGGTATAGAAAGGCAGATTGCTTCAGCGCCTCCAGAATTCGGTCCCTGGGCTCACCCAGAAGGTTTGCTACCTCATTGGCAAAACGAAGGGGTTCAGCATAGGCTTTTAGGTGAATTCCATCTTCCCAAAAATAATGGCAAGCCACTTCTAACTTCTCGTAATCAAAATGCTTGCTCGGATCTTCTCCTGCCAATTGAAATAATTCTTCCACTTGCTCGGGAAGGGTAAATAGAGAAGGCCCTGCATCAAATCTGTACCCTGATACTTCGATTTGTGAAAGTTTTCCTCCTGGATAGGCGTTGGCTTCAAATACCTCCACCTGATATCCCTTTACTGCAAGCCGAATGGAAGCTGCGATTCCTGCGATTCCTGAACCTATTACAAGTGCTTTTTTCATGGGCGCCATGCTATACATTTAAATCAGGATTAGAGGGCAAAATGTTTCGATTGCAAAGAAAAAGGTCTAGAACAGCAGGATATAGATACACTAAAACTACATTTTATAGTTGACCAGAACTAAGCAAGAGGATTGCCCAAAGGAAGGGGAGCTTGGATATTCCAACGCCCCTGTGTTCTTTTCATCAAGAAAAGCTTTTCTACTTCAAATTCTACTTCGATAGGATAGGCTTTAGCAAATGCCAAGGCCTCCGTAAAGATATCCTTTTTGAGGTCCTTGTAGGCTAAAGTTAGGTGAGGCTGGAAATTTTGATCACTTAACTCTAAGGGGAGGTGCAAGGATTTTTTACAATATGCACCTAATGCAGCTTGAAGCGTCGAAAGTGGTTCTGAAAGAAGTATGGGATGAAAGATTACTCGCTTTCCAAAGTGACCAAGCCCCGAAATTTTCAATGAAAAAGGGGTATAATTATGAAGGAAAGAGGTCAATTGCTTTACCAAATTCTCCTCTTTTGCTTCTTGGTAACTAAAGGGCATTTTAAGGGTAACATGGGAGGGAGAATTCAAGGCATACTTGACATTAAACTTGGACTTTAGAAGTTCTTTGATCGCTCGTATCTCTTGCTCAATGGGATCGGGGGGAAGTAAAGCCAAATAGTATTTTCCCATTTGCTTCATACCTTCTTATATTTTGGGCTTTTGACAATAAAAACAGGCCTGATCCCCTTCTCCAGATTGATTATACCGCTTGGCTTTTTCTTCCCATGCAGCAAGTTCTTGAGCGGTAAAATGGATCTTGATTTTGCTTCTATCCAAAATCTCTCCTCGCTCGTAGAGGCCGGTTCCCCAAAATTGAAAACCGGTAGAGTCGAAAATTATCTCCCTGATGGAAAAGCCTATTTCTTTAGCGGCCACTTGAAACCCATTCGTACTGGGAATATGTAAGTGTCTTGGAGCATCTAGCTGCACCCATAAAGGGCCTTTTTCTCTCCACAGGAGGGCATCTGTCACGGGACATCGGACAAGGAGGATCCCTCCAGGAGCTAAGGCACCAAACGCATCTTGGAGCACCCTTCTGGGATTATCCATGTGTTCGAAGGAATGATGCATCATGATTAGGTCAAAGCATAGCCCTGAAGAGGCGATGTCCGACTTCCAAAGGGTAAGTCCAGAACTTATTTTCTTAGTTTCCGGTAAAAATGGATCAAATCCGTGCAGGTCTGTAAACCCTGAGATGCTCATCTCATACAAAAGTTGGCCCGAACCACATCCCACATCTGCTATTCGTTGGTGGAAGGAGGGGTTGAGCTTTAATAGCCAATCCCCAAATGGAGGGGAGAAAAAAGGCCATCCAGAATTCAAAAATGCGTTCATGCGAAGCTTTTTAAAAGCTCTCCGAAAAAATGTGGAATACTGTAAGGAGGAAAAAGAATAATACGTGTTGGGATAATATGCGGAGAGATCCTTCGGAACATCGATAAGCTGAAGAGATCCGCAAGAGGCACAGGCCATGTAGGAAAATGTTCCTCCGAGACCAAGCATGCGCTCTGTAGCTAAAAAAGTAGTACCCTGGGTAGAATGACAAAAATTACATCTATAAGCCGAATCAATAGGCATTTTCTCGGTTGAATATCAACTCGTATACGGTCTTGATCATGATCTCAATATCCAAAAGGAAGGTCCAGTTGTTGATATAAAAAGCATCCAGCCTTACCCGAGAGCGAATTTGAAAGTTATTTTCAATTTCCCCTCTATACCCTCTTACCTGAGCCAAACCGGTGATGCCTGGCTTGATTTTGTGGCGAGCATTGTAGCGTACTATTTGATTTTTGAATGTTTCATTCATGGGTAGGGTATGTGGCCGTGGGCCTACAATAGACATGTTCCCCATGATTACATTCAAAAACTGCGGCATTTCATCCAAAGAGGTATGTCTCAAGAATGCACCAATACGAGTAACTCGGGGATCCTCCTTAGTTGCCTGCAAAGAGTCTGCATAGTCGTTAGGAGTCATGGATCTAAACTTTAGGCAATTAAATACCCGATTATTTAAACCATTTCTTTTCTGGATAAAGAAAATTGGCCCTCTGGATTCAAGTTTGATCAACAACCCAACCAAAGGGATAAGCCAAGACAAAATAAAGACGGCAACCATACCGGCAAAAGCCAAGTCAAAGACTCGTTTTGCCATTCGATTCAATACGCTATCGAGAGGAATTTCATTGACGTTGATGACAAAAAAATCTCCATACCTCGAAAAGGATAAGCTCTTTTCCAATTGAAGGCTTTGTCCAGGAATCATTTTCACCTTGATGTAATGCTCCTCTGCAAAATCAATGACTTGCTTAACCAGACCTGCATCTAGTTTTTCATGAATATAAATCAAATCCAAATTCAACGTTGTCGCCTGATTAAATAGTTCTGCTATACCACCACGGGTCTGCTCACAATCGGATTGATCATCAAAATATCCCAAAAAATTAATTCCAAAATCTTTTCTAATTCTAAGCACATCCACCAACTTGGGGCTAGTGGTACCTTTCCCTACGATCACTGCATTTTGATAGTTATTTCCTGAAGCTCGGTATTTTCTAAGCATCATGTGGACCGCTACCCTAAATATTCCCATGAATAGCCCCAGGATAGTACCTAGGGATCCGATTTGAATCCATCGGTAATTGCCCACTTGGAGAGGAGTCCAAAGAATCGCAGTGGCACCTAAAAACCAAAGTAGGGAGACAGATAGGCTAGAGAGTGTTTGGTCGTATTCATCGGTACGTCCGATCTTGTAATCCTTTCTAAGAATAGAAATTAGGATCCACAGCAGTGCTAGGGGAAGAAATGCGGAAAATTGCGTTTGTCCCAATACTTGCATACGCTGAAGAAAAAAATTAGCTAGGGCCAAAGAAAGCAGAGAGGCTAAAAAATCACTGATTGTAAACAACCAGGGAAAATAAATATCAAATCTTTTCTTCATAAAAATCTAGATGAAAATAAATATAGTCTTGTCCTTAAAAATGGAATAGGCAAGGGCTTTACAGGTAAACCATGCAAAAATAAGAAAGAATTTGTCAAGGCTTATTACTTTTGAATTAAATTATACTTGTTCTTCGAATAAATTTAGCATGCCCTCCCTAGTAGATTTTTTTTCATCTTCCGATCATCCACAGTCTTTAGGGCATAAATTCCGTGCCAAACGTCTGCAAACTTTTGAAAGTTTATTTTTCAAAAACTTTAGTTTAGACAAACCTGTGAAGATCCTTGACGTAGGCGGGACCGCCTACTTTTGGAAGAATAGTCAATTGCTAATTCACCCCAACATTCACATCACGCTACTAAATCTGCAATTAGAAACAACAAGCCATGCTTCTCTTAGCTCCATGCAAGGAGATGCTACAGACATGAAAGAATTTGAAGATTGCCAATTTGATTTGGTGTTTTCCAACTCAGTCATTGAGCATCTCTATACCTTTGAAAATCAACAAAAAATGGCGGCTGAAATTCTTCGTGTTGGAAAAACTCATTTTATTCAGACTCCCAATCTGTCTTTTCCTATAGAAGCCCATTATGCACTTCCTTTTGCCCAATATATGCCTAGGTCCTTGGTGTTTTTTTTACTCACAAAAACCAAACTAAGTCGCTTTCAAAAGTGGGATCCCGTGGACGCAGAACAATACTTGGATGAAATTCGACTTCTAAATGAAGGAGAAATGCGCGTACTTTTTCCAGGTTCTTCAATACTAAAAGAAAAAGTGGGAGGACTCACCAAGTCCCTCACCGCACACAATTTGGATTAATCTGCAAATTGAAGTTTCACCAAATTGGCATAGATACCAGAGGATTTTTTTACCAGCTCTCGGTGGGTGCCCTGTTCCACGATTTTTCCTTCGTGGATGACCAAGATTCGATCTGCCTTTCGTATGGTAGCCAATCTATGTGCGATAATGAGAGAAGTTCTTCCTTTCATCAACAAATCCAAGGCCTCCTGTACCAAAACTTCTGACTCCGCATCCAAAGAGGAGGTGGCTTCATCCAAAATGAGTAGGACAGGATCCTTTAGTATCGCCCTGGCAATGGCTACCCGTTGCCTTTGCCCTCCCGAAAGTTTGATGCCTCGCTCCCCTACTAAGGTGTCTAAGCCCTCCGGAAATTGAGAAATAAATTGCCAAGCATTTGCCTTTTTAGCCGCAGAAATGATTTCCTCCTCCGAGGCTTCAGGCTTTGCATAGGCAATATTTTGACGAATGCTACCTCCAAACAAGAGTACTTCTTGGGGGACTACTCCCATCTTACTTCTCAGCGATTTTAATTGCCAAGCATTCAGGGGATATCCATCCACAAGTATTGTGCCTTGGCTGGCTTCGTACAATCGAAGAAGCAATTGAGTGATGGTAGATTTTCCAGCTCCAGAATGTCCTACCAAGGCTATTTTTTCTCCAGGACGAATATGAAAGGATATTTCTTGGAGCACCTCTACTTCAGGTCGAGTGGGATATGAGAAACTCACCTGATTAAACTCGATTTCTCCTGTAAGGGTAGAAATGATTTGTCCTTGCTCGGGTTCCAACTCTTCTTCTAAAAGTTCAAGTACCCTTTCCGAACTCCCGATAGCCCTTTGCAATTGGCTGTAGATGTCTCCAAGGCCTGCGATCGAACCTCCAATAAAAGTGGTATACAAGACAAAAGATACTAACTCGCCTACGCTTAATTCTCCGGTGGCTACCAGGCTAGCTCCATACCACATGACCCCTACAATGCCTCCAAAGAGTGCAAAAATGACAAAGGAAATGAAGGCCCCTCGGAAGCTTGCGGCTTGGAGGGCAATAGCCACTGCTTTTTTAAGCCCATTGGCATACCGGTTTGTTTCATAAGATTCTCCAACAAAAGATTTTACCGTAGCAATGGATTGTAAGGTTTCCTCTACAATTACATTTGCCTCAGCCAATTGATCTTGGGTCTTTTTGGATAGCCTACGAATATATTTTCCAAAAATCATCGCAATCACAACCAAAACGGGGAATGTACCCAACATGAAAAAGGTCAACTTGGGAGTGTTGATAAATAAAAAAATAATCCCTGCCACTAAGGTGACTACTTGTCGAAAGAGTTCTGCCAGGGTGGTAGAAAAGGTATCTTGTAAAAGCCCGACGTCTGCAGTAATTCGGCTAATCAACTCTCCTGTTCTTCGCTGATCAAAAAAACGAATGGGAAAGCGAATCAAACGAGAATAAACCGCCAAGCGAATGTCCCGCATGGATTTTTCAGAAACCTGGGCAAATAACCGAACACGAAAAAAGGAAAAAACACTTTGTACTGCCAAAATACCTATCAATAGGAAGGCGATGTGATTGAGGTCGGTAAAAATCCAATTAGTCCCTTGAGCAGTATCGATCAATTTACCTGCTACATAGGGAAAGCTCAACAAAGTGAGGGAGGATAAAAACAAAAAAATAGTTCCTAGGAAAAAGGCCCCCTTGTAGGGGAGAATAAATTGAAAAATGCCCTTCAACTTACTCAGATTCTGCTTACTCAGCTTCCTCTTTTCTTCTGGCTCGAGCGCAATCCCATGTTTTTTTGCCATGCCTAGGTCATGTAAATCAGGCACAAAAATAGCACATTCACTTCAGTATAGCGTGTAACTTGGCAAGTAATAGCCTTACCAGCCCATTTTCTGGGCCAAAACTTCTCCGAGGGCAGCAGAATGCTTGAATCCATGTCCGGAGCAAGCCGAAACCCATAAAAAGTTTGGATTGCCCTGCATCTCCTCTAGGATAAATTTTCCGTCTTCAGTTACCGTGTAAAAGCAAACCACCGCTTGGGTTACCTTTTTGCGTAAGCCCTGGATTCTCCCATTTATTTTGGTCTCCCAGAAGGTTTCAATCTCTTCTTGACTCACCTCTCGCTCTAGTTGATCTGGATGATCTACTTCAAGAAAGGATTCGGTAGCTACCTTGATGGTCTTCCCATCTAGGGAAGGAAATCCATACAAAAAATCTTCCAGATTAGGGCCAAATCCCCACATCCATACCGGATACTGCTTCCAATCGGTAAAATTTTGATCTACTTCTACCCAGTAGAGCACCTGTCTACAGATACGTAGTTGCTTGCGCTGCTGCTCAGGTAAAAAATCTTTGACCCAGCCTCCAGCACTTAGGATTAGTTTTTTACAAACTACTTTTGCATAACCTACATCCACTACAAACTTTTCGCCTTGGGGCAAGATGGCCTTTACCTTCGTTTCGGTCCAGATGCTTGCCCCCATTTTTTTTGCTAGATCCAGTTGAGCTTGGATAGCTACCTCTGGAAAAAGGTATCCCGCTTCTTTCTCTTGATACACTTTACTACCTGCTGGGAGTTGAAGCCCTGGGAAGGTTGCAGATAGTTCTTGGACATTCGGAAGTCTATGTTCAATGCCTTGGTTTTGAGCATACCTTAGCGTGCGCTCCCAAAATCCTTCTGCACCATGTTTGGACCAAGCCACCTCAGCCGAATCGATCAAAAGCCCCCCCGTACGATTTTTTATCTTTTTCCCAGATTGGAACTCAATTTGATCCCATAATTCATGAGAACGCTTGGCCAGGGCTACGTATTCTTCCCCTTCGCCTACGGCAAGTCGGGTGATGCGAGTTTCTCCGTGACTTGAACCCAAGGTATGAGGAGGAGTAAATTGATCTATACCTAGTACTTGGGCCCCCTTCAAACTGAGTTGATAAAGGGTAGCTGAACCTACGGCTCCAAGGCCAACTACGACAACATCCACACTCGTTTTTTCCATAGAGGCTTTTAAAAATCTTTCTAAAATAAGGGAATCAGTTCATCTCTTTCTGCACGAAAAGGAATTTTTTGCTTCAAGACGCCTCCAAGGTATCCACTTGAGAAGCTATCCATGCAGGGCGCCAGGATACCGCCAGGGTAATTCCAATCAAAGCAAGTCCAATACCCAGCAAATCGAGTAAATTGATTTTCACCGGATAGGCGTCGATCACCCCTGAAGAAATTCCTAATGAAATCAACCCAAATTGCTGTTGCAACAGGACAAGCACTATACCTAGCACCAAGCCCAATAAGGCACCAGAAAAAGCAATTATGGCCCCTTGCTTGAGGAAAATAGCACGAATCAAAGAGGATGAAGCCCCCAAAGACTTCAAAATGCCAATATCTTTTTTCTTTTCTATGGCCAACATGCTCAGGGAAAAGAAAATGTTGAAAGAAGAAAGTGTTAGTATAAAGGTGAGTGTGAGGAAAACAAAAAGCTTTTCAAGTTTAACCGTACGGATCAAGGTAGCATGCTGCTCGTCAGCATTTTTTACTGAAAATTTGGATCCCAAATGTAGGAGCAGGGATTCTTGTACTTTTGCGATAGAATAGCCTTCTTTTACATTGATTTCTAAGGCAGTTCGCTTGGGTCCATATTCTAAAAGATTTTGAAAAAATTCAAGAGGGACTATGACGTACCCGTTGTCAAAACTTTGTTCAATGCTAAAGAATCCCCTCGGCTCAAGAGAAGCTTGAGCATACAAGCGGCTGGGATCAAGACTACCCGAAGAAGGAGGGGTTTTGGGGTAATAGACAGTAAGTGGAGCATTAAACTCCCCCAAGTTTACCGAGAGGGAATGGGCAAGGCCTCTACCCAAGATGACGCCAGGCCTTTGGGACGAACCCAAAGAAGTGTCCCCCCAGAAATATCCTTGGGAAAATCTCTCCTTATCTAAAAAATTTGAAGAAACGGCCTTGACTCGTGCTACTTGTTGGTTGCCTCTATATTCTAAAAGGGCATTGTCCTCAATCACTTCAACGACTTCTTCCACTCCTTCCAAAGCAGCAACGGCTTTCAAAAAATCTTCTGAAACCTCAAAACTCTTCCCTTGCGTGGGAGCTACCTTAAGTTCTGAGTCAAAGCTGGCAAATAAACCACGAATGACTTCTTCCAATCCGTTAAATACGGACATCACCACAACCAAAGCCATGGTACTCACCGCTACCCCAACTACTGCAAGCCAAGAAAGTAAGGTAATGAAGTGCTGTTTCTTCTTACTTTTAAAATATCGCTTAGCAATGAAGGAGCTGGTATTCACCATATCTTGAGGAAATTACTCGTCATCTTCTAATTCGTCCATTGGCGCTGGGGGAATTTCCAGATCAGAAATGATCTTATCCATGTGTTGAGCATAACTGGCAGAATCATCTGGGAAAAAGGCTAGTTCTGGAATTACCCTTACCGACTTTCCGATTCGCTTGGCTAAGGCGTGGCGGATTTCTTTTTTATGGGTATTGATGCTCTCTATTTTGGCGTTGGTATCTCCAAAAAGACAACTCAGGTACACCTTTGCCAATCCCAGATCTGGACTCATCAATACCCTCGTTAGGGTAACCAGGCCAGGACCTATAACATGCCTTGCCTCCTTCTGAAAAATATCCCCTAGTTCTTTTTGAATTAATTTTGCGTACTTTAATTGTCTTTTGTTTTCCATCTGAAGTAATTATACTACAAATTTAGTGATTTACTCGGGCATGCTTTAATTTCGACCCAAAACCAACCTAAGCGACTACAGGCCTTGCTTAACTTCTTTAGAGTCAACGATCCTTTTCGACTATTCGGTATTGCAATCTACCTGGTGGTAGTCAGTTTGGTGTCCGCTCTATTCTTTACTTTTCCTACTACTAGCCCCACTTTATTGTGGATGGTTTTAGGAGAAAGATTGAGCGAAGGGTATTTGCTTTATGTAGATATTATAGACGATACAGGCCCACTTTCGGCTGGGGTTTTCATGGCCATTCATTCTGTTTTTGGAAGGAGTGAATGGGTCTACGAACTGTTAGGAATCATTCTGGTGGGCACACAAATTTACTATTGGAATAGTACCCTGATCAAATTTCGAGTTTTTGACGAAAACACCTATCTCCCTGCCATCATTATGGCGGCTTTGTTTTATTTTTCTTTCGACTTGAGACAATTATCTCCCACGCTTTTGGGGAGCACATTTTTAATTTTAGCACTAGGGCAACTTTTTTCTCAAACCGTCTTACAAAAGGAAAGTAATGAATCTACCTTACTCATAGGAATTTATGGAGGATTAGCCACGGGCTTCCACCTGCATTTTCTATTTTTTCTGCCCTATCTTATATTTTCAGGCTTGGTTATTTCTGGCTTTTCCTTTCGCCAACTTTTCCTTACCCTCATTGGCTTTGCACTTCCCATTATTTCTATCCTCTTGTTTTATTATTGGAACGATGGGCTAGAACAAGCTCTTCAAGTTTGGCCTATTTTCTTTAGCTATCCCAGCTATAGCTACCAGCCAATGCTGAGTTGGTTGATTCCTGCAATTTTTCCTTTGCTTCTTGCAATAGTAGGTTACATTTTTGGTGGAATTCTTCGTGGCTCTACCATCAATCAACAAAAGCAGCGCCAACTGATTTTACTCTTGCTCTTCTTTTCCTCTACCTTATTTTTCCTTTTTAAAAATCAGGCCTCCTACCAACTGGTAATCTTTATCCCAGGCCTTACCTACTTAATCACCCACTTGTTTCTCCATCTTAACTGGGGAATAATTGCCAAACCTGCATTCTACGGATTGACCTTAGGGCTACCCTTTTTGGGAATGAATTATTGGAATAGCCGTACTTCTCAAGACTCTACTTATTTTGTATTAGAAGATTCTCCCCATATCATCCCTAAAAGAAAATCAATCCTGGTGATGGGCAATGATCCTAGCCCCTACCTGAATATCTCGCTGGGTGGTCCCTTTTTGAATTACAACATGTCAAAAAGCTATTTGAATCGAGAAAAAAAATTGGAGGAAAAAGCCCAAATTTACTATATGATACAAAAGCAAGCTCCAGAACTGATTCTGGATGAAGAGGGGCAGTTTAACATCCTTTTACAAGAACTTCCTATTTTACAAAAAAATTACCAGGAGACTAGCCCTGGTCTTTATGAGAAAAAATAAGACCTACGATACCCTCCATCTACAGATATTTTCTACCCAATCGATTTGCTGAAGTGGAATCCAAAAAATATACCGTCATAAATATCCAATTGATATGATAAAATTTAGCCAAATTCCCGCCTTAGTACTAGCTGTTTGCTCTTTCCTCGTCCTTGGTTGTACGAGTTCATCCGTGTTGACTTCCTCCTCTCTATCAGCAGGCTCCAAGCAGAGAGTTACCGAACTTTCTCCAGCTGAATTCAAGAAATGGGGCCACCTAGATCCTATGCTCGATACCGTTCCAGGCATGAGTGTAGAAAGAGCCTATGAGGAACTAATCAAAAAAAGAAAAGGACAAGGGGTGCTAGTGGCCATCATTGATTCAGGTATTGATCTAGATCATGAGGACTTGAAGGGATTGTTTTGGGAAAATCCTAAAGAAATCCCCGGAGATGGGGTGGATAATGACCAAAATGGATACGCGGACGATGTACATGGCTATAATTTTCTTGGAGAGTCCTACCATGAGCAACTGGAGTTTACTCGGATTTTGGCAAGAAAGATTGGGGACAGTACCCTTCAAAGCCAAGCCAAGAAAGAATTAGATTCACGAATAGCAGAAACCACTGCTTCCTTGGCTCAGCTCCAGCAAATAGAAAAGATGGTGGCTCTTGCCGACCAAACCGTACAGAAAAAATTAGGCAAGGATTTTTATTCCTTCAAAGACCTTCAAAAGTATGAATCTGTAAACGAGGAAGAAGAACAATTGCTGGAAATTCTTTTTCAAGTATATGGTACAGGACAGGATGTACCTACGGTCCTTGCTGATTTGAGAGGTGGAGTCGCCTACTACCAAGCCCAGCTTGACTACAATCTCAATTTGGATTTCAATGCAAGAGCTGAAGTAGGAGATGATCCCTATATACTCACTGAAATTGGCTACGGCGATGGAAATCCAGACATCAGAGATCCTGAGGAAAGCCATGGTACCCACGTGTCAGGGATAGTAGCAGCAAACAGAAAATCGAAAAAAGGGGTAAAGGGCGTGGCCCAAAATGTAAAAATTATTAGCCTGAGAGTTGTCCCAGACGGTGACGAATACGACAAGGATGTAGCACATGCCATACGATACGCTGCAGATCACGGAGCCAAGATCATCAATGCAAGCTTTGGAAAGAAATTTTCTCCCCACGCTAGCTGGGTGCAAGAAGCTCTAGCCTATGCCGCTTCCAAAGACGTACTTTTTGTGCATGCAGCGGGCAACGACGGGATAGATCTAGATGATCCAAAAAACAGCAATTATCCAAATGATCATTACAGCAAAAGTGGAGCACGTCCCTTGGACAATTACATCACGGTAGGAGCCCTTGCTCCAAGCTATGGCCCTGACATGATTGCCACGTTTTCCAATTATGGAAAAGAGTCTGTGGACATTTTTGCTCCCGGAGATGAAATTTATTCCACCATGCCTGGAAATGAATACGAGTTTCAAGGGGGAACTTCCATGGCAGCTCCCGCAGTAGCTGGTTTGGCAGCAGTGTTGCGCTCCCATTTCCCAGAACTCAATGCAGCAGAGGTAAAACAAATCATTCTAGAATCAGGAATACCTGTTCCTTTTCCCGTACGAGCAGGAGATAAAGATTATGCCCTTTCAGAGCTCTGCAAATCTGGAAAAATGGCCAACCTTTACAATGCATTTCTACTAGCAGAGAAGAAGGTGGCAGGGAGATAATCCAATAGCTCCAATAAAAAATCCCTTGATTTAAGGGATTTTTTATTGGCAGGGAATTTTTTGGACTCGATGCGAGTGCCTTCCCCCCTCAAAATCCGTAGATAAAAAAATATCACACATATTTTCAGTCAATTCGTAGGAAATAAATCTGGCGGGTATTGCCAATACATTGGCGTCATTGTGCTGCCTGGACAAGGCTGCCAATTCTTCATTCCAGCAAAGGGCTGCTCGAATTCCTTGGTGCTTATTGGCTGTAATCGCAACCCCATTTCCACTTCCACAAAGCACGATTCCACAATCAAAAGAGCCTTTTTCAATACCTTGACATAGGGGATGCACATAATCTGGGTAATCGACCGAATCGATGGAGTATGGACCAAAGTCTTTTACCTCATGGCCCAGGGAGCGTAAGTGTTGAATCAATTTCTCCTTATAGGCAACCCCAGCATGATCTCCCCCTATGGCAATTCGCTTGGTCATGGTCTTTATTCAGCTCTTCTATTTTTTTCAAACTCCGCTTCCTTTAATTCTCTTTGCTTTTCTAGCCTTTTGGCAATTATAATCCCTGCTTCATACAATACCAAAATCGGCATGGCGATCAACAGTTGACTGACCACATCTGGAGGAGTAATAAGTGCCGATACGATCAATATAATTACAATAGAATGCCTCCTGTAGGACTTCAACATCTTAGAAGTAACAATTCCGGACATGGAAAGAAAATACACTACTACGGGCAATTGAAACATGACTGCAGAGGCCAAAACCAACATGGTCAGGGTAGACACATAAGAAGTCACATCAAATTCATTGGTAATGCTAGGGTCTAGCTGGTAGTTGGCCAAAAAATTGATAGACATGGGGGTAAGGACATAGTATCCAAAAAGGGCCCCTGATAAAAATAAAGAACTCACAAAAAATACAGCCCCTCTTGCGGCCCTTCTTTCCTTTTCGTAAAGTCCTGGGCTAATAAATTTCCATATTTCCCAAAATACATAGGGAAAAGCTGCGACGAGGCCTACTACAATACTTGAGGTCATGTGCATGGAAAACTGTCCCGTCATTTGTCTGCTTTGAATGGTAAAGGGGAGGTTATCAATACACAAAGCAGGAAGCTGAAGGTAGCTGCTAAGCTCACATAACATCCGATAGGTAAGAAAATCAATTTTAGAAGGACCAAGGATGATGACCCCAAATACGATGTCTTTTGCAATAAAGGCAACTACAGAAAAAATTAAAATAACTGCTACCGAGCGAAATAAGTGCCAACGCAAGGCTTCTAAGTGGTCCAAAAAGGACATTCCTTCTTCTTTCTCTTCTTTGTATTGATCTAAGGCCACGTTAAAATATTAGCTTAATACAATGGAAATTTTACCATCCAGGCGTTGACTTCTGCTCTTATCTGCGCAAGCACCGCATCGTCTGCATGGTGCTGCAAGGCTCGGTCAATAAGTCCTACAATTTTTTTCATATCCTCTTCTTTCAATCCCCTAGTGGTAACGGCGGCGGTACCTAATCGCATGCCAGAAGTCACAAATGGAGACTTGGTATCAAAAGGTACCATGTTTTTATTGATGGTAATATCCACTTCACCTAAAGTTTCCTCAGCTAGTTTTCCAGTCAAGTCTTTATTCCTCAAGTCTATCAACATCAGATGGTTGTCAGTACCCCCGGAGATAATCTGATATCCCCTTGCCACAAATTCTGCAGCCATGACGGAGGCATTCAACTTTACTTGGAGGATGTATTGCATATAATCATCGGAAAGTGCCTCCTCAAATGCCACTGCTTTGGCCGCAATGATATGTTCCAATGGTCCTCCTTGTGTACCAGGGAATACGCCCATGTCCAACAAAGAAGACATTTTTCTGATTTCTCCTTTTGGGGTAGTAAGTCCCCAAGGGTTATCAAAATCTTCTCTCATCAAAATTAAGCCTCCCCTAGGACCCCTAAGGGTCTTGTGGGTTGTGGTCGTCACGATGTGGCAATATTCCAAGGGATCATTCAGCAGTCCTCGGGCGATCAATCCTGAGGGATGAGAAATGTCAGCCAACAAAAGGGCATCTACTTCGTCGGCAATTTCTCTTAGTCTCTCGTAATTCCAATCTCTAGAATAGGCTGAGGCTCCACAAATGATCATTTTGGGTTGCGCTGCTAGGGCCTTTTCTGCCACCTTATCGTAGTCGATAACCCCAGTAGTCTCTTCTACACCATAAAAATGCGCTTGGTAAAGTTTACCTGAAAAATTTACTGGAGAACCGTGGGTCAGATGCCCCCCATGGGAAAGGTCAAATCCTAAAATTGCATCTCCAGGCTTTAAGCAAGCAAGCATGACAGCAGCATTAGCCTGCGCCCCAGAGTGGGGCTGTACGTTTGCCCAGGTGGCTCCAAAAAGTTTTTTCGCTCTATCTATGGCAATTTGCTCAATTTCATCAACAACCTCGCAGCCTCCATAGTAGCGCTTACCCGGAAGCCCTTCGGCATATTTATTGGTCAAGACGCTTCCAGCAGCTTCCATGACCTGCTTGGAAGTAAAATTTTCGGAAGCAATTAATTCAATGCCTCTTTTTTGTCTATCCTCTTCCTTGGAAATAAGTTCAAAAACTAGGGTATCTCTTTTCATAGATAGGGGTGAATAATAGGAATGAAGCCAAGGGAATGCGCAAGCAAGCTCAGCCAAATAGGGAACTCAAAAATAGCCTTAAAGTCCTGATTATCCAATGAATCTCTAGTCTTGCAAGGAAGGAAAATTCAAAAATTCTTACCAAAGGTTAAAATTCAGGTAGTAAGCCCTACTTTAAGACAAAAATTGCATTTTTGTCCTACGCTAAAGCTCATAATCCCATGGATTTTTTATTTCAGCCTTCTACTTTTTTCTCAGAAGAAAATACCTCTGTCCTATTGGTACGCCTCCACTATCCTGAAAGTACATGGGGTGAACAAATTAGTATCTATGCCCATGAAAATGAAGGAAAAATACACTATGAGGCAGTCGATTTTTATGGCAATGACTACCTTCTTTATCCCTCATCCAGTAGTGAGCCTCTGCAGTTAGAAGAATTAATTTGGCTCATTGAAGGGATGCAAGTCAATCAAGATAGCAACCCTAATCCTATGGCTTTGGTATTGGATGGAATTCCAGAGGCTGAAAGTTCCTTTTATCCTCAACTTTCCCAATACTTCGAAGAAAAACGCAAGCAATTCGGTTTGGAGTAAACTCCAAGGACAGTACGAATTAGGGAGCAGCACATAAGTACGGGAGGAAGAAGGTAAAAGATAGTATTTGCCCAGGATTGAATCTTGTCACTTTGCTTACCTTTATGGAAATCAATTCTTTTCCCTTACTCCTTGGTATGAGTGCATGGATTGCTATTGCTTTTCTCTTCTTGGGTTTTTTTCTCCAACAGCAGCGCCATTTTCCTAAGGAAAAAGTAGCCCAGGGAGGACAAGCTCTATTGATTTACCTAGTGTTGCCCGCACTTGCGCTACTCTATATCCCGCCCTTAAAGCTTGGTACAGCGCTCCTTCTCCCCATCTCCGCCGCATGGTTTACATTTATTCTTTCCTGGGTAGTATTTGGTTTGTTGGGTAAAATTTTTGCTTGGCAAAAGGAAGTGACGGGCTGCTTGATCCTGGTAGCAGGTCTTGCCAACACTTCTTTTTTGGGTTTTCCAGTAGTGGAAGCTCTATATGGAAATCAAGGTCTTCCTACAGCCTTGCTGATTGATCAGGGAGGGTCTTTTTTATTGGTTGCCACCTTTTCCTTATGGGTTGGTGCCCGCTATGGAAAAACCAATTCAGAAAATAGAAAAATCATTGGCACCATATTTCGCTTTCCCCCCTTTCTTTTTTTGCTTGGGAGCATAGGCCTAAGTTTGACTAACATACAAGTCCCCAATTTTATGCATTCAATTCTCCAAGGAATTAGCATGACCATGGCCCCCCTAGCCTTGGGGGTCATTGGATTGAGAATTTCCTTAGATAAGGAATGGATTCAATCTCGATTTTTTTGGTATGGCTTAGGCTTTCGATTGGTACTAGCGCCCCTCTGTGTTTGGGTCATTTACTCCCAACTCCTGCCTACAACAAGTATAGAATTTAAGGTAACCGTGTTAGAAAGTGCCATGGCACCCATGATTACGGGGTCCTTACTTGCCATGGAGTTCGGATTGCAACCTCGCCTTGCAGCCTTGCTGAGTGGATTAGGTATTCCCCTTTCAGCGATTACCTTGGGTTTATGGTATTGGTTATTGGGATAGCTTATTTCCAGTCCTCTGCCAAAACTTCCAAAAATTCATCGTGTATGGCCCCATTACTGGCCACAATATTCCTTCCAAAAATATAGTTATTCCCTCCAAGAAATTCGGTCACCCTTCCTCCTGCTTCCTGAACAATAAGCACCCCTGCTGCCACATCGTAGGAGTTGAGGTTGTACTCAAAGTATCCATCCATTCTGCCGGAGGCTACATAGCAGAGGTCCATCGCCGCAGATCCCAATCTTCTAAGCCCATGGGTTTTTTGCATGAGCAGCTTCATGGAACTGAAATACTTATCCATCAAATCAAACTGGTAATAGGGAAATCCTGTAGCAAGCAAGGAGGAGGACAGCTTGGGCGCTTTACTGACCTGAATGGGTTGATCGTTACAAAAAGCCCCACCCCCTTTCATAGCATAAAAACATTCCCTACGATTGACCTCGTACACTACACCTAGCACAACCTCTTCCTGCGCCATCAAGCCAATGCTTACCGCAAATACAGGAAGTCCATGGATAAAATTAGTAGTACCGTCTAAGGGATCAACCACCCAATGGTAGTGTTCTCCTCGGGTGGTAGAAGTGCCTTCCTCGGTGATAAATCCAGCCTCTGGTAAAATGGCGTGTAACTGATCTACCACTTGTCTTTCGGCTTCTTTATCCACATAAGAGACCAAGTCATTAAAGCCTTTGTGCTCTACCTTATCCATTCCAAAGGAGAGTTTTTCTTTTTCAATAAAGGCCCCAACTTGAGTGGCAATGGTCCTTGTGGCCGTAAGCAGCTGGGATAATTTTTCTGAAGATAGCATAGGTTCGAAAGAAAGGAAATTACATAGACATGTAGAGAAGGAACAGTTATTTGGCTGTATTCCAGCCAGCTTTTTTCTTCGCTTGTTTGTCCTCTCGAGATTCTCGATGTTCGGGACAGCCAGCCACAACTAAGACGAGCTCCCCTTTCAAGGGATGAGTTTGGTAGTACGCTATAAGTTCTGCCAGGGTACCTCTGACCGTCTCCTCGTGAATTTTAGAAAGCTCCCTAGCCACTGCAGCTTGTCTGTCCTGGCCTAAGGCCTCCACAAGTTGCTCCAAGGTCTTCAGCAAGCGGTGTGGAGATTCATAAAATATCATGGTCCTTGCCTCTGTCAACAAGGAATCTATTCGACTCTTTTTTCCTTTTTTATGGGGCAAAAATCCTTCAAATACAAAGCGGTCGCTAGGAAGCCCACTGGCCACTAATGCAGGCACAAAAGCCGTAGGACCAGGAAGACAAGAAACTTCCAGACCAGCAGAAAGTACTTCCCTCACCAATAAATACCCAGGATCTGAAATAGCGGGAGTTCCCGCATCACTAATTAGGGCAAAGCTTTCCCCTTTTTTCATCCGCTCCACCAACTTCACTATGGCTTTGTGCTCGTTGAAGCTATGGTAGCTTTGCAGGGTTTTGGAAAGTTGAAGGTGCTTCAGTAGAACTCCGCTAGTCCTAGTATCCTCTGCCAAAATCACGTCTACTGATTTTAAAGTATCTATGGCTCTGAGTGTGATGTCCTTCAGGTTACCGATAGGTGTAGGTACCAAATAAAGGGAAACGACCGTTTGACTCATGGTAGCAGTTGGTCAATAGCTTTGGCCAATTTTCTATCCTTTTCGGTGACCATATTTCCTGCATCGTGAGTAGTCAATGACACATCGACCCTATTGTACACATTGGACCAATTGGGGTGGTGCTGCTGGGTTTCCGCTAAAAAAGCCACCCTTGTCATAAATGCAAAGGCTTCAGAAAAATCCCGAAAGACAAAGCTTTTTTTAAGTTGGTTATTTTCTTCAATCCACATGAGCTAAACCTTATAAAGAAATGATTCCCTCAATTTGGGATGCTTTTTCGTAGAGCGCAATAATTTGTTCCGCATTTTCAACCCGTTTTTCAATGGTAGTGCTTACGTACTTACCGGCACTGCTGGGCTTTATGATGATTTTTTCCCCAGGAAAAAGTAGGCCAACTTCAGTTTTTTTTCCAGAAGGCACAATAAATTTAAATAAGTAAAGCATGGGAAAGCTACCAGAGGATTCTAGTTTTTCCTTAAATCTAACCTTATCAAACGTATGCTTCATGGCCTAAGCTACTTTTTTCTCTCCAAAAATTTTAAAACAAAAAACCCATGCCTTTCGACATGGGTTTATTTTATTTCTTTCATTAGAAAAACTTGTATCTGTAATCCTTCACCTTGGCTAACTCTTGCAAGGCCATCATGATCTGGTAGGTCATACGCTGTGAAGCCCCTTGTGCCAATTGGGCTTGGTAAGAGGTATAATCTCCAATTTCAGTAGCAGGTGTAAGGGTATTCAATTTGGCTACCACCACCCCAATATCCTCTTGGACAGGCAGGGTAAGAAGTCCTGTTTTCTTCAATCCAAAGATAGTTCCGATCGCTTTTGGTGCAAATCCAATTCCAGGCAGCACCGAATCACTTAGGCGTAGTCCAGGAACCTCATTCAACGAAGCATCTGGGAAGACCTCCTTCATCTGCTCCAAGGTGGATTTTCCTGTAAGTTTTTGCTGGATCATGGCAGCCTTTTTATCGTTCATCACCAACTGCTTTACCTGATCTTTTACATCCTCCAATTGGGCCTCTCCCTCTTCTTTTCTACTGACCAAAGAAGCTACCAGATAGGTATTATCTAGTTCAAACACGGTAGATACCTCGCCTTCTGAAGCCTCACCAAAAGCCCATATGACCACCTGCCTGGCATCGGTGATGTTGTTGAGGTTTCTAGAAGTAGCCTCCACGTTGTTGGCTTGAATGATTCTGTATCCTTTTTCAGTGGCTAGTTCGGTAAACTCATTTCGGTTACCACTTTCGGCTGCAAAGGAATCCGCATTTCTAAATGCTCCGTTGCGGGTAAGGTCTGAAGCGACGAGCTCAAGTTCCAATACTGCCAACTTGGTGTAGGCAGAGGATGGAAGTTCGGTCACTTCTATGATATGATACCCATATTCTGTTTCCACCAAATTAGGAAGCAAACCCTTGGAGGAAGCAGCAAAGGTGGCATTGGCAAACGGTTCCACAAAATCGGCTTTTGCAAACCAGCCTAAGTCTCCTCCGTTTTGAGCCGTTCCATCTTGACCATACTGTCTAGCGGCATCTACAAAATTTCCCGAAGCCTTAATTTCAGCAAGGACCGTTTCAGCCTGCGCCTTTACCGCGGCTTTAGCTGCATCGTCCATTCCCTCGGTACCAAACAAGATATGGGAAGCTCTCATTTTCGGCGTTCCTGTGTATTGATCCGTAACCTTGTAGGAAACATAGGTAGAGGAGGAGGTAATGAAAGGTCCATAAGTTTCCCCCTTCACTAACAGTGCTACATTGGAACTTAGGGATACGGGCAAAGCGTCTCCAGGAGCATAGGTTTGGAAAGGAAGTTGAATTTCAGAATTTTGACTTACAAAGGCAGAATCATTTTCCGCCACCTTCAAACCTGCCGTGAGCTCGGTAATTTTTGAAATGACGGCAGCTGAGTCTTCCCCACTAGGAAGAATGCTAAAAGACACGTATTCCAAATTGGCAGAATTGCCTACTTTGAACTTTTCTTGATTTTTAGAAAGATATGCCTCAAGCTCACTGTCTTCAATTTTTATGTCTCCATCAGGAATGACGTAGTAGGGAAGAAAAAGCACAGAAGCATCGGCAATGGTATTGGCCGCTTTATGTTCCAGCTTTGCTTCGGCAGTGGTGGCATATTCTGTAGTAGCAAGTAAGTTATCGTATTTGACCCGATTTCTTGCTTGTACAAATAATTTTTCTTGCTGAGCCCAGGCCGCTTGCTGCGCAGGATCTGCAGTCTCTAAAGATTGTAAAAAGGTGATCAATTGCGTTTTATCAAATTGACCTGTTTGCGGATTAATTAACTGGGACTTTAGTTCAGGAACAATATTTTTCCCTTGAACCATATCAATTAGCTCCTCGCTAGTGACCGTCAACCCTAACTTGTCGTATTCCTCTTCGAATACCCGCTCTACGATCATGGCCTGCCAGGCCTGCTCTCTCACGGAAACCATTTCGGGTTCTGCGGGCACTCTGCCTGTTCTTTGCTGGAAGGAGGCTTTAAACTCCTCCACCTTTTGAGCAAATTCTTCTAGGGTAATTTCTTCTCCTGCAATTTCCCCTACAATGTTGTCATTAGAAGTGAAAAAAGTAGAATTTGGGCTCAATAAATCCCCGCCTAGGAGAAATAAAATCAAGCCTCCCGCGATTACACCGATAGCGAGACCTGTACGTTGTCTAATTTGCTTTATTAAGGCCATTGTTGCTGCTTCACTAGTTTAAAGTGTCGCAAAATAATAGCATTCAGGGCGAAAATCAAAATTTACCACTCAACAATGTCCCAGCTTACCTTATTGAAGTGTCCTTGATTTTCACTCGAAGAGTTTCCATGCGGTGGTCCAATTTGGAGACGATAGTAAATGTAAATCGCCCACAGGTGACCGTTTCTCCAATATTGGGTAGGTTTTCGGTATGCAAAAGCACCAATCCTGAGAGGGTTTCGTAGTCTCCTGTAGGTAAATTCCAGCTGTATTTTTCATTGAGATAATCTATTTCCAGCCGAGCACTCATCAAATATTCTTGTTCTCCAATCACCTGCTCGGTCAAATCTTCGTGATCGTATTCGTCTTCAATCTCTCCAAAAATTTCTTCAATGATATCTTCCATAGCAATAATGCCGCTGGTTCCCCCGAATTCATCTACCACCAGGGCCAAACTTTTGCGTTCTTGAATAAATTGAACCAAAAGCTCATTAGCCAAAGCGGACTCAGAAGTAATGATAATGGAAGTCAAGATGTCTGCTATCGCCTTTGGTTTTTTAAAAAGTTCCAATTGGTGGCAATAGCCAATGACCTCGTCTATGGATTCTTTGTAAATAATTATTTTGGAATGCCCACTTTCTTCAAACACTTTACGAAGCGACGCCACCGAATCTTCCAAGGCCACTGCTACAATATCGGTCCGTGGTACCATGCAATCCCTCACGCGTACGGTTTTAAATTGTACAGCATTGGCAAAAATTTTAGAATCAATTTCCATAGAAGCCGAGCCTCTGTACTGACGAAACTGCTCTTTGATGTACGTCCTAAGCTCTGTCTGGGATATAAGGGGTTTTTCATCAATGAAATCTAGACGAAGTACTCGTGAAAGACTCTTGCCAAAAAGAATCACCAAGCACCATACGATGGGATAACATAACCCGTAGACCAGAAGAAGGGGGAAGGCAAAAAAGGATAAAAGTCGATTGGCATGGAGTAAAAAAAATCTTTTTGTCACCAGGTCTAGGGTAAGTACTGCTATCCCAATACCTAAGAAAATCTTTCCTACAAGAAATAGAATTTCCCTTCCAGGGATCTCGGGGAGAACTTTTTCCAGAGCTTGATCCAAACTCAAAGAAAAAAACAGCACAAAAGCTGCCAGCATGAGAGAAAACCCAAAAAGCGTGGTGCCTATAAATTGATCTGCTTGCTTCAAAAAATTGCTCAAAATCTTTCCACTCAGCTCCCCTTGTTTTTTTTGAAGTTCTATTTGGAGCTTATTTGAAGCTAGAAAAGCCGTTTCTATTCCATAAAAAAATGAAGCCAATAAAAGAGCTAAAAGTGCAAGCCAGGGGTAATAGGTATCCATGATCAACGTTTTCGGCCTAGGTTTTTACCTTTCTTACGGCCCAGGATTTGTTGCTGATTTGAAGCTGGGACTTTATTTCTACGTAATTGAAACCAAAACAAAAGCCCGACAGCCAGCATGAATAGGGGATAGGAAAAACCTATGCCATTGGCCCAAGTCTGGTGAATGCCTACCACCATTAAAGCTAGGGAAATCGAGAGTAAGCTAGCATCTAAAAGTTTCATAGGCCTTCTCCAGGAAGTAAAGTTCGGCTATCTCGGACTTTTTTGAGGGTATAATTGGAAAATCCATCGTCTGCCTCCATGCCTGTTCCGTTAAACAAAGTTTGCCTTTCTTGAATGGTTACAAACTTCTCGGTGTAAATTTTTCGTTCCGCTTGATTCCAAAAAATTTCTTCCGTTTGCAGACGTTGGTCTTTCCTTAAGTTTTTTACTTGTACGTTACCTTCCCCTTTGTAAAGGTTTTTGTCGCGAATAAAATACCCTCTATCCGCTCGAAGGGTAGTTTCTAGTTGTCCATCGATAGAGAAAAGCTGAATATCAATCCCCTCAGGAAATTCTAAATCTCCGTTGGCAAATTCCAATTGCTTAGGAGCTGTAATTTCAGACCTAAGGACTGCGGAATCGCTATGGAGAATATGGATATCCATAGCAGAAGTGATGGGGCCTTCGTAAGGAGCGAGTGAACTAGGATCTATGGATTCCCTGCAGGAAAAAGTACTCCATCCACTCAAGAGCGTTAGAACCAAGGGAAGGTATCGTTTCATTTCATGACAAAGATAGTAGGAAAGAGTGCATGCAAAAACAAAAAAGGCAGCTTGAAGCTGCCTTTCCTGTCAAAATAGTGAGACAATACTTAGTCTCTTGTCGACAAGGATACGGTTTCTCCTACCCAGCATCCAGTGCTGATGGCCGATCCTATTTGATATCCTTCGGTAAATAATTCTTCCTTGGACGGGAATCTTGCCCTTGCGCTACCCATTCCTCTAGAGTCTCCTGCTTTTTGGTATGCATTGTAAGCTGCAATAAAAACTGCATAATCTTTGGCACGGCTTTCACCTCCCCTACAATCGTTGTACGCTGACATGTACAAGTCTCCGATCAAGCCGTAGGCGGAGGAAGATAAGTTGGCATCCAAAGCTGCTGCTTCTCTTGCTGCAGTTCTCGCCGCCGATTTTTTACCTGATTTAGCATATATTTTAGCTAATTCCATTTGTATTTCTCCCTTTTGAGTATTGTTTTCAGCCAAGATCATGGCTTTTTCCAAGACAGGCTCTGCTTTATCAAAATCTCCTGCGGCCATGTAGCGCATAGCTCTTACCTGAGAGGTAGCAAAAGTTGGGTTTTTGCTATCAATGATCTCCAGAGCAGCTAAGAAAGCATTAGAAGAGAAACACTTGTATTGTACCGAATACTTGAAGATTTGCTGCGCAATTTCCTCGTTGCTAGGATCTGCGGTCAACTTGGGTCCCATGGTATTCTCAATGAAATTACAATCGATCAATTGCATGTTGACCAATAGAGATTCTAAGGTAGATCGAGTTCCACTGACATCCTTTCCTTCAGCTGCTGACATGTCTAGCAATTTATTGGCTTTATCAAATATAGTTAGCACTTGCTCTGGAGTATAGGCTTTGTTCAAAGCATAGTTTCTATAAACCAAGTCAAAATAGGCAGCGATCAACTGATGGTTGATGTTGCCATTCAATTCCATAGCCTTATCAAAATCAGCAATTACCCCAGAAATTTTGGTTTTATCTCCTTTGTAGAATTGGTATCCAAAATAGGCCTTGTTCTCTATCCACTTCTTGGCGTTATTATACAACTCCCCTCTTTTGTCGTAGATGGCCATCACACTGTCTTGGTAGATTCGTTTTTGCGCAGCATCTGCAGTTTTATCGGCAGCGCCCTTGTATACGGTCACTCCATTGATGTATAAGGATTCATTGAGGCTAGGCACCTTGATCAATAGCCAACTCAAGGGCTTGGAGGCTTCTACAAACTGCTCGGCCTTCATATAGTCTGTATAAGCGGCATTGAATTCTCTTGCTCTAGCTTCTTGAGCTGGGTCAGCAGGCCAATTCCAGCCCTCTTGTGCATGCGCTCCCCCTGCCAAAAGCAGGACTCCAAAGACAAGAAGAAATAAATTGCGTTTCATAAGAATTGAGGTTTAATCTGTTTTTTTTACCTAGTTGTACTACTCAAAATTTGATTAAATGTTTACTTATCAGCTTATTCAAATACTCGTTTGTAAAACCAACTGTTGTCGTTGAGGGAAAGTCCAAGGGAAAAGTTGACATATCCTTCTCGAATCAATCCATTTTCTACGGTTCCTCTTCTTCCTACCTTGACTGCCAGATTTACCAATGAAAGTTGGTTTACAGGAATAGATGTCCCAAAGTTGATGCCAATATCGTTGATATCGGTTTGATTGATGAAAAAAGGTGTTTGCAAGTATTCCAACCCTACCCGATACGTAGCCCTATTCAACAACCTATCGAAGTCCATGTAATCGGGAACAATCTGGAATCCAAGCCCAACTTTTTGAGCTGCTTGCAGGCTTAGGGGTTGCCCAAAAAAGTTTCTGTATTGAGAAAAATCTTGATATTGTCCCTCTAGGCCAATCACGAATTTATTAATTTTTTCTATGCTCAAACCAAACCCATATCGATTGGGCAGGTAAATACTTCCTTTTACATTATTGGCTAGTAGGTCACCGTCCGTTTTGAGGCTACTAGCTTGGCCAATAGGCGCTAATTTTGCAAATGCTGTTCCATTTACATGGCCAAATTTTTGATAGATGGCTCCCAAATGCAAATTTGTTTTCTCCGAAGTCTTAAAATAGTAATGGGCGCCAAGCTTAAAGGCTACATCGGAAACATTCACTCGCTCGTAGTATTCGGAAGCCCTGCCCACTTCTACGCCTTGTTTATCAAAAACAAGCAATTGATTGGAGCGAATGGATGATCCAAAGAGATAGGAAGCGTGCGCACCAAAACTCAAATTCTTCGCTAATAAAAACCCAAAATTTACGTAGGCTTCTGAAATTCCCCCATCGCCTTCCAAATAACTATTCGCTGTAAGCTCTGAATTAGTCACGGGGCTATCTACCTTCAATCGATAGTTGATGCTAGAAATCTGTCCCAAACCTAAACCAGAAGTGAATTTCCCTGATTTTACAGGCAGGGAAACCGCCACGTAAGAAAGTCCTCCCCCATCCACTAGAGATTTTTCCGCACTATTCTGCATTTGAATCCTCTTGTAGTTGAGAGACGCTTGAAAATTAAAAATTGTATTTCTGGTAGTAAGTGCAGGGTTTACGGTATTTGCATTCCATCCGGTGCCAAAGCTAATGCCTAGACCTCCCATGCCTTGGTTTTGAATTTGGCCACCAAAGCCAAACTCACCTACCCCCAAACCGCTGTAAATAGAGGAGCTATTTTGGCCAAAGGCCTCAGAAAATAATAAAAGGGTGCAAAAAACACCCAGCATTTTAAACCCTATTTTACGCAACATCGTGGTTTAGAATTCACTTTAGTTCCTAGAGGAACCAACTTTGGGATTACAAATATGTGGTCTTTTGTGTATGAATCAAAAGATTATAGCAGCAAGGCACATAGATTCGGAGATATTTCTAGTAACAGGTCATGCTCCATCTGGCGCTTTCGACAGTTGAAAGCAGGATTCCAAGCTTAGAATTCACCCAATTTTAGATCAAGATTGAGTATAGTTGAGTAACTTGGGACCAGCATAAAAGAAGTTAGGAAGAATTATTTCCTTAGGTGTTTACTTAACAATCTTTAACTCATGCACCCCGAACGGTATACTTTATTGGGATTGATGTCAGGCACTTCAGGGGATGGCTTGGACCTGGCACATTGTCATTTTGAATACCAACAGGGAAGTTGGAGCTTTGAGATCCTCCAGGCGGAGACCCTTGCCTTCCCCACCGAATTAGGTCATAGATTGGCAACGAGTCATGAGATGACTGGTCTGGATCTCTACCAACTTGATGTAGATTTTGGGGCATGGATGGGGCTTCAAGTGAAGGAGTTTTGTATGGCTAATCAAGTTAAGCCTCAAGCCGTGGCCTCTCATGGACATACGGTATTCCATCAGCCAACTAAAAAACTAAGCCTTCAACTTGGCAATGGATGGGCCCTACATCAGGCCTGTGGGGAAAAGGTAATTACAGATTTTCGAATGCTGGATGTTCAATTAGGAGGTCAAGGAGCTCCCTTGGTGCCTATTGGAGACCATTTTCTTTTCCCTCAAGTAGATTTTTGCATTAATCTAGGCGGCATCTCCAATTTGTCTATGATGGTTCAGGGAAAGAGAATTGCCTTTGATAGTAGCCCATTCAATCTCTTACTCAATCGAGAGGCCCAAAAATTAGGAAAGCCCTACGATTCAGAAGGACAGTGGGCTAGAGAAGGAAATGTGCACCAAGACCTCTTGGATAGTCTTAACTCCCTTGCATTTTATTCCCTTAAAAGAGCCAAGTCATTAGGCCGAGAAGATATTGAAGCGGATTTCATTCCGGTCTTACGTCAATTTAATTTATCTCCTAGGGATAATTTGGCCACCTTGGTGGAGCATTTTGCATGTCAAATTGCACGTTTGGTAAAGCAATATGCCGTGTCCAAGGTTCCCAAAGTTCTGATCACTGGAGGTGGTGCATACAACCTGTACTTTGTAGAAAGATTGGGAGAACACCTGCAGCAGAATTGGGTACAAGTAGAAGCCAGTAAGGAAGTCATAGAATTTAAAGAAGCCCTTATTTTTGCTTTTCTTGGCGTATTACGGCTTCGGGGAGATGCCAATGCGCTCGCTTCAGTGACTGGAGCCTCAAGAGATTCTTGCGGAGGGGTCATCTACGAATAAGATCTCCAGAGGGTACTCCGCCTGTCTTAATTTTTTTTACTTTTGGGCAAAATATAAACCCAAAAAATCATGCAGGACTTACTCAAAAAATTTGAAGAAAAAGCCCCAGAAATCATTTTTGAATGGAAGGATAGTGAAACTGAAGCAGAGGGCTGGGTAGTCATCAATTCCTTGAGAGGAGGGGCAGCTGGTGGAGGCACTCGAATGCGCAAAGGGCTGGACAAGCGGGAGGTAGAGTCCTTGGCCAAGACCATGGAAATAAAATTTACCGTCTCTGGCCCGGCCATAGGAGGAGCCAAATCTGGAATAAACTTCGACCCATCTGATCCTAGAAAAGAAGGAGTGCTGCAGCGCTGGTACAAAGCAGTATTGCCTTTACTGAAAAATTATTATGGCACAGGAGGGGATCTCAATATTGACGAAATTCACGAAGTCATCCCTATCACCGAATCTTTTGGCCTGTGGCATCCTCAGGAAGGGATTGTCAACGGACATTTCAAAGCCAACGAACCTCAAAAAATTCGAAAAATAGGGCAGCTCCGACAAGGGGTTTCTAAGGTTTTGGAAGATCCCAACTTCACTCCCAATGGCAACAAGAAATACACCGTCGCCGATATGATTACAGGGTATGGGGTGGCAGAGGCCGTAAAACATTACTATGCTCTTTGGGGAGGTCAACTCGCGGGAAAGAGAGCCGTCATCCAAGGATGGGGAAATGTGGGAGCAGCAGCAGCGTGTTTTTTAGCAGTAGAAGGAGTGAAGATGGTTGGAATTATTGACAGAAATGGAGGGCTAATTCGAAAGGAAGGATTTAGCTTAAACGAAATACGGGAACTATTCTTATATCGGGAGGGCAATCAGCTCAAGGCAGAAGGGATGATCCCCTTTGAAGAAATAAATGCAAAAATCTGGGACCTTCCTGCAGAAATCTTTATTCCTGCCGCAGCATCAAGGTTGGTCAACAAAGATCAAGTAGAGCGTATGGTACGCTCTGGCATGGAAGTTATCTCTTGCGGGGCCAACGTGCCCTTTGCCGATCCAGAGATATTTGTGGGACCCACGGGCGTGTGGGCAGACGAGCAACTTTCCCTCATCCCTGATTTCATCGCCAATTGTGGAATGGCTCGGGTGTTTGCTTATTTGATGAGCGAGGCTGCGGAACTTACAGATCAGGCCATTTTCGCCGATGTAAGCCATACCATTCTAAAAGCCTTAAAAGAAACACATGCCAAAAATCAAGGGAGAACAAAACTCTCCCAAACCTCCTATGAAATAGCTTTAGAACAGCTCATGTAAAATAATAACAGAAAAATAATAAGCTCAGATATTTTGGGCTATGGTTCAAGATTGATCAGATTTTTCCCATTCTATCTAAATCAAGATTCATGATCAGAAGAGGATTTTGAGGCAAATTCTTCTTCCCGGGTTAGGATTTTTAGGATAAAGGGGTTAGAATCGCTTTTTAGAAAAAATCAAACCAGAGTTAAACCTAATTCATCACCAAAAACCCCAGAAAAATGGAGTTAGTCATTATCATCGTCTTTGTGGCAGGCTATTTGGCCATTGCCTTGGAGCATCCCATCAAGATCAACAAAACTGCCTCAGCCCTGCTAACTGCAGTGATTTGTTGGACTATTTTTACTGTAAGTGGCGGAGAAAATCATTTAGAATTTGTAGAGGAGGAATTGGGCCATCATCTCAAAGAAATCGCAGCTATTCTATTCTTTTTGATGGGGGCAATGACCATTGTAGAGCTAGTAGATGCCCATCACGGCTTCAAATTCATTACGGATCGAATCAAAACCAAAAGTCCAATCCTACTATTGTGGGTCGTCTGTATTGTTGCTTTCTTCTTATCCTCTGTTTTGGACAACTTAACTACGACCATTGTGATGGTATCACTGGTCAGAAAGCTGGTCCTTGACAAGGAAATGAAGCTTTTCTTTGTAGGGATGATCGTCATTTCAGCCAATGCAGGAGGTGCCTGGTCCCCTATTGGAGACGTGACCACCACCATGCTGTGGATAGGAGGACAAATCTCTGCGGCATCCATCATGAAGAGTCTTTTTATCCCAAGCATCATATGTACACTCGTTCCTTTGCTTTTCCTCACCTTCACCATGAAGGGTACTCTAGGGGAATTCAAAGAAGAGGGGGAGTCTTCTGGTTCTTCCGTGAAAACAGGCAACCTGATGCTTGTGCTAGGAATAGGCGCCTTGATTTCCGTACCCATCTTCAAAACCCTCACCCACCTCCCTCCTTACCTTGGGATGCTCCTAGGTCTTGGGGTATTGTGGGTGGTATCGGAATTGATCAATCCGCATATGGACGAATTTGAGCGGAAGCACTACACCGCGGGACATGCCTTGAGCAGAATAGACATGCCCAGCGTCTTGTTTTTCTTAGGTATCCTGCTTGCTGTAGGAGCCCTACAATCTATGGGAACTTTAGCCAATTTCGCTGCCTATTTGGATGAAGCTATTGGGAACAAGAGTATCATCATCACCTTGATTGGTGTGTTATCTGCCATCGTAGACAACGTTCCATTGGTGGCCGCTAGCATGGGCATGTATAGCTTAGAGAAGTATCCCGTGGATCATTTTATTTGGACTTACCTTGCCTACTGTGCCGGTACGGGAGGAAGCATCTTGATCATTGGCTCTGCTGCCGGGGTAGCTGCCATGGGAATGGAAAAAATCGAATTTGGCTGGTATTTGAAACGCATCTCTTTCCTTGCAGCACTTGGTTATTTTGCTGGAGCAGGCGTGTATTTGTTGATGATGCAGCTGTAAAAATTTTAAACCTGGAAAAAAGGAGGCTCTTGCCTCCTTTTTTTATACCTCATTCTTTCTAAAACAAGTATTTAGATGGTCATTGACTAGGCCTGTGGCCTGTAGGTGCGCATAGAGCACCGTACTCCCCAAAAACTTAAATCCTCGCTTTTTCATGTCCCTTGCTAGGCTATCAGACTCTGAAGAGGTGGCGGGATAAGGGTCTCCTGGAGCGATGGAATTTCGGATGGGCTTAGCCCCTACAAAACCCCAGATGTATTTGGTGAAGGTGCCAAATTCTCGTTGCACTTCCTGAAAGCGTTGGGCATTGTTGATGGCAGCACGAATCTTTAAGCCATTTCGAATAATTCCCTTGTCTTGAAGCAATTCCAGTACATAGGATTCTGGAAAAAGGGCCACTTGCGTGTAATCAAAGTCTGCGAACGCACGACGGTAGCCTTCCCTTTTCTTTAGGACAGTAGCCCAACTTAAGCCTGCCTGGGCACTTTCTAAGATTAAAAATTCGAAATGGGTGCGGTCATCGTAGACGGGTACGCCCCACTCCTCATCGTGATAGGCGATGTATTCGGGAAAGCCTAGGCACCAAGGGCAACGTGATTTTTGCAAAGAATTCATAAACCAAACCTCCACATTTTAGAGGCAACAAGCAAGTAGGCGATGCGAGAAGGTATTTTGCGCTCTAGATCAAAAAAATAGACTATGCCATTTATCGTGGGCTATTCCAAATGCTCCAAGCCGCCTCTGCTTGCAATTCGAGCATGTCTTGCCCATTTTTTGCTTTTCCTCCTCGATCCATGCACTCCTGCATCAGCCGAGTAATGGGAGGATTGTATACCAGATCATAGACCAAATGTCGCCCATCCAATTGCTCTAAGGGCAACTCGGGTATCCCTTCGACTTTTGGAAACGTACCCAATGGGGTGGTGTTGATTACTAGGGGATAGTTCTGCATCCAGGCCATATTCTCGGCAAGGTCTTGATAGGTAAGTTGCCCTTCTTGCTTGAATCTGGAAACAATTTGGTAAGAAACCGCCAAGTCGCGTAGTGCTTGCTGCACGGCTTTTGAGGCACCACCTGTTCCCAAGACCAAAGCAGCCGGCATGATATCGCCAAGCCAAGATTGCAGGGATTGCTTGAAACCAAGATAATCCGTATTGAAGCCCACCTTTTTCCCCTCTCGGATACGAATGCAATTTACTGCGCCAACCCGTTGGCAGGCTGGATCTAGCTCATCCAGATAAGGGATAATTTGCTCCTTGTAAGGAATGGTCACCGAAAGCCCTTCCAAGTCTTTTTCCTGCTCAAGAAGGGCGGTAAAATCGGTAATTTGGGGGAATTCGTAAAGTTCAAACTGGCAATCGCTTCGTCCCTCACGGGCAAACTTTTCAGTAAAATATTTCTTGGAAAAGGAGTGCCCAAGGGGGTAACCGATCAAGCCGAATTTTCTCACTCCTGCTGAAGTTTGCTGGCCAGCCACTCGATAAGAAGGACCAAACCTATGCCAAAGAAAAATGCGCCTATAGCCCATCCTAATTCAGGAGCTTTGTTTACCTGAGCCATATAATCTGTAGGTAGGATATTTTCGGTCAGAAAAGGGGTTTGCTCACCACTGGAAGAGGTCCTCCAAGAAGTGCCTATTTTCCAAGGCCAAAGCTCGTTGACCGAGCCCAACATAAATCCAGAAAGTAAGCCTATGGTAGCCGAATGAAACTTTCGTAACAAGTAGGAGACTACCCTGCTGAAAGATAAGATTCCAACCAAACACCCGCTAGCAAAAAGAGCCAGAGTAAGAAAGTCTTTGTCCAAGACCGCTTGAAGGATGCGTTGGTATTGCCCTAAAATCAACAATATAAAGCTCCCACTTATCCCAGGCAAGATCATGGCACAAATGGCAATGGCGCCGGCTACAAATGTAAACCAGTAGTCATTTGGAGTAGTGGTCGGAGGGAGGTTAGTCACCCACCAGGCGAAGGCAGTGCCAATAGCCACGGCAATTACCACTCCGAAGGTCCATCGGGAAATGTCCTTTAATATCAAAAAGGCACTCACCAAAATCAATCCAGAGAAGAAGGACCAGAGGGGGATGGGGTGTTCGTCTATCAGGTAGGTAATCACACCTGAAAGGGAAAAAATACTGGTTAAAATTCCACTGACCAGGCAAAGCAAAAAGGTGCCGTTGACTCGGGCATAAAATTCTTTGATCTGAAAGGATTTCAATAGGCTCAGATTTTGAATATTAAACCCGTTGATACTATCCAATAGCTGTTGATAAATTCCTGCGATAAGGGCAATGGATCCCCCAGATACGCCTGGTACGATGTCGGCGGCCCCCATGGCCATACCCTTGAGGTAAGTGAGCCCGTATGTTTTGAATGAAGGCATAAAGCAAAGGAAAGCAGCAAAAATGAGCCGCAGCGAGAATTAGATAAAGTTAGAGCTTAATTTCTCCAAGAAAATGATCGAAGGTATCGCCACGAAGGCCTAATCGTATAGTTTCTAATGGAATAACTTCAGAAGGACTGATATTTCCCAAGTTCACATTGGCGCCCAGCAGTTTGATAAACCACACTTGCTGAGATTTTTGGGGAGCTTCCCATATGATTTTTTCTTCCGGTACCTGAGTAAGGATTTCTTCCACGAGGCCCTGTCTGACTTCTCCAGAATCTCTAAAAAGCCCCACATTTCCCCCTTCACGAGCTTCTCCAATCACCTTCCAGGCTCCCGCACTGAGCTCCGTTTGCATCTGCTCGATCCACTTGTAGGGGGGGATGATTTTGGCCGCATCCTTGGAGCCCACTTCCGACAAGACAGTGACTTGGTGGGACAAGAGGTGAATGTACTCACACTTTTTTTGATGATTCAAAGAGATGGAGCCATCGGATACCTCTGCATAAGCAAGCCCAAAGGTGTCCAATACTTTTCGGTAGTCTTCAAATTGGCCTCGTACGATAAAGGCCTCAAACAGCGTCCCTCCAAAATAAACAGGTATACCTGCGGCTTTATAAACGGCAATTTTTTCTTTAAGGTGCTTGGTCACATAGGACGTAGCCCAGCCAAACTTCACGATATCTACAAAATCTGCACAGCTATCTACAAAGTCCTCTGTTTCTCTAAGGCTAAGGCCCTTGTCCATGGCCATGGTAAATCCCGTATTACGAGGCTTTTCAGTCCGTAGGGGGAGATTCTTCAGCACGTAATTCATTTGCTAGGTATTAAGGTTAGAGCTGGGATGGTCATCCTTATACTGGGCTATTATCTTGTAGATGGCCTTTTGTTTTTTCAATTCTGGCATCAACTCGTACAGCAAGGTATGCCGTTCAAAATCCAAAGTTAATGCATTTTCCAAATAAGTGAAGGCCTCTTTGTATTTGCCAAGTTTGATCAGATACACCACCAAGCGGTAATGTAGCTCTGCCTCTTCGGGTAGCTCTTCCATTCCTTCTCGCATGACATCTACCGCCTCTTCCAGGCGATTTTGCTCAAAATAAATGATGGAAAGGTTGATATAGGCTTCCGTGATGCCCGGCTCCAAGTTGATCGCCTCCTCGTAGGCGTCTGAACTCGCCTGCATGTTACCTAGATTAAATTCTGCATCGGCCAGGCCCACCCAATAATTTGCATTGTCTTTGTTGAGGTGGATGGCTTTTTTGAAGTAGTGAATCGCTTCAAAAAATTTTTCTTTTTTAAGCATGCACATCCCCAAGCCAAACCAGGCATCGTCATACTCTTCGTCCAGCTTTGCAGATTTCTTGAAATACGTGAAGGCTTCATCTATCTTTCCCAACTTTTCGTAGGCGGCTCCCATATAGCAGCAGTTTTCGGCATTGGCCCCCTCACAGTTGATGGTATTTTGGTAAGCTTCTAGTGCCTTTTCAAATTGCTGCGTATTCATCAGAGAATTGCCCATATTGAAATAGGCAGAAGCAAAAGCATCGTCAATCAATAGGGCATATTCGTAGGCCCGTATGGCTTCCTCAAATCTCCCTAGGCGATTGTACACCACTCCCAGATTGTACCAAGCCCCAGCCGAATAGGGATCTTGATCGATAAATTCTTGATAAAAATCCAAGATCTCATCAAAGGAGCCTTCCTCTTCGGTGATCATGGCCAACTGAAAAAGAGCATCCTCGTGATTGATTCTGTTTTTTACGGCTTCCTTAAAGTAGAAACTTGCTTTGCTGTTGTCTCCTTTGGCTCGATACAAATTTCCCAAGGAATAGAACACTTCCGCCTTATCTTCCGCCATGGGAAGGTAATTTTCCAGCAAGTCTATGCCTTCTTGCAGATTTCCTGCCAAAATTTGGGCATTGGCCAAGGCCAAAACAATGTCTTCGTTGTTGGGGGATAGATTATTGAGGTGCTCGAGGATGCCTAAGCCCTCTTCCAACTCGTCGTTGAAAATCAAACACTGGGCTTTCTGCAAGCGGATCTCTACAGAGAAGGGAAATTTTTCTAAAGCATATTCCGAAGCCCGCAAAGCTTTCAAAAACTTTTGTTGGTCAAAATAAAACCGGATGATATCCTCCAGTTCTTCCTCTTCAAAATACAAGTCAAGATTAGACTTGAGGGAATCTTCAAATCGCTCTACCAGCTTTTTGTCTTCTTCCCAATCGTGATCGTGATCTCCGGTCATTCGGTGCTGCTAACGTTTTTTTAAGATAACAAAAAATTACAATTCCAAAAAACAGAAATTAATTTTTGAGCTATCCAAAACAAGACTAGGGGGGCTGAGGGTGAAGCCTTGTTTTACATTACCTCAACGTAAGGATAGGCAAATTAGTTTAGGGATGCAGATTTTGCCCAATGTAAGGTTTCCTTCAGGGAGCGGTAGGTAAATGCAACATAAGACTGCACTTTTAGATTTTGGTAATGACAATTTCGCTGCGCATTTTTTGTCACCTGCCGAGTAAGGGGATAGCTTTTTCCCAGCCCTAGGCTCCGCAATACACCTAGTATGGGAAAAAGTAATGAAATCCCCCAATCAGGAATTGCCCATTTGGGCGCCTTGACTCCAAATACCCGGGCTACTTCAGTAAAAAAATCACTATAAGGAATCCCTTCATTAGACAAAATAAAGCGTTGCCCCCAAGCATTTTTCTCGACCAAGCTCCGGGTGAGGGTAGCGGCATCACGGACGTCGATGTAATTGATACTGCCTTTAGGATAAAAAAGACTCCCACGCCTTACATAGGTATATATGGCTGCACTACTTTTGGTATACGCTGCTTCTACAAGCAACACCGAGGGATTTACGACCAATACCTCTAGGCCCTCTTGTTCTCCTCTCCAAACTTCCACTTCCGCTCGATATTTGGAAAGTGCATAAGCGGTTTGTTCGGAGTCGTCTACCCAAATCGCTTCTTCGTTGTACTCTTCCTGATCCGGAAGCAGACCCAAGGCAGCTACAGAACTCACATAAACCAACTTCTTGACCTCAGCACTCAGCATGGCGTTGACCACATTGGCAGTGCCTTGATGATTGATTTTGAAGAGCTCATTTTCTTCCTTTGGAGAAAAGGACACCTTGCCAGCAGCGTGGACTACCAGATCCATGTCCTGCATGGCTTCGGACAAGGAAGTAATATCCAATAAGTCCCCTTCGTGCCAATGGATGTCCAGCTGATTCAAATTTCCTGTGAGCTGGGGAGTATTTGATCTTCTTAGGCCGTGTATTTTTCCTAAAGCACTGAATTCTCGTGCCAAGTGACTTCCAAAAAGTCCAGTAATTCCGATGACGAGAATATTCATAGCTTGCCCTTTCCTGCCTTTACTCCACCCAAGGTATTCTTGATGATATAGCTCATAGGGATTACAGCCCCCCGCCAGATTGAAGGACAAAATCCGCCAGAGTGGGCCATTCCTGGTCCTTTTCAGAGAGGATGGGTTGATCTACCTTCCACGAAATATTCAATTCGGGATCCGACCAAAGGATGCCTCCTTCGGAAGCTTTGTGGTAATAATTGGAACACTTGTATACAAAAATAGCATCCTCCAATACCGAGAATCCATGAGCAAACCCTCGGGGGATGTACAACAAATTGTTCTTTACAGTATCCAATTCTGTGGCATAGCTTTGACCAAAAGTGGAAGAGCCCTTTCGTAGGTCAACAACCACATCCAAAACTTTCCCAGAAATTACTCTAACCAATTTTGCCTGAGCATAAGAGCCCGTTTGAAAATGAAGGCCTCGGACCGTGCCTTTTTGAGATAAAGATTGATTGTCTTGCACCCAGTTTTCTTGCACGCCCATTTTTTCCAGCCAATCTTGTCGAAAAGATTCAAAAAAATATCCTCTAGGGTCTGAAAATACTTTTGGAAAAATTTCTAAAACCCCTGGTATGGGAGTTTGGTGAACTTCAGCCATAGCGACACTTCTATTTTTTCTTGGATGAGCAAAATAACCACTACCTAGGCGAGTATCCTAATCAATTTTGAGGAATTATGTTCAACTTTGTAAATGCCAGTAAGAGGTTAGAGCTTGTATAGAGATTTCGACCTGATCTGCCAGGCCTGGACTTTTTTTAAACCCCTCCCTCGGAATGAGTAAACTTTCTCGCAAACTGCAAAAATTACACGATACCGCGCCGCGACAAGAAACCGCTGTGCTGGTTACACTTATCCGACAGCACCAATCCGATCAAGAAGTAGAGGAGCATTTGGATGAATTGGCTTTTTTGGCAGAGACCTTGGGAGCGAAAACCAAGTATCGATTTACCCAAAAAATGGATAAACCGGACATCCGCACCTTTGTAGGCAAAGGGAAATTGGAAGAAATCCAAGCCTATGTGGAGCACTTTGTGATCGACATGGTCATTTTTGACGATGACTTGAGCCCCTCCCAAATGCGAAATTTGGAAAATGAATTAAAGGTCAAAATTTACGACCGCTCCCTACTTATCCTTGATATTTTTCTTCAGCGCGCACAAACTGCACAGGCAAAAACTCAGGTGGAGTTGGCACGATTTCAATACCTCCTGCCCAGGCTTACCCGAATGTGGACCCACCTGGAGCGTCAGCGTGGAGGAACAGGCACACGAGGGGGTGCTGGTGAAAAAGAGATCGAAACGGATAAGCGGGACATTCGAAACAAAATATCATTACTCAAAGAGAAGCTGCATGAGATAGAAAAACAGGGAGTAACGCAAAGAAAAGGAAGGAAAGGGATTGTGCGTGTGGCTCTAGTCGGTTACACCAACGTGGGCAAGTCCACCTTGATGAATTTGATTACAAAAACAGATATTCTTGCAGAAAATAAACTTTTTGCCACGGTAGATGCGACCGTGCGGAAGGTAGTATTGGAAAATATTCCCTTTCTGCTCTCCGATACGGTAGGTTTTATTCGCAAGCTCCCTACCCACTTGATTGAGTCTTTTAAGTCTACCTTGGACGAAATCAGAGAAGCTGACTTGCTGGTGCACGTGGTAGATCTTTCTCATCATGCATTTGAAGACCACATCGAAGTCGTCACCCAAACGCTCAGAGAAATCGATGCAGGAAACAAACCCGTTCTGCTTGTATTCAATAAGGTGGATCAGGTACAGCAACTCCCTTCAGAAACGGAATTGCTACATATCAGCGAGCATGAACTTCAAGAAACAAGGTATGTGGACTTTAAGACGCTTGCCGAAGCATACGAAAAGAAAAACGGGATCAGGCCCGTATTCATGGCAGCTGCCCTAGGAGAAAATATAGAAGGGTTTAGAGCCGCGTTGATTCAGGAGGTAAAAAAGCAACACCGCAAGCTATACCCGCATTACCTAGCCGATGAAGTCATACAATGGTAAGAGTCAAAGGAAGACCCTATACCTTAGGATTTAAAAGAAAAAAATGGTTCAATGTCCTGGCAAGGCAATTCCATGGACCCGACGATACAAGCTCAGGGCATGTTTATCCGTCATCCCTGAAATAAAATCCACCAAGGTCCGGAGTAAAAGATAAGGATTCCCTGTATTGCCTGGTCCTTTGAGAGGAAAGTCCTCTGGGAGAAGGCGCAAGATGCTTTTATCTTTGCCAGACAATTGATCTGGGGCATAGCTTTGTTGGTAAAGCGCTTTTGAAAATACAGCAAGCAAGCCCTCCAACACTTGAAATCCAACCGCCTCCTTTTCTAAAACCATAGAGGAACGATAGATTTTTTTCACCGAAATGGAGCTGATCTCTGCCAAATGCTTTGCCGAAGAAATAAGATCGGTCAAGGCCTTATCAAAATTTCCTTTGCATATGTGTTGCTCCTGTGATCCAAAGACCTGCACCGTCTCTCGTATCAATTGCCCAATGGTCAAAGCCCTTAGAATACCCAGGTTTTGGGAAGGAGTTCTCTGCTTCAATTTTGCTTTATCTAATTGGGATCCCAAAATAGGCTGCAACAAAGAAAGTGTCTCTTCAAAAGAAAGAAGGCCCATGGTACAGCCGTCTTCTAGGTCGATAATGTTGTAGCAAATATCGTCTGCTGCCTCCACCAAAAAGGCTAAGGGATACCTAGCCCAGGCATCATTACTGATTTTTTCTAGTCCCAGAACCCTAGCCATTTGATCAAAATCAGCCAATTGATTGGTGAAAAAGCCATATTTCTTTTGGCTTTTTCTGGCAAGGTCTCTTTGACCGATAAGGCTTGGGCGGGGGTATTTGGTAAAGGCGGCTAAGGTAGCATAGGTAAGTTTTAATCCATTGTCCTTGGAGACCAGCATTCGAAACCCTTGCGCATTTCCTTCAAAATTGATCAAATCCGCCCATTGTTCTTTGCTCACTTGCTGTTGCCAGACCTTCCCCCATTCGTGTAGTCTAAAAAAATCTGAAATCGCTTCTTCCCCTGCATGGCCAAATGGGGGGTTGCCAATGTCGTGAGTAAGTGCGGCGGCTGCCACGATAGATCCAATGGAGGCAGAATGTATACCTAAAGAAGAAAGGGAGGGATATTTTTCCAAAAGAAATTCTCCCGCAGCTTTACCCAAAGACCTCCCTACGCTGGAAACTTCCAAACTATGGGTCAGCCGGGTATGCACAAAGGCATGTTCGGGCAAAGGAAACACCTGGGTTTTGTCTTGGAGGTTTCGGAAAGGGGCCGAAAAAATGATCCGATCGTAGTCTACCTCAAAAGCACTTCTTAAGGGAGTAGAAGATCCCTCCCCTATTTCCTCACCAAATCGCTCAAAGGACAATAATTTTTCCCATTTCATCATGGCCAAAGTTACAAAGCGGGAAATGATTTTTTACTCGCCCAAAAAATAAAGCTTTTCAAGGCCCTGGGAAATCCTCTCCTCTCCCGTAGGTCCAAGCCCAAGGTGTAGCAAGGAATGAGAGGAATGAACTACCTTTGACATGAAATTCCGGATTTTGAAAGGGCTATTTGGATTCCCAAAAGAACTTTCAGGAAGAAGGAGTGACTGGAGTAGTTTGGTGAAAGACACATGGATCAGGAAATCTACATGCGACGTGCTTTGGAGCTAGCCGAAAGGGGAAAGGGAAAGGTACGTCCTAATCCTCTTGTGGGCTGTGTCATCGTCCATGAAGGCCAAGTCATTGGAGAGGGTTACCACGAATATTACGGCGGTCCGCATGCGGAAGTTAATGCCCTTGGCTCTGTCTCTGATCAAGACCTGATCGGCAAGTCTACCCTTTACGTCACTTTAGAACCTTGTGCGCATTGGGGAAAAACTCCCCCTTGTGCAAATCTCTTGGTGGAGAAAGGAATCAAACACGTGGTCATTGCTACCCTCGACAGCCACGCTCTTGTATCTGGAAAAGGGCTCGAAATCCTCCGATCAGCAGGAATTTCTGTGGAGCTTGGGCTCTTGGAAAATGAAGCTCGATTCCAAAACCGTAGGTTTTTTTGTCAAGTACAGCAACAACGCCCCTATGTGGTACTCAAATGGGCCCAAACTGACGATGGCTTTGTAGCTAGGGAAAATTTTGATTCCAAGTGGATAAGTAATGCCCAAAGCAGGCAACTGGTACACCAATGGAGGGCAGAAGAGCAAGCTATTTTAGTTGGAAAAAACACGGCAAAATACGACAATCCAAGCCTAAGCGTACGGGATTGGGTGGGCACAAATCCGCTCCGTATCGTTTTAGATGCAAACTTGGAATTGCCCACAGACTTACATCTTTTTGACCAACAAAGTCCCACTTGGATTTACAATACCCTAAAAAATGAAAAGCAAGGGGCCCTAACCTGGATAAAATTGCCCAAAGGATTTTCCTTGAAGGAAATCCTCTCCGACCTTCATTCAAAAAACATTCAGAGTGTTCTAGTAGAAGGTGGAAGTCAGCTCTTGCATCAGTTTTTGGCGGCCGACCTTTGGGACGAAGCCCGCGTATTTACGTCTCCCATTCACTTCAAACGGGGTATTGCTGCACCCAGACTAACACAATCTCCTGCCGATTCGTATGCGATAGGCGAGGATCAACTTGACTTGTATTACCATGGCTGAATCCTTATTTCTCCCTTCACAAGCTAGCAAAGAAGAACGCTATCAAGCCTTGCTCCCCCAGATCGAAGGCTTGATTTCCGATGAATCTGACCTTTATGCCAACCTTTCTAATACGGTAGCCGCTCTTAGAGAAGGCTTTGGTTTCTTTTGGGTAGGATTCTATTTGGTCAAAAACGGGGAATTGGTTTTAGGTCCTTTTCAAGGGCCCATTGCCTGCACCCGAATCGCTTATGGCAAAGGAGTCTGTGGTACAGCCTGGAAAGAAAAAAAGACCATTTTGGTCCCTGATGTGGATGCATTTCCAGGACACATTGCCTGTAGCGCTGCATCCAAATCAGAGATCGTCGTTCCTGTCTTCCAAGAAAATGAGGTAGCAATGGTCTTAGATGTAGACAGCACGAAACTACATGATTTTGACGCCATAGATCAAAAATACCTAGAAGCTGCTATGGTACTATTGGAAAAGGCACTACCTATTTCATGGCAGTAGCTAAAAATTGCCGCACCTTATCTAGGACTTTTTCTCTTTCCTCTATCATTCCCATGTGGCCCACACCCTGTAATTCTACGTAATGGGTGAATGCTCCTTTTTGGACTCTACTAGATTCAATTTTTACGGCAAGGTCTTCTGTCCCCGCGAGCAAGAGACTTGGTCCCGAAAATTCTTTGATTAGGGTCAAGCGTTCCTTGCGATCGCGCATGGCCAGGGTATAAGCCATCAGGGTTTCCACTTGGCAGGGCTTGGCTCTAAGGATAAGGCCATCTATTTCTCCCCTAAACTGGGCTTGATTCTTTTGAGAAAATAAGGGAGGAATAAAGGAGGTGACAAACTTTTCTACTCCATGCTTCTTCAAAAAAATTAAGGTTCGGTTTCGGGTCTCTATTTTTTCCTTTTCATCGGCCAAGGCGGTAGAATGCAGCAAGCCTATCGCTTTGACTCTTGTGCCCAAGCGTTCGAGCAAAGCCAAAGCAAGATAGCCCCCTAAAGAATGTCCTAGTAGGATGGGAGAATGGATGCCATGCAGTTCCATCCATGACTCCAATTGCTCGGCAATGTCCTCCAAGGTAAAGCTGCTGTGGTTTAGGGGGGATCGACCAAACCCGGGGAGGTCAGGACAAAGTACACGAAAGGATTTGCATAGCTCCATTGCCAGGGGGTCCCAAAGCTCACTACTTTCGCAGAATCCATGCAAGAGAATCAGGGGCTGTCCTTGCCCTTTTTCAAAAAAATGAATCATTTATGCCGGGGTGCTCAGGCCAATTGGAGGTGAGGAACAAGACTTCTGACGGCATTGGCTATACCCTCGAGATCAAATCCACACTCTTGATGCAATTCAAATTGCTCCCCGTGCTCTACTACTTCATCTGGGATGCCTAGTCGTTTTACCTGGGCACTATAGCCTTGATCTACCATCCATTCCAGAATAGCAGAACCAAACCCTCCCAAAAGGCAGCCATCTTCTACGGTAACCACCCTTTTGAAAGAGGAAAAAACTTCATGCAGTAATTTTTCATCCAAGGGCTTGACAAATCGCATGTCGTAGTGTGCGGGATGAAGCCCCTCTTTTTCAAGCAGATCACAGGCTTGAACGGCATAGTTGCCTATGTGCCCGATGGTCAAAATAGCTACTTCCTCTCCAGCTTTTACTTTTCGACCTTGTCCCACGGGAATTTGTTGGAAGGGAGTTTTCCAATCTACCATGACCCCATTACCTCTTGGGTAGCGTATGGAGAAGGGAGATCCGTAAAGCGTGGCCGTATACATCAAGTTTCTTAACTCCTCCTCATTCATAGGAGCTGATACCACTAGGTTGGGAATACATCTAAAGTAAGCCAAATCATAGGCTCCGTGGTGGGTAGGCCCATCTGCCCCGGCAAAACCAGCCCTATCCAAACAAAATACTACGGGTAAATTTTGCAAGCATACGTCATGGATTACCTGGTCGTATGCCCGCTGCATAAAGGAGGAGTAGATGTTACAAAAAGGGACCAATCCCTGGGTTGCCATTCCCGCAGAAAAGGTCACGGCATGTTGTTCGGCGATGCCCACATCAAAGGCACGATCTGGCATGGCTGCCATCATGATATTCATGGAGGATCCTGAAGGCATGGCAGGAGTTACCCCCATGATGCGGGAGTCTTGTTCTGCCAATTCCACCAAGCTATTTCCAAAGACATCCTGGTATTTAGGAGCTTGAGGAGAAGAAGGCATCTTCTTATAAATCTCTCCCGTTACCTTGTCGAAAAGTCCTGGGGCATGCCAGGTGGTTTTGTTACCCGTTTCTGCTGGACCAAAACCTTTTCCTTTGACGGTAATGCAATGCAATATTTTAGGGCCAGGGATGTCTCGCAAGTCCTTTAAAATTTCCACCAAATGATCTACGTCGTGACCGTCCACAGGCCCAAAGTAGCGTAGATTTAGGGATTCGAAAAGGTTGCTCTGCTTCAATACCGCTGACTTGATCGCTCCCTCTACTTTGGAGATAATTTCTTGTGCACTGCTGCCAAACTTGCTTAGCTTGCCCAAAACATTCCAAACCTCATCTTTTACTTTATTGTAGGTATGCGAGGTGGTGATGTCGGTGAGGTAATCTTTCAGTGCCCCCACGTTGGGGTCTATAGACATGCAATTGTCATTGAGAATAATGAGCAAGTTGGTCCCACTTACTCCGGCATGATTCAATGCCTCAAAAGCCATCCCTCCTGTCAAAGAACCATCTCCAATGACTGCCACATGCTGAATGGGAGAGCCTTTGTACTTGGAAGCCATGGCCATTCCTAAAGCTGCAGAGATGGACGTGCTGGAATGCCCCACACCAAAGGTATCAAATTCACTTTCTTTTCTTTTTGGGAATCCTGAGATCCCTCCGTAAACACGGTTGGTATGAAAAATATCCCTTCGTCCAGTAAGGATTTTATGTCCATAGGCTTGATGCCCTACATCCCAAACCAATTGGTCTTCTGGAGTATTTAGCGCATAGTGCAAGGCTACCGTAAGTTCTACTACACCCAAACTGGCGCCAAAATGCCCTCCGTAAACGGAAACATTATCAATAATAAATTGACGCAATTCCTCACAAACTTGCACCAAAGCTTCTTTTGATAATTTTTTTAAATCAGCGGGGTGCTGAATTTGGGCAAGTAAGGGTCCTGCTTGAATTTTCATTCACTAAAAGTTAGCATCGAATAAGTTTAACTGATCTCTCATCCGATTGTTTGGTTTAAGAATCTAAACTGCCGAAGGTACTCATTATTTTCAGTTCCCAATTTATTGACTTGAATTGAATATCTTTGACTAGGTGATTGCAAAATTAATTTAAAAAGTAAGAACTAAGTGAGTTTCGAAATCAAATTGCCCTTATTTGAAGGCCCCTTTGACCTCATGCTTTTCTTTATTGAACGGGATGAACTTGATATTTACGATATTCCCATTTCAAAAATCACCCATGACTTTTTGGATTATATCCAAGCTTTAGAAAGCATGGAAATTGAGGTAGCCAGCGAATTTATACTTTTTGCGGCCACGCTCATGAAAATAAAGTCGCGCATGCTACTTCCTAGACCAGAGCTCAATGAGCAAGGCGAGGAAATTGATCCAAGGGAGGAGCTCATCCGAAACCTTTTAGAATACAAAAAATACAAATCTGTGGTAGAAGAACTTTCCAATTTGGAATTGGAGCGCCTTTCAAGGGAAAAGCGGGGCAATTTGGTAAAGGAAATTCAGTCCCTCAGCAAAGTGGAGGATGTCGAAGCAGAGCTGCAGCATGTAGACTTGTATAAATTGCTACATGTATTCCAAAAATGCATGATAAGAATGGAATCAAGATCTGCTGCTCCCACCCATACGGTGGTCAATTATCCCTACACCATAGAGCAACAGAAAGATTTTGTGCTTGAAAAAACTCGCCTTAAAACCCAAGTACCCTTTACAGAGTTTATTTCCTACAATCCAGACAAAATCTTCGTTATTTACACCTTTCTAGCGATTCTAGAATTGCTACAACTCGCCCAAGTGACCCTAGTTTTGGGAGAAGGATACAATAATTTCTGGGTGGAAAATATTGAGCCTGTTACCGCCAAAGCATGAAAATAGACAACAAAAAAATCTTCCAAACTTTGAATCCCAATAAAGTTTGGCTCCCCATCATCATCGGTTTGGGTATTGTCTTTGCCATGTTTTACTTGGATCCTAATTTATCTGCAGAGAATCTTAGGGTTATCGTAGATGCCTCCCCCTTCTTTATTGTTCTGTCCCTTCTGGTGATTTTTTGTAGAGATTTTGGCTACATCTATCGTATTCGAGAGATTACGGACAAACACCTCACCTGGACCCGTGCTTTTTATGTGATTATTCTCTGGGAATTTGCCTCTGCAGTGACTCCTTCTGTAGTGGGAGGTACGGCGGTAGCCATGTTTATTCTCAATAAGGAAGGCATCAAGATGGGCAAAGCCATCGCTTACGTGATGGTTACAGCCATTTTAGATAACCTGTTCTTTGTTATTGGCGCCCCAATCATTTTGTACCTGGCGCAGGGATATATTTTCCCAGAAAATAAGCTTTTGGAGTCTCAATTGGGGAGTAGCTTACAGGCCATCTTTTGGATCAGCTATGGGCTTTATGCCTCTTACGGTTTGGTCATGGCTGCCGCCCTATTTTACAAACCAAAGGTGTTTAAATGGATCCTTGTCAAGATTTTCTCCCTTGGAATTCTTCGCCGCTGGAAAGCAGATGCACACGAATATGGTGATCAAATTATAGAAGCCTCCCAACAACTTTACGGGAAAAATTATGTGTATTGGCTTAAAATCGTAGGAGCTACCATTTTCGTGTGGTCATCCAGGTACCTCATGCTTAATGTTCTAATTTCTGGGTTTGTTCCCTTGGATATTTTTGATCACGTGATCGTTTTCGCGCGACAAGTAATCATGTGGATTGTGATGATGATTTCACCTACCCCAGGAAGTAGTGGTACGGCAGAGTTTTTCTATGCCCAGTTTTTTGAACAATTTTTGGGTAAATATACCTTCGTCACCAGCATTGTGTGGAGATTGTTTTCCTATTATCCTTATTTGATTTTGGGGGCAATTTTCCTTCCCCGCTGGTTGCGGCAGGTGTTTTTCTTAAGAAAGAAACTACAGGATTAACCCATGCTCAGCCCTATTTCATCCGCTGCAATAGCCCAACTTACCGGAGGAAAGTTGCTGGGGCTTAACTCTATCCAAGAGCTTACTCAAATTGGCATTGACTCAAGGCAAATTCTTCATCCAGAGCAAACCCTGTTTGTGGCCCTAAAGGGGGCCAAGGCAGATGGTTTTCGGTTTATTTCAGAGCTTTTGGACCTGGGAGTACGAAATTTTATCGTACATCCATCCCCGCCTATTCCTGGTGAATGGCTCCATCAGGCTACTTTTGTGCAAGTGCCTGATACCCGAGTGGCCCTTCAGCAAATCGCTGCATACCAAAGAAAACAATTTACCAAACCTGTCCTAGGCATCACGGGGAGCAATGCGAAGACCATTATCAAAGAGTGGCTGGGTCAACTGCTTAGTCAACAGTTTGTGGTAGCAAAAAGTCCAAAAAGCTACAATTCCCAAGTAGGGGTCCCTCTTTCCATTTTTGGTATACAGGCCTACCATCAGGTGGCCATCCTGGAAGCAGGAATATCCAAAAAAGGAGATATGGACACCTTGGCAGAAATGATCCAACCGGAAATAGGAATTTTTACCAATATAGGTTCTGCTCATGAAGAAGGATTCTCTGGTATAGAGGAAAAAATTCAGGAAAAACTAAAGCTTTTCGAATCATGCCAATTGCTCATTTACTGCAAAGATCATGAGTTGCTCGCCCGGCATATTGAAAAAAAACTTCCTCCTGAAAAGCGAATTTCTTGGTCCAAATATCCTGGAGAGACCTTCTGCATATCTTGGAAAACCCAGGACTTGGGCTCCCGAATAGTAGTAATGAAACAAGATCTCCAAACCTCTACTTTTCAGGTCCCCTTTACCGACCAAGCTTCCCTAGAAAATGTCACCCATGCCCTTGTAGCAGCGTTAACCTTAGGGGAAGACCCTCCTTCCATCCAAGAAGGCCTGCAGCACCTCAAGCCTGTGGACATGCGGCTTACACTCAAAGCGGGAATCAACGAATCTTTGATTATTGACGATACCTATAACAACGATTTGGCAGGATTGAAGGTAGCCTTGGAATTTATGAGTCAGCAGCGCCCCAAACGCTCTAAAGTGCTCATCATTTCCGATTTGCTACAGCAAGGCCTTCCCGAAAAAGTTTATGCAGAAGTAGCTGCTTTGATATGCTCCTATGGCATTTCTAGAATTATTGGGGTGGGTACTGAAATCCAACGCCTAGAAACAATGTTTGGCGATCAATTCCGTTGTTTTCCGAGTACAGAAGAATTGCTTCTGAATTTAGACGGCGAAGCGTTTCAAAATGACTTGCTCCTCATTACCGGTGCCCGTTCTTTTGCCTTTGAAAAAATTGTCAACCGACTGCAGCAGCGCATCCATGGTACCACCTTAGAAATCAACCTGAATGCCCTAACCCACAATTTTAATTTTTACAAAAGACAGGTTGCCCCCAAGACCAAAGTTATGGTCATGGTCAAGGCATTTGCCTACGGGGGAGGGGCCACTGAAATTGCAAACCATTTGCAAACCATGGGGGCAGATTACTTGGCTGTAGCGTTTTCTGATGAGGGAGTTGCCTTAAGAAAACAAGGCATTCGATTGCCCATCATGGTCCTCAACCCAGCCGAAGAATCCTTTGAACTGCTCAGTACCTTTGACCTAGAACCCGTAGTATTTAGTCCAGAATTTTTTACCAAGGTGGGCCAATTTGCAAGAAATCAGGGAACTGCGCTTTCTATTCATTTAGATTTGGACACGGGCATGCATCGCTTGGGTTTTGATGGCTCTCAGCTGCAAGAATTGAAAAGGCTGGTTCAAGAATTCCCAGAACTTCATGTAGCTAGCCTATACACCCATCTGGTGGGGGCTGATGAAGAAGCTCACCACGAGTTTTCTATGCAGCAGCTCCAGCAATTTTTATCCATGAGCGAGACGATTGCTGCGGCGCTTGGCTACAAGCCCCTGCGTCATGCCCTCAACTCAGCAGGTATCGTGCGCTATCCTGATTTTCAACTTGATATGGTGCGCTTGGGCATTGGGCTGTATGGAGTAGAGGTCACAGGCATCCACGATGCCTCTTTACATTCTGTCAGTACCTTGAAAACCACCATTTCCCAAGTAAAGACTTTAGTTCCGGGGGCAACCGTCGGGTATTCGAGAAAGGGTTTTTTGCCTCAAGGAGGAAAAATCGCCACCTTGGCCATTGGCTATGCAGATGGCTACGACCGCAGGTTTTCCCAAGGGAAGGGATATGTGCTCATTCATGGCAAGAAGGCTCCCGTGATCGGCAATGTCTGCATGGATATGGTGATGGTAGATGTGAGCTCGATTCCGGAAGCCAAAACAGGAGATGAGGCTATAGTCTATGGAGAGCAGATCTCCTTGAAGGAGCTGGCCGATCAAATTGGAACCATCCCTTACGAGCTGCTTACCAATATCAGCGGGCGGGTGAAACGGGTGTATTACCTGGATTGAAGGCTAAAGACTGCCTTAGGGCAAAGATTTTTTCCAACCTAGGTCTTGGGAAGCGTAAATACTTCCCTTTCCACTAAAAATAAAGGCCACCAAACAAGTAATCCCGAGGTAAATTCCTGCCTCAATTCCAAACAATTCCATGCCCATCAGGGTGCTCGCCAAAGGGGTATTCGTAGCCCCCGCAAACACTCCCACAAAACCACAAGCTGCCAAAAGTGCTAATGGAAGCGGGATGTAGGTGGCCAGCGCATTGCCCAAGGTGGCACCCGTGAAGAAAAGTGGGGTGACTTCTCCCCCCTTAAACCCTGAGCCTAGGGTCAAGGCTGTCACGCCTGTTTTCGCTAAAAAATCATACCAGGGTAGGGGGGTCTCGAAGGCCTCCAGCATTCGTGGAATACCCAGTCCCACGTAGGTATAGGCTTCAGTGAAGTATACGATTCCTGCTACCAACATTCCCCCGATCAGGGGTCGAAGTGGGGGATAGGAAATGCTGCTGAAGAGTCGACTGACCCCATGACCCGCCTCCACAAATAGGCGAGCGGCAAGCCCAAAGGCTATCCCTGCTGGAATCATCCAAGCCAAGTTGATCAGGGTAAGGGGAGCCACCTCAGGAATCACATAGGCGGTATGTCTAATCCCCCAGACCCAATCGCAAACCCAATAAGCTGTAAACGCAGACCAGAATGCTGGAAAAATAGCGCTAGGGTATATTTTTCGGCGAAATACCCATTCCAAAGAAAATACTGCTCCTGCCAGCGGCGTGCCAAATACGGAGGCAAATCCCCCTGCCACCCCACAGATCAGCAGCGTCCTGCCTGTATTCTCATCCAAGGTCCAACGCTTGCCTAGTTGAGCCGCTAGGGAAGCCCCCATTTGCACCGCTGTCCCTTCCCTACCTGCCGAACCTCCAAAAAGATGGGTAACCAAGGTGCCGAATAAGACCAAAGGAGCCATCCGCAAGGGCAGGGTAGCTTGGGAAGTATAGATCCCCTCCATGATCAGGTTATTCCCTTTTTCAACTCCAGAACCGTATCGGTGGTAGCAATAGCCTATGGTAAATCCTGCAAGGGGTAAACCTGCCAAAAGCCAGAGGCGGGCATCACGAACCTGGCCCACCCCATCCAAGGAAAGCAAAAAAATAGCGGAGGCCGAGCCTGAAAGGACTCCCACGAAAGCACCCATTGCTACCCAAAAAAGAATGTTTTTCAACAAGATAATCGAAGTTTAAGGTCCCTTTAAGTACAGGGAAAAGTGATTGGAAAGAATTCAAGAGGCAAGAAACATAATTTTATGACATATCGCTACCGCTTAGCAACCAATTGCCGCGCAAATGAGTTATCCACCAAATACGCGTTCATGAAAAACATTCTCATCACTGGAGGCTCAGGACTTGTAGGCAAGCAACTTACTGCCTTGCTGGAGCAAAAAGGGTATACCGTGGCTTGGCTTAGCAGAAAACCCCAGCAGCGAACCCATTTTCTATGGGATGTAGCGCAACAGGAAATAGATCCGAAAGCGCTGGAATGGGCCGATGCAGTGGTACACTTGGCCGGAGAGGGGGTAGCAGAAAAGCGATGGACGGCGGAGCGAAAGAAGGCCATCCTTCGCTCCCGAACTGAAAGTACCGCGCTATTGCACCGAGCGATACAGCAGGCAAGTCACAAGCCCAGTGCCTTTATTTCTGCTTCTGCAATAGGCTTTTATGGATTTGATACCGGTGCCGCCCTGTTGGATGAGAGCAGTGCTTCGGGTACCGATTTTTTGGCAGAAGTGGTATTGGCCTGGGAAAAAGAGGTGAAAAAGATGGAAGCCTTACCTCTCAGATGCGTCATTCTCCGGATAGGAATCGTCTTGGATGCGCAGGGAGGAGCCTTAGCCGAAATCCTCAAGCCCCCCGTGGCTGCCCCTTTGGGTTCGGGTGCGCAGTGGATGAGTTGGATCCATGTGGAAGACTTGGTGCGCCTATTTGTTTTTGCACTCGAAAAAACCACGCTTCAGGGCATTTACAATGCCGTGGGGCCTAATCCCGCCACCAACCAACAACTGACCAAGGAGGCGGCTCTGGCCAAGGGAAAGCCGTATTTGGGAATCGGGGTGCCAGGATTTGCACTGAAGTTGGTCTTGGGAGAAATGGCCGCTATGGTTCTTGGCGGCAATCGCGTGTCTAGCCAAAAGATTCAAAAGGCAGGTTTTGAATTTGAATTTCCAGAGTTGAAAGGGGCGCTGAAGGATATTTTTTCAAGTTGAACTTTTCATTGATTAGTGCTACTGGCGGTTTTTTTTAACCATCAGTCCCAAAATGTTTTTTTTAATCTCAGGAATAAGGACTTTAGGGAAAGATTTACACCTGAAGTATGAAAAATATCATCGCTGTGCTACTGCTAGCACTAATCAGTCAATTTGGCTTTGCCCAAGACCTGGGCTACTACCTGCCCAAAGGCTATACCTACAACCCGAAAGTTCCTACTCCCAAGCAGGTACTGGGCTATGAAGTAGGCGAATGGCATGTGACCCACGACCAACTGGTCATGTACATGAAGGCCGTAGCTGCCACTTCCGACCGAGTTAAATTTGAGGAAACGGGACGCTCCTACGAAAAGCGCCCCCAAACCCTATTGACCATCAGTGCGCCCTCCAACCTGGCCAAACTGGACCAGATCAAGGCGGAGCGGGCCAAACTCCGGGACCCAGCGGCCTCAGTCAACATTGCCAATATGCCCGCAGTACTTTTTATGGGCTACTCCGTCCATGGAAATGAACCCAGTGGAGCCAATGCCGCGCTACTTGCAGCCTATCACTTTGCTGCCGCCAATGAGATCGAAGCGGACCTCAAGGACATGGTGCTCCTATTGGATCCAGCCATCAATCCGGATGGACTCAACCGCTTTGCTTCCTGGGTCAACTCCCACAAACCCTACATCCTAAATGGAGATCCAGCGCAGCGCGAACTCAACGAGGTCTGGCCTCGAGGACGCACCAACCACTACTGGTTTGACCTCAATCGAGACTGGCTGCCAGTGCAGCATCCTGAATCCAGAAATCGCGTACGCGTATTCCAAAGCTGGTTGCCCAACGTGCATTTGGATTTCCACGAGATGGGCTCCAACAGTACCTTCTTTTTTCAGCCCGGCGTCCCTTCCCGTGTTCACCCTTTGACGCCCAAGAAAAACTTCGAGCTGACCGAGAAGATCGGAACCTACCATGCCAAAGCCTTGGACCAAATCGGTTCGCTGTACTACAATCAGGAAAACTACGACGACTTCTACTACGGCAAGGGATCTACCTATCCGGATGTGCAGGGATCCGTCGGCATCTTGTTTGAACAAGCTAGTTCCAGAGGACACCTTCAAGAAACGGACAATGGCCTTTTGAGTTTTCCTTTCACGATCCGCAACCAGTTCACCGCCAACCTATCCTCCTACCAGGCCACCAAAGAAATGCGCGTGGAACTCAACCAGTGGATGAAGGATTTCTACAGCGACATCAAAAAAGAAACCGATGCGGACATCAACAAGGCCTATATTTTTGGTGCTGCGGAGGAAGATGCACGCAGTTATCATTTGGCGGACTTGATACTACAGCACGACATCAAGCTCTTTTCCCTCAAGGAAGACTTGGTGATCAATGGTAAGCAGTTTAAAAAAGGAAATTCCTACATCGTGCCTGCCGACCAGCCACAATACCGCTTGATCAAGGCCATGTTTGAAACGCGAACTACCTTCCAAGACAGCTTGTTTTACGATATTTCAGCTTGGACCTACCCCATGGCTTTTGGCGTGGATTTTATGGCCTTGAATAGCCGCATCGTGAATCTGGCCAACGTCAGCCCTGTGGATAAGTCCAGTTTTGCACCAGCCCCTGGCAAGGTAATTGGTTCCGCCGGAGCCTACCAATACGCAATGGAGTGGACCGATTACTATGCCCCTAAGGCGGCCTATCAGTTGTTGAAGGCTGGATTTTTAGTGAGAGTAGCCACCAAAGAATTCTCCACCGCAGAAGGGAAAACCTTTGGCAGAGGCACCTTGCTAATTGACAAAGGCGAAAGTGGGCTTGATTCGCAAGCCTTCTTCAAAAAACTAGAAGAGGTTGCCCGATTTGCTCACGTGGATATCCACGCATTGACGACAGGGTACACGCAGGGCGCCAACCTAGGGTCCACTTTTATGCTTCCTTTGAATACCCCTACCCTCGCGCTTTTAGTCGATGGGGGTGTGGATAGTGGAGAAGCCGGAGAAATCTGGCACTTGCTCGATCAGCGCATGCAAATGCCAGTAACCCTACTGCCTTTGGAATCCGTAAGCGGCACCAACCTGGATCGCTATTCGGTGATCCTCATGGCGGATGGAAGCTACGGGCAACTGGGACAGTCCGGCGCTGCTGCCCTCAAAACCTGGGTGAGCAAAGGCAATACCTTGGTGGCCAAGGGAGGCGCATTGCGCTGGTTGGCACAAAATGAAATCGGAAATTTCACCTTCAGAAAGGTAGATAACGCGGAGAAAGGGGTGCAGAAAAACTATGCAGACTTTGAGAATGCTACCGGAGCCAAGCAAACATTCGGAGCCATCTTCAAATCTACCTTGGACACCAGCCATCCTATCGGCTATGGCTATGTGAGCAAAGACCTTTTCACCTTCAGAAATGATAATTTCTTCCTAGAGCCTTCCGCCAACCCCTATGCCAATCCACTAGTTTACACCAAAGATCCTTTGGCATCTGGCTACTTGCACCCCAGCAATCTGCCTGGAGTACAGGAGAGCGCGGTGATCCGTGTAGCTAGTCAAGGCAGAGGAAGGATTGTGGGCTTTGCGGACAACCCTAACTTCCGCGCCTTCTGGTTTGGTACCAATAAGCTGTTTATGAATTCCATTTTCTTTGGTCAAGTGATTGACGGAGGAACTGCCCGCTAAATTTCAAATCCCAGCTCAATGCTGGGATTTTCTATTCTTTTGCTATTCTTAGAATGTATGAAAAAAATTAGTCTTTTTCTTTTCGCTTTGCTGCTGGGCGGAGGATCTCTTTTCGCGCAAGAAATGAGTTTTGAGTCCTACAATCCTCCTTCCACACTCAAGGTGCCCCAGCATCCGGTGACGCGGGCCAAGTTTCCCTTTATCGACATCCACAGCCACCAAGGAGGGATCAACAAATCCAAGATCGACCAACTTCGAGGAGAAATGGATGAATTGAACATGGGCATCATGATCAACCTGAGTGGGCGGGGATTTGGACAAGGCAATAGCAATGCACAGCAAGAGTACATCAAGGGCATGATGCAGGAGTTTAAGACCCACGCCCCTGGCAGATTCATGGTGTTTACCAACTTGAATTTTAACGGTTTTGGTACACCAGAATGGTCCTCCTTGGCGGTAAAGGAGTTGGAAGAAGATGTGGCTGCTGGAGCGGTGGGCTTGAAGATTTACAAGAGTTTGGGCCTAACCTCCAAGGATAATGCCGGCAAGCGTATTCCCGTGGACCATCCCGATTTGGATCCTGTATGGGCCAAGGCAGGGGAACTCGGTATTCCAGTACTCATCCATGCTGCCGATCCTGCCCAGTTTTGGCAGCCCATGGATTCCACCAACGAGCGCTGGCTGGAACTCAAGCTTCATCCGAACCGTCGCCGTTCTGCTACCGACCCAGCACCTTTTGAGCAAATCATCGCTGAGCAGCACCGCGTATTTGCGAAGCATCCCAAAACCACCTTTATCAATGCGCATATGGGTTGGATGGCCAACGATTTGGATGCTGCTGGAGCGCACTTGGATCGCTATCCTAATGTCAACTACGAGATTGGTGCCATCATCGCGGAACTTGGACGTCAGCCTCGACGGGCCAAGGAATTTTTTACCAAGTACCAGGACCGCATTCTTTTCGGCAAAGATGCCTACAACAAGGAGGAGTTTTACACCTACTTCCGGGTACTGGAAACCGAGGACGAGTATTTCCCCTACTACAAAAAGTACCATGCCTTTTGGAGCATGTATGGTTTGGGCCTATCTGACGAAGTCTTGAAAAAGGTGTACTACAAAAATGCGCTGAGGATCGTACCTGGATTGGATAAGACGCTTTTTCCGGAGTAGGAACCACAGGTAGGGTAGAAAATAGTTGAAATACCGTGGAAATAAGGTAGAAATAGAATGGAAATAGATCGATCCTGCCAGCCTTCGGCAGGCAGGATCGGTGAAATAGTTTATCCAGCTGCTATTTCACGGAGCGAAGCGGAGTTTATTTCTACGCTATCTCCATTGTATTTCCTGGTCCATTCCTCGTACAAAAACTTAGAACTTCATCTTCACCCCCAACAAGAAATTCGTTCCGGCCTGAGGATAGAAGAAGTTTTCTGTCACCAACTCTCGGCCATTTCCTCCAGGTACAAAGTAGCTGAAGGTGTAGCCATTGGGCTCGTACATTTCATTGAAGATATTGTTGATCAACACATTCACTTCCAGGCCTTTGAAGAAGCGAGGCGTCGCGGAATAACTGATTCGCAAGTCATTCGTAAAGAAGGCATCCAGGGACCGAGCTTCATTGGCGGTATTGTCCAAAAACTGTCTGCCTACGTACTTACTCATCCAGTTGAGGGACAGGTTTTTGTTCGGCTTGTACTCGATAATCGCCGAACTCACCACATTCGGAGAAAAGGCAATGTCCGTATCGGTATAGGTGTTGGTTTCCTGTCGGAACTCATCCACGCTATAATCATCGATGTACTCGGTAAATTCCCGGATTTTGTTTTGACTCAGCGCGAGGTTACCCCCCAAGGTCCAGGTCTTGGAAAGGAGGTAGGCTCCATCCAATTCCATCCCTGCACGGTAGGAAGATGCCACATTTTCTCGGATATAGGCCCCCACGTCATTGATCTGTCCCGTCAGGATCAACTGGTCTTTGTAACCCATGTAGTAGAAGTTGGCATTGTAGCTGAAGTTACCCGATTTGGTTCGTACACCCGCCTCCACATTGTTGAGGCGCTCGGGTCTGGGCACTTCGGTAATTGGATTGTCGGTGAAGTCCGAGCGGGTCGGTTCCCGGTTGGCCACGGCATAGCTCGCATACCAGGTTTGCTTTGCTTTCTCGTAGGAGAAGCCAAACTTCGGGTTGAAAAATGTATAGTTTGCCTGACCATCCACGATACGTAAGTCGTCGTTCACTCCATAGAAGGAGTAGGAGATGCCGCGCAACTGCAAATCTCCAAATAGATTCAGCCCAGGCTCGATCTCGTAGGTGGCTTTGGTGTACATGTTTCGGTCGTCCTTCACGGCGTTGTTGTCGTAGTAGCGATCACGAATGTTGGTTGCCCCGGCAATTCTCGCCCAAATGACCTCTCCAAAGTGTCCTCCATCGTAACGATTGGCACCTCCCCCGATGATCCAATCGAGTTTGCCATCGGTAGAAATGTAATTTACCGACCCTACAAACCCGTAAAAATCATTGTCCAGCCAGCGACGGCGAATGATATCGGTACGAGAAATCACCTGACTGCCAATCACCACATGGGGTAAATTGTAACGGGAAAGTTTATCATTTTCTCGAAACTGCTCGTAGTAACCACGTCCGTAGGTGTAATGCAGTGCCAGGTTGGTCTTCCAGTTGGAACCCACTTTTCCTGTGTAAATCAACTGGTAATGATCTTGCTGGTAATTGTCCGTTTCGTTATCGTAGGTGTAGGAATTAAAGGTTCGATCGGTCTTCAACTTGCTTTCGGGAAGCCCTGCCCAACTTTGGTAGGTTTGTTCTTTTCCAGAAAAAGCGATCAATTTAATGACGCTCTTTTCTCCGTAGTATCCTCCCGACACAAACCAGCTGCCTAGGTCTGAAAAGGCCCGATCCACAAAACCGTCTGAAGTAATCTTGGACAGACGTGCATCAAACGCAAAGCGGTTGTTGAGCAGGCCTGTTCCCGCTTTGACGGTATGTCTCCAGGTGTTGAAAGAGCCGAATCCATTGTCAATTTCGGCATAGGCCTCGTTGCGTCGGGTGTCCGTCTGAAAGTTGAGGCTGGCACCAAAAGTAGCGGCGCCGTTGGTAGAGGTCCCCACCCCACGTTGGATCTGGATATTGTCCACCGAGGAGGCAAAGTCCGGCATATTCACCCAAAAGACCCCATGCGACTCCGCATCGTTGAGTGGAATGCCGTTGATGGTGGCATTGATGCGGGTTTGGTCGGTGCCTCGGATACGGATTCCCGTGTAGCCCACCCCAGCTCCTGCGTCGGAGTGGCTGACTACGGAGGGGGAAAAGTTGAGGAGGATAGGAATGTCCTGCCCCAAATTTCGCTTGGCAAGTTCCGACTTATCCACCGTAGTGTAGGTAGTCGGCGTACTTTCGGAAGCGCGGGTAGCGGACACAATAAATTCCTCGCTCAAGAAATCCTTGGACACCAAGCCTAGTTCCAGGGAGGCTGACAGAGGAAGTTCCACTGCCTTGCGTACGGTTTCATAGCCCACGTAGGAAACTCGGATTTCCTGCTTTCCATTGGGCACTCGTGCCAATGTAAAATTCCCATCCGTATCTGTGACGGTACCTTTTCCCAAACTTTCGATCCAAATAGATGCGCCTACCAAAGGAGCGGCGGTTTTGGCATCGTAAATTCTCCCGCTTAGGCTGGATTGTGCCCAAGTAGGTAGACTGAACAGTACGTACAGTCCTAGAAGAACTAACTTTTTCATAATTTCTCCCTTTCGGGTTTTTGAGTGAAACAGGAGAAAACCCAGGGGAGGTTTTCCTTGATTGTTTACCCGGTTGCGAGGCAAAAACACTTCGGAAAGAAGGCTAGCCCTTCCTCAATTGGAATCTGTTTTTACTTCGCATGCTCATTTCCCTTCGCCGGCATTACCCGGATCAGGTAATATGGGTATGATCTCAGCCCGTTGTATTAAGGCACCCCTTATGATCTGAAAACAAAGTTAGGGGGGAAAAGTTTTTTTCCAAAAGCCTGTACTTCCTTACTTTTTTTTAACTTGAAGCATCCACCTCAAACCACTTTACGATGCGATTGTACAAATTGATTTCAGGAACACTTTTGGAACTAAACGACAGCCATTATTTAGGCCCTGAACTCGATTGGGACCAGTTGCTCGGCAGGGAGCAGCTCCCCAAATTGCTGGCTTCGGAGGCCAGTCATTGGGAAAAAATAAGTCTCGAAAAAGCGAAAGAGTGCATCGGGGAAGGGCTGCTCGCCCCCATGGGAACTCAGGAAGTTTGGGCTGCGGGGGTGACTTATTTTCGGAGTAGGACCGCTCGAATGGAGGAATCCAGTGATGCCGGTGGAGCTACCTTTTACGACAAAGTCTACGTGGCCGAGCGTCCCGAGCTCTTCTTCAAAGCCACTGCCAGCCGGGTATCCAATCCTGGAGAATTAGTCAAGATCCGTACCGACTCCAGTTGGGATGTGCCCGAGCCCGAGCTGACACTGTTGCTTTCCCCATCGGGAAAAATTCAAGGATACACCATCGGCAACGACATGAGCAGCCGCAGCATCGAAGGGGAAAATCCCCTCTACCTTCCTCAAGCCAAAGTGTACCAGGGCTGCGCTTCTCTCGGGCCTTGCCTATTGATTCAAGAAGAACCACTGCCCGCTTCCACCAAGATCAGTTTGGAGGTGCATCGGCAGGGGAGACTGGCCGCTTCGGGGGAAACCACCTTGGCGCAATTGAAGCGAAGCCCAGAAGAACTAGCCCAATGGCTTTTCCGAGCCAATTCCTTTCCAAATGGCTGTTTTCTGATGACAGGAACCGGTATTGTGCCCGATGATTTTTCCTTGGCAAAAGGGGATTCCGTGACCATCAACATGGAAGTCATTGGCACGCTTCAGAACGGGGTGGGGACAATTTAGAATCGGGTTTTTTCAAAAGCCAAGGCTGAGCATTTGAAACTAATTTCCCCATTGAAAGGGTCCACTTGACCATTGGTAAAAATCCAAGGACCCTCCCAAGGCAAAAGCCTTATCTTTGTACCCTCGGAAAATCCATTATGAAACGTTTTTTATTCTTTTTTATCCTAGTAGGAGTAAGCAGTTTTTTTCAAGCACAAGCACAAGCCCCTGCTCAACAGAATGCCTATGCATTTAAACTGAAAGAACCCATCACCTTGGACGGTATTTTAGATGAAGCCATCTGGAAGGATGCCGAAGGATGGAATGGCAATTTTATGCAGTATTTCCCATCTGACACCACCAAGAGTAAAATTCCCACCCGGGTGAAAGTTGCTTTTGATGACACCAACCTCTATTTGGCGGCCATCATGGAAAATACTGGGCCACGGAAATACGTGTCTACTTCTTTGCGAAGGGATTACCGAGGAGAACAAAACGATGGGATTACTTTCGTTTTTGACACCTTCAATGACCGTACCAATGCCTTCCATTTTGGGGTAAACCCTTATGGGGTGCAACGGGAAGCTTTGCTAGCTAATGGGGGCTCTCGTCCTGACGACCTCAATCAGGCTTGGGACAACAAATGGTATTCTGAGGCAAAGATTTTGGATAATCAGTGGCAAGTAGAAGCAATTATTCCACTTTCTACCCTACGATTTAAAGAGGGAACTGAAAATTGGAATGTCAACTTTTACCGAGTGGATAGCCATACCGGTGAGCGCTCTACCTGGGCGCCTATCCCTAGAAATATTTCCATCATTTCCACGGCCTTTCTTCGCAAATTAGTGTTTGAAGAACCCTTGCAGAAAAAAGGGGCCAACATCTCCCTCATCCCCTATGTAGCGGGACGAGCGTCTAGAAACTTTCTTGAAAATAGCAGCGAACCCCTTAGACCTGCTATCGGCGGCGATGCCAAAATCGGCATCGGACCAGCCATGAACCTGGACTTGACCTTCAACCCAGATTTTTCGCAGGTGGAAGTGGATCAGCAGGTGACGAATCTAGACCGATTCGAAATATTCTTTCCCGAAAGGAGACAATTTTTCCTTGAAAATGGCGACCTATTTGACAGTTTTGGGCAGCCTCGATCCCGACCTTTCTTCTCTAGAAGAATCGGGGTGGACATCGACTCCGCTACGGGCCAAAATGTGCAAAGTAAAATCATTTATGGGGCTCGACTGAGTGGAAAATTGAACGAGAACTGGCGAGTAGGAGCCATGAATATGCAAACTGCTTCGGACGATGCTGCGGGCATTGTAGGCAAAAATTTTACCGTACTCGCACTCCAACGGAAGGTGTTTGAGCGTTCCAACATTGGCTTGATCTATGTCAACAAAGAATCCTTGGCCCTAGACGAGTACCAGCAACTGTTTGATCCGACGGCATACAATCGCTTGTTGGGAGTCGATTACAACCTCAACTCTGCCAATGGAAAATGGACAGGAAAGGTATTTTACCACCGTACCTTTGAATCCGAAAAAGTAGATAAGCCCTATTCCTTCAATGCTTACCTCTTGTACAATGACCTACACTGGAATTGGACCTTTAGCGTCCAAGATGTGGGAAAATCCTACAACCCTGAAGTGGGTTTTGTCCCTCGATCGGACTTCAAACGCATCAACCCAGACCTTACTTACCTATTTTATCCCAAGTCCAAATTCATCAATCGACATGGTCCAAAAGTCGAATTTGAAGGATTGTGGAACGAAACCTTGGGAACTACCGATCGAGATATCAATTTTGGATACCTGATTCGATTCAATTCCTTGGCAGAATTAGAAATCACCCAGCGAAACCGTTATGTGTATTTATTTTCCAATTTTGATCCCACCCGATCTGGGGGTGAATCCTTGGCAGCAGGAACAGATTATTCCTACCAAAATTTTTTAGTGGAGTTTCGTACCAATCCAAGAAAACAGATCAATTTTGGAATGATAGGAGAGTTTGGGGAATATTTTACGGGTAATATTCAGCGCATCACGTCTCAAACTGGAGTGCGCCTAGGGTATTTGGCCAATATTTCCATGAATTTCAACTACGCAAGAATCCGCTTGCCCTATCCCCAGCGTAATGCAGATTTGGTTTTGGTCGGTCCACGATTTGACTTGACCTTCACCAAGTCTTTGTTTTGGACTACCTTTGTGCAGTACAATAGTCAAATCGACAATCTGAATATCAATACCCGCTTGCAATGGCGCTATGCCCCCGTTTCGGACTTTTTCTTGGTGTACACGGACAACTACTTCCCCGAAAGTTTTCTTCCCAAACAGCGTTCTCTGGTATTTAAACTCAATTATTGGCTGAACCTTTAGGTCTTTTCCAGTTGCCCTGAAAATCATTTGATTTTTAAAACTTCTGAAAAAAGTTTTATCAAAATTTTTCAAACACTTTAATTACACAGTCTGTTAGTCGCTCATGAAGAGCTCTAGAATTGTGGTATGGCTGCGCAATGACCTTCGTCTCGAAGATAACGAGACCCTGGTCAGAGCCATCCAACAGGGGGGAGAAGTAGTTCCCGTTTACTGTCTGGATCCAAGGATGTTGGAAAAAACTTCTCTGGGATTTCATAAAACAGGTCATTTCCGCATTTCCTACTTATTGGAGTCCTTAAAAGATCTCAAAACTTCCTTCCAAGAGCTTGGCGCAGATCTAGTGCTGCTTCAAGGGAAACCAGAAGACGTAATGCTTTCTTTTGCAAAAGAAATTCGGGCTTCTGCCATTTTCTTTTCCAAGGAAGTCACTTCCGAAGAGCGGGCTGTGGATCGTGAAGTAGAAAAGAAAGCGTTCTCTTTGGGGATTGCTTGTGAAAGTTTCTGGCAAAGCACCTTATACCACAAGGACGACCTGCCCTTTCCTATCAAGCAGCTCCCTGAAGTATTTACGCAATTTAGAAAAGAAGTAGAAAAGCAAAGTAAGGTTCGGGCCCCCTTTGCTAGACCCACTGCAATAAATTACCCTATGGAAGCCCTAAGCAAGTATGCTACAGGGACTCCAACGCTAAAGAGCTACGGACTGGATCGCCCCAAGGCAGAGGTGCACTCGGGAATTGAGATACGTGGAGGAGAATCCGCAGCATGGAGGCGACTCCAGTCCTATTTTTGGGAAAAGGACCTACTCAAAAGCTACAAGGAGACGCGTAATGGATTGATAGGTATGGACTACAGTTCCAAATTCTCCCCTTGGCTTGCCTTGGGTTGTATTTCTCCCCGTACGATTTACACAGAAGTGAAGCGTTACGAAAAAGAAAGAATAAAAAATGAAAGTACCTACTGGTTGGTACTTGAGTTGATTTGGAGAGATTATTTTCGATTTATAGCCAAAAAGCACGGGAATAAAATTTTCCTAAGAAAAGGTATCCGAAATCAAATGGACTCCTGGAGAAGGGACAAAGCGCAATTTCAGCGCTGGGTAGAGGGGAAGACAGGAGTTCCATTTGTGGATGCCAACATGCGAGAGCTCCAAGCTACTGGATTTATGTCCAACAGAGGTCGACAGCTTGTTGCAAGCTTCTTGGTCAATGATTTGGGAATAGATTGGACTTGGGGAGCAAGCTACTTTGAAAGCCAATTGATAGACTATGATCCCTGCTCCAACTGGGGCAACTGGATGTATGTGGCTGGGGTTGGCAACGATCCCAGAGAAAATCGCTACTTCAATATCCTTCGTCAAGCAAAAACATATGACCGAAATGGAGACTTTGTACGGCTCTGGATCCCAGAATTACGGTCCATCGCGGGGTTTGATGTGCATCAACCCTGGGAAGTTCGCTCCTTTGCCTTCCAAAATTACCCCAGGCCCATGGTGGCGCTCATAGGTGCTGAAACCGTTTACTAAGGAGGATGGGTTTGGCCTACTCTATATAAAAAAATCACCAGCCCATCTTGAATTTACTCAAATCCGGTAGGAGCTGTTTCTTTCTTTTCAATTCCCGTTGGTACAAATACTCTCCCAATTCTGCAAAGAAGGGTAAACTCACCTCTTCCGTCTCGTATTGATCGTCGTTGAGAATTTGATCTTCATTGACATAGATAATTGCAGAGACGAAAAACTCCACACCGGTCTCAAAATCCACAAAGTAGCCACCATCAATCAGGTGCCCGTAAGACCATCCGGTTTTGTTGAACAATCGGAAGCGGGTTGGAATCGGAGCTTTGTCTGTTCCAAACTTGACAAACTTGGAATAGCTGTCGTAAAATTCGGCAGTATCGTACCTAGGGAAGTCACTTTCTCTTGGTAGCATACTCATATATTTGAGCACAAAATTTCGGTGCTCCTCATTTAGATTAAACCTCTCTATACCAACAAAGGCTTCAGGAAAGATTGTCCGCTGCACCACCCCATGAAAGTCGGCAAGGGAAAATTTATTCTTGTAAGAAAAGTCCATCCCCCCCTGCATTAAGGTGTCATTTCTATAGTAGGCCCGGCCCAACTTCGGGTAGCCAGGTACCACATAGGCACTATCGGCTTGTCTAGCAGGAATTTCCAGAAGGGTCTTTCCAGCGGTATCCACAAATCGAATGGGGTTAAATTGACGGTTTTCCTCCGGAGAAATGGGAAAACTCAAGCGCTGGGTAATCACCGAATTCCCAAGCCCCTTTTCCTTCAATTTTTGGTTGATATAATCCATCCCTAGCAATTCATACAGGCGATTGGAGGCATCGTTATCGGAGACAAGCAGTATTTTTTTGATGTAATGCCCGATGCTGGGTAGGCCATTTTCAGCACTTGAATCGCTCCATGCAGGGAGTTGGGATGGGCGTACCGAGTCGGTCAGCATGGTCGTTTCCAAAGTCAATCCTTTCCCCTCTTGCTCCTCCAACCATTCCAATGCCAGCAGCGCAATGGGCAACTTTACCGTGGAAGCTGGATAGAAATATCGAGAATCATTTACATTGAAGGAGTAGGTAGTAAAGAGGGGATTCCCATGCTCGTTGCGGTCGATCTGCGTGTAGAGAATTTGGACCTGGTATTTAGCGGTATCTGCAAGGACCTTTTGCAATGTAGGGTACTCTTCCAATCCCTCCACAAAAGGCACTGGGGGCTCCGAATTACACGCTGAAATAAGGATGGATGCTAGCAGGGATATCAAGTACTTCTTCATAAGGAGGCTGCGAGATGGGTTAAAATTTGGAGTAAAGCACTTAGCTCTTCCTGGGAATGACTCGCCGAGAGTACGATTCGATTGACTTTGGGGCTCTTGGAAGTAGGATAAGAAAAAGAAGAGGTGATGTAGCCCTGCTCTTGCAATTTTTCTGTCCACGCATCCGAAGAGTACACGAATACAGGAAAGTTTTGGTTACCCCTGATTTGGGACAGCTGACTACTCTGTTGGTAAAAAAAGGAGATCAGCTCCTTCAATTTTCTCTGTTGCTGATGTAGGAGATCCTGTGCATCCATCAAACTTTGAATCAAGGCCGGGGAAGGGGGAGATGCTCCTGCAAAAATGGATTGGGATTTAATCCCCTGTATCATGTCTTCCGATCCCAGGACTATTCCTCCAGGCGTGGCCAAGCCTTTTCCCAAGGAACCAGATACCAAGAGTTGAATGCTTTTGTGCTTCCATTGGGAATAGGTACCGTAAAGACCATTTCCCAGAACCCCGAAGGCATGGCTATCGTCAATGAGCAAAGTTACTTCATGTTTCTCAGCAATAGCCAAGACCCAGTCGAAGGGATGAATTTCTGCTTTAAGGGGATCTACCGCATTGCCAAGGATCAGAATTTGCTGTGAAGGCAATCGCGAAGCGCGCTCCAAGCAGGAATTTGTCCATTGGGAAAAACTCAGCGAGGAATCAGCTTGTACACCAGAGGGCAAGATTGCAGGATGCGCATCTGGTGCAGTCCAGCATTGATCTACTTTGGGAAAAAGGTATTGGCAAGCAGCGATCCCTGCCAAGTAGCCGGAACTGAAAAGTGCAGCACGCTCAGCCCCAGCCTGAGCTGAAAAAAAATCCTCAAAGGTCTCGTAAACCGAAAGTCGAACATTGTTGGTTCGACTTAACCCATGATGCATCCCCCACTTCTGTACATTGCTTTCCACCATCCACCTATAACTTTCCAAGCCATCCAAGCCTAGGTAAGAGGTCCCGTTGAAGAAAAGGTATTCTTTTCCTTCTAGCAGGAGCTTTTTACCAAGGCGAGCGGATAGGGACAGTGCGTTCAAGGGAATTACTTCGCAAAAATCTGTGATGGATCTTGAAAAGACTTAAATTCTAAGGCATTGCCGCAAGGATCCAAGAAAAACATGGTGGCCTGTTCTCCTACCTCCCCCTTGAATCGAATGTAGGGCTCAATGACAAATTCAATGCCCTGGGCTTTAAGCTTGTCCGCAAGGTCATGCCATTCCTCCCAACCGAGAATAGCCCCAAAGTGACGCACAGGAACATTTTTTCCATCCACCTCGTTTGTTTTGGCGTTAGCAAGTTCATCCGGCTTGATGTGAGCAGACAGCTGGTGACCAAAGAAGTTGAAATCAATCCACTTGTCGGTGCTGCGGCCAATGTCACAACCCAGCAGATCCCCATAAAACAGGCGGGTTTCTTCGATGTCACGGATAGGAAAAGCGAGGTGAAAGGGTTTTAATTCAGACATAATGCTTAGTTTCGTTGGGTGATGTGTTCAGGGGTTGGAAGCAAATTGTACCCTAAATATATGTCAAAAAACAAAACAGTTTCATTGGTATTGAGTAGCGGTGGAGCGAGGGGATTGGCGCATGTGGGGGTGATCGAAGAGTTGGAGCGCAGAGGCTATACGATTGCCGAAATCGCAGGCTGCTCAGCAGGAGCCCTAGTGGGAGGCATGTATGCGGCTGGAAAGCTTCATGAATTTAAAGATTGGATTTGCCATTTGGACCGATTGGATGTCTTTTCCTTGATGGATTTTACTTTTTCTAGCAGAGGGTTTATCAAAGGGGAAAAGGTATTTCAAGCCTTGAAAAAAGTCATTCCCGATCAAAACATAGAAGACCTGCTCTTGCCATTTTCATGCAATGCCGTGGATGTGAATTCAGGAAAAGAACAGGTTTTTAGGCAAGGGAGTTTATATACAGCTATCCGCGCCTCAGGGAGCATTCCTTCGGTTTTTTTACCTGCCAAAGTGGAAAAAAGGCACTTTATCGATGGAGGAGTCCTCAACCCCGTGCCCATTTCCTTAATTTCTGATCCACATGCCCATAAAGTAGTAGTGGTAGACACCAATGGCTTGGATGAACATTACTTGGAACTCCCTACTAAACCCGCGAGCAAGCCCCAAGGACTTGCACTACCCAGTTGGGTAAAGGAGTATCAAGGCAAAGTGAAGGCCTATTTTCCAGAAGAAAAAAAGAAAGAAAACCAGCGCAGCTATTCGGCATTGGAGCTCGTCACCCGATCTTTTGACCTGCTACAAGACCGGTATTGCCAACTACTTCTTGAAAACTATCCCGTAGACGTTCAGATTAAGGTCTCTCGTAAACAAGCTGGAACCCTGGAATTTCACCGTGCTGCGGAGTTGATAGAAGTGGGGCGAATCAAAGCTATTGCTGCCCTAGACCTATTGGAAGATGGAAATCGATGAACTCAACGGCCTTCTAGGTAATGTGGATAACTACCTGCTAGACCAACTCCTCAAAGGTCGATTTACCAAGGACATGAAAATCTTGGATGTGGGCTGTGGAGAGGGTCGAAATGCCGTGTATTTCCTGCAAAAAAACTATTCCATTTTTGGCATCGATCCGAATGAGGTCGCTATCCAATATTGCCGCTACCTGGCCAAATCACTAAATCCTGAAACAGACATCCACCGCTTTCAAGTGGGCGATGGTGCTGCCATCCCTTTTCATGCAGCGGCATTTGATGCGGTCCTCAGTTCGGCCGTACTCCACTTTGCAGAGAGGCATACCCATTTTTGGAAGATGATCGCTGAAATCCATCGGGTACTGAAGCCCGGAGGAATTTTCTGGGTGCGGATGTGTACCGGTTTTGGCAACCTCCTGGAAGACAGTCAGGACTTAGGCGAAGGTCGGTACGCCCTACCAGACGGATCCGAACGCTATGTATTGCTGCCTGAAGGGCTGCAGCAACTGGAACGCCTGGGATTCCGATTTCTCGAAGCCCCCAAGACGGTCCTAGTCTATGGACAACGGGAGATGGGGGTATTTTTGATGGAGAAAACGGGGTAAGAACTTCTTTATTTAGTTCTATCTCCCCTGTACTGCCTTTACGATCAGGTCAAACACTGACGTGGGAGCGATGCGTGTTTCTTGTGTCAAGGAAGCCTCACAAACCAAGAGCGGCTTGTCCAAATCCGATTCTGGGACACGACCATGTGCTCCCTTAACAAGAGTCGCATCCAAAGGAATCACATCCATTAAGTAGCGAAAGCCGAGCTTTTTCTTGATGAGTTTGGTCCCCACTTTCAGCATGGGAATGGGGATGGAGGGATCCATTATCAGTTCCACCGGATCGTAGCCGGGCTTCCGGTGGATATCCACACAGCGGGCATAATCGGGGGCTTTGGCATCGTCCAGCCAGAAGTAGTAGGTAAACCAGGAATCGGCCTCCGCTACGACCACCAAATCCCCTGAACGGGCATGATCCAAATGCGCGTCTTTTTTCCCTTGGGCATCCAACACCTTTTCCACTCCTGGAATCGCTTCAAGGAGGGCTTTCACCTCGGCAAGTAAGGACTGATCTTGCACGTGCACGTGGGCGACCTGATGATCCGCTACGGCAAAGACTTTCGAGATACCTGCATCAAGGGTCTCCAAACCCAATTCATTTTTCACTTGAATCCAGCCCTTCTCTCTAAAAATTCGGTTGAGATGGATCGGCTTCGACACGGAAGTAATGCCGTATTCGGAAAGGAGCAGCACCTGAGTTCCTTGACTTTCAAAGTAGGTAATCAGGTCCTTTGCCAGGTCGTCAATTTCCCGCAGGTCTTTCCCAATCTTGGCGAAGTCAATGCCATACTTCTGCAAGGAATAGTCCAGGTGCGGCAAATAAATCAGGTTCAATGTAGGGTTATGCCACTGGTCTACTTTTTTGGCTGCCTCCGCAATCCAGCGGCTGGAAGCAATCGTCGTCGCGGGTCCCCAAAAGCTAAAGAGAGGAAAGGGGCCCAACTCCGCTTGCAGGCGGTCCCGCAGTTCCATAGGTTGGGAATGGCAGTCGGGCAACTTCCGGCCATCAGCCGGATAGAGAGGCCTTGGGGTCACCGCAAAATCCGCCGTGCTGTACATGTTGTACCACCAAAACAGGTTGGCCACGGTAAAATTAGGGTCTTCTTTGCGCAGCAGGTCCCAAACTTTTTCACCTTGTACCAACTTGTTGGACTGCCGCCAAAACTTGATTTCACATTCCTCTTCGAAGTACCAGCCGTTGCCAACAATGCCATTTTCAGATGGCCACTTTCCCGTAAGGTAAGTAGATTGAGCAGAGCAGGTCACTGCTGGAAGCACGGGCTCCACCACCGCTTGGTGCTTGCTTGCGATCCATTTCTTTAGAAATGGGGTATGTTCTCCAATTACTCTGGGAGAAAGCGCGACAATATCGAGGACAACGGTTTTTTTCATCAGCAGGAAATGTGTAGCCTCGTTAATTTATTGGAGTTGCTCCCTGACCCAGGCCAACTCTCGAGAAATGGCCTCCCCCAAGGTGAGGTGGGTATCTTCTGGAAGCACTTCCCAGGTATAGGTTTCCACTTCCAAATGCCGAGTAAGTCCTGGATTGTTCAGCGCATAGGCAAGGACTTTTAGAATGTCTCCCTGAGTGGACTGAAACGTTCCATAATTTTCTAAAAAGATAGGAACATGAAAGTGGACTCTCCATTCCAAGTCTTCGGTAGTTTCAAGTTTGGCGATGGCTTGAGGTAAGTCGGGAAAGGTGGTAAGCTCCCCGCCATTTTTCCTTCCCACTACCTGATGGAGGTAGGTGGTATCGGCAAATTTTTGCAAGCGTTTGGCCAAACTAAATCGTTCTCTAGCCAAGGGAGGAATAAGCAATTGTAGCGCTGCAGAAAGCTGAATTTTACCTACACGAATGCCTGCCTGCTCAAGCTTTTTGAAGGTTTGCTCGGGTTTTTCGTAAACTATCGCAAAATGACAGACATCGTAGCAGACCTGAATATGGGTAAGTATCGCTTGTTCGGCCTCCTTATCGTCTGAATTCCACTTTTTTGAAAGGGCTTTTTTCCCCTTAGCCAGTAACCAAACTTTGAAAAAGCGAATGAGCTCTTTGGAATTTTCAATCAGCCCATCGGGTTCGGGTTCTAGGTCGAGATGTAGGAGTTTTCCTGTCTCTTTCTTGATTTGATTCAAGACCTCCACTACCTCGATGAGATACATGCAGGCGATTTGGTAAGCTTCCTTTTTTGCAGTTTCATCGGCAAACCAATACCTGTAAGAAAGTGGAGAAGTAGAAATTCCTCCTTCCATTCCCTCGGGAAGGAGCTGGGCTAAAATCCGAAAACAACGGATGGTATAATCGCGACGGGCTTCCGTGGTCCAATCGGGTGCATGCACTTGCTCTTTTACCTTGGTTCGGTGAAACCCTCCAAAGGGGAAGCCATTGAGCGTATACACATAGGCATTTGTCCTTAGCAGCCATTCCTGAAATTCTTTAAGTCGATCCGGGCTTTCCAAGGTCAAAGAAGCTTCGTTAGAAAGACGTAGCCCTATGCCGAAGGACCCCTTGTGACCCAAACGATTTTTTACTTCTGGAATGTAAATTTTAAGGTTTTGAAAAGTAGCTTCCCAGCTCTCGCCTGCATGGATATTGCTGCAATAACTCAGGTGAAAATCCTTAATCTTCATGGATAAAAATTAGCTATTTCTTTGAAAAAATAGGAGCATTTTCCCAACTTTTTAGCAGCTGCAGCGCCTTCAAAATAAGTGTTTGATCCATTTCATGTACTTCAACTCCCTTGCCCAAAGCCTCTAGCAACATGATGGTCAAGGTTCCTCCCAAATGCTCTTGAAATTCCTTAAGTCCTTGAAGCAAGGCCTCCTCTTGAAGTTCGGGTGCATACAAGGCAAGCCCCAAGGTCCGAAACAAATTAAAAATACGGAGTAAATCGGATTCGTCAATTCGCCCTTGCAAAAAGGAATAGGCCGAATCCAAGGCTATGCCAATGGCAACCGCCTCTCCGTGTCGGATGCGGAAACTGCTCAACTTCTCTAGCTTGTGTGCCGCCCAATGTCCAAAATCAAGAGGTCTACTGGAGCCAAACTCAAAGGGGTCTTTGCTTGCAATATGGGCCATGTGGTGCTGTGCACTGCGAATGATATGTTCCTTCATAGGAGCAAGCTCTCTCCTTGCAAGCGCTGGGGCCTCTCTTTCCAACCACTCAAAAAAATCAAGATCCTTGATCAATGCCACCTTCACAGCTTCCGAAATTCCTGAGGTCCAATCTCGGTCTTCTAAGCTTTGCAAAAAGGTAAAGTCATTGAGCACCGCAAAGGGAGGGGTAAAGGTGCCTAGGTAATTTTTTTTGCCAAAGGCATTGATGCTGTTTTTTACGCCCACTGCAGAATCGTTCTGAGACAAGACTGTCGTAGGAATGCGGATGAGGCGAATGCCCCGGTGGGAAATCGCAGCTGCAAAGCCCACCATGTCCAACACTGCTCCTCCCCCAACGGCCACAAGATAGGAGTGTCGATCAATGCCATGGACATGGCTTGCTTCCACTACGCGTTGGTAGGCCTCTGTATCGTTTTTGCACGCCTCACCTCCCTCCACTACCATAGGTTCGGCTACCAGGGTAAGCCGCGAGGAGTGGACTGCTACATAGGATTTGATTTGGGAAATTAGTTTGGGATGATGAACAACTACCCCAGAGTCCAGCACAAAAAATACTCGTGCCAGCTGCCCTTCTGGGAAGGTATCCACAAACAAGGTTTGGGTACTTGCAAACAAATGCTCCGTGAACGCAACCGGGTAGCGAAAGGGTACCGAGAAAGTTTGTTGGAGAATGGTAGGCATTTTGGAATGGGATAGCTCGACTGGAAATGCAAGATGTGAAAGAAATTGAATTTAATCGCGATTAGGTCACTGCAAATTTTTTGGCCAAGCCCAAGGAGAGGGGAAGCAAAAGTAAAATTACCAAGCCTATGGGCCAGCCCGAAAAGGCCGTAGCGAGGGTGGCATTCACCAAAATCAAGGAAAGCACTGCCGCTTTCACAGATTTCCCGATGTACATGGGCTCCTGTGTTCGGATCGCTTGCAAGAGGGGAGGAAATAAGCGGTAGCCCAAGAAGGCTAAAAAAGGCAAAATTTGGAGGTATCCCGGGCTCTTTTGGTAAGCCAGAAGAAAAAGGGCTACAAAAATAGACGCATACATGGCTCCTCCTAGAAACAGGGCACTGCGATTTTTTCCATGGACTTCCCCTCTACTGATCAAGGTAATCGCTGCTACGTAGACGAGCGGCAGCAAGCCTAGGTACCAGTTACTCTCCAGCAAGGCAGGTACCACCGAGATGCCCAAGAGGAGATTCCCAGTCCGACACAAGCCCATGTTGATGGGTCCAAAAAAGAACTGGTGCTTGCCCCAGTAATCGTACAGCAAGGCACATCCCACGACTCCAATGGCCAGTATCCCGGCAAGTGAATTGACTTGAAAGGCACAGACCACCCCCGCTAAAAGTAAAATCGATGCCATTGCCATCGCCCCTTTTTTGGATGCTCGTCCACTGGGAATCGGACGCTCGGGTCGCTCGATGGCATCCAATTCCGCATCTGCGATGTCGTTGAAGGCCACCCCCCCACCATACAAGCCCATGGTGCTCAGGGAAAGCCAAAGCAGGTTCCACCAGTACAGTTGATCCCCATAAATCCAATTGGTGGCCATCCCATCCCAGGCTCCGGCAATGGCAAAGCCAGCCCAGATGTCTGCTACTGCTGTGACCACATTGGCAGGTCGGGTGAGTTGGAGATAGGCAAAAAGTTTACTGGCCATGGCTTAGTTTTCTACACGGTCATCAGGCCCCTCCACGCGGGGAACCTGTCCGCCGCGAAGGACGGAGTTGCCTCCCAGTTTTTTGGTTTGATCAATGGGCGCAGCCTTGAGCCAATCGTCTTCGTGCATTTGTCCACTTAGACCAAATACGGTAAGTGCATTTTGGTAGGTAGTCAAGCGAACATGCTCCTCAGGGACGCCCATTTTGCGCATCAGCGCGGCCGTCTTAGGCACAGCAATGGGATCCGAAATGCCCCAGTCTGCTGCCGAATTCACAATGATGCGTTCCGGACCATATTGCTTGACGATTTCCACCATTCGCTCGGAGCCCATTTTGGTATGTGGGTAAATGGTAAATGCCGCCCAAAAACCGCGATCCAGCACCTCTTTTACGGTTTCCTCATTGTTGTGGTCCACCACCACCCAATACGGATCCATGGTATGCTCTACTGCCACATCCATGGAGCGGGTGGTACCCTTTTTCTTGTCTCGGTGAGGGGTGTGAATCAATACGGGAAGCTCTACCTCCTTGGCCAGCTCGAGTTGCAGGCGGTAAAACCTATCCTCGGCTTCGGTTTGATCGTCGTAGCCGATTTCTCCAATGGCGACCACCCCTTCCTTACCCGCATAAAGGGGTAAGAGTTCCATGACCTGTTCCGCCAGAGCCACATTGTTGGCTTCTTTGGAATTCAGCCCCATGGTGCAGTAGTGAACGATGCCAAACTGGCTTGCACGGAATCTCTCCCAGCCTACCAAGGTGGAAAAATAATCTTTGAAGGAGCCCACCTCGGTGCGGGGCTGCCCCAACCAGAATGCAGGTTCGATGGTGGCTACAATGCCCGCTTTGCGCATGGCTTCGTAGTCGTCGGTAGTCCTGGAAACCAGGTGAATGTGGGGATCTATGTACATTTCCATGGATAGATGCGGAAGTAATTGGGTGAATTTAGCGTTTGCTAGTCGATTAAACTCAATTTTTTTGAAATTCTATTCCTAGGTCTTCCCAGTTGTAGGTAGCGTTTGCGCAGGCTTCCTGAAGCAAGGGATAGGACGTCAAGAGTGCTTGAGCAGGAGCATAGCCGCTCTGGTAGGCTGCCAAAGCGCCAGCTTTTTGCTCTGTGGCATCCTTAGCGGCCAGCACTTTTTTCAGATCATCCAGGTACTCGGAACTCATAAATGGCACGAGCAGGCGCCATACTTCTGGCATCACTGCCCTACCGGCTGCCCAGCGCTCGTGCGCAAAATCTCTAGTCATGGCAGCAAGTGAAGGGTTGCGCCGCTGATCCAAGCCTTGGATAAGGTAGAGCGGGCGCTGCATAAAGATGGCTTTGAGGACCAGCTGATTCCAGTTGGCCTCCGGGAAGAATCTCGAGGGATAGGGATTGCGCAGCGCGATGGCATCAAAGACCACCGACATATTTGTACGACAGCCTTCAATCGCCCGAGGCAAGAGTCCTCCTGCATTGGGGAATAGCGGCAAGGCCGCATAAAGGGCCTGTTGCTCGTACATGTCTCCGGTTTCAAACATTTGCTGCAGGATGGACAGCCAGGCCTCCTGCTTGGCAGGGAGCTGGAGTACTAGGTACATTCTAGCCACTTGCAGGCAGTCCCATGCCCCGGGATCTACTCCCTCTGGGAGAAGTCCACTAGCTGGCTCAACCCAGGAAACCCCCTCTTTATTGAAATACCTGGAGGCGCGGGAAAAGGCTAGAAAAAAGGGGCTTGGGGAACTGGAGGCCTTGATTTTTTCGGCTTGCTCGGCCAACCAGGTGAAAGAAGCAGGTTCAGCAGATGCTTCTAAGGCCTTTTTTAAAAATTCTTGAATCGGAGCTATTGCCATGGGGAGAGAGATTTACCAAACTTCTACGTAAAGAAACTGGAAGCAGAAGAAAAATCCATCCCGTTTTAGACAAATGGAGGAAATTTTATTTGTCCACAGTCGAGGCGTTGTTTGAATAGGATTAGAATGCAACCTTCGTACTTGGTACATTGTACTAGGATCCGTTAGCCGTTGACTGACTGTCTACAATTATCCACCAGCGGTTTCAGGAAAATTGAAGTTAATTCCTAGTTTTAGGGATTAAATAGATTCGCTATGAAAATCCGCAACAGCTGGTACCTAGGTCTGGTGTTTTTTGTTTCTGTACAGCTACAAGCACAAAACCCAGTCATCGATGCCATCATCAAAGAAGCAACCGAAAATTCTAAACTAGAAGTTCTTGCCCATGAACTTATGGATGGGGTAGGTCCTCGCTTGGTCGGCTCCCCACAAATGCAAAAGGCCCATGACTTGGCCGTCACCACCTACCAGAGTTGGGGCATTCCTGCCCGCAACGAAAAGTGGGGAGAATGGAGAGGTTGGGAAAGAGGCGTCACCCACATCGATATGATTGCCCCTTGGACCAAGTCCTTGGCCGGCACGCAGCTGGCCTGGAGCCCTGCTTCCCCTCAGGGAGGCGTAAAAGGAGAAGTAGTCATTCTTCCTGAATTTGCCGACTCCCTGGCCTTCCAAAAGTGGCTTCCTTCCGTAAAAGGAAAGTTCGTGATGATCTCCGTCCCTCAGCCTACTGGGCGACCAGATGACAACTGGGAGGAGCATAGCATACCTGCTTCCTTTGAAAAAATGAAAGCCGAGCGCACCGCCATCAATGCCTCTTGGACCAAGCGTCTCCAAGCTACCGGGAAAAACCGCACCCAACTTCCTATCGCACTTGAAAATGCAGGAGCCGTAGGTATCCTCACCTCCAACTGGTCCAATGCATTTGGTGCCAACAAGATTTTCTCTGCCTCTACCAAAAAAGTGCCGACCGTAGACATTTCCCTAGAAGACTACGGCCTGCTTTATCGCTTGGCAGAAAGTGGCAAAAAACCACAACTGCACCTGAATGCCCAGTCCAAAGAAACCGGCTTGCAACCGACCTACAATACCGTTGCTGAAATCAAAGGCAGTGAAAAGCCGGAGGAGTACGTGATGCTTTCCGCACACTTTGACTCTTGGGATGGAGGCACAGGTGCTACAGACAATGGCACGGGCACCATCCTGATGATGGAAGTGATGCGGGTTTTGAAGCAAGTGTATCCCAATCCCAAGCGCACCATCTTGGTAGGACATTGGGGATCGGAGGAACAAGGTTTAAATGGATCTCGAGCCTTTGTGGAAGACCATCCTGAAATGATCAGCAAGATCCAAGCGCTATTTAACCAGGACAATGGTACCGGCCGTATCGCCAATATCTCAGGACAGGGATTTGTAGATAGCTACGAATACTTAGGCCGTTGGCTCAACAAGGTGCCTCGAAACATTACCCAGGACTTAAAAACGGAGTTTCCTGGTAATCCTGGAGCGGGAGGAACAGACCACGTGTCCTTTGTGGCGGCGGGTGTTCCGGCCTTCAACTTGAGTGCCTTGCCGTGGAACTACTTCAACTATACCTGGCATACCAATTTGGACACCTACGACAAGATTGTTTTTGATGACGTACGCCAAAATGTAATTCTCACCGCCATCTTGGTGTACATGGCCTGCGAAGAAGAAGGGCTTGTGTCCCGAAAGCAGCGCATTCCAATCAACCCTCGTACAGGAGAGCCTACCGAATGGCCTGGCAAACGATCCCCAACTCGAAAAGGAGGGGTGAATTAAGTACACTGCTAACTGTCGACCGCAAACTTACTTGAACCTCAAGGCTTGTTTTTTGTGATGGCAGGTTAAGCAGCTAGACACAGTAATAACGAGGCTGTCCTGATCAGGGCAGCCTTTTTTTGTAATTTGTTTTTAGGGGTTAATTGACCTACCGAAGGTAGGTTGACCAATCACGGCAGGTCAACCCGCCTTTGCGGATTGTGCGAAATATGGTAATCATTTTACCCCGGGTTCACCTGCCGTTGGCAGGTAAACCTTATTTTTTCCCCGACACCCTCTAGGTGTTTGCCGAATGGTTTTCCCCTACCACTAGTACCTTGAAGAAAGATTTTTTACCCAAGTCCGGCGGGAGTGCAAACTGCTTCGAATCGGAAGGCCCCTCTCCTAGCAAAAAGTACTCATCCGATCCTCCTTCCCCAAAGTGATCGGTGGGGCTCCAGTAAACCGAAAGGATTTCGGATTGCGAGCCTGGAGTCCAGGTAAGCAACTGCTTTTTCCCCTTACCTCTCAAAGTCAGGTTGCTCAGGGAGAGGGGTCCGGTCAAAGGAACTCCATCCAGCTCGCGTTCCTGCTGCTCGGGCACCATCAGGTTAAAAAAACGGATCATCGAAGGGAGTAGATCTACCATAGCCGCCTGTCACGAATCGAATCGTTCGTTGAGGTCCTTGGCATTGGTGTTGATCCAGATTTCTCGTTCGGCATTGCTTTGGCCTCCATGATCCTTACCATCGGGCTCCTTGCGACCGTGATCGGTAGTGACCCAGAGTTGCCAGTCCTCTCCCTTTTGCTGCCGCTGTTGGATGGCCTGCCAAATCAGTCCTACTTGCGCATCTGCTTTTTGGATGGCGGCATCCATTGCGGGACCTCTCCCAAATTTGTGTCCCATGTCATCCGTGTATTGGAGATACACCCAGGTCAAGTCCGGCCCTTGGGTAGCGAGATAGGTTGCGGCCTCCTCGGCCACTTTTTGGTCAATTTGAGAGATGTAGTTGTGCTCCGAATCATGCGGATAGCGCATCGTATCCAGTTCCAAACCATCCAGCGCTTGGTTCAACTGGAGGTAGTTGGTTTGTGGGAGATTTTCTCCCAGCAGCTTGGTCCGGTTGTCCTGCCAGGTGGAGAATATAGCCAACTTCGCATCGGGACGAGCCTCACGTAGGTAGCGAAAAATCGTCCAGTACTGGTAATTGGGGGATTCGATGTCGTTGCCCCAGACCTGATGCTTGTGTGCCCAGGTACCCGTTAGGAGGGTATTGTAGCCCACCGCGGAAATCGTAGGAGATTCGGAAAAGCCTCCCGCTTCCCCTCCGGTGTAGGCCCGTGCATAGCCTCCCTGAAGTGCAATTTGATCTAGGTTTGGAGTATGTACCCTTTCGAGATCTCTGGCGGGGATGCCATCTAAAATGACAAAAACCACTTTTTTTTGTTGCGCCTGCGTAACATGGAAGAAAAAAACAAGCCCAAAAAGAAGGGTAAAGGTGCTGAACAGCCTGTTTCGCATACGTATTTTTTTGGAAATAAAGGAGAATTTGTACCTTTTACCAAAACCTAGGCACATGAAAAATTTTGTTTTGCTTATTTCTTTAGTACTGCTTTTCCTTCCAGGATTTTCTCAGCAAGTGGGGGATTACCTTGCGGCCCCTTTTCCTACCTACCTTACGGCATCTCCTGATGGTAAGGAC
>Ga0194133_10000489_pt1 | contig 79913 bp, 88 predicted proteins | sample TA2KigOf40mmetaG_FD_155448 | JGI IMG/M metagenome (GOLD analysis project Ga0194133, IMG submission 155448) | Freshwater microbial communities from Lake Tanganyika, Tanzania - TA2015055 Kigoma Offshore 40m | ecosystem: Environmental > Aquatic > Freshwater > Lake | place: Tanzania: Lake... | reverse complement strand
TGTAAAAAATGTTAAAAATAAAAAACATCCTAAATTTTTACGAATTTTTTAACTCAGTTTTCACAATTTTTAACTGTTTTGTAAATAAGAACTTTTCATCACTTCTTCGCCTTCTTTTTAAATTACATTCTAAGCAAGCCAAATAATAATTATCTAAATTATGACCTAAATCATTATCAATTCTATCTACTGTCCATTGTTTCATTTCTCTCGAAATATCATATAATATATTCATTTCTATTTGACAATAATAACATTTTAACTCACATTCAATCATTTTATTAATTATTGATTCTATATTTATAAATTTTTCATTATTTAAAATTTTTTTAAGAATATCTTGTTGTCTATAACCATATATTTTTTTATTTATTTGCTGTATTGCTATTTTTGACACTTCATCTACATGATTATTATTATTGTTACATATTTTTTTTATCATTTCATATTGATTTTCATATAAGTAACAATCTATTGAAAATGACCAATTTTCTGTTTCTACTCGCTTTTTATTTTTATCTTTTTTATGGTCTTCTAATAATTTTTTTTTTATTTTTTTGTTGTCTACATTAAACATTATGTTTTTTATACTAGAATCTTCCATAATATATTATATATATTATATATATATTATATATATTATATATTTACCACTTAATCAATATAAATATACTACAATAAATATATATTTTGCAAAATTGAGTTAAACTCAATTTAATATAATATAATATAGATGGAAGAAATATCAACCAATTTAGAATGTCAAGAACTGAAAAATATCAAATATAAAACAATGCTATTAAATGGATTACCGTTACAAGAAATAAAGTCTTCCAATGACTTATCAAATTTAGATAAATTTCTTGAAAATGAAAAAAATAATAATGTAAACGAACCTTGGTGTAAACTTAACAAGACAGTTAAAACAAAAAAATTACAAGACTATGTTGAGATTTATAAAAAAGAAAATAATTTAAATGAAGAAGAAAGTAATTCATTAATTTTATTTTTAAAAGATTGCCTCGATAGGAAAAAACTTCAAAGAGTTAAAGATGTAATTTATGATAAAGAGAATGGAATAATTAAAGAAATTCCTGCTTTATTTTATATGAAATCTAATAAACACTTTACGCTTAAAAATATTGATAAGCGTGTTTCTACTCTTAAGTCTTTAGCTCCTAAGAAAGGTGGACAAGGAACAATTAGAAAAAAAGATGTAGTAAAATCTCAAGATTCTGAAGAAGAAGATGATAAGAATTAATATTATTATTATTATTATTATTATTAATATAAATTATTATATTAATAATAATAATAAAATGGCATTTAATACAAGAGGAAATAATTCAACTCAACAAAGAACTGCCAAATCAATTTTATTGGGTAAGTTAAGAATACAGTAGCATCAACTACTCGTAAATTTAAATTTTGTAATATAAATTCTACTGATCTAAATATGACATTTAACTGTGTATTTAATGGATTATATAGTAACAATAATAATAATAATAATAATAATAATAATAATAATAATAATAATAATAATAATAATAATAATAATAATAATAATAATAATAATAATAATAATAATAGTGATTTTTTAACATATCATATATTAAATGAAGAACTTGAGTTTGATAAAATATTTAAAAAAAATATTAATGATAAAATAAGTATTATAACTGGGCCATTTACCCCAAGCCAAATAAAAATAGCTTATTCAATTAATAATATAATACCTATTAGTGGTGTTAGAAAAACAATCATAACTATTGTTTCTGCATATAAAAACCCTTATTTAGTGAATGATGTAAATAAATTTGGTGAAATTTTTGGATTACCACCATGTAACCTTAAGATTTACAATTTTTCGAAAATTTTTTCACCTAGTTGGGCTATTGAAACTACATTAGATGTTCAATGGGCATATGCCATAAATCCTTATACACAAATTAGAGTTATACAAGCAGCATCAAATGGTTGGAATGATATGTTACGTGCTATTAGTTTTGCAAATAATAAGAATAATTTTAATCCTCCGATAAATACAGATGTAATGAATTTTTCATTTGGTTTGCCTGATAATGGTAAATTTAATTCATATAATAGTTATTTTAATAATACAAATACAATTTATGTTGCTGCTAGTGGAGATAATAACGTGACAACATTTCCATCTTGTTGCTCAAATATTGTATCTATTGGTGGGACAAAATTAAATTTGAATAGTGATTATAGTAGAGTATCAGAAAAGGTTTGGAGTAAAACAGGTTGTGGATATTCAAAATCATTCACAAAACCTTCATATCAACCTAATATATTAAGTAATAAATTAAGGATAACACCAGATATTAGTGGTGTAGCTGATCCAAATACACCATGTTATGTTGTTATAAATAAAAAATTATATTCAGTTGGTGGTACATCACTATCTGCTCCAATATATTCTGGAATATTTTCATTAATTACTCAAAAAAGATTAAATGATAATAAAAATAGATATACATCAGTTATAAATAAATCAAATTCAATACAACCATTATTATATAATTTAATAAATTCAAGTTCATTATTTGATATAACACAAGGAAGTAGTGGTATTTATTCGGCTCATGCAGGTTTTGACATTCCGTCTGGAATAGGTGTCTTAAATGTAAATACCTTTATTGAGTCATTAAATTAAGATTCATAATATTAAATTGTTTATAATAATTATATTAAAAACAATTTAAAAATATATATAAGATGACAACTTATTTATCTGATTTAGAATCACTTGATAATATTTTAGATACATTAGTATTTGACGAAGAACCATCTATTTTTTCCGAAGAATATGCAGTTGAATTAGTTGAAACAGCTTTACATCTTATGGAAGAATTTATGGGAGAAAATCCAACAGCAATATCAGAACCGAATTTTCATGATATATTACTTGAAGAAATAAAAGAAATGTTTTATATTCAAATGGAAGATCATATTTTAGATAATGATTATATTGAAGATGATATGAATGATTTACTTAAAGATGCTTTCAATATCTATATTACAACTTTTCATCCAGAAAGATCAATTGAAAATAAAAATGATGACGATGAAAATGATAATAAATCAGAAATAAATGAAGAGGAAATAAATATTATTGAAAGTAAAATTCAGAGTTTAAGGGAAATTCCACAACCAGTTCAAAGAACACCTGAATGGTATAAATTTCGTTGGAACTTAATAACCGCAAGTAATGCATGGAAAGCATTTGAAAGTCAAAATACAATAAACCAATTAATTTATGAAAAATGCCAACCATTAAAAGATTTTACTTCTGAACCTATTGATGAAGAAGTAAAAATGGTAAATACAAATACAACATTACATTGGGGTCAAAAATATGAGCCATTATCTGTTATGATGTATGAACATATGTATAGTTCAAAAGTAGAAGATTTTGGTTGTATTCAACATCCTAATTATAGTTTTATTGGAGCTTCACCAGATGGTATTATTGTTCAATCTAATACAGGAAGATATGGACGTATGCTTGAAATAAAAAATATTGTTAATCGTGAAATTAATGGTATTCCAAAAAAAGAGTATTGGGTTCAAATGCAATTACAAATGGAAGTTTGTGATTTGGATGAATGTGATTTTTTAGAAACTAAATTTACTGAATATACTGATAATCAATCATATATAAATGATTCATCAATTTCTATTTATGATGGTAAAGAATTTAATTCTTTTATTACGACAAAAGATGGTAGTTATAAAGGAATAATAATTTATTTTCATACAAAAGATGGAAGACCACATTATGAATATATTCCATTAAATTTATGGACTCCAGATGATATATCAAATTGGGAGGAAAAAACTATTCATAAATATGAATCAGAGCCATATAATTATATATTTTTAAAATTTATTTATTGGAGATTAGATAAACTTAGTTGTGTTCTTGTTCTTAGAAATAAAGAATGGTTTAAAAATAATGTAGGACAATTAGAAAAAGTATGGAAAACTATTGAACAAGAACGTATTACTGGTTATGAACATAGAGCACCAAATAGAAAACCTAAAAAGGAACAACAAATGAAACCATATGTAGATTCTAAAAATTATGGAGAAACATGTTTTTTAAAGGTTATTAAAATAGATTAAAAATAATATTTAGAATATTAAAATATGTGTTAAATATATATAGTGCGTTATTCTAGAAGAAATAGAAGAGGTGGTGATAAAATTGATGATATTCAAGAACAATTAGATAGAATTCAACAACAAGTTAATGAGATTAAAAATTCAAGTTCAACAAATATTAGAGAAGAAACTATTACAGAAACTCCTTCTGTTGTAGAACCTGTTAGAGAAATTATTAACAAATCATGGGTTGATGACAAAAATAAAAAATTTAAAGATGGTGCGGGAGGTCGCATTTCATTATCGTTTCCTAGATTAATTTCACTTATTGACAATAATATTAGTAAAGGCAATACCAAAAAAGATTGGAGTAATATTAAAAGTGAATTAAATAATGCTGATACTGCATATGGTGTTCAAGATATTATAAATAAATATTCGATAAGTTTTGCAAGTAATTATGTTGCTGGAACTAGAAGAAGAAAAAGACATGGTAAAAGAAAAACTCACAGAAGATATTAAATATTTATAATTAATTATTTTATTATTAGTTATAAATTAATATAGAATATTAGGTGTATCAGTTCTAAATGGTAAACTGTCTACTAATTGTTCATCTGTTGTAAAATAACCAACTCTAGTTCCGCAATCAGGATTAACTGGTGGTAATGGTTTGACATAATTGTCTCCTGTTTTTTTTTCATGATATAATGCACCACACATTGAAGCTGGCATACATGTTCCTATATCTGGGTTATTAGAATATCTTATATTATTTGTTATTTGTGCATAAGATCCTAATTTAAAAATTGGATAATGCCACCATATATCATTTGAAGTATCATTAGAAATTTGATTTTTACCTATAGGAGGATATGTATCTTGAACTAAAACTTGAGTTTGGGAATCAGGAACATCACCCATCGCTTGGTCTAAAGAATAATTTGAATATCCTTCATATATATTTGAAAAATTTAATACTAATGGTAAACCAAGAGCTAATATTATTAATAAAAGTAAAAAAACTATTTGATTCATATATATAATTTATATATTTTTTAATTTATATATATTTTATGCTGCTTCAATTAAACTATTTATATTTTCAATCATATCATCTAAATAATTTTCATTAAATAAATATCTTAAACAATAACTAGTAAATGGTCTTAAAGTAATATTTTTATCAACAATTAATGAAATAAATTCATTAAGTTTTTCTTCATTAAATTGTTTAGAAATAATAGCTTGGAGTTTAAAAAATTTTGCTCTAAACATCTCAGAAGTAGGATAATTAAATTTATATTTTCCACTGATTCGATTAATTAATGCTTTTTCTTGAAATATTGCTTCACAATCATTTCCAGTAAAGAATCTTATAGTGTTTCCAGAATCATCGAAACCATCCATTGCATTTAAAATTAAACCCATTAATTCTTTATTATCCTCTCTCACAATGAATCTATCAAAATCTTCAAATAAGAGTAATACTGATTTTTTTGATGATTTTGTTGGATTCAACATATTTGCAATATTTGAACTTTTTGCGTGTATAGAATTAACAATATATACGTCCATATTATACTTAGATGATAATGCTTTAATTAAAGTAGTTTTTCCAGTTCCAGGAACTCCATAAAGTAAATAACTTAAACTTTTAAATTCACCAATTGATTTGAGTAACATTTGGTTAATTTTATGACTACTAATTTCAGCTTCAATTGTCTTAAAATATTTTTCATAACCAATTAAATTGCTTTCATCAAATGTTGAATATGTTTCTGTGTTAACCCAACCTGAACGAGGATCATATCTAAACAATTTATTTTGTATAATTTCATCAGCTCTTTTTCTTTTAAGTTCCATTAAATTTACTAATAAATTATTTTCTAATACAGACTTAAAATGTAATTCAATATATCCTTGTTTTTCTTGATTATAGACCCAACAATCAATTCCATCCCAAGTATAAAAACCAGTATTTGGAGAAGCATAAATAGTATTTTCAATTAAATTAACACGGTTTGGATTATAATATTTTCCTATCATATTTAATAAATTATCATTAGTTCTCACTCTGATACAGAATTCAAAACCAACAGGAGAATTTACGTTTGATACATTTTTTGCCATTTTAAAACTTATATTTAAATGTTTAAATTATTTTATTATATTTATTTTTAAAATTAATAAAAAATTGGTTTAAAACTATTTTAGTAAATTAACAATAATATGGATAATACAACAGAAATGCGCGTAATTAAGCGAAATGGTGAGTTAGAATATCTAACATTTGATAAAATTTTAAATAGAATTAGAAAGTTAGGACAAGAAGCAGGTATTCATATTAATTATCAATCGCTTATTATGAAAGTTATAGATCAATTGTATGATAAAATACCTACATCAAAGATTGATGAATTAGCAGCAGAACAATGTGCAGTAATGTCAACTAATCACCCAGATTATGCAAGTTTGGCAGGTAGAATTGTTGTTTCAAATCATCAAAAAAATACTGATTCAATTTTTTCAAATGTTATGAAAGATTTATATGATTTTAAAGATATACATGGTGTAAATAGACCGCTTGTATCAAATTCACTCTGGAATTTTACACAATTATATAAAGAAGAAATTAATAATATGATTATACATGATAGAGATTATCTAATTGATTTTTTTGGATTTAAAACATTAGAACGAGCATATTTATTTAAAGTTGGAAATAAAATAGTTGAAAGACCTCAACATATGTGGATGCGAGTAGCCATTGGAATTCATGGAGATATAGAAAATAAAAATTCTTTAAGTCTTGTTAAGGAAACTTATGATTTAATGTCACAAAAATTCTTTACACATGCTACTCCAACATTATTTAATGCTGGAACTCCAAGACCTCAAATGAGTTCATGTTACTTAATTGCTATGGAAGATGATAGTATTGATGGTATTTTTAATACATTAAAAGATTGTGCACATATTTCAAAATGGGCAGGTGGTGTTGGTCTACATGTTCATAATATTCGTTCAAAAGGAACACATATTTTAGGAACTAATGGAACATCAAATGGTTTAGTTCCAATGTTACGTGTATTTAATAATACAGCACGATATGTTGATCAAGGTGGTAATAAACGAAATGGATCATTTGCTATTTATTTGGAACCATGGCATGCCGATATTGAAGATTTTTTGGAATTAAAAAAGAATCATGGTGATGAAGAAATGAAAGCAAGGGACTTATTTTATGCCTTATGGATTTCAGATTTATTTATGGAAAGAGTTAAAACAAATGGTAAATGGTCTCTTATGTGTCCTCATGAATGTCCTGGATTAGCTGATGTTTATGGTGATAAATTTGTCTCTCTTTATGAAAAATATGAGTCTGAAGGTAAAGTAAGAAAGACAGTTAACGCTCGTGATTTATGGTTTAAAATTCTAGATGCTCAAATGGAAACTGGAACACCATATTTGCTTTATAAAGATTCAGCGAACGCAAAATCAAATCAACAAAACTTAGGTACCATTAAGTCGTCTAATTTATGTTGTGAGATTATTGAATACTCAGACGATAAAGAAACAGCAGTTTGTAACCTCGCATCTATTGCATTACCAACATTTGTTGATCCAATTACCAAACTCTTTGATTACGATAAGCTTCACGAAGTAACAAAAGTTGTAACAAATAATTTAAATAAAGTTATTGATATTAATTTTTATCCAACTAAAAAAACAGAGAGAAGCAATATGCGTCATAGACCTATTGGTATTGGTGTTCAAGGTTTAGCTGATACTTTTGTTCTTATGGATATCCCATTTCATTCTGAAGAGGCTAAAGAAGTAAATAAATTAATTTTCGAAACTATTTATCATGCTGCTTTAGAGAGAAGTAATGAAATTGCTATTGAAAGAGAAAATATTATTAAAAACGAATTGTTTAAATCAGGTTTTAGTAAAAATATATATTTTCGAAGTCAAAATGAGTATGATCTTAAATATATATATTCTCGTATTAATTTTCGTGAAGAATCGGTATATTTTTCTGGTTCATATTCTTCTTTTATTGGTTCACCAGCATCACAAGGTATTCTTCAATTTGATATGTGGTCAACAGAACCTTCTAACCGTTATGATTGGACTTTACTCAAAGAATCTATTAAAACTCACGGTCTACGAAATTCTTTATTGGTTGCTCCTATGCCAACCGCATCAACGTCACAAATTTTAGGATTCAATGAATGTTTTGAACCATTTACAAGTAATTTATATAGTCGCCGCACTTTAGCTGGCGAATTTGTAATCGTAAATAAATATCTAATGAAAGAGCTTATTGAACTGGGTCATTGGAATGAACAAATAAAAAATAATATTATTGCTAATAAAGGTTCAGTTCAACAATTAACTATGTTACCAGAACATATAAGAAATAAATATAAGATAGTTTGGGAAATTCCTATGAAGCATGTTATTGATATGGCAGCCGATAGAGGTGCGTTTATTTGTCAAAGTCAAAGTTTAAATTTATGGGTTGAAGATCCTACATATAACACTCTAACTTCAATGCATTTCTACTCTTGGAAGAAGGGTTTAAAGACAGGTATTTATTATTTAAGAAGAAAGGCTAAGCATCAAGCTCAGCAATTTACTATTGAACCTGAACAACAACAAATTGAAGAAGAACGTGATGAAATTTGTGAAATGTGTTCCGCTTAAATCTTGAATAGTGTAAAATTAAAAATAATGTCAAAAAATTAACATTATTTTTAAATAATAATTTTTATTTATGAATGAAACCATAAGGAGTCTCTTTTTTTGATTTTTATTATTTTTTCATATACATTCTCATTTTTATTATCTTCATTAGTAATATAATCTATACTATTATTATTTTCATCATCATCATGATCATTTTTATCATTGTATTCAATATCATTATCAACAAAGACAATACGATCCATGACACATAGAAAACTCAAATTCAAATTCAATATTATTATTTGAAATATCTCCTAAACTTACAGCATTTGTTGATTTATGATTATTATTCATATATATATATATATATATATATAAATATGATTATTGATTATACAATATCTAATTCTAATTTTGTTTTAAATGATTTTATAATTTTAGATTATATTTATTATCTTTGTAATAATTATAATACTCGATATTTGATAAGATTATATAGAAAATATATAAATTTTCATGACAAATTAATAGATACAATTGAAGATATACAATTAGGTTTAATAGATTTATTAAATAAATATGGTGGATTCTAAAATTTTATAAAAAAATTAATTTATAAATTTTAAATTATATATTAATTTATACTAATCCAATTTGATAAGAATATGTCTTGAATGAATTACAATTATCATTTAAATCAATATTATGTTTTAATTTCATAAAACATCTTAATGTAACCAGTATATCATTAAATGAGTTATGTAAATTACTAGGAGATTTATTAAATAGTTTTTCATGCAGTTCAATTAATTTTGGATATTTTAAATATGGTTTCCCAGATTTATCTAATATTTGTATATTACAAAATTGAATTGAATCTTTCAATGTACATGTTATATTTTTATAATTTGTTAAGAAATGTAAATCATATTTATATAATTTTTTTTGTTCTCTTGAAAATAAATCACTATTAATAATTCTTAATAATTCTACTTTTATCATATTTATATCAAATTCTATATTATGTCCTATTAATTTATCAACACCCCTTAAATAATAAAAGAATTCATTGATAGCTTCATTAATCGGTATTCCATTTTTTTTTGATATTTCATTTGTAATTCCATGTATTTTAATTGATTCTTCAGATATTAAAATGCTTTCTGGTAATTTTATTATGTAATCTTTTGATTCAACAATATCATTTAATGATAAATCATAAATTACATAACTGAATTGAACTATATATGGCCACTGATGTAGTGTAGATGGACTAATAAATTTTGTTTGAGGTAAACCAGTTGTTTCTGTATCAAATACTAAAAATCTCATTATTTAATTAATTGTCTTTAGTTTAAGTCGTTGTTTTTAAGTAATTTATATTTAATTATGATAACAATAAAAAAAAATCAATTTTTTATTTAATTAATATTTAATATTAAATAATAAATGAATATAGTAATATTTAAATATAATTTTTACATGGTGCAAAGCTTCTTCTATGCCATATTGTAATACCATGCTGTTTAATACCATCAATATGACGCTTAGCTCCATAACCTTTATTTGAATCTATACCATAATGCTCAGTTAATTCAGGATTTTGTTGACATAAAATATCAATATATTTATCACGCTCAACTTTTGCCAAAATTGATGCTGCAGCAATTGAAGCATATTTGTTATCACCACCCTCCACTGTTATATATGGAACAGTCTCTATTTTATTTGTTTCTTTATTAAAAGTAGTTACTGGATTAAAATAATTTCCATCAATTAATAAACTAAATGAATAATCTACTTTTTCTTTTTTATTTTTTTCTTTCATTTGTTTATTATATTTTTTACACACTTCATTAATAGAATTATGCATTGATAATTGTGTTGCTTGTAATATATTTATTTCATCAATTTTTCTTTCATCTTCATAACTTACATACCATGCTAATGCATTTTGTTTTACATAATCAGCTGCTTCTTCAATCTTCTTTTTTGAATGAAATTTTTTACTGTCTTTCACTTTTGTAAAATCAAAAGTATCATCTTTAGGTAAAATAACTGCTGCAGTATATACTCTTCCAAAAAGAGGCCCCCTTCCAGCCTCATCTACACCAATTTCTAAGATCTTTTCATCTTGATTATAACAGCTTTTTAATATATTTTTTGGTTTATCCTTTACCACTTTTAATTTTTTTAATTTTGATTTTGGCATAATAATATATTCTTCATCTGAAGAAGAATCATCAATTATTTCAGCTGGCTCATAGTCTGTTTTCATTCTATAATTATATAATATAATTATATCTTTTAAAATCAAATCAATTTTTAAAGTTTACAAAAAATAAATTAAATTTTTTCACTATATAAATTATACAATGAATACTGAAGCATTATTTATATTCCTAATTTTATTATTAGGTCTTGTCTTATGTTCCTTTTTAGGAGGTAATTGTGGAAGTGAAGGGTTTTCAGGCAAATTCTCTGGAACTTTCAAAACATATGATAACCATAATCAATCATCTACTTCAGGTGCATCCACTAGTTCTAGTAACCAATATGATAATTATAACCACTATACTGGAGATTCTACCCAATTATCACCTGGCTCTATTTTTTATGGTAAAAAAGGAACAACAGCAACTGTTATTACCAACAGTGATGGTTCACAGTCATTACAAATAATATTACCTGGATCGTCAAGACCTATTACATTTACTCCAAAAAAATCTTCAAAAACTGAGGGTTATGTAAATTACTATGGCAATAATGCAACTATAACTAAATTTTATGGACCTAATGGAGAAAAAGCTACTGTAGTTAAGACTGATAATGGTCAATTAGCTATTAAAGTTACTACTCCTTCTGGAACTTATTATTATAATATTTCTGGTAATGATAGCAATGTAACTGATACATCAACACAGTATTATGGAAGCACTGGTTATCACACACAACAATCACCTTATTCAATGGCATATCAAGGACCTTATGGTGGTTCAGCTGGATCTGTAACTGGACGATATGGTAATACAGCTTATTATGCTGAAGGACCTGCAGGAAATACAGTTGTTGGAACAACATCTTCTAATTATAGCAGCGCTTTACCTCCAGGTATTCCTAGAAACCAAATTCCTCCAGGTCAAGAAGATTTATATATATTAAAGTCTGAGGTTGTTCCTCCTGTATGTCCTGCTTGCCCTACTAGTGCCGCTTGTCCTAGACAAGAACCATGTCCTCCTTGCCCTGCTTGTGCTAGATGCCCTGAACCTGCGTTTGAATGCAAAAAAGTTCCAAATTATAATGCGATCAATAACGAATATTTACCTGCTCCTGTTTTAAATGATTTCTCTCAATTTGGCATGTAAAATTAAATTATTTATTATTTTAATATTTATTAAATAATTTAATGTCTCTTAGTGTATTTTCTATTCTTTATTCTTCGTTTTTTTATTGTGTTTTTTACAATTTTTCTTTTCTTATTTCTTGTATATTTATTATATTTTCTATTTGACTTGAGTGTTCCCGCAGACATTGATTCAATTATAGTATTATTATTATTATTATTATCATTAGATAAAGGTAATTCATTTGGTATAATTTCTTCAGATGAAACTTCCCCTAATAGTGATTTATTGATTATCATTTCCTGTAATGTAGGTTTTGTTATGGGTAAATTTAATATTGTATATGTGTAATCACTTATGCTGTCATTTAATAAATTTAGTAATTGAACTATTGTATAGATTTTTGCATTTATTATACCATCTATAGTCATATATATATTTAATTGTTGTGCATATGTATTAAATATTGAATTCATTTGAGATATAGAATATGATAAATTTATTTTTTCTAATTCACTAATAATATCATTAGAATTTATTTCAGGTACAAAAGAACTATTTATTAAATTAATTTTTTTTAATAATATTTTTATTATAATTTCTTTGATATCTTCTTCTAAGTTTATAGATAAATCAATATATTTATCATTTATTGATCTTATTATTTTTATGAAATTTTTTAAATAATTACCAACATTACATTTATAACTGTCTGAATAAAATTTTTCGAGTTTTTCTTTAGTTATTTTTGGTTCTTCAATTATTTGTTCTTCTATAATTTCTTGTTTTACCTTTGCACCTTCTCCTATATTTTCTTTATTTTCTAAATTATTTGGTATTTTGGGTTTTAATGGGGTATAGGGTCTACTTATTTGTACTTCTTGCGATATAGGAGATATTGATCTTCCACCCAATGTATCACCAAAATCTTCATTAACCACATTGCCTCTAAACACATATTCGTCTCTTTCAGTAGCTGCTTGTGGAATGCGTGTAGGTGGTTCAGTTATTTCAGGTACATTTATTGTATCTGGTGCTATTTTCAACATTTCATTAGTTGCATATTGTTGTAAATTAGAATCAATTCTTAGTTTTTTAATTGCAATATCTTTTAATCTATCTATAAATAATTTTGTAACATATGCAAATTTATCCTCATTTCTTTTTGTTTCAATATTTTGGTTTTCTTCAGATTTATTAGAAATACTTTCAGCATCTATAGGTTTTAAATAATTAGTGTCAGGCTCTACAACTGGATTTTTAGTTATAGTTAAAGGTGTTATATGAATTGCGGTTTCTTTATTACATTCTCTTTCTGTCAAACCAATTCTTAAATTTGGATCTAAAATAGTAAAACAGGTATTATCAGGAAAATTATAATAAAATGCATTTATTGTGTTTTTTAAAAACTTATATAAAAAATATTTATTACATATTTCATCATCATTTAAAGGTTGTTCATTTAATAATTTATTTAACGAATCAAAAATTTTAAAGTAATCATCGCAAATTTTATTATCAAATTCTATTTTAATATTCTTAATAATTTTTTCAATCCACCAAGGAAAATTTTTACTTAAAAATAAAACTAAATCATAAAAATTGTTTAGTTCATTTGGATTATCTAAAAAAGGGAATTGTTTTCTTTTTTTACCTTCTACAATAACACTTACTTTTGTTATAACAAAATTAACAAAACCCTCATATAATTTAACATTATTGTCTTTTACTTTATCATAATATTCTTTAAAACTAGTAAAATTTGTTTTTATAATTCCTAGACCTCCTGTTAATATGGTTATATATTCACCAACAATACCTAGTTTAGAACCTTTAAAATCTAATGATTTATTTCTTTTATATTCTTCTATTTTATTTTCTAATTCTGCATCAAAATTAAATTGTTTATATTGATTTAAAATTTCATATAATTTATTTAAATTGTAAGTTCCTATACTTGCAGATTCAAAAATACTTCTATTATCTGTTAGACTAAAAAAAGTAGGAAATTTTTGAATATAATATGAAGAATTTTTAATTTTACTTAGTATTTCTTGAATAAATTCATCAGTGAATTCTTTTTGTTCATTGTTATTTCCAGTTGAACCTGTATCACTAGTTCCAGAAAACGCACTTTTATTTGCTGGATTATTTTTTAATCCTTGACATAATTCATTAATATATGAACCAGTTGTAATTGGTATTCTTCCATTTGGTGTTAAATATGGAGCCATGTAAAATACACTTTTTGTACTTGTTGACCAAATAGTATTTAATCCAAACATTTGAGAGTTATACAAAGTATTTTCATCATTAGAAACCTGAACACCTTCTAAATATTTGGTTTGATTTAAAAATAATGTATCAGTAGATCTGCTTTTATCTCCTGTATATTTATTTCTTATTAAAAATAATTTTATAAATAATAAAGTTCCTTTTTCGCCTCTAAATATCTTTCTTAATGTTGCACTTTTACTAATTAAATTTTCAGCGACATTAACTATTCCTTTTGCTACATAGTCTGATGAAACTTTTATTTTAAGTGAATCAATTGTAAAAAAACTTGTTGGTATAACAATTGAATTTTTTACGGTAGGACCTTGTGTAAAAGTATAATATTTATACCAATATCTAAACTCGCCATCTTTCAATTTGAGTTCAAAATCAATATTTGGGAGTTCATTTAAGCTACCATCTGACGTTAAATCATTAATATTTAAACATTCTGATGAAGTAGGATTTATATATACAGTATTTTGAATTACATAAAGTAATAATTCCATAAATTTTTCAGGATATTCACTTCTATTAGTTGGTGGTTCTATACCAGATTTTTTAAAATCAACATAAACAAAATGACAAAATATCACTGTTTGACTTTTCGAATTAATAGCATTATTTAAAACTTCCTTTAAGACTACCATTCTAATAATTACACCTTTAAGTTGGTCATCTTGATCATCTTCATCATCATCATCATCTTGATCATCGTCATCTTTTTTACCTAATTTAAAAATAGGCATATATATATCTACTTCTGGAGGATGATATTGCGGTATACTTTGACCACCTAAACTTGAACTATCAAGTGAACCAGATGCTATAGTAAACTTAAATGGATATTTAATTCCACCTTCTTGTTGATAAAAATCTGTTGATTGCCAACAATTATTAAAATAGTTTCGACCTGTGTATCCAAGATTTTGTTGAATATAATTATAATATAATTGCAAATTATTTGAATAATGATTAATGTAATCATCTATTGTTATTCCATCACGCATTGATTGTGAATTTATTTTAACAAATTCATTTGAATTTAATTCTGCTTTATTTAAACTTAATTCAAATACATCATTGACATTATTAACATTGTCAAAAAATGGTTCTCCTATTTCTTCAGATGGTGTAATTGATTGTGCTGTTGTAACTCCTGAATAAGGAGTAATAATTTGTTGAACTGGTGCTAAACCTTCTTCAGCTGTTAACTCCTGTTGACCTCTTGATTTTTTAGGTTGACTTACACATGTAATATCATCAATATTAATACCCTTAAAACGTAAAAAATCTTTTACTATATCCAATAATTCATCACAATGATCAGATAATGCTAATTTTTCAACAATATCTTTTTTAAATTTTTTTAATTTTCTTTCCATTAATGGTCCAGTAAATGTATTTCTAATTTCATCTCTTATATCAAAAGTAGAATCAATATTATGTAAAGAATCTATTAAATCACTAGTTTCATCTCCTCCAACCATATTATTATAACTGCCTCCACTCATAGAATCCGCACCCATAGAATCCGCATCTATAGAAGAATTACTAGAAGAATTACTAGAAGCTGACTTGCTAGGACACTCGCGCATAGGATCAACATTATTAAATGAATTAATTAATACATCTGCAGTAGATTGAGCAGATCCACTTCCAATATTTGTATCTGTTATAAATCCATATTGTTTTGAAATAAAATTGTCATTATCAATTATTTGTTGATTATCTTTATAATCATCATATATTTGTAGTAATGTTGGATCTGTTAATATTTTTGTAATAATTTCAGTTTTTGCGTGTTCTACATTAGCATCTGCAATATATTCTGAATGAATAATAGGTTTTTGATTTGCATAAAGTTGGGATAAGAAAAATTTAAAAATTCTATCTTGACAATTTGCAAAATAATATTTAACTCCTCTTGGTATATAAAAATTTAATTCTCCATTTACACTTAACATGAATTTACCTATTCCATCTACATCATTGAAATATTCAATTTCAGATATATCCTCTCCTCTATAAGAAGTTCCAGATAAGTCTTGAAATTGACCAGTAAATAAAGCTTTAGAAAATATATTAAATACATCTTTAAAATTATCTTTATTAAAATTTTGAAATAAACGAACAAGATCTCCTGAATTTTTTGCTTTTTGTCTATTATCTATAATTATATGATTATCTAATGCATATTGATTTATTTGTTGAATAAAATATCCCATAAAAGCTTCAAAATTTAAACTATATTGAGGAACAATTAAATCAATAGTTGTAAGTGCTTCACATGAAAAATTTTTATCTGTAACTATATACCCATTATTTTGTATAGTTAATTCATCAAGTCTAATTAAATAAATATGTTTTTTAGTAGAAAAAGTCCATAAATTATGCATTTGACCATTATAAACTCTTTGATAAAAAGGTAGAAAAACTACTTTAGCATTATTTATATCAGGAAATGTTATATCTATTCCAGATTCACCATGAGAATCATTTGGTGAATAAATATAATAATTTTGTGATGATAATTCAATTTTAATTTCTATAATACCTTTTAATCCTGTAGCAATAATTTCTGTTGGATTTAAACCAAATTCCATAAATTTCATATTTTCAGAATCATCAACAACAACCAAGCCATATGCTCCATCACCACCAGCAAAGGTAGTATTTAATAATCCTTTAATAAATTCATTTTTTCCAAAAATATCTTTTGATGTAATTTTTCCGTCTGGTGATTGACTTATAATCTCTCCAAATTTAGATTCTGAAATTTTATTTAGATATCCTCTACCTTTAAAAGTTAAATCAACCCATGTTTGTTTACCGTCATTAGTTTGAGTTCTTGCACTTCCATCATGAAAATCGTGTCCCTGATCTAAACACATAAAAAGTAAAGTGTTCAAAATTGTATCGGTTTTCTGTAAATATATTGGAGTTAAATCTAATAAAGGTATTTCAAAATGTTCTTCTTTAGTTTCTTCTGCCATTTATATTATAATAATATAAATTATTATTGTTATATTTAAGTTAAAACTATTCTCTTGTTTTAATACATTTTTTATCCATTTGAAATGTAGCACTTTTATCTTCCTGTGGAACGATATTAATTACACACTTGGATTTTTTACCATATAATGGTTCAGTGCATCCTTTTTCTTTTTTCTTTTTTGTTAAATTTTTCTTAAAAATAAAAATTTTAGGTTTTTCTTCTGTACATCTTGATCTAAAATGTTCATATCTTTCTCTAACATCACAATAAGATAAATGTGATTTTTTATTAAGCATTTTATTGACAAGTTCATGAAGTTCATAAATATATCGAGAGAATGTTGCTCTACTAGCCATGTGACACATTTGTAAAGGTTTTTTCTTAAGATTATTTGTTAAATTAATTCTACAATATTTACATGGTAATACATTTCTTAAATTATATATAAATTCTTTATAATGTTTTTTATTTTCTGCTGTAGGTTTAACTGGATAATTAAAACTCATAGTATGGAGATAATGCCACATAGCAGGTCCCCATACTGTAGTAAGCATCCCATCTCCAGAATTATAATCATTTTTTGAATAAATATTATTTTTTTTTGTTTTATTATGTGTATTCCTATTTTTACGAGTCTTGTTCATTATATAATATAATTACTGAAAAAAATATATACTAAAATATATATATGAATTCAAATGAACATTTTAGTTTAACTACTTTTACAGATACAACTAAAAGAGTATGTACATGTTCAGCAATATCAATATTTTTAATTGTTTTATTTATAATAAGTCCTTTGAGCAGTTTCTTTTTAACATCAATATTCATGAAATTAATAATATTGTTATTACTAATTTATACAGTTTATTTAAATATAAAACAAACAGATTATTTAAGAAGTGCAAATCAGACAAATTTATCTAGGGAAGTAAGTTCACAAATAACTATAAATATTATTTGTAGTTATGTATTTACTTTATTTATTGGTTTACTTATTATATTTGTTATCAAAAGTTTTTTCTAATTTAGGAAGAGGTTTTTTAATTTCAATTAATTTTTGAAAATATAACGTATCATTAATAAAAGTATATTTTTTGATTTCAATTAATTTACCATTACTGGTTCTAAATAACATTTTCTTATAAAATAGTATTTAATTGTCTTTATATAGTATTCGTTTAAAGACAATCTTAATTTCTTTTAGAATATATATATAATGGCAAAGTATATAAATTTTAACTCTAATTCATTACCTCCTTTAAATACAGAATCAACAGGTATATTCTCTCGAATTAAGTCAGCAGGAAGTAATCTAAATACAAATACTTTAATGATCATAGGTGCAATAATTTTATTTGCAGCAATTGCATTATTTTATTATTTCTATTATGTTGCACCATCAATGAAGCCAAAATATCATCCAAATAGTGAACAAGTGCCGAATGGTTCATCTGAAGGTAAAACAGCTGAGTTGCTATTTTTCTATGCAGACTGGTGTCCTCATTGCAAAGCAGCAAAACCAATATGGAATGACTTAAAATCAGAATATGAAAATAAAACTATAAATGGTTATCAAGTTATTTTTACAGAAATAGATTGTTCAGAAGAGACATCTGAAGTTGAAAAATTAATGAATCAATATAATGTTGAAGGTTATCCAACAATAAAACTATTGAAAGATGGTCAAGTAATCGAATATGATGCTAAACCATCAAAAGATACTTTAAATAAGTTTTTAAATACTGTCTTGTAATGAATCAATAAAATTTAAAGCAGATTGCTTTCCTTTGTTAAATAAATCTTTTCTAACTTCAATATCACTTAATGTATTTTTAAGAACATCTAAACTTAAATAACTTGCATCACAAATAACTTCATTTTTAATATTAGGCTGTTTATTGGTACTATTAATATTAAATATAGCTTTAAATAAAAAGTTTAAAATATAATCTAATAAGGTTGATTCGCCGTTAATATTTTTTTTATCGTCAGAATATTTACTCTTAAAACCAAGTATTTCATCAGGATTTTTACCAGATTCAATACAGTGATTGAGTGGGTAATTACAACCAACGCCACCATCCATAAAACATTTATCATCAATGCAAACTGGTGTTAATAAAACTGGTATAGCACAAGTCATTTGTATTGCTTCCATAAGAGATAAATTAGGATATGTTTTATATGAAACATCTTCTATTTTGTATTCATTGACTTCAAATGTAAAAAAATGCAATTCAATTTTTGTTAATTGATAGAAATCAATTAAATTAATATTAAGTGGTATATCTTTTGCATCAAAAAGTGGTTTAAAACATTTTTCTATAGTTTTAATGTTAAATATACCTTTATTAGTATAAGAATCTAATATATTTTGTACTTTAATTGGAAAAACATCTTGCCATGGTCTTTTAATTATATAATCATTTACAGTTTCCCAATCAAATTTGAGAGAAAAAATAACTCCGATTATAGCTCCAGCTGATGTTCCATATATAGATTCAATATTAGTCATATTGACATAATTATTTTTCTCAAGTTCTTGAAAAGCCGATAATATCTGTATCATTATTGGTCCACCACCAGATATAACTAAATGTTTAATTGTCATTTAATATTTTTTAAATTCTATTTTTTAAATATTAATTTATAAATATTAATTAGGTAATTTAAATATTTTTTTTTCACATAACAATACAAAATGTCAAATATATTTACACTAGATAATATTGAAGATTTTTCAGAAAAAATTAATATTGATGAACTTTATGAAAAAAAGAGACAACAAGATTTAAATAAATTAGCATTATTCAATAAATTATTAAATCGTATACATGTTAAAATAAAAACTGTATCAAGACAAAAAATAGATGAACAATTTTGTTGGTTTCTAGTTCCTGAAACAATTTTAGGTATTCCAAAATATGATCAAGGAGCATGTATAGCTTATTTAATGGAAAAATTAAAATCAAGTGGTTTTAATGTTAGATACATTCATCCAAATTTATTATTTATATCATGGAGTCATTGGATTCCTTCATATGTTAGAACAGAAATTAAAAAGAAAACAGGAATTGCATTAAATGAATATGGTCAGAAAATTGAAGAAGATGATGAAGAAATAAAACAATTAACAAATATACCTACAGATCCAAATGATTATTTATTAAAACAAAATGAATCTGAAAGTAAAAAAGGTAAACATTCAAAGAAAGAATATACACCAATAAAATCATATAAACCATCAGGCAATTTAGTTTATGATGATGAAATATTAAACAAAATTGAAAATAAATTTATTTAAGTTTATAATAAGTTATTATATAATATAATATCTCATATTATTTTATATGAATAAGACATTTAAAAAAATAAATAATATCAGAAATAAAACTAAAAAAAGACAAGAAACTATATTGAAGGAGGTTAGTATGCTAACAAATAAACAAAAAGAATTAATTTGTAAAAAACAACCAAATGTATTTATATCGTTTGAAAGTAAAATAGAAGAAATATTTAAAAAAAATAAAATAGATATTTTATCTGCAAGTTATAACTTAGAAAATGAAGTTGTAAAAGAACTTAAAAAAGCTGTAAGTCCATCAAAAATAACTCCAAATAATGATTTTTATTCATATATTAATGAGAGATGGTTAGAAGATATAAATCTAGAAGTATTTCAAGAATATATTATTCAGATTGATGATTTTAGATTAGTTCAAGATAAAGTATATAGAGAATTAATTGAAATAATCGAATCCTATATTAATAATCCACAAACAAAAAATACTCCACTAGGTAAATGTATAAAAAACGCATATAAATCGTTTCAACATTTTAATTCAAATGAACAAACACAATGTTTATCGAAATTATTTGTTGAATATATTGATTCATTTACTGCTTCAAATGAAAATCTGTGGATTAAATTAGCAAAATCAAATATGAATGAAATGGTATCATGGGGTTCTCCATTTGTGTGGTCTATAAATCCTGATGATAAAAATCCAAAAATATATAAATGTTATCTTGAACCTCCCCAAGTTACTTTATTAGATATTGATATTTATTTTGACTATCCAGAAGATACTGAAGATGACAAAAAATATAAGCATAAATATAGAAAAGAATATAAAAAATATTTAAATAATTTATTTGAAATAGCATTTGGAGTAAATAATGATTTTAATGTAGATGATATTTATAATTGTGAAATTGAACTTTTAAATGCAATGGCATGTGATTTAATTAAAGAAGAAGATGAAGATGGTTATAATTTAGTAACAAAAGATGAAGCAATTAAACTATTTGGATTTGATTGGGAAGAATTTTGTAAAGGATTAGGTTTTGAAAAGATTCCAAATAGTTTTATAACATCAAATATAAATTATTTATTATGTGGAACAAAATTATTAAAGGAAAAATGGAATAGTCCTCAATGGAGAACATATTGGATTTATATTTATATTAGACAATATTGTAGATATGATGAAAAAGGTCGTGAAAATTTTTTTAATTTTATTGGTAGTTTTTTAAGAGGTCAATTACGTCAAGTAGATCCACATATAAGACCTATTTTTGGGATGGGGTTTTTATTTAATACATTTTTAACAAATGAATATATTTTACGCTATAAAAATGATCAGGCAGTTGAATATGTAAAAAAAATGGCTGAAGATTTGAAAATAGTATTTACTAGAATAATTAAAAGAAATAAATGGATGGAGTTAAAAACAAGAGAAATTGCCGTTGAGAAATTAAATAGTATAAAATTAATTGTAGGTTCTCCACAAATTTTAAGAGAAGATCCATTATTAGATTATAAATCAAATGACCCATGGGGTAATTTAGTAAAAATGGCACATTGGCGTCACATACAAGCTATAAAATTAGTTGATAAACCAGTAATAGATATTCCAGTTATAGATTGGTCTGAGATTCCAGCAAAATTTGTTAGTACACAAGCTTATGTAGTAAATGCAATGTATACACCTACGGATAATTCTATTTATGTTCCTCTTGGTTATATTCAAAAACCTTTTGTAGATTTAGAAGAAAGAGGAATTGAATATAATTTAGCACATATAGGTTTTACTATAGCACATGAATTATCTCATGCTTTAGATGATTGGGGAAGTAATTATGATAAAGATGGCAAATTAAATACATGGTGGACTAAAAAAGATAAGGAAGAATTCAAAAAAATTCAACAAGACATAGTAAAACAATATGAAGTTTTTGCTGAGTATGACGGAATTAAATTTGATGCGTGGCCAAGTATAGGTGAAGATTTAGCAGATATTTCTGGATTTGCTATTTGTCAAGAATATTTAAGAGATTTTCAATTTAAAAATAAAGATATTTTACCCATACAATCATTATCATTTGAAAGTTTTTTTGTTTATTTTGCTTTACAATCTCGTCAAAAAATTTCAAAGAAGGCTATTTTAGCACAATTAAAAACAAATCCTCATCCTTTAGATAAATATCGTTGTAATGTTCCATTATCAAGATCCAAAATATTTAGTGCTATATATAATGTTAAGAAAGGTGATAAAATGTGGTGGAATAATTTTAGAAATGTTTGGACAAATTAATTAAAGAATTATTTAGCAATTTAATTACCAGCGTTTAGAAAATTTTTTCTTAACAGTTTATATAATGGCAAAGACTCATAAACGTCAACGTGCTTCACGTTCAAGATCAATGGCTCGTGGCCGCTCTCGTGCTGCTTCTCGTGCTGCTTCTGCTGCTGCTGGTCGTGCTGCTGCTGCTTCTCGTGCTGCATCCGCAGCTGCCTCCCGCGCTGCATCTGCTTCCCGTAGTGCCTCTGCTTCTCGCAGTGCTGCTGCTGGTCGTGCTGCTTCTGCTGCTGCTTCTCGTGCTGCTGCCGCTTCTCGTGCTGCTGCCGCTGCTGCTTCTCGTGCCGCTGCTGCTTCCCGTGCTCGTATTTAAGCATTAAATTTAATATTTTAAATATTTATATTAGTAATTAAATATTTAAATAGTGTATATATATGCAAACAAGACATAATAGAAATATTAAAAGTAAACGTAGTAGAAAAATCACGTATAAAAAATATGGAGGTAAAACTGGGAAAAAATGGGTCACGGCTATAGAAGCAGCACAAACTACACTTAAAAAAACTGGCTCATATGAAGCTGCAAAAAAAAGTCTTAAAAAACAAGCTTTAACTAATGCTAGAAAACTATTTGGATCTATAGGTGGTACAAATTATAATTACTAAAACTATTTAAAGTTATCATAAAAATTTATATAGTTCATATGAAACAAATAAGTACACCATTATTATTATCAATTTTTTTGTCATCAATAATAATTTTACCATTATTCCATTTATATTTATTATTTATAATTATGCATTTAGAAAAATGGCTACATAAATTAGGGTTTAAAATCAATAGATAAACAATTAATTTTATTTTTAGGCATGTCTATTGGAATTTTTGCGGCAATAAGATCTTCTTCTTCCTTTACGTGTTTTTTTGCAGCCATATTTCTCTCTGCATTTTGAGGTTTGACCTCTGCAAGGAGAAGATTTTACGCGAGAACGGTAAATTTGCTTTCTGGAGCGTCTCATACTACGAGTTTGCATTTTATATATTATCTAAATATTTTTTTCTAAATTATTTCCTATATTTTCTTGTTTTTATACGCATAAATTTCTTTTTTAATAATACATATGGTCTTATGCAAGCTTGTTGTATAACACCATATGTATTATTAACACCATCAATATATTTTATTATTATCTAATATTAAAAATTTTTTACAACATTTGTATTTTGATTTGGTGGTAAAGAATTAACAATATTTTGTGAAGAAATCGATGATACTTGTGTAATTGATGAAGAATTTGTTGAAGAATTTGTTGAAGAATTTGTTGAAGAATTTGTTGAAGAATTTGTTGAAGAATTTGTTGAAGAATTTGTTAAAGAATTTGTTGAAGAATTTGTTGAAGAATTACTTAATGAATTTGTTGAAGAATTTGTTGAAGAATCTGTTAGATTATTAGGTTCTATAATAATTGCTGGTTTTTCTATTATAGGCACTGAAATCTTTTTAGTTTCTTTAATTATTTTTGTTGCTTCTTTTTTAAGAGATTCAATTTGTTTTTGTGTAGTTTCAATAATTTTAGATTCTACAATAGCTTCAAATAACTTTACTCCATTTACATAATCATTTTCACATTTTACATATAAATCAACAATAAATTTTCTAGTTTTTTCAACAGCTTTTTGTAAAGATTCATCTGTTAATTTTGGATTAACTCTAATAACTCTTTTTCCTGAATAAGGATCGGTTACATAAGTAAATAAATCATTTATAACATCTAATAATTTATATTGATTATCAGCAGCCCCTTGAATCATTTTTTTAATATTATCTGCATATTTTACAAATAAATCATCTTTTTTATTTAAACTATATTTTGTTTTGAGAAATGGATTGGGTGGTTGACAACCTGGTTTCTTATTATAGTCACGTAATTTAATATCACTAAATTTTTGTATATAATCAGGCATATTTTGATTACCAGTAAATGCTGTATAAAATAATTTTAAATCATTATTAAATTGTTTTTTAGTTTCATCAGTCATACCAGTAAATGTACCATTTGAGTAGTCATATTTATCATCTAAATATAATGTCATAAGTTCAGTTATTCCTGGTTCATCAGCAAGAGTTTTATCAACTCCACTATTACTTACATTTATATCACAAATTTTTGGTTGTATGGTAACATTTCCAGTCTGTTCATCAAGTAATTCTCCTTTTTTAAGTGCTCTTATTCTATTATCACAAATATTTAATTTAAACAATTTTCTATTAACATTTTTAGGAATTTTATCTTTTTCAAGAAGTGTTGTTTTAACAGTTTGCCCAGTAGAATCTTTATATGTATAAACAGGATTTATGGTCATAATAATTGCAGCAAAAATATGAGCAATTTTTACATAAAATTTAGCAATTCCAATACATACACGCTTTTTTCTGATACTTTTTTGAGCATCATTAGATACATCTAAACTTTCAAGATTATCTTTATTAATAAATCTAATTTTTTCAGTTTTAAGATCATTTACTTCAACACCATCTTTAACTCTTTGAGCTAAAAATGTTACTTCCATATCATTAAAATATCTATCAATGATATCAGATGTTAAAATAACAAGTTTATCACAATAAGCTTTTTCTGAAAGTTTGCTTAAACTCTGAAAATCCATAGTTAATATATAATAAGTTGCAATATGATCAACAACATCATAAAAGTTATCAAATTCATTTTCAGCATTTTTAGTTGATGAGGCACTATTTCCCATATAATATATAATCTAAAAAAAAAATATATATAAAAATATAAATAAAATTGAATTAAAAATTAATTATCTAATTAATGATAATAAAGATGATGAACAAGGACAAAAGTCAAAAACGTAAAAATAATAATATCAATAAATCTGAACTGTGGAATGTATTTGATTCAGAAATTGAAAATCCTGAAAAAGTAAAAGTTCCTTTGGAATGTATTTATGGGTCAGGTAATAGAGAATTTTGTGAACGTTGCGAGAGTAATCTGGCATTTTCTGAAGAAGGATTTTTGACATGTATGAATAATAAGTGTGGTATAATCTACAAAGATTTAGTGGATCAAACTGCTGAATGGAGATATTATGGAGCTGATGATAATCAGAATTCTGATCCAACAAGATGTGGTATGCCAATTAATCCACTTCTCGAAGAATCATCTTATGGTTGTAAAGTATTATGTATTGGATCAATGAGTTATGAAATGAGAAAAATAAGACGTTATACAGAATGGCAATCTATGCCATATAAAGAAAAATCACAATATGATGAATTTCAAATTATTACTACAATGGCTCAAAATGCTGGTATTCCAAAAATGATTATCGATGATGCAATTATATATCATAAAAAAATATCTGAATCTGATTCTAGATTTAGAGGAGAAAATAGAGATGGAATTATAGCAGCATCTATCTACATGTCATGTAGAATAAATAATTATCCTAGAACTGCAAAAGAAATTGCACAAATATTTCATCTAGATGCCACTAGTGCAACAAAAGGATGTAAAAATGCACTTTCTATTATTAATACTTTAGAAAAAGACATGGATAATAAAGAAAAAACAAATTTTGGAAAAACTAAACCCGAAGCATTTATAGAAAGATATTGTAGTAAATTAAATATTAATAATGAGCTTACAAAATTATGTCAATTTATTTCAATGAAAATAGAAAAAATGGATGTAATGCCTGAAAATACTCCTCCATCAATAGCTGCAGGAGTTGTATATTTTATATCTCAATTATGTAAATTAAATATTAGTAAAAAAGATGTTAAAAATGTAAGCGAAACAAGTGAGGTAACTATTAACAAATGTTATAAAAAATTAGAAAAAATAGCCAAAGATGAAAATATTATTCCTGTAGCAATATTAAAAAAATATAATTTAGAATTAGTAAAATAAATAGATTTATATTTATTTAGTTTTAATTATAAAATTAAAAACTTACAAATTACTATAAATGAGTGAAGAAGTGAAAATTCCTAAACGTATTTTTATAGTTCCCTATAGAAATCGCGTTCAACATAAATTTTTTTTTAGCAAATATATGAGTTTTATTTTAGAAGATAAAAATGATTATGAAATTCTTTTTTCTCATCAATGTGATGCTAGAACATTTAATAGAGGTGCCATTAAAAATATTGGTTTTATTGCTGCTAGAAATAAATATCCTCAACATTATAAGGATATCACTTTTATTTTTAATGATGTTGATACTATTCCTTTTAATAAGATTTTTGATTATGAAACTACACATGGTGTTGTAAAACATTATTATGGATTTAAGTATACATTAGGAGGGATTGTTGTAATAAAGGGTGCTGATTTTGAAAAAACTAATGGATTTCCTTGTTTTTGGGGTTGGGGTATGGAAGATAATGTATTACAAAAAAGATGTGATAGATGTGGAATTAAAACTGATAGAAGTGTTTTTTATAATATTGGTAGTCCTGAAATTTTGCAATTATTTGACGGAATATCAAGAATTATTTCAAAGAAAGATCCATGGAGGGGAGAATATGATAATGGAATAGACGGTTTAACAACAATAACACAATTAAAATATACAATAGATGATAAATCTGATAATCCTAATGACAATATATTTACAGTTCATAATTCTAATATTAAAATTATTAATGTTAAAACTTTTTTAACTCATATCCCTTTTGGGAGTGAAGAATATTATAATTATGATTTGAGAGAACCTAAAAGAAAAATTATTAATCCTGATAAAATAAAAGAAACTAAAAAAACTGTTTCTACAACAACGGATTGGTCTAATATTCCACATTATCCAACAACTAGAGAGAAACGTGAAAATGTAGCTAAGTATTTGATTAAAATGGGTAGACCTGTTCCTCCTGAATTATTAAGACAAATAGATGAAGATAAACGAAGAGAAATTGAAGAAGATTCTTATAATAATTTTAATAATGGAAATATAGAAGGAAAGAAAGAGAAAGATAAAGAACAAACATCAGAAAATATTTTGGATCATTATCAAAATTATCAGATCCAAAATTATCAAATACAAAATCATCAAAGACAACAATATCAACAGCCTCAAAATAATTATCAAAACCAATTTAATCCAACACCAATATATCAAAATTATATTCAAAATAATCATATGTCAAAGATTCCAGTTCATGTACAAAAACTTCCACATAAATATTCACCTCAGTATGCGTCTTATGTAGGTGCTAAACCAAGAGCTCAAGCTAGTGCCAGAGTAGGTTTAGGTGGTGTATTTTAATTTTTAATCCATACATAAACCATTTCTGTATAATTATTTTGTCTCTTTGATTTTTTTAGAGGGAAAATAATTTGAGCTTCACCTAATAAATTTTTAAGGACGTTATCATAAACTTCTTTACAAATATTTATAATAAAATGTCCTCCTTTTTTAAGATGTAAATAAGATTTAGAAAAAACAGGCTTATAAAATTTTTCATCCATATCTTTTTTTGAATTATACATATTATTATTAGCATATTTTTCTATAAAATAATATGGTGGTGATGAAAATACAGTGTCATAATCTATTTTAGAGTAATCAAAATTGGCAGCATCACATATCCAGAAGCTAAAATTTGTGCTTGATTTAGCAACTAAATATGTTATCATGTTATCATATGGTTCCTTTAAATCTTTATTTATTTCTATACCATAATGAGCTTCTAAATTTAACGCTGCAGCAGCTACAGTTGAACCTCCCCAACCAGCGCAAAAATTTAACACTCTTTTAGCGTTGAATCTTGAATAAATATCCATACAATTTAAAGGTCTCATTATATTTATTGCACTTATACATATATTATATACTTCTTTTAAAACTTTATACTCATGTTTCGTTTTATTTTTATTCTTAACATCTTTATAATATTTCAACATAGTTTGAATAAATTTTTTCTCTCGAAATATTTCTATATTTACTAAAAACTCAAAATAATTTACATCATATTTACCTTTTGTTTCTAAACGCTCTACAAATGTAAAATAATCTACTATATTATTACCAATTTTTGATCTCTCTGAAATCATATTTGCATTTTTTCCTATCTTAATCAATTTTTCCATTTCTTCTTCTACATCTTCTAAACTTATATCTTTTATTTTTTTTGATATATCTTTCTTTTCTTCTTTTGTATAAGCTTCTTTTAACATTTATTTTAATTGAGAGAATTTATTTGGTAAAAAATAATTTAATATTTTTTTCATTTAAATAAATTTTTATATTCTATTTAATGAATTCAATTTGTGATATTAAACATACTTTTTATATTAATCTTCTATCTAGACCTGATAGAAAACAACATGTTGAGAATCAACTTAAAACTATTGGAATTACAGCTGAAAGATTTGATGCTATTAAAATGCAGAATGGAGCTATTGGGTGTAGTATGAGTCATCTTAAAATTATTGAAATCGCAAAAAATAATAATTGGGAACATATTTTAATTGTTGAAGATGATATATTATTCACTAATCCATCTTTATTTGTTAATCAATTTAATAAATTTTTATCAAATAATAAAGATTTTGATGTTGTTTTAATTGCTGGTAATAACTTACCTCCATACACTAAGATAGATGATACTTGTGTTCAAGTTACTCAATGTCAAACTACAACTGGTTATCTTGTTCAAAAACATTATTATGATACTCTTATCAAGAATTACAAAGAAGGTATTTTAAATTTAATGAAACAACCTACTAATCATAAATTTTATGCAATCGATAAATATTGGTTTAATCTCCAAGCTAAAGATAAATGGTTTTTAATTACTCCTTTAACTGTAACTCAAAGAGAAGATTATAGTGATATTGAAAAACGACCTACTAATTATACAAATGTTATGTTAGATTTAGACAAAGTAGCTTTTTTAAAAAAACAACGTGATATAGCTTCTTTAAGACAAATTGGTAATCTTAAATTTTAAATTTTATTTTTTATTTTTTATTTTTTATTTTTTTGAATAATTTAATAAAAATAACTTTATTTGTTTAATATATTTTTGTGGTTGTAAATTTATAATATTATTATAATGTTTGTGAATTTGTTTACCTAAATTTTCACGCGTTCTACCATCATCTCCTTTTAAATTTATTTTTCTTTTAATATATGATTCTTCTGATTGATATACATAATGAGCAATATAAGCTGGGGCTTTATTAAATGGAATATTAACCTGACTAAAACAATATGGTGCAAAAAGTCTTCTATAATTTATACCTAACATTTTATTTGGATTTCTTATTTTATAATAATGAGGATTATCTGACATAATAATCTCATTTGGTCTTACAAATGATTTTACATGTTTATCTAAATTTTTACATGAACGAATATAATTTTCTAATATTAAACCAGATGGCTCTTCAACCAAATTATTTGATCCAAACATTAACCAATTTACACCTACAGAATCACCAAAAGAATAAGTATTCAAAAAATGTTTAACACCTTTAAATATTCCATTTAAAATTAAAAACTCATCAGCATCTAAATATATAAACCAATCTAAGTTAAACATTTTTGCTATATTTTTAGCTTTATTCATTAACATAAGTTTAATATTACTTTCAACTATTTCAACTCTTATTATTTTTACTCTTTTATCAAATTTTTCAAATACTTCTGAAACAGGAATTTTTGATTTATGATCAAATATTACTATTACATCAAAACCAATCAATAAATGATGAGCAGCCCATTCTTTGATATTTATTTCATCTCTCGCATTACAAAATAAACCTACTAATTTTGCTTCTCTATTTAATTTAGGTTTATATATATTCATATTTATATATATAAATTATATTTTACCTTCTTTAATCATAATTGGAAAATCACTTAATTCAATGTCCGTAAAAAATTTATTGGTTAATAAATTAATCATATTTTTTTTATAATTTTGGTCTAAATAGAAACCTATTGTATAATCTTCTAAATATTCTTTTTCAATTAAATATTTTTTACTTATTAAATTGTTTATTGCTTCATTGGATAAAAAATAAAAACGACCACTACAATATTTTGTTTTTAGAATAGGAAGATATTCTGGAAGTTCAGAATGTATTTTATGATATTGTGATAAATAATTTTGTTTTACATCAACAATAAAACCGCCATAATGGATTTTTGGTGGTTTACTTATTAATCCTTTAACTATATCTAAAAATTTATCATTTACTAATATTTGATCATCATCTGTCTTATAAATATATTTAAAATTAAAGGTTTTATTTATTGCTTCATAAGATCTAATAACTTTTTTTGGAAGTGAATTGTAATCATCTTCTACTTTAACCCACAAAAGCTTATTTTCTTCATCAAATTTAAAATTACTTTCTAATTCTGGATCACCAATTACGTGATAGTATTTTAAATATGAAGGTATTTTTGGTAACCATGTTAATTTCTGAAATTTTGCCTTTTTAATATATTTTTTACAATTCATAATAAGCATTATAAATTCTTGTTCTATCATTATACTAATTATTATTTTGAAATCTTTATTATTATTTTAAAATAATAATAAAAATTTATTTTATAAAAGTTATCAATTAATGTATGTTACACCTTTGGACATTTAAAATGCCGGATATTGGGGAATGATATGGTCTAAATAATTATGAATTAAAATAACTTAAAACTAATAAATTAATAATTTTATAATGCTAATATCTTTACATGAACTTATTAAAAAATATAATATTCAATTTAAGGGTATATTACATGTTGGAGCACATGATTGTGAAGAATTAAACGATTACGAAAAATATATTGAAAGAAACAAAATTTTATGGATCGAAGCCATTCCATTAAAAGTTAATTTATCTAAATTAAAGTTTCCAAATATTCTAATAGAAAATGCTGTTGTATCTGATGTTGTAGAGAAAGTTATTTTTAAAATTTCAAGTAATGGTCAATCTTCTTCTATTTTAGATTTTGGTTTACATAAATTTTATCATCCTCATGTTTATTATATAGATAGATTTGAAACAAATACAACTTTACTTAAAAATATTTTACCTAAATATGATATTAATTATAATTTTTTAAATTTTGATATTCAGGGTGCTGAATTAAAAGCATTAAAAGGTATGGAAGAATATTTATCAAAAGTAGATTATTTATATACTGAAGTAAATAGTGATTATGTTTATAAAGGATGTGCTTTAATAACACAACTAGATGATTATTTGGGTAAATTTGATCTAATAAGAGTTGAAACTTATTGGACTGAATTTAAGTGGGGTGATGCATTTTATATTCGTAAAAATTTAATTAATTAAATAAATACTTAAAATATATTATTTAATTAATTTATGTCTATTACTTTTTCTAGTTGTTTTTATGTCATAAAATCAAAAATTGAACCAGAAAAATATATAGAATGGATGAATAATTTTATTTCGATAGTTAATAATTTTAATTTAGTTATATATACAGATTTAAATAGTTATAAATATATAAAAACTAATAATAATCCAAATATAAAAATAGTTATTAAATCATTAGAACAATTTTATAATTATAAATATAAAGATTTTTGGATTGAAAATCATAAAAAAAATATATTATTAAATAATATATCAGGTTGGGAATTAAATATGCTTTGGGCTGAAAAAATAAATTTTGTCAAGGAAACTATTGAGAAAAAATTATTTGATACTGAATTTTATGGTTGGTGTGATATTGGTTATTTTAGAAATAGAAATGGTGAATATAATGATACAAATACATCTGAATTATTGAAATGGCCTGATTTAAATAAAATAAATCAGCTTGATAAAAATAAAATAGTATATGCATGCATTAATAATAATGATTATTATTTGAATGATCTTATTAAAATTATTAAAAATAAAAATGAAAATGATTTACCTGTTATACAAATACCAGCTTTTCAAAATTCAATTGCTGGTGGGTTTTTTATTTTACATAAAAAAATGATTGATTGGTGGTTTAATACTTTTGATAGTAAATTGTTTAAGTATTTTTTACACAATTATCTAGTAAAAGATGATCAAATTATAATAGCTGATTGTATATTTAATAATTTAGAAAAATTTAATTTATTTAGAGAATTAAAATATCCATATGATAATTGGTTTATGTTTCAAAGAATATTAAATTAATATACTATAAAATGATTAGTATATTAATGCCTATTTATAATGGTATTGAATTTATAAATGAATCCATTACCTCAATTATTAATCAATCTTTTAATGAATGGGAACTTATTATAGGAATTAATGGTCATCCAAAAAATTCAGATATATTTAAATATGCAAAACAATACGAAAATATTTATCCAAAAATAAAAGTATATGATTTATATGAAATAAATGGTAAGGCTAATTCACTTAATAAAATGCTTGAATATTGTAATTATAATTATATTGCATTATTAGATGTTGATGATATATGGCACCATAAAAAACTTGAGATTCAATCTAAATTTTTAAATACTTATGATGTAGTAGGATCAAATTGTGTATGGTTTGGTGATATTAAAGATGTAGTTCCAAAGATACCTCAATATGATTTTTCTCATTTTAATTTTGCTATTGTTAATCCTATAATAAATTCTAGTTCAATAACAAAAAAAGAATTATGTAGTTGGAATGAGAATGGTATCGAAGATTATGATTTATGGATTAGACTTTGGAAATTAAATAAAAAATTTTATAACTGTCCCGAAATTCTTGTTAAACATAGAATTCATAAACAATCTGCTTTTAATTCAAAAGGAAATAATGATAAAGTAAAACCTTTATTACATTTACATGGTATCATATAGTAATTTTAATCCATTCAGGAGGACATAAATCAGATGTATTATGTTTAGCTGATGGTCCAAACCATACAGAAGGATAACAAACAATTTTATCAGGCCAATCATTAAAATAAGCACCCCACCAACTAAATGAACTATTTGCTATAATATTATGATGACATAAACTCATTAATAACATTTGTTCCCAATCTTTAAGTGTATTCTCTCCACGAATAAATTCAATAATTGGAAAATTTTCATGTAAAAATTGTATGATAATATTAACATCATCTATATCAATATCCTCACAAAAATATATGACTTTAAATTTTTTAGTAGGATTAGTAGATTGTATATATAAAAGTGATTTATAATAATACTCTTTAGTCACTATTGGATGCCATTCCTGTAATTTTTTATAGTCACCAATACGAAAATGTAAACTTATAGAATTTTCAGAAAAATTTGAATTATATTCTAATTTTTGTAATAAATTATTTTTCATAGTTTGAAGACCAATTAATTTACAAATTATATTATAATTCTCTTTAAAATATTTATAACTTTGGAAATAACCTGAAATAGCTACATCATTGCCAATCATTTCTTTAACTGGTAATTCTCTAAAATGATAATCATTCTCTCTAATTATATGAATTGGTTGAGGATAAGTTTCAAATAAAAAGGGTTTTAATTTATGAAAAAATGAATTCCAAAATGTATATCTTATAGTAGTAGAACCACCACCAAGAGTTTCTGAATTAATAAATTTAAATTGGTTTCTACTTTTAATAGCATATGAAATTGTAGCAAATATTTGGAATATTTGGTTACCTAATCCACCCATTAAATTACAAGTAATCATAAATTATACTCGTAAATTCTATTTAAATTAAATTTACTTTATTAATTTTTTAATAAAATTGAAATATAAAACATTTTTATAATTATTAACAATATAATTATAACAATGTATACTTTAGTTTATAGACCAAAAAAGATTGATGATTTTATTGGTAATAACGAAATAATTCAACCATTTATAAAATGGTTATTAGAATGGGATTGTAATGATATAAAAAATAAATGTGCATTAGTATCAGGATTATGTGGTATAGGTAAAAATTTAATAGTTGAATTAATATTAAAAAAACATGATTATAATATTATAGATATAGCCTTGGATGATGATAGAAATAAAGATTACATGAATCAAGTAATAAAGCCTTTAATAAAAAGTAAAACAACATTTGATGATCAAGAGAATATATTAGTAGTTAGCGATATAGATTCTGGTAATGATTATGGATTTATATCGAGTTTAACAGAATGTATTAAAGAAACAAAAATTCCAATAATTTGTATATGTAATAATCGTTATGATCAGTCAATAAAGCCAATATTAAATTATTGTTTTGATATTAAAATGAATAAACCGAATTATCAAGATGTATATAGATTGATTTATAATATTGTGATAAATGAAAATATAAAAATTAAAGAAACTGAAATAAAAGCTTTATATGAACAATCAAATGGTGATATAAGATTTATATTAAATACATTGCAATTTGGTTCAAAAAAAAGTAAAAAGAATATACAAAGTACAAATATATTTGAATCAACAAGTAAATTGCTTTCGATTGATGAAACAATTGACAGTAAATATGAAATATATTGGTTATCAAATGATTTACATCCATTAATGATCCAAGAGAATTATATAAATAATACGTTAGGTGTAACAGATCAAGTTAAAAAAATGTCAAATATATCTTATTCAGCAGATGCTTTATCAGATTCTGATATATTTGAAAAATATGTAAATATGACAAATTGGGAAATAGAACCATATGTAGGATTAAGTGTGATAAATGCAGCTTCAAAATGTAATAAGAAATCAATGATAAAATTTCCGCAATTTTTAGGTAGAATTTCAACAATAAATAAGAATAAGAGAGAAAAAGTAAATTATGATAAAATATTAAAAGACGAAGAACCAAAAACTAAATGTAAAAAGGTAACAGAAAAGAAAGTAGTAGAAAAACAATCAAAGCCAAGAGGTCGCCCAAAAAAGTCAATATAAATATATATTTAATTTAACTACTTACACTCTTGAAAATTTAAATCCAGACAGATTTATAAAAAATATAATTTTTTTGTAATGTATTATTTTATGGTGTATAGTCTTTTATATTATCAATCCATGCTTTTTTGTATCCTTTTCTAAATTTTTCATTAAATGGATATGAATTTTTTTTTGATAATAAAGAAAGTAAATAATTATACATGTTTATAATAATTATATATTTTTATCTTTAAGTTTTAAAATTATAAAATTATAAAATGAAATTGTTGATCTTCAAGAATATAAAGTCGGTGTACTACATTCTGAAGGGAAAATCAGAATTTTTAAGATTTTTCACTTTTAAAAGTTCCCTACACATGAAGGGGGACGGAGGGTTTTTGAAAAATGAAAAGTATTTTAACTTTTAAAAAATGGACAAAAAAAATGTCCAAAATCCGATAGTCAAAACACTTCTTACTGAGAAAATTTTTTGTCTCGATGTTGAAAAATTATCGTCACAAATTAAACGTAAAACTTTTTTTTTATGAGCATATTTTTATAATATTTTTTGGGGAAAATGATTTAGGAACTTTTCTTGTTTCATTATATGAAACAAAATGAAACATTTTTAGTTCAAGAAAGTTCAAAAAAATATGTATGTAAACAATGTTACTATTCAACATGTAGAAAAAATCAATATGAAAGACATTTATCAACCGATAAACATCAAACACGAACTTTTGAAACATATTTGAAACATTTGAAACAAAATAGTTCAGAAAGTTCAACAGGATATCAATGTTTTTGTGGAATAAATTTCAATAGTAGAACTACATTATGGAGACATAAAAAAATATGTAATGGATTAAATTCTCAAACAAATATAATAACTACCGATTTAGTTATGGAATTAATTAAAGACAATAAAGAAATGAAACAGATCATAATGGATCAAAATAATACAATAAATAATTTAGTTAAAAATGGTATAGTTAGTAACAATAACAATAATAATACAATTACACATACAAATTCACATAATAAAGCATTTAACCTTAATTTCTTTTTAAACGAGACCTGTAAAAATGCAATGAATATTACTGATTTTGTAGATTCTATAAAACTTCAATTAAATGATTTAATGGAAGTAGGAGAACTAGGATATGTAGAAGGTATTTCAAAGATAATAGTAAAAAATTTAAATGATATAGATGAAACATTAAGACCTATTCATTGTACAGATAAAAAGAGAGAAACCTTTTATGTTAAGGATGAAAATCAATGGGCAAAAGAAGATGAAGAAAGGAAGAAAATTAAAAAAGTAATAAAGACTATTGCAAATAAAAATATAAAATTACTACCTCAATTTCGTGAAAAATATCCAGATTATAATAATTCTTCTTCAAGAATTTCAGATACTTATGATAAGACAGTTATAGAAGCGATGGGAGGGACAGGTGATAATGAATTTGAAAAAGAAGAAAAAATAATAAAAAATATATCAAGTGTAACTACAATATGTAGTAAAGGTCTTTAAATTGTTTTATATATATTTTAAAAAACAATTTAAAGGATTGAAGTTTTAACTTATCAATATAATTCTTATATTAAAAATCTTCACTCAAAGTAAATACATCTTCAGAGATATCTTTGTTAGCTAGAGCATAAGAGTCATTACGCTTCTCAAAGAAATTTGTTTTGCTCTCTAAACTAATCAATTCCATAAAATCAAATGGATTACTAACATTATAAATTTTTTTGTAGCCAAGTTGAAGCGCTAATCTATCAGCTACAAACTTAATATATTGAGTCATTAAATCCGAATTCATACCAATAAGCTTACATGGTAGTGCATCACAAATAAATTCTCTTTCAATCTCAACTGCTTCCTTAATAATTTCATAAATACGATTCTTATCGATCTTCTTTTGTAACTTACTATATAAAAGAACAGCAAATTCACAATGAAGAGCCTCATCTCTTGAAATTAATTCATTACTAAAGGTAAGACCAGGCATTAGACCACGTTTCTTCAGCCAATAAATGCTACAAAAGGCGCCACTGAAAAATATTCCCTCTACACAAGCGAAGGCAACTAATCTGGTGGCAAAACTACTACGATTATCATGAATCCATTTTTGAGCCCAATCAGATTTCTTTTTAATACAAGGGAAATGACTGATAGCATTAAAGAGTTTAGATTTTTCTTCTTTATCCTTAATATAAGTCTCGATTAAAAGACTATAAGTTTCAGAGTGAATGTTTTCCATTGCTATTTGAAAACCATAAAATGCTCTTGCTTCAGCTAATTGAACATCATTCATAAAACGTGAAGCTAAGTTCTCCAAAACTATTCCATCACTAGCAGCAAAAAAAGCAAGAATCATCGAAATAAAATATTTTTCATCTGCATATAAGCTCTCCCAATTTGATATATCTTTTGTTAAGTCAATCTCTTCCGCTCTCCAAAAGCAATCAACTTGTTTTTTATACATTTTCCATATATCATCGCATTTTATTGGGAACATAACGAAACGATTATCGTCAGGAGCTAGCAATAGTTCAGTTGAGTTTTTTGACATCCTAAATAATATATTGCAAAGATTTTAAATTTGTTTCTTTTATAATAAAATAATTGGTTATTTTAATAATGGAAAAATTAGTACCTTATCAAGAAAGAGTAGTACCATTTAGAGAGAAAGATAACCAATTTATACAAATACAACAACTTATTGACGCGAAAAGACAAATGTTAATAGATAAACAAAAAAAACTTAGATTTATTTCAAAGCAAAATAGATTTTTAGAAGCTGTTAAAGATGACTATTCTAAATATTATAATTTTATAGCTCAACAAAAAAGAGACCAAATTCGTGCACTTGAAGTTTTAGATTCATATATTAATGATTTAACTCTCTCTGGTAAACTTACTAAACATAATATTGAAGATGCCAAAGAAGAACAACATAAAATTTTGCAAGAAGTTAACTCAATTAAGGGAAGTTTAGATTCTATTATTGATGATACACAAAATATTGTTAATAAGAAAAAAAAATATGATATCTAAATTTATATATATATAATTTTATCATTTTATATATATATATAAATGGCGACACAACCACAATTTTTGATAGACTTTCAAGATAGAATGGATAGACTCGCATCAGTTCGACAAAATATTACTGCAAGTATTGATCTTAAAACACAATTTACAAATAATTTAAAAACTAAACTTGCTGAAATAAATCAGAGAATTCAAGACTTAGGTAATTTAATTGATCAACTCAAAACTGCATCAGATAATTTACAAGGACAAGTTAATGCTAATAATACTTCTATTACTGATAAAGATAGACAAATTATTGATTTAAATAATGAAGTTCAAAGATTAACAGCTCAACAACAAGTTATAGAACAAACGTGTCAAGAACAAAAAGACGCATTGCAAAATGAAATATACCAACGTCAACAGCAAATAGATAAACTTGAACAACAACTTAGAGATCTAACCGCTCAAAAAACTGCTCTTGATAACAAAGTTCAAGATCTAACCGCTCAAAAAACTGCTGTTGATAACCAAGTTCAAGCATTACAAACAGAATTACAAAATAGAGGAGATCCTAATCAACATGCTCAAGAAATAGCAAGACTTACACAAGAAAATCAAGATCAACTACAACAACAACGACAACTACTAATTAATGAAATAGATCAACGTCAAAAGCGAATAGATCAACTTGAACAACAAATTATAGCTAAAGATAATGAACTTCAACAACAAAGACAACAAATAAATGACCAACAAAATCAAGTACAAGGACAAATACAAGGATTACAAAATCAAATAAATGATCTTACTGCATTAAATAATACTATAACACAACGATTAATTGATGCTACACAAGCTATTAATCAAGCAGCTGATGATTTAGAAATGCTTATGAATAGTGTTCCAAATATTCAAACTCAACAAGATGTCACTGCTTTAATTGGAGAAATAGAACGATCAATTCAGGCTATTAGTAATGCTGCTCAAGGACAACCACCTAGAAATCAAGGACAGGCAACAAGACCTCCACCTAGAAATCAAGGACAGGCAGCAAGACCTCCACCTAGAAATCAAGGACAGGCAGCAAGACCTCCACCTAATATTCCTGGTGATACAGTTATTATGGTTCCTGATAGATCTCCTAATTCACCTTATAATTTTCGTATAAGAAAAACTTATAGTGAAATAAAAGATAGCCTACGAGAAAAAGCAAATCAAATTCCAGAAGGTAGAGAAAATAAATATCAAAATGCATTAAATGAGTTAAATAATGCTCAAACTCCCGATAATGTACTTGAGATATTATCAAGAAATAATATAAATTGGAAATCAAATAAGTTTATGGGTGGAAAAAAAACTAAAAAAAATAGAAAACAAAAAGGAGGATTTATATATAAAGTAACATCTAGAAGAAGACAAATATCCTCATCTTCACCTAAATTATCGAAAAGAGCTTCAAGCGGAAGATCTAGAAGAAGCTCTAGATAAGTTAGATAATAATCCTTTTAATCTAGGATAATTTATACAATTTTTAGGCCATGAACCATGTATCTCTCTATATTTTAATGAATTTGGATTTGAACGTAATCTGTTTATTTTTTTTTGTTCAATTAAAACTTTTTTCCATTTTTTTTGAATTATACGTAGCCAAAATGTTTTTAAAATTCCAATACAATGACCAGTATTTAAATAAATACATTCAGCAATTTCAGGTTTACATTTTGAATTAAATTGTATAAGATAATTTATATAATCAAAATTAAAATATTTAAATCTAAAATGTATTAAATAATGAAATTTTATTTCATTACTTGATATACCATGAAAATATAGATTATATCTTTCACATAAAACAATATTATATTTTTTTAAACTATGTTCTTCTGGCTCATATATATATTTATCTTCATCAGTTTCACTATAGGAATCATATGATTCATCATCACTTTCAAAAATAGACATTATTATTTTATTATTCAAATAATAATATTATATTTAATCAATTTTTTTTAAATAATATATATATAATGAAACTTGATTCAACTATATCAAATTTTTTAACAAACAAGTGGGTATTAAATATAGTAGCAATTTTAGCGTTATTAAATGTCATAGGATATGCTGTAATTGGTAACTTAAACGCTGTTGTATATTTTATAGTATTTGCTGTTTTAGTAAGATACTTTAGTAAAAATATGACTATAGTTTTAGGTATACCATTGATAATAGTAAACTTATTTGCTATTAAAGGAAACATCTTAGAAGGTATGGATAATAATAATAATAATAATTCAGAAAAAAATATAACCGAAACTTCTGCAGATAAATCAGCTAAAACTGATGATCAAAAAAAAATAAATAAAATAGTTTCAGATAATGCAAATAAACCTGATCAAAAAACAGGACAAGGATTAATAATGAGTTCAGTTGCTAGCGATGCAGAAGATCATACAGATAATGCTGCACAAACTACAGGAGGAGAACAACAAGGATTTGAACCAGGACGTCGCAAGAATCGTGGATATAATATTGACTATGCTACAACCATTGAAGATGCGTATGATGAACTCAATAAAATTCTTGGAAGTGATGGAATTCAAAAATTAACTGCTGATACCCAAGGTTTAATGAAACAACAAATGCAATTAGCAAAAGCTATGGAGGGAATGACACCTGTTATTCAATCTATCGCGCCTATGGTTCAAAACTTACAAGGTATGATGGGTCAAATGGGAGATGGAAAAGAAGGATTAGGTAGTTTAATGGATTTAGCAAAAAAATTTTCAAGTCAAGCTGCCCCAGCTAAATAAATTTTATAAGTATTTTATATTATAAGTATATAATATGAAAAAATGTCCACCTGGTGTTATTTGTATTGAAAATTATTCAATGTTTTTTATTATAATATGTATTTTAATTTTAATTTATATGGTATACTCAACTGTTATTAAACAAAATATAGTTGTAAATAATTCACCATCAGAAAAAATTGTTATCAAAGATACAAATAGAGTGAATAATGATTCATTTGAAGGCTGGTTTAGTGGATGGATTCCAAGTTGGCCTTACACCAATTTACCAAATGATCCATTATTAAATCCTTATGCACCACCTCTTCGCGATGAAAGATATTTTATTCCACCCTACGGGAGAGCTATCCCTCCTAGAGCAGTTCCAATTAATATTTCAACGAATATCGGTGCTGTTGATACACAATATAGACAACTCGGAATAATGACAGCAATGAATACAAAAGGTAAAATAATACCATTAATGGGAAGACCATTATTTACAAATAGAGATAAATGGCAATATTATTCAATGAGTGACCAAAATAATAGCATGAAGTTACCTGTATCTCGAAATGGAAGAAGTTGTACTAATGAATATGGGTGTGATAAATTATATAATGGTGATACTGTTTATATTGAAGGAATAAATGAACCTTATAGAATCACTATGTATGATAATGATACTATTAAATACCTACCATTTATATAATAATATTAATTAATTTAATGTTAATCTTATTATTATTTATTGTGTCTTGTTTTATTTTTTTTGACTAATTTAAAACGTCTAGTTTTTTTTATTTTTTTACCACCTGATATCGCTGCTAATGATGATGCTGCTTTATTAACTGAATCAAACCCATTTTGTGTTTTATTCTCTTCTCTATTTTGGTTTGAATTTACTTTATTAGCAACTTGATCCGAAAAAATATCAATTATATCTGCTATTGAATTAGCAATCTTTTGTTTATTTGGTATATCGTCAGATTCTACAATAGTTTCTCCTTCAACAAAAGGTTTTACAATAGTTTCTCCTTCAACAGAAGGTTTTACAATAGTTTCTCCTTCAACAGAAGGTTCTACAATAGTTTCTTCAACAGGAGTATCTGCATCAGATTTAACTATAGTTTCTCCTTCAACAGGATTATCTACATCAGATTTAACGATAGTTTCTTCTCCAACAGGAGCATTTACATCAGATTTAACTATAGTTTCTTCTCCAACAGGATTATCTACATCAGATTTAACGATAGTTTCTTCTCCAACAGGATTATCTACATCAGATTTAACGATAGTTTCTTCTCCAACAGGATTATCTACATCAGATTTAACTATAGTTTCTTCTTCAACAGGATTATCTACATCAGATTTAACTATAGTTTCTCCTTCAACTGCAGGTTCTACAATATTTTCTTCAGTTTTATTTTTATCTAATTGTTCAGCCTCTTTAATTTTTTCCTTTAAAAAAGTATTTAATTTATTGACCGTTTCAGGATTAAGAGTATCACTAGCTCCAAAAGTAATTTGTTTTTTATTATCATCAATTAAATTACTTGTGGGTTTTTGAGTAATATTTTCTTTTACGGAATCAACATTTTCTTTAATATCTTTAGAGGCATCAGACTCATCAGCTCCACCTTTATGTTTTTTATAATTAAATTTTTTTAATGATTTTGTAGCTAAATTAAGACTTCTCTTATTTCTAAATGTTCTTCTTTTATGTGACATTTTTCTTTTTTTAGGTTTTTTAAAACTTTGTTTTCTTTTATTATATAATTTTGATATTTTACCTTTAGTTAATTTCATTCTATATAAATAAATTAATATTTTTATTTATATACTTATATTAATGAGTAACCAAAATATAAATATATCAGCTAAAAATATTGCAGGAAAATGTGATTTAAAATGTTCTTATAATTTTAAATATTCTGAAAGTAATTCAACTGCTAAAAATAATGGAATAATGATAAGCTTAACGTATGATTCAACAAGTACCCCACCAGTTATTTATAATGATCAAAAATATGTTGTAAAAAATATTTCAATAGTGTCGCCTTCTTCTCATATATTTAATGATGTCAAAATGCCTGGAGAAATATTAATTGAACATAATCCTGTTAAAGGTGGTAATAATCTGTTTGTTTGTATTCCTTTAACATCATCAAGTGAATCATCTACCGCATCTCAATTAATAACAGAAGTTATTAAAAAAGTAGCAACAAATGCACCTAGTGTTGGAAATTCAACAAATCTAAATATATCAGGTTTAAATCTTCAAAATATTGTTCCAAGAAAACCATTTTTTGCTTACTCGTATCAAACGAGTGATTATATAGTTTTTGGAAGTTTAGATGCAATTCCATTAAGTTCAACAACAATATCAACATTGCAGAAAATAATAAAACCTTTTGCATTACCAATGCCTGGAGGCGATTTATTTTATAATTCAAGTGGTCCTATTTCTGGTACTCAAATAGGTGATGGAATCTATATTTCATGTCAACCAACAGGATCTTCAGAAGAAAAAATTCCTGTTGATTATGATAAAACTCCAACATCTACCGTAATAAATTTTTCGAATTTAATAAATAATCCAATATTTAGATTAATTATATTAATATTAATAGGATGTATATTGTTTATAATAACATTTTATGGAATAAGTGTATTTTATAGTTTTTTAACTTCAGAGGGTAATAAATTACCATCATTACCAAAAATAACTTAAATAATTATTAATAATATTAATAATGAAATTTATAATATTAATTTTATATTTTTTATATAATTACAAATGCTATTCAATGAGAACAGTTAAAAATAAATATTTAAGTATACATCAATGGAATACTCTTAAAAATTATATTATAGATCCAAAAATAGATATAAATATTCGTAATAAAATTAATAAAATTATATATTATTATTATGATGATTGGAGTTATTATAAAGCATTATCTTTTAAAAATTATCATTATAATAAATGTAAACATATTTCTTTAATTGAACTATATACATACTCAAATATTGGTTTAATAAAAGCTATTAAAAAATATAATGGAAAAAGTAATTTCACAAATTATGCTGATATTTATATTAACGGAGAACTATATAAAGGACTAACAGAACTATATCCAATATCTCATATCTCAAAATATGATCGTAAAAAAAAACAAAATATATCAGATATAAATTTTAAAAATAAATTAAATACAAAATTCGTAGGACATGATAATTGGTTATATGATAAATCAGACCTAAAAAAAAAATATTATAATTATTATAATTATAAAAATTATTGGGAATATAATTATGAAAACTATGAAGATTTTTGGGAAAAAATATATTCATTAAAACCATTTGAAATATATTTGATAAAATTAAAATTTGATTATTTTTTAAAAAGTAAAGAATCAAATAGTAATATTGCCAAAAAATTTAATTATTCAGAGGAATATATCAGGATTACAATAAAAAAAATTTTAAAAAAAATTTTAAAAAAAAATTTAAAGAAAAATTATCTACAATATTAAAAGTTAAATAATAAAAATAATATTTATTATTTAAAAATTTAGTTAGATCCATTAATAGGTGAAGCATCATATATGTTATCAAGTAATGGTTTATAAGAAGAACCTGTTAAAGATGATCCAGATCTAACAATTGGTGCCATTTTTGCAACGACTTCTTGCTCTAAAGTATATGGGAATTGATTAAAGGCTGAAAATTGAGACATTTTCTTTTGTTCTGTTGGAGCATAAGATTGGAGAGAACCTAAACTATCAGGACCAAATCCACTAGAAAAAGAAGAACGACGCATTAGATCAAAAGCAACTAATGCAGATAATACTGCTAAAATTGGATTAGCATTCATAAATAAATATACAACAATTATTACAATTACTACTTTTCCGATTAAATTATCTACCATACCAGCAATTATACTTGGTGTATTAAAACCTAAAATTAAATAAATTATCATTAATACAACCAAAACAAATTCACCCATATGTTCTTTTTTTAAAAGTTCTGTGAAACTATCCATATATCATATTTATAGATTTTATTTTGAAACTCGATATTTAAACAACATAAAAACAATATTCTAAATAATATAACTATGAATACCTATCTTGGACAAAAAGGTTATACAATACCTAAAAGTGAATTAAGTATTGAAAAACAAGTAAAAATAAGAAATGATTTAACAATTAAACCATTTGTTATGGGATCGCCATTAAATGATACAAAAACATTTCCAGCTTATAGAGAATCGTCAAATAAATTTTATGTTCCACATTATTATGGAGTAGAACACTTTGGTCTCCCTAAACAATACAAAATTAGTGAAGGAACAAATATAAATTTAGAATTTAATGGAAAACTTAGAGATGGACAAATACCAGTTGTAGAAACTTATATAAATCATGTTAAAAATGTTGGATTTGGTGGAGGTTTACTTGAACTTCCATGTGCATTTGGAAAAACTTGTTTAGCTCTTAATATAATCTCACAGCTTAAAAAGAAAACATTTATTATTGTTCATAAAGAATTTTTAATGAATCAATGGATCGAGAGAATACAACAATTTCTACCAGCTGCAAGAGTTGGTAAAATACAAGGACCAATTATTGATATAGATAATAAAGATATTGTTATAGGAATGTTACAAAGTTTATCCATGAAAGAATATCCAGCATCAGTATTTGAAAGTTTCGGATTAACTATTATAGATGAAGTACATCATATTTCTAGTGAAGTCTTTTCAAATTCTCTCTTCAAACTTGTTACAAAATATATGCTTGGGTTGTCAGCAACTATGAATCGCAAAGATGGAACAACTTCAGTTTTCAAAATGTTTTTAGGTGATATTATATTTAAGGGAAAGAGGGATGAAGAGCGAGCTGTAACAGTTCGAGCTATAGAATATTATGTAGATGATGATGATTTTAATGAAGTAAAATTAGATTATAGAGGAAAACCACAATACAGCACAATGATTTCAAAATTATGTGAATATAATCGTAGGAGTGAATTCATTTTGAAAGTTCTCTCGGATATGTTAAAAGAAAATCCAAACCAACAAATTATGATTCTTGCTCATAATAAGAATTTACTTAAATATTTACATGATGCAATAGCTCATAGAAATATAGCAACAGTTGGTTATTATGTAGGCGGAATGAAGGAATCAGCCTTAAAAGAAACTGAAAGTAAAAAAGTTGTGATTGCTACTTATGCAATGGCTGCTGAAGCACTTGATATAAAAACCTTAACGACATTAATCATGGCAACACCTAAAACAGATATTGAACAAAGTGTTGGACGTATTCTTAGAGAGAAACATAGTAGTCCAATTGTGGTGGATATAGTAGATAGTCATGATTTATTTAAAAATCAATGGCGAAAACGTAAAACATTTTATAAAAAAGAGAATTATAAAATAATTTATTCAGTTAGTACAGAATATTCAACAGATTTATCTAAATGGACACTTGTTTATGATCCAAACCCAAATGGATCAAAAGAATGTAAATCAAGAAAAAAGAAAACAGTTTTTGTTAAAAGTAATAGCTCATCAGAGAAAAGTATTACAAATGATTCTGAATCAGAAGATGATAATGATGAGCCAGAACCAGCCTCTAAAAAAACAAATAAAATAGCCGATGATGTATGTTATCTGAAAGTTAGATAAGTTTAATGTCCTTTACTTGGGAAACCAGAATTCGTGTAATGATTATAGTTATCAACACAATTTACACAGTTACTAAGTCTAGTAATTGGTGGTGGGTTAGCTAAAGCAGATAAATTAGGTGGTAAATTTGGTGTTCCAACCGAAAATACTCCTGTCATAGGTAAATTATTTTGATATTGTGCATATCCACCACGTTGATGTCTTCTACTATATTTACGATTGCGTTTACCACCACTTTTTTGTCTAGATATTTTTCTAGACAGAGCTCTTCTTCTAAGTTTATTTTTAACGGAATTTAATTTTTTACTTCCAGCTCTCATTCTCTTATAATATTTAGTGATATTTTTAATTTTTCTTTTAATTTTTTTAGCACCTCCATTCATACAAATACCAGGAACTCTTCCTATTGCAGCATCAATATTTGATTTAGCTCCTGCTAAACCAGGTAGAGGACCTGGAGGTGTTCCAGGTATTTCATTACTACTAAAACTACCTGAATAATTTGAATTAGTTCCATTTACATAAGAACTAGTATTATAAGGATTAATATTTCCATAACCTAAATTGGATGCTCCTGAACCAGATGACATATATATTATTCTGTTATTTTAATTGGAACCCATTTCTTAAATTTATTATTAAAAATACAAACCATTTTATATGATTTTTCTAGATAAACAAATTTATCAATATTAGAATTTTCAAATTCTTCTTCATCATCACTTTCTTCTAACGCATCTAAATCATTATTTTCTTTAATTATTCTAAATAATTTATTCATCATTACACTAGTCTTATAATCTGGAACACAAGCTAATCCGACATATTGATTATCTTGTGAATACAAATGATAGATATCATTTTGAATATCAGGTTTAATCTCAAATATTTTAGATTGTTTTTGATTAATATTTTTCTCAAATTTCTGATTTTTTATATTTTTTTCATTTTTATCAATTTTAATATTTTTTTCAATATATTGTGATCTAATATTATATTCATCAAATGGTAACACATAATATGAATTATTATTATTTATATTACGATATTGAACAGCACTTAATTTATATTTAATTGTTATTAAATGTTTTTTAAAATCATCTTCAGAATTACATATAATCGGTAAGCCAAAAACAATAAAATAATTATTATAAGATATTTGTTTTAGATCTTTATTTAAAATATTACAAATTTGTTTAATTTTATTATTAAAATTGGATAAAGGAATTTCTTTACCTTTGTAAAAAAATATATCTTCAATTGAAAAAAATGGATTATTCAAATGATAAAATAAAGTTCCATAAAATATAGTTCCATAAGCTAAAGAAGTTGAAAAACAACAATTAATTATTTTAATATTTTTTATTTCCTTTTTATTTTTATTATTTAGTTCTAATAAAAAACAAACCATTTTATCTTTATACATAGTAAACCACGCAAAACTTTTTTTTCCATCAGGAATAGAAATTATAAAATCACTATTATAAACTTTCTTATGTATAATTGTTTCATAAGAAAGTTTTATTTTAGGAAATTCTTGTAATATTTGTTCCTTATCTTTTTGAGATAACATAATTATATCATTATATAAATTAATCTTTATATAGTTTAATAATTTGAATAAGAATCTGTCATTGAATCTAAAGCTAATATAGATCCATTATTAGTATTTGAACTATTAAGCTGAGACTTTAAAAAATTTTTGAGTTCACTTTTCATATTAAATTCATCTTTTTTTGGTAATAAATCTATTAATGTATAATCATTTTGTGTAGTTATTTTTTGATTCATATAATGATTATCATTATTATTATGATTATTTATAATATTATACATATTTTTATATTTTTGAGTTGGTGTATTTACTAAATCTTTTATTTTTGGAACAGTAAGAGTTGATTTAAAAAAATTAATTAAATGATGTACTAGAAATATTAAAATAAATGATATTATTGTAATTTGAATAGTCCACGATAACATAATATATTATGATATTATGTTAGAAGAGATAAAAACTCAATTATCTCATTTTTAATAAATTTATCGGCAATTTCAACATCTTTATCTATTTCAAAATAAATATCACTTGCTGTTATTTTTTTATTTTTTAAATAATATTCAATAATAAGATTTAATTGTGAATTATCATTTAATTTATAAATGTGTTTTTGTGTCTCTATTGATAAATGAATATTACCATGAATACTTGTTACTATATTTTTTTTAAAATATGAATAATCAACAATAAGATCAAAATTTTTATAAAAATTATCATATTTAACTATATTTTTATCTTGAGCATCTAATAAATACATATTTTTATCTTCTATATTATATAATCCTTCATTTGTTATTAAATGAATATATTTTTCATAACTATTAAAATTAGATTTAAATAGTTTAATTATATCATTCAAGATCTCTAAATTAAAATTATTAATATATATTTTCATTTATTTTATATTATAGAAACTATTTAAACCTATTTAATTTATTATTATAATGAGTCAATCACTTGATATTATAATAGTTGAAAGATTAGGTTCATTAAAACTTCTTTCAATAAAAGATTTTAAACAAGAAGAACTTTATAAAAAATGTGGATTTAAAAAAGCAGAAAATTTTAATAAGCAAACAGAATGGTGTGTAAAGTATGATTGTAAAAAATATTGTATTCAAGTATATGCTAAAAGTGAAGGTAGAGCAAATTCAGAAAATAAATATGATTTTCCACCACCTATTGATAAAAAATTATTTTATGGAAGTTGTGCTATCATTGGTCAAGTAAAGAAAGATGATGGAAGTAAATCACATATAAATTTAAGTTTAGCATTATGGAATAAAATATATGAAAAATTATTTGGTGGATTTGAAGATCTTGCAACTACAGCAAAAGAAGATGAAGAAGAAGAAGATGAATTAGAAAATATTCCCAAAGAAAAGAAAACAAAACATGGATATTTAAAAGATGGATTTGTTGTTGATAGTAGTGATACAGAAGAACAATCACCATCAGAATCAGAAAATAGTGATCAAGAATCAGAAGATGATACTGAAGATTCTGATAATAATCATGAAGATGAAGAAGATAATGATTTAATTTTAGAAGATGTTGGTTCAGAATTATCAGAAGAATCATATGATTATGATGATAAAAATATGAGTAATTAAAAAATATATAATTAATAAAATTTGTTATTTTTAATTCATATAAACTTTTTTTTTATTTTTTATTTAATAAACCCATAATTGAAGCTAATAAATGAGCTGAATGCGCCTTTCCATCTCTTATATTTTCTAACAATTCTATCTCATAATTTTTAAAAGGAATAAATTTTAAACTAATAGTTTCATTTTCCTCTTCCTTACCATAAATAGTAGTTTGCATTTTTTGAAAATTTTCTTCTGTAATTTTAGTTCTCCAAAAGAATAATTGTATCTCTTCATCACATCCTCCACCACTAGGAATCATAGGTTTTCCAATATGAATTAGATCTGAAATATTAGGAGGTATTAAACCAGTTTCTTCTGTTATTTCTTTCATAGCAACTCCAGCAAAATTGGAGGAATTATCCATCATTCCTGCTGGTAATTCTAAAATTTTTTTTCCACAAGGCGTTCTAAATTGTTCAGTTAAAACTACATATTCGATATCCTCAAATTCTACTATAATATAAACAGCTACTGCGCCACCACGTAAGAATACGATTCCTGGCACATCTTTACCAGTTTTTTTATTTTTACCTTTTACGTCCATAAAAATGAATCCCAATTTATCTGGAGAAATTGCAGTTGGAGAGCAAAACCAGATTACCTTAAATATTTCAATTCCACTAATATCTAATATATTTAAATCTAGTTTGCTAATATAATTTATAAATTTTGGAGATTCTAGAATAATTCTCAAATTTTTTTGAATTGAAGTATCATTAGAGAATACAGGAATACCATTAATACTATGAATATTGAATTCTGTCATTTTGAATTAAACATACTTTTAATTATTTATATTAATTTAATATCATTTTTTTTTATATTGATAATAAAAATATTTATAAAATAAAATTGAAATTGATTTAAATATAAAAAATATATTTAAATCAACAACATGATGCTACGTTCAATCGCTAATTCTGAAAATTTTAGGGCAAATATTAGAAAGAAATTAGATGAAAAATTAAATAATGCACAAGCCAGTTTAAATTTAGAGAAAGGTATATTTAATTATACATTGAAAGAAGCAGAACAACGTAAAATTATTAAAAAATGGGATAATAAATTCTTTGTTGAAATTTATCTTAATCATTTAAAAAGTATTCTAAATAATTTAGATGAAAAATGGATTGAAGAAATAAATAGTGGAATAATAAAATCACATACTATAGCATTTATGACACATCAAGAATTAAATCATGAAAAATGGGCTCATCTTATTGAAGCAAAATCTAAACGTGATAAGAATAAATTTGAAACAAATCTAGCTGCTGCTACAGATACATTTACTTGTCGTAAATGCAAGGCAAATCAATGTACATATTATCAGATGCAAACACGATCAGCAGATGAACCAATGACTACGTTTGTAACATGTATACCATGCGGTAACAGATGGAAATGTTAAAACATGTATAAATATAAAAAATAAAACATAATAAAAATTAATATAAATTTAAAACTTTTTTTTACTATAATACTATATCTATTAAATTTCATTTCAAAAGGTTCACGTAATACAAGTTTTGAATCTTCTTCCCTATTTTGTTCATAAATATAATGACGCAATATTTCATCAGGAAACTCAGATGCTACTTTTCTCATAAATATGGCATAAAAATTTCTCTCTAACTCTTTATCTATAAATTTTATATCGTCTTCATTTGCTTCTTTGAATATATGTGGACTAGTACTACTACTCATTCTTTTCCAATCAGCAATATGAGAATTAATACATATTATATGTGATTTAACCCCCAAACCACCTTCTAATTCTTTATATAATTTAAATATTATAGCAAATAATGATTCATTAGCTAATCCACCGTCACAAATAGTTTTTGTAATTGTTTGTTGAGTAGAAACAAAATGAAAAACTTGTTTTAAATTTTTTTTCGTTAGTATAAACCAAGGATCATTTGCTAACCATAATTCTTTTGGTAACTTAGCTAAATTAGCTCTTTTATGAAATTCTGGATTCCACCATGCTTGCTTCCAAGAGAAAAAACTATTATTATTATATTCATAAAATAAATATCTAAAACGTTTTGGAGAGATAATTGGACAACAAGAATCTGTTAATAAACAGAACCATTTATTTTGAAAATCATGACAAAATGCAAAATTCATTAATGATAAATAAGCTGGTATTACGTGATAATAACTAGTATCTACAATAATATTAGGTGGTATAGTATGTTCTAAAATCCATTTAGATTTTATTTTTTTTAAATCTTTATAAAAAAAATATACATTTATAATGTCTTTATTAGGTTCTATCCACTTTTTCCAAATATCCTCTTTATTCAATATATGTTCATAATTTATTATAAAACATAATGCAATCTTCATTTAATATTAATATAGTAATTTTTTATATTAATATTACATTAATTAGTTTAATTTCTAATCATATTTTCATTAAATATAATAAAATCATAATCATTATTTAATTCATCATCATCAAGCTTTGTATAATCAGGTTTTGTTCTAAATGAGATGTATTCAAAAAAGGATCGAAAAAAACAAATAATATTTTTTAAAATAGTCATTATTATATTTATTTATTTATCTTTATATATATTTATAATTAAAATAACCAACTTTTTTTTCCTGTTATTTTTTTTATATTACTTAATGGAATTGAATCATAACAGTCATTATTTAATTCATTTTCATCATATTTATTTTTTTCTTCTTGTTCACTGATATGCCAGTCATCATCTAAAATTATTGGAGGAGATTTTTGCAGTGGTGGTAGGGTAGATTCTAAAAAAATAGACGATATTGATGTGCTTCTTGACAATTTATCTATTTTTCCAATATTTAATAATGGTAAATTTTTAATTTCATTTAAACAATTTAATTGATTTTCTAGAGATATTACTATTACTTTATCTAATTTTGACAATTTTTCATCAAGATGTTCGATTCCAATTAATATATCTTTAGCATTTGTTATTATACTTTTTTTTAAAATATCTATTTCTTCTTGATTTTTTTTAATTTGATTTATATTTGAATAATGCATAACTAAACTAGTAATTCCTACAATTGAAGAAATTATAACAAATGATCCAAAGTAAAATTCAATATTTTTTATTTTTTCAAATAACGAGGTTTTTTTAATTACATTTGTTATAGTTTCTGACATCTTATCAGTTAGATTGGGATCTGACATTAAATTAAATTATTATAAAATACTATTTTTAATATGTTTATAAATAAAAATTGAAACAAATTTTTATATAATTTAACTTATTAACAATATAAAGAATGAAAACAGAAATATTATTTATTAATGGATTAAATAGAGAGATTACATTTTATATAGGTAAAAATCAAAATGAAAATTTTGATGTAATTGATATGGGAGAAGATGAAGATATTTGGTTTCATGCTAATAATATTTCATCATCTCATGTAGTAGCAATTATACCAAAAGATATTATTAAAAAAGAAATTTATTACATAATAAAAACAGGGGCTTTATTATGTAAAATAAATACAAATAAACTAAAATCTTTAAAAAAAGTTGAATTTATTTATACTCAAATTAAAAATATAAAAAAAACAGATATAGTTGGATGTGTCAATGTTGAAAATCAAAAATTTATTACACTATAATTTTAATGTCTTCTTTTGGTAGTTCTTTTTTTTCTGTAATTTTTTGTTTTTTTTCCACCTCTATTTGTTATTCGTCGTGTTTGGTCTGGATAACCCATCATAGCCATTCTATCCATAGCATCACGTTGTTGTTCACGAATTTCTTCAATTAATACACCTTGATCATTTGCAGGATAATATCCGATTGGAGCATATCTATTACGTCTACTATACATAAAACCAACAATTGTAAAAAACAACCCTAAGAGACATCCTCCTCCTCCAATAGCAAGACCTTTCCATAATCCTAATGTTTCCCTTAATTCAGCATTTTTTTCTGAGAGTTCAAGTAATTTATTATATGCATCATAAGCCGCTAATGCGTGTGTTTCTCCTATTTTTGTTTTTTCTAATTCTACTTCTTGAGCAGTTAAATCTGCAGTAGCCTTGATTTGTTTAACAGCTAGTTCCGTCTTAATTATTTCTTGTTGTTCACCATATTCAATTTCATATTCTTTTTGCATAGGTAAAAATTGTTCGTATCTTTTTGTATCAGAAGTCCATTTAGCAAAGTCATCATTATATTTTTTTATAGCATTTTCTGATGGTCCTATTGTTAAAAAAAATCCATTCCATCTATTTGCTGGTTCATTTGGTTTAGAACCAGGTTCTTTTGGCCATTTAGATTTGTCTAGACCAAATACCCTTACAAGTTCATCATATTTTGGACCAGCAAATACACTTGAGACTCCTAACAAAAATAACATTAAAATAAATATGTATTGTTGATTTGCACCACCTTTCATTTTATTTTTACCACCACTAATAATAATTGAATCTAAAGATGGTTTTATAAATAAATTTAATATATAATTTGGGTTTTTAAAAGTCTGAATCATCGCACAATGTGATGCACAATCTGTATCTTCTAAAAAGGCCATAAAATCATAAGTTCCATCACCAAGACTATAAGAACTCTTAAATGCTTTAATAAAAGATGAAAAATTAATACCGAATAGTTCAATATTCATTTATATATTTACAATATAAATTATTTAAATTTACTTAAATTAATTATACTTTATAAAATATAATTAATTTATAATTTAATAATTAAATTCTTCAAAACAACAAAAATTACATAAAGTTGATGTAGCTAAATAAGGATCTATATTTGCGGCAGGTCTTCTATCTTCAAAATAACCGCAATTATCAATTTTAGTTTGATTTGGAATTCTGATAGACGTATTGCGTGTTCCAATTCCATATGTAAATTTATCAATACTAGATGTTTCATGTAATCCAGTAAGTCTTTTTTCATTTTCTTCACCATATACGTTAATAAGTTCAGAATGTTTTAATTCTAATTTGTTAATATATTTATTAATAGCCTGAATACCATTTTCAGAACGACTTGCATATGTGCTAAAGTTTATATGACATCCTGAACCACTAATATTTTTAAATGGTTTTGGATTATAACAAACTTCAGCATCAAAACTTTCAGCGATTCTATTTAATATATATCTTGCGACAATTAAATGATCTCCTGCTTCAATTCCTTCACATGGTCCTATTTGAAATTCCCATTGCCTATTAGAAACTTCAGCATTGATTCCCGAAATTTTAATACCTGACTCTATACACATCTGTAAATGTTGTTCGGCTATTATTCTCTCAAATTTATTTTCAGAGAATCCGCAATAATGTAAACCTTCTTTAAAATTATTATTATTTTTTTCATCTTTAAAAAATAAAAAATATTCTTGTTCTAATCCAAACCAAGGTTTTTCTTTACAATAATTTTCAAAAATAGTTTTAGCTGCATATCTATGGTTATTTAATACAGGATCACAATTTGATTTATAAGTATCACATAATACAATATAACAATTAGCATCATCAATATTTCTTAAAGGATCTTTAAATACAGCGCATGGGTTCAATATAATTTCTGTATCACCATCACTATTGGTTTGCCATGTAGAAGATCCATCATAATTCCACTTTGGTATAACTCCAACAAATTGAGGTAAAAAATTATTAATAACTCTAGTTTTAGATCTTATTTCATTTTTTCCGCCAATCCAGATATATTCTAAAATTGTTTTTGAGGGATGTTTAATCATTATATGAATAATTTATTTAATAATTTATTTAATAATTTTAAGTTGTTTTTAAAAATTAATATTTTCTAAATCCTTAAGATGCCAATATTCAAATACACCACCAGGAATAGGTCTTTTAATAATAAATGGAATTTTCTTCTCTCTAAGCTCTAATTCAGCAATTACATATCCATCAATAATATTTTCAGGAACTTTAACTAAAGGTTTTGCGCCAGTTTCGAGTTGTTTTGCTCGTTGTCCTAATACTCTAGCCTTTTCATATTTTGTCAAATATGGTAAAGTTTTATGTAATGGATCAATAATAATATTGTTTTCATCTCTAACAACCTTGCATAATTTTGCAACTTCATCACTATTATGATTTAGACATTCTGGATGAAATTCTGAAATATAATTTTTATTTATTTCATTATCAAATTTTTGTAAATAATTTTCTTCATATTCGTCATCGTCATCTTCATCATCAGCAATAATTAATTGCGTTGTTTTTTTGGGTTTTACAATTTTTGGTTGTTTTTCTATAGCTACACCTTCTTCGTCAATTACAATATCATCATCATCTTCATCTTCATCTTGTTCTTCTGGGTCAGCATCATCGTCATTTTCTTTAATTTCACCGTCCTCTAAATCATCATCATCAGCACCACCTATTTTAGCGTCATCATCATCATCGTTATCATCTTCTTCTGTATTAACATCATCATCTTCTTCCGTGTCAGCATCATCTTCTGCTTCAGAATAATATCCATATTCAACATAATTACCAAATTTGTTGACAGCATTAATATTTTTAGCATTTATAATAGGGTTTTTATTAACTGCTACAGATCCTTCTTCAATTTCAGAATCAGAATCGGAATTAGAATATTTAGAATCAGAATAATCGTCGTCACTCATTGTTACTATATTAACTAAAGATACTTTTAATATAATTATTTCAATTTTCTTTTAAATAAAAAATAATTATATTTATAATAAAATTTATATAGATATATTTTTAAGCATGTTCATTTATTTTCCAAACTGTTTCGCATTCAGAACATAAATACACATATTTCATATTAATATCATCGTATCTAATATAAATAATTTCTCGTTCTTTGCCATCAGTATTTGTAGCACAATTTGGATTAGGACAAAGTATATTGTTAATTCGAGGTAATGTTGGATCATATTTTGTATATTTATTAATAATATGATTAAATGATTGTTCAGATTTTTTAATTTGTGTTTTAGACACACATACATTTTCTGCTGCTAACAAAAAGTCTTCATTTCCACATTTACGACAATAATATACAAGCTTATTAGGATCATCCACATTAATACGAATATAATACATATTTGAGCATTGACTACAGAAGTGCATTTTATATATTATAAATACAATTTATATTTATATAATTATTTCAATTTTTATTTTTAATATAATTATTATAACAAATACGATATTTCCTTAGTTTCTTTTAATTTATTAATAATATATAAATAATTAATTTTAATACTCATACTATAAAATCCAGTATTAACCAAAATATTACCTCCTGACTCAATTTTTTCTCCAGACAATAAATTAACTTTTTTACTTATTTCTTTATCTTTATATTCTGCGAATTGGATGAGTTTTTCATAATTTTTGTTAAAGTTTTCTTTAATGAATGGATAAAAACTTTCAAAAAATGGTAAATAAACGCCAGTTTTTTTACTAACAATATCACAAACAGCTATATTAACATTAGAAAACTCAATAATTTCATTATAATTATGGAAATCAGAATGATTTTTTGAAACACCAGGTTCATTTAAAAGAGGGTCTTTGCAAAGTAAAGTACATAATGTTAATAATACTGTTGAAATAGTTTGACAAGATGTCCATTGATCACCACGCCATGTATTTAATAATGAAATACAAACCTTTCCACAAGTGTATAAATTAGGGTTAAATCTAATATTATTTCCATTTGTGCAATATTTAACTTTTGGTGGAGAATGTGGATAATCAATAGGATATGTTAATTCAAAAAAATAATATCCCCCAAAATATGGTGTGTCTGAAGGTCCAATAATCATTGCGTATCCTTTTAACATATCAGCATCATCATGTATGTAATATATTCCCTGCTCAGTTAATGGACTTTTAATAATTTCCTTAACATCTTTTAAAAGTCTATTAATAGTATCTCTAGAAATAACAGTAGTCATATAATTTATTTATTATTTTAGTTTTAAACCAATTTATAAATTATAAATTATTTCTTTAAGTCAAAAATTATAAACTATATTTTATTTTATTAATTGAATTTTAAAAAAAATGAAATAGAAAAATCTTAATATATTATATCAACAATGAATAGTATAATGTCAATATCATCACAATTTAAAGATTTAAACGAGTTCTTAGCAAAGCATAGTGCTAAGAATATTACAAATAATAGTAGCGTTGGATTAAGTATTACACACACTAGAATTCCAGATAAAGACCTTAACATATATGCTGGTGCTTATATTATTCCAAAAGAAGAATTAGAAACATTTTATAATTTATATTATAATCATATTTTTGAAAAAAAGTTTAAAGAATATCTAACTGAAAAACAGTTAGAAAGCGGAGGACCAATGGCTGTAGATTTTGACTTCAGATATAATCATGATATTATCACTAGACAACATACTAGGCAACATGTTGCAGATATGATTTGTGTATATTTGGATGAACTTAAGGAATACTTTGTTTTTGAAGAATCTAAACCGTTTTCAGTTTATATTTTTGAAAAACCTAACGTAAATAGGTTAGGAGATGGTTCATTAACAAAAGATGGTATTCATATGATTATTGGTATTCAAGTTGATCATATTATTCAAACCATGATTCGTGATAAAATGTTAACTACATTACAAGAATATTGTGATCTTCCTTTAATCAATACTTGGGAATCGGTATTAGATGAAGGAATTAGTAAAGGACATACTAATTGGCAGCTATTTGGATCTCGTAAACCAGGAAACGAAGCTTATGAATTTACTCATCATTATGTAATTACATATGATGCAGCAGATGGAAATTTTATGATGGATGAACGTAAGGTTTCTGATTTTAATTTGAAAAAAGACTTTGCAAAATTATCAGTTCAATATGATAATCATCCTAGATTTGAAATGAATCCAAAGATTATTGATGCTTATAATAAACGTTGTGAAAATAAGAGTCCTAAAATTAAAAAACCATTAAGTAAAACTAAAATGAATTTAATTATTGAAGATGATTATAATAATGAAGATGAAGATTATATATCAATTAATGATATTAAGGATGAAGAAACATTGAAAAAAGCAATTGATATAATGTTAAAAAAATTAAAACCCAATGAATATGAAATAAAAGAACTTCATGAATATACACAAGCATTACCATCAAAATATTATGAACCAGGTTCACATGTATTAAGTAGACAAGTGGCTTTTGCATTAAAACATACAGATGATAGATTATTCTTATCATGGGTACAATTAAGAAGTAAAGCTAGTGATTTTGATTATAATTCGATTCCTGATTTATGTGTTCAATGGAAAAAATTTCATAAATCAAATAATGAAGGAAAGACAGTTACTAAACGATCAATTATGTATTGGGTTAAAAAAGAAAATTATGATGAATATAAAAAAATACAAGAAAATACAGTTGATTATTATGTAGAAAAAGCATTGGAAACTGGAGCTGAATATGATTTTGCTGTTGTTTTACAACATATGTTTAAAGATTCATATATTTGTGTTAGTTATGATAAACGTGGTATATGGTATCAATTTAGAGGACATAGATGGGTTCAAGATAGAGGACTTAGTTTGCGAGAAAAAATATCAAAAGATATGTATAATTTATTTGGTGCAAAAGCTGAAAAATGTGAAGCTGAAATGAATGAATATGAAAATAATGATGAAAGAAGGGAATTCTTAAAAAAGAAAATTGGACATATTCATTCTAATAAAATTAATTTAAAAAAAACTACTTTCAAAGATCATGTTATGCGTGAAGCAGCAGAAATATTTTATGACGAAAATTTTATTAGAAATATGGATACTAATAAATATTTATTATGTTTTAATAATGGTGTTGTTGATTTTACAAATAAAATTTTTAGAGAAGGATATCCTGAAGATTATATTACTAAAACTACTAGGATAAATTATCATCCATACACCGAATCTGATCAAAATTGGAAAACTACTTCTGAAGAATTAATTAAATTTATGACTACTTTGTTTCCAATTGCTGATTTAAATAAATATATGTGGGATCATTTAGCTTCTTGTTTAATTGGTGCAAATAAAAATCAAACATTTAATGTTTATCATGGAAGTGGTTCTAATGGTAAATCACTTCTTGTAGATTTAATGACAGCAACATTAGGAGATTATAAAGGAACTGTTCCAATTACATTAGTTACTGATGCTAGAGGTAAAATTGGTGGAACATCTGATGAAATTTTAAAATTGAAAGGTGTTAGATATGCTGTAATGCAAGAACCATCTAAGAATGCAAAATTAAATGAAGGTATTATGAAGGAATTAACTGGTGGTGATCCTATTCAAGCTAGAGGACTTTATTCAGAATCTGAAGTATTTGAATCTCAATTTAAACTAGTTGTATGCACTAATAATTTATTTGATATTGAAAGTAATGATGATGGAACTTGGAGAAGAATTAGAAAATGCACATTTCCTTCTAAATTTGTTGATGAAGGAGAACAATATGAAGATGATACAAAATATGTATTTCCAAAAGATAAATCACTAAATGAAAAACTTCATAAATTTGCACCTGTATTTGCAAGTATGTTAGTTCAACGAGCATTTGATACTGATGGAATTGTTCCTGATTGTGAAACTGTTATTGAAGCATCTAAAAAATATAGAAATGGACAAGATCATATTTCTGCATTTATTTCAGAAAGAATTAAGAAAACAGGTAATCCTAATCAATCAATTAAAAAGAAATCATTGAATGAAGAATTTAAGATATGGTTTCAACAAGAACAAGGCTCTAGAAGAATGCCTAAGAGTGAAGAATTATATGAAGCAATTAATAAAAAATTTAAAATCAATCCTAATTCAAATAAAGGATGGGTAGGTCTTGAATTTGTTAGAGAAGAGGAAGAAGAAGACGATATATTAGATTCAGTCAGTAAATAAATTATTTACAAAGTTAAAAATATTTTGCAATATTATTACACGTTTTTTAATGATAAACATTTTTTGGTAACAAATCAAATAACCAATATATAAATTTGATAAATTTACCTAATAACCATGTTGAAATAAATGGTAATATAATAAATAATATCAGAATTAATATTCTCTTTATTAAAGTATATGTTGTGGGATAAATTAGAGAGAACAAAATATAACAGATTACAATAATAATATAAATTACCCACAAAATATATGTATAATAGTTATTTAAAACACCTATTTCTTGATCTTGATAATATGTTTTTCTCTCATTTGTAAGTACATCATTTGATTGTTTTTTAAAGTTTTTGAATAATTTTTCATTTTCTATTTTATATTGTTTGTATAAATCGGAAATATTACTAAAATTTATAAAAATACTATTATATGTATCTAATTGGGATTTAATTTTATTTATTTCATCAGTAAATTTTCCTTTTATATTATCTGCCAATCTATTAGCTTTCTCTTTATTTTCTGATTTAGTTAAATCATCGTAACCAGTAATACCAGAAATAAAAGTATAATAATCTTTTTTAGCTATTTCATATTGTGGCTCAGCTAAATATAAATTTGTTTCAGCTGCTAAATATTTACCTTTAAGTTGCTGAGCTGTTTTATTACGTTGACATTCAGGTCCACAAGCAATAGTTTTTGCAGCTGAAGTTAAAAATGAATTAAATCTATTTAAATCGAAATTATTTGTCATGATACTATATTATACAACTATAAGAATTTATTAATTTAAATAAATTATTATAAAATTAAACCATTAAATTTATCTTGCTGTATTAAATGCTTCTGGTTGTCTTAAATCAATATCAGATTTAATTTTTCCCTTTTGTGTTTGAGTTAAAATACCATTTACCATTGATTCTGTTGTAAAAGATTCTACTTTATCAGGTACACATTGATTAAGGTCCGAATTATAAACAAGACCATCAGAACAACAAGCATCTCCTATACATGTTCCTAAGTCCAAATTAGTTTCCCAAGGATCAGTTGTAGTGGAAGATCCAGTAGGAGCTTTGTTTGGATCAAAATTCCAATTATATTCTTGATAATTCATATTATCACGCATAATTATTGATGAAAATCGATACCAGAAGTAAATGGCGCCAATAAAAGAAATAATTATAAGTAAAACATAATAAATAATACTAGGTAAAAATCCTTTATTGTATAAAAATGCTAAAATTATAATTGGTATTAACGTAAAGATAATTATTTTCATTAATTGAGAATGCTCAGCATATTTATCTCCATAATATGTGTTAATTTCTACTAATCTAATTCTATTATTTTTCTCTTCATTTAAAATTTGAAGAAGTTGTTTTGATCTATTTAATTCATTTTCAACTATTCCAATAGCAATTACTTGTTCTTTTAATGAACCTATAGAAGTATTTAATGCATTTTGAAAGTAATTATTAACACCGCTTAATGTTTTATATAGATTTATACGCATATTTGACAGTTGATTCATTTTTTCAATTATTTTTTTTTGTTCAGCTGGTGTTAAATTTGGATTTGATTCTAAATTATTAAATAATTGTTGTTCCATTTGTTGTAATGATTGTATATCATTAAGTACTTGCTCATTATTCTGTTGAATATTTGGTAGTTCTGGCATATTATATAAAATATAATAAGATAATTATATTTTATTAATTAATCTTTATTGATTTTTAATTACATTCATAGAAACTAATACAGTTCCAGCTGCTAAAATACTCCATACTAGATACTCATAATTTTTTTGTAAAACAACAATATCACTATCTTTTAATATATTTGTTACATTACCCGAAGTTTCGTTAGATACACCTAATGATTGTTTATTTGTATTATTTAAATTTATAAGATAATTATTTATACCTGTTACATTTTTACTTGATTGGTTTTCACTCATTGATGTTCCTATTTGAAAATTATTTGTCATATCTTTTAATTTTTTTGATAATAAATTTAATTTACTTTGTAATTGTTCCAATTGTTTTTTTTGTACGGTATTTGCATTTGCTAGTCCATATTTATTACTTATAGCACCACCATTCACATAATTCTGATATGTTACTGTGTCTATATTATTTGTACTTTTAGAAACACCAATAGGAGGTGATGAAGGAACTTTATTTCTTATGTATATATTTCTATCAGGATTAGGAGTAGATGGTCCTCCAAATGGATATAAACTATTTGTTTTAGGCCAGCATATATTTCCACTTGAATTTGTAACAAAACCACCACATTTTGAATTTCTATCACAAGCTCTTTTACATGCTTCTACTGTTGCATTTCCAAATGCCGCTCCTGGAATATCATTTCCCAATGTATCCACACCATTTATAGTTTTATAATCATTTATATAAACTTGATTTGAACTTGGATAAGCATGTAGTTTAGAATCTTCATCTATATAACCCAAACTTCCCATATTTTTTGTAATAGCAGATTTACCTATATTATAAGAAGCATTGGCTCCTATACCACCACCCATATTATTATCATTCATTTTTTTACAATTACTTTCCATCTGAAAAGTATTTAAAACAAGGTTTCCATCTGCTCTCATAATTAAGGCAGCATAACCATTTGGAGATCCAATCCAATCACCTGCTGCTAATGTATCACCACTTGAAATCCAATTTTTACCATATTTACCCTTTACTGCTTCATAATTTGAATTTTTTTGATCCTGTGAACGTGTAAAATTCACAGCCCATACAAGACCTTGATTATCAGTTGGATTTCTTCCACGTTGTATTAAAATATTAAAATCATTTACTATTAATACATAATTACTCTGTGGATTTACTGCATTATAAACCGCATTTGACCAACCTCCACCACTTGAACTACCATCTGATAATCTAGTACAATTAGTTGCCCTTCCATATTTTAAAGCTTGAGTCATATCGTTACTTAAACCGCATTGCGCTGTTTTACCAGATGTGGAATTTTGTAATCCAAAATATTTAGCACCTTGTTGTTGTGCAATTTGTAGACATTGTTGCAAATTATATTGTTGTGAGCCATTATTATATAAACTCATTGCTCTATTAGGACCATCACCATAACATCCAAGATAATTACTTGGTGTATTAACATCACCACTCATTCTATCACTTGAAAAAATAGCCTCACCACTTGAATTTACAACTGATAACATTCCTGTATTCGTTAAAATAGCTGAATTACCAGGGTTTCCTGATGTATTACTTTGCCAAGTAACTACAAATTTAGTTGGAATTCTTGATTCACCAAATTGTGTAACAGCTGGTTGACTATTACTTACACCACAATAGCCTGTTGATGTATTTGGATTTGTATTTTGTAAAGCAAAATATTGATAACCATTATTAATAGCAGCTTGTTTACATTGAGAATAAGTATAAGAACCTTGACCAGATAGCGATGAACCACTTAAACTAATATTTTGAATACCACTTGATTTATCTCCTTGTGTATTTGTTCCAGAGAAAGTTAATTTATATGATTGTGTTGTAGGAACTGTAAAAGTAATTGTATATTTTTGCCATACATTTATAGGTGGTGTATATGTATTAATTGTTGAAATAAAAGCATCGTTTGTTGTATATAATTGAATATTAATAGGATTTGCACTAGTCGAACCTGTACAACAATTTCTCCCTGCACTATTAAACGTTAATGTATATGTAACACTAGCTATTAAACTTACAATTTGACTTATAGAACCTGTATTTTGTAATGTAACACATTGGTTTCCATTTGGATAAGGTATTGGATAGGCCCATGCAGTTGAATTATTTAATAAAGCTGCTCCACTTGTAAAATACCAATTAGGAACAGAATTTCCTGATATATATCTAAAAGTATTATTTGCAATTACAGGTTGACTAAATGAACCATTTTGAATAGAAATATCTACTAATGGAGGCGGTGAACCACCAATAAATGTCATATTATTGTTACTATTATTAGCAGCATAACAACCCATATATGTTGGCTCAGTATTTTGGGGTAAAAATTCATTTACAAATACATTTGATCCCTCACTACCAACACTTTGACCTAATTTCATAAATGTTCCTGTTATTAATGGTGGATTTGTTGGTATTTGTATTCCAGGTGTTGAATAATTATTTTTCCAAGGAATATTTAAATCAATATAATTCTTTGGAATATTGAGAGAATTCAATATTTCAGGAGTTGAAATATATTTAACTACCCCCTGTGATGTAACATAACATACATGACCTGTTGAAAACTTAATAGTTTTATTTAGATAAGGATTATTTGGGTTTACTCTAGAAAGATAACCAGCTGTATCACCTGAAATTTTTTTTACCAAAGCTTGATATTCATTCAATGTTTTTTCATATTCATTTCTCAAATTATCAATAATGGGTTGTTTTTTTGAATAATCATTATTATCAATAATATTTTTTGTTTGCATTGTTAAACTAGGAATATTTTGATTTGTAAATCCTTCTTTTTCACTAACCATTTCGGCATTTTTCTCTAAAATATATTCAATTTTGTTTTGATATTTTTTAAATTTTTTGCCTTGATTTAAGGATGGAGATGGATTAATTGATTTTGATTCTATATTTGTTCCTTCTAATTTTTCTTCTGTGTTAGAAAATATATTTGAAATATTTATCATACTATTAATATAATATTAGAATTAAAATATATATTAATAAATTAATATTTAATTGTTCAAACTAGAATTAATAATAATAATAATAATTAATGATACTAATATAAAGGGAGTATATCTTCCAAATTTAACACTACTTCCACCTAATTGTTCATTTGAAGTACTAAATCTTAAAAATAAAAATACTAAAAATATTGTAATTAATACATATATAACGTAACTATAATAGTTTGCAGTTAAGTTTATATTAACATTATCATATGCTGAATTTAAAGTTTCGTATTCATTTATAATTTGTTGTATATCTCCTCTCTCTTGAGTAAGTGTATTATAATTTTTTTGTAATATTTCAGATTTTTCTCTATTTAAATTTTGAGTATATTCATATGAATTTTTATTTGAATTGGCTAAACTCATCATTGAATTATTAACATTTATTAATTCATTATTAATATTTTGTAATTTATAACTATAAAATAATGCTTGTTTAATAATAGCAGTTTGATTTCTTGATTTTATAATATTACCATTTCCACTTTTTAAATTACAACTATTTAACTTATTATCAAATGTTGCTCCCGAACAAGAATAATTTGAACTACAAGCCGTTATACAACTATTTATAGAAGTATTTTTAATTGTATTTAAATTTACTGTTCCAATAAAAGCTGACTTTGGAAGTGATGTAAATGTATTATTATTTGAATTAATTGTATCTATAAATTGTTTATATGTATCTTTATACTGTGTTAATAAATTATTAAACTTATTACTTAGTATTTCTAATTGTGAAGACATTATATATAATTATTGAGAAAACAATTATATTTAAATATAAAAATATCGTACGGCATAATTTATTATTATTATAATGATAATAATTACAAAAAGTATATAATAAGCATTTATTCCTAATTCACCTCCATATTGGATCGATGATGTATTTATGCTACCAGAATACGATATTTTAAATAATAAAAAACTTACTACTAGTGCTAATATAAATAATAAAATATATGAATAATAATTTTTAGTTATTTTAATCTGATTTTCATCTTCAGTATTATTTAAAGTTTCATATTGATCTAATAATTCTAATAATTTTGCTCTTTCTTTCATCAAATTTTTATAATTATTTACTAATTCTTGAGATTTTCGTGTTCCTTCTGCATTATTTTTATAGAATTCAGGTTCACTGGCTTTAATTTTATTAACTATTTGTGTATTTACTGTTATTAATTGCTGATTTATATCTTCCATAGTAAGTAATAATTGTTTACTTTTTGGTATGATTGCATAATCATTTGGAAGTCCTCCTACAATACTTGATTCACCACCTCTTAACCAACATATTGGGCGTCCATGATCAGATTGATTAAATGTTGCTCCACTACAACCTGGAGTATTTGAACATAATGCTTGACAATCTTGAATAGTTCCTGCATTTGTTTGACCTACACCTGTTGTACCCCAATATACTGATCCTTTTATTTGTGTCATCGGTTGTGATTTTGATAAAGTTAAAGAATTTAAAAATGAAACATAGTTAGAAACAGCTTGTTGATATTTAATTAAAAGATTATTATATTTTTTTTGTAAATTTTCTAAATCCAATGAAATTGAATTTGTTTGTTGTTTATTTTGATTTGTCATATATATATATAGAATTAAGAAAACATATTACTTGATTCTCTTATAATATAAAAAGGCTAATGATGAAATTGAGAGAAAAGCTATTATTCTATAAAAATTAATTTCTTTATTATTATTGTTATTATTACTATTACCATGTTCATTTAAAATATTTTTCATTTTTTCATTTTTTTTCTTTAAATCATTTTTTTCAACCATTCGTTTAATAGACTCTTGAGTAGATTTCATACAATAGTCTGCTAAAGAATTATTATTTATAAAGAGCGGTTTTTTTATAAAACAACTTAGCATTTAAATTTTAAAAATAAAATAATTTTAAAATTTAAACTCCTTGTTTTTTGTATACAACTTTAATTGTCATTATAACAAAAATAGAACTTAAAAATAACGCCCAATTTCGCAAATAATTTATATTATATATTTCTTTATAATTATGAATCATTTCAGTTGATGAATTATTTGTATGTTCAATAAATCCAAGTTTTTTTTTAAGATCTTTATTTTTCTCTCTTTCTTTATCAATTAACTTATTAAGTTCTAATAATTTTTTATTAAGATCATCAATATTTAGTTGAACAGTATTTGATATAGAAAACATTTTTGATTGAATCGTATTTAAACTTGTTATGACATTTTGAAATTGTTGCTGTGAATCACTATCAGTTGGATGCATTTTTGCTATAACATAAATTCTTTTAAATTCATCTAAAAGGACATCAATGCCTCCACTTAATTCATTAAGTTTTCCAATATATTGTTTTGGATTTATATTATTTAAATTATTGTATTCATTTTCCATTTCTCTCATTTATATATTTTTAAAATATAAAAAATTAAAAACATTCTTCAAATGACAATAATAATTTATTTATAAATTCACTAGTCTGAGTTAATCCACCTACAAATTTTCCATTATAAAATACCATTGGAAATGTTTTATAAGTTATTTTGGTAATATCTTCAATAAATTTTAAAAATCTATCTTTATCTTCTAATATATATTCATCACAATTAATTTCAGTAAATAAAAAATATTTTTCTTTTAATATTTTTTTAACATTTGTACAGTTAGGACAACCACTTTTACTATAAATAGTAAAATTTTGTTTTTCTGGGCAACTAAATTCCATATTAATAATCTATATTTATATTTTTAAATTTAAATTATTTCAATTTATATACAAATTCTATAGTAATCAGTAGTTATAGCTGTTTTACTTGGTCTAACAATATGACATAATTGTCCAGGTCTTAAACAAATTGCTCTAGCAACAGGATCAAATCTTGAAATATCTGGAAATTCAATTTTATCTGATACATTATATTTTTTCATTACATTTTCAACTTCTAAATTCGTCATTATAGTATGTTGTGGAACTAAGATATGTTTTAATATATTAAACTGAAGACATTTTATACTTTCTACAACAATAAATATTCCATCTCTTTCCCAAATATCTTTAAGTTCATTGATTAAAGTTTCATTTACATTATCTTTAATGATAATATATAATGTATCATTTTTCTTAAGGGTTTCTGTGAGAACAAATAAATCATCAATCATTTCATGAATATTTGCTGGTCTAATTGTTTTTGCTAAATAATAACGAATATATATTTTATTTCCATTTGCACTACTTGATTCAGGTTTGGACTCCAATAACATATCAAGTTGATTATTTTGCTTCATAGCATTTACTTCACTTACACTAAAGTTTGAATAACCAGCCACATCAAATCCTTGTCTATCCATAAGCTCCAGAACAATTTTTCTGGATTGATAAATTTGAGAAATAAGAACACTTGAGTTAGTATTTACCATATTATATTATAATATATTCATAATGAATAATTTTTATTTCAATTTTATTTAATATTTATTAAATAGATATTTTTTTTATACCACTTGAAGTTGTTAAATCTGAACTTGATTCTGATGGCATTTCAATTACTTTTTTATCTCCTGTTTCAGTTTCAGAAACACTGTTACTTTGAGAACTTTCTTCAGGAGTTTCTTCAGACGATTCTTTTGGTATATCTAATATTGATGGAGCTTGTGCAATATCCACTTGTTCAACTTGTGATTTTGATGTACTGGAAGATTCTAGATTATTAATAGGTGGAGGACTAGTAGGTGATCTAGGAACAAATTGTGTTAATGGGGGAGGACCAGTAAGTGATCTAGGAACAAATTGTGTTAATGGAGATGAATTTGGATCATAAGCGGGTGAATTTGGGTCATAAGCAGGTGAAGTTGGATTATAAGCTGGTGAGTTTGGGTCATAAGCTGGTGAGTCTGGATTATAAGCTGGTGAGTTTGGGTCATAAGCTAGTGAGTCTGGATTATAAGCGGGTGATCCTGGAGCATAAGCTGGTGAATTTGGATAATAAGCAGGTGATCCTGGAGCATATGGTGGAGATTTTTGCTGTTCTGGTGTTGATCCAATGTCTAATTCTTCAATGGGTGTAGGTATTAGAGGAGATTCTTCTGGTTTATAACCTTGGGTTGTTATTACTTGTGCGGCTGCCATTTCTTTAGCATATTTTTTAATTAAAAATTCAATATTTTCAATATTTTTTTCTTTAGGATCATGTAATAATTTACTAATATTATTAGAATATGACATACTCATTAATTGATCAATATTCTCATCAGTAATTATGCGCATCTGTATATTCATAACTAATAATTCTTGTATTAATAATTTAAATGAATATGGTATTCGCAATAAACTAAATGATCTTCCAAATCTAGAGAGATTTTTAATATTCATTGTTCCATCAGGATTAGTGTGAAAATTAATTGGTCCATCAGCATAAGGACTTAAAAATAAATTTTTTTCTTCATTATAAATTGATATAGCACCAGTTTTATTACATACAGCCATATAATATTCATCACCTCTAATTAAAAATGATTCATTTAAAAAATAAGCTAAACCATGAGCTGCTAATCCATCACGTTCCATTTCACCAATACGAAGTCCACCGTCATTTGCTCTACCCTGAACTGGTTGTCTTGTAAGTTGTTGATTAGGACCACGTGCACGATAATTAATTTTATCTTTAACCATATGTTTTAAACGCATATAATATGTAGGTCCCATATAAATATTAGCTTGAATTTGTTCTCCAGTCATACCATTATACATTACATGATTACCAGTATGATTAAATCCAGCCTTTGTAAGCATGGGACCATATGTCGTATAATTAGAACCTTTCACTTGAAATGCAGTGCAATCACCAAACCCACCATAACTTACACACGCAATACCAAATAAACTTTCTACAATTTGTCCAATTGTCATACGAGATGGTATAGCATGAGGATTTATAATTAAATCTGGTCTAGTTCCGTCAGCTAAAAATGGCATATCAGATTCAGGTATAATTAAACCAATAGTTCCTTTTTGACCAGCACGTGAAGCCATTTTATCACCAATTGCAGGTATTCTCTCTTCTCTAATTCTAACTTTAGCTACATTAAAACCTTCTTCTCCTAAAGTTATAAAAGATTTGTCAACATATCCAAGCTGACCTTTTTTAGGTTTAACTGAATCATCAATCCAAACATCTTTGTTAACCATATTGGAGTTAATTTTACCTATTAATATCATTTTATCATTAAGCTCTGTATTTTCTTTGATTAACCCATAATCATCTAAATAACTATAATCAAATCCTTTTTTCTTTCCAATAACATTATTTTTTTCTATATTAGCAAATTTAGAATTATTCATTCCAGTTACTTTTGAACTTTCTTCTCTCGCTTCGTAACTTGAATAATATGTTGTTCTAAACATACCACGTAAAATTGATCCTTCATTAATTAAAATAGCATCTTCAACATTATATCCAGTATAAGTCATAATTGCTACAATTGCATTTACTCCATAAGGTTGTTCTTCATTATTTATATATTCTAAATATCGTGATTTAATTAGTGGAATTTGACCATAATTAAGTATAACTCCCATTTTATCAATACGCATTTGAGAATTAGAATGATAAACAGATACAGCTTGTTTACTTTGACCACATGAAAATGAATTTCTTACGACAGGATTATTTTCAGGATATATAATTAAATTACCCATAACACCCAAAATAAGTGATGGATCTATTTCCATATGTGTATAATAATTATTCTTCTTTAAATCATCTGTTGTAATAGCTATCAATGCTGCCTCTTCTTCTGCTGTATCTATATAATCTATTATTGATTTATTTCTTATAAGATTATTAAAAATTTCTTCTTTTGAACTTCCAATATTTGGATATAATTTATTTAATTCATAAATAATATTATTTTTTGTATTAAAATTTTCATCACTTTTATTCATAAAACCTGAAATTATTTGTTCCCATGTAATTGTTCCTCTATCAAGTAAATCATTTATATCACGTCTTTCATAACTTAATTTATTATCTTCAATATAATAAATAGGTCTAGTTAATCTACCTGCATCAGTATAAATATAAACTTCATTATGTTCAATATCAAATGATAAACTTGTATAAATTGGTAAAATTCCGTTTCTTCTATATAATTTTAATAATTCTATTAATCCCAACTCTTTTTGATCAGTATCTTTTTTATCTGTTGAAATTGGTTTATCTGTGACTCCAATCCAATTTCCATTTACAAATACTTTTGAACTATTGACTAATTGTTCAGATTCACATTCAAGAATAAGTCTTAAAGGAGTATTTGAGCGAATCCACTTAATTATAGGATTTGCAGATGAGCCACTTGTAATATAAGTACTAATTGACATATGTTTATGTAAACCAATATTACCACCATCTGGTGTATCAATTGGATCAATAAATCCCCATTGTGAAGAATTTAATAAACGAGGTCCAACTACTTTTGCACTTGAATCCATTGGTAAATTAATTTTACGTAAATGTGATATAAATGTATACCAACTTAGACGATTAAGATCTTGAACAGCACCAAGTCGTTTTGTATGAGCTTCAGAACCCCAATTACCCTTAAATGCTTTTTTAAAACCTTGTTCAACAATTCTATCTTTAAAAAATAATTTAATATTTGATTCAATAAGACTAATAAAATTATCTTTATATTTGTTAGATTCAACATTTTCTTTATTTTGCATTTTTTTCTTTAGAGTAACTTTTTCCTTACGTGATATTGTTTCATCATCTTTATATGACCCCTTATGATAATAATATTCCTCATCAATTTTTCTGGCAATATCTTTTTTTTGAATTAAATAATATTCTCTAAAAAGATCATAAATAAGAGTTCCAGAAAGTTCAACTCTTTTAAATCTAAAATTATCTCGATCGGTGGGTTTAGATTCTTTAGTATAAACCTTTAACAAACGATAAACCATATAACCTATAAAATATGCCTTATCTAAAAAATTCAATTCACCTACATGTGGTAAAAAATAATCAGAGAGAATTTCAATAACATTTGATACCGTTCCTCTTTTAGTTAATTCAGCAATAAATTCTAGAGCTGTTTGTTGAGTAAAAATTTTATTTGCATCATGAACTGATGGAATAAATAAATCAACCATTCCTTCATTTTTTTTTAGATCTAATAAACATGTTTTGATTATATCTTTATCTGAAATAATACCTAATGCTCTCATTAAAATAAATAATGGAACTGGTTTTTTTACATTTGGAACTGCAACAACAATTTGATTATTTGTATATGATGGTGATGGTGCAACAATTTTAACAGATGTAGTTCTTATTGGTTTTGATGAATCTTCAGAAACTGAACGAATTTCAGCTGAATAACTATATAAATCATCCTCACTATATGCTCTAATATAAAGCATATTATCCGCAAATTTTTCTTGAGGAATCACAACTTTTTCTTTTCCGTCAATAATAAAATAACCACCATAATCATTTCTACATTCGCCAGCATTAAATCTTACTTCTTTTGATAATTTATTTAATATACATAATTCTGATTGAATCATAATTGGAAAACGACCTAAATAAACTTTGTTAATTGTCATATTATATATTCTTCTTTCATCACCTACATAATATATAAATTCTACATCAACATCATAATGAATTGTAATTCCATATGTCATATTACGTAATCTGGCTTCATTTGGAAACATATAATGAGAATTATTATCATCATAAATGACTGGTTTACCATAATAAATTTGATTACCATCTTTACCTCCTAAATATAACATGCATTCATTTCTATTTCCAGGAGTATCAACTTCTTCTTCTCTCTCAATAAATCTTATAGGATTATTTTCACGGAATATTCTTTTAATACCACTTCTAAAAAAATCATTAAATGATTCTAAATGATGAGCTACAAGACTATTTGGATTATCTTTAAAGTATTTGTCAATTAATTTCCAAGATATATTTTCTTTATCCATTTTATATTATAATAATCATATTTTTTTAAAATATTTATAATCATTATTATTTAAATAATAATTACAAATTTAAATAATAATAATAGATGATAAAAATTAAAATATTTTGTTCTTTTTCACCAAGTAATAAGTGTAAAGAAATTTTTGAAAAGATTAATTATGCTTATGATTATTCTTTTTATGGAAATAACAAAAAATATTATATAACTGATGACGATGACTATACACACGCAATATTAATAAATACACCTACTCCTGATCTAAACATACCAAAGGAAAATGTTATTGGTTTAGCATTTGAACCTATTTATTTTTTAAGATTAACACCTAAATTTATAGAGTATGCTAAAAAACATATTGGTAGATATTTTATTGGAGATAAAAATGACTTACCACAACCATTTATTGAACATTTTGCATATATGTGGCATTCTAGACCTCCAATAGAAATTTCCTTTAAAAATAAATTAATGTCTATTATTGTAAGTAAAAAACAATTTGCTCCAGGACATTTATATCGTCATCAATTAGTTTATAAAATTATTGAATTAAATTTACCAATTGATATTTATGGTAGAGGTTCTAGAAAATATAAATATAATAGAATTATGGGTGAATTTTATGATAACGAACCATATGAAACATATTCGTTTTCAATTTGCATTGAAAATACAATTTGCAATCATTATTTTTCTGAAAAAATTATAACTCCTTTAATGTATAATTGTATGCCTATTTACTTAGGATGTAAAAATATATCAAATTATGTCGAAAATACTATTATCTTAACAGGTGATATTCAAAAAGATATCATTACTATTATTAGTATTATAGAGAATCCAAATATGTTTTATAAAAAAACATATACAGAGAGAAATATAAAAGTAGTTAATTTAATTGAAAATTTACCAAATATTTTTACATAATTTTTAAATTATTTTTTTAGTTTTATTAATTTTATTTTTGTTCTTTTTTGTTAGTCTAAATTTATTTTTTAAATTTAGAGAAGTAAATTCGGTCCATGGGTAACTAAGTCTATCTTTTAAATATGGACAAAATTTTTCATATTGTCTATGTTTTTTACAAAATTCATCTTTAATAAATGGTATATCACATGAAGAACCAAATTTACCAATAAAAGTCATTTTTTTTGCAAGCTGAGAATCGCAAACTATTCCATCAACAGCTCCACGAGGTGCATATGGTTTAGGTCTCGATTCTTGAGACATATATTCTCTTGCATCTAAATCATAATGTGCACAAACGGTTCTTGAACAAGGATTATTATCTTTTTCAAGATAAACATCATAATGATCTCCAATAATTTTTTTAGCTATATCTATATTAATTTTCCCTTTATGTTCATCCATTAAATCCCCTAATCTAACTAATCTTGCACCTTGATGTCTTCTTATATCATAAAATCCAGAATTATTAACCTCTAAATTTCTAATTCGTTCATCATAAGGAGCATTAAAACCTATAAAAAAACCATTTTTTGTTCTCTCTATGTTATGATATTTAAGTCCTAATTCAATACGTAAAATTTCATTTGTATTAATATCTCCAAATAACCATGAATTTGCATAATCACCTGAATTTTCATATAAAAGTATTTCACAATATTCATCCATATTATTTCCATATTGCATCGCTTTTCTAATTCTATATCCAATTGGATATCGTTTTTCATAAGGAATAAAACCTCCAATTGTTGTTTCAGTTCCAATAATACCTTTTGAAGTAATAAAAAAATCTGTGCCACTCCAAATCCAACAAGGGGATGTTTGCATTATCATTCTATGACCTTTATCAGGTTTTATGTCTAATACCACATAAGAATATTGACCATCAACAAAATCAGTGAAAGAATTATGAGCACAAACTATTTTTCCATCTTCAGTCCAATCACCAACAGCAATAAATGCACTACAATGATCCTTAGCACCTCCTTCTTTTGAAGTTTTAGAGTCAGAAACAAATGAATACCAATATGGAATTGAGCAATAAAAATTCCAAGTTATTATTTCGTCAATTGTTGTTTTACAACCATTATTATTCAATCCTTCAGTAATTCCAACCATTTCTTCATAAAGTTCAGGAAAATCTTTTTCTGTCATACTTTTAAAACCATCAGATACTTCTTTAACAAAAAAATCCCATTCTTTTCCATATGCTTCCATCATTATAAATTTAAGAGTATGTTGAATTTCTTTAAAATCTTTAGCACATAAATATCCATATGCATAACCTCTTTCTTTAGGTTTACCACTAATAGATATATATTTCCATCCATTTTTTTCGTATGATAATCCATTTTTGATTTTAGTCATTTAATATATCTAAATATATTAATAAAAATTTTTTAAATTAATATATTTTACATGTTGAGCATTAATAATCCCATTATAACAAATAATAAAATCCATGGAAGAAGAACTAATAACCAAGAAATTCCAATATGACCATCTTTACATATTAAATTAAGAATATATGTCCAGAAAATAATATAGAAAAATTTAATAATAAAAATAAGTGCTGTATTTGGAACACGACAAGAAAAATTACCAACATTATAGCTATTTGAATTACCTAAGTTTTGTACCATAACGATAACTAAACCAATGATAGAAATAATAAAATATAATGCAGCGGGAGTGCATAAATCCTTTAATGTTCTTGGAAAAGGAGCCATTATACAATATAAATAGAAAAAATATATATATTGTATATATATATTTTTAAAGAATTTTTCTAGAAAATTGATCTTTCCATGGTAATGGATTAACTGGTGCTTGATAACCAGCAAGTGCATTATATGCGCTTCCGATTCCAAATTGAAACTGTCTTCCTAAATTAATTAAATCTTGTGTTAAGAAATTTGATAAAGTTCCACCTTTTTGAGTTTTTTTACCAGCTTTCATATTAAAAGGAGGATTTGCACCAAGATTAATGATTGCATTTCTTGGATCAACTTTTAATTCATTCATAGGATAATAATTATTATTACCAGGAACACCATCAACACCAGGCCATCCACCAATACTTGGTGTCCAAGGAGCACCTACTAAACCATTGGGATAAGGAATTCCAACATTTCCTCCTTTCATACCTCCAGATATTCTTCTATGTTTACAATCAGAACATTTGCAACCATTTCTATGTCTTTTACCTCCAACCATAAAACCCATAGCACATAGAGGACCACAACCTCCTTTTTTTCTTCTTCCACCAGTCATTAAAGGCACAGAACAACTTCCACAACTACCACCTTGTTGGATGTCAGCATTATTAAAAATTATATCTTTACCTCCTGATAAAGGGCCAGAATTTGGATATGCTGGATTTGAAGCATTAGTATTAACTGGAATACCTGTAGAACTAGATAAGCCACATGAAGAACCACCTTTACCAGTATAAGCTAAATTTGGATTACTCACAGAAAAAATAGGTTTTCCAGTATAAGCTAAAGGAGAATCTGTACTACCACCTAAATAATTTTTACGAGTTTTTTTAGAACAACCTTTCATTCTATAAATTTTTTGCTTTTGAGAACCTTTTTTACTCATTTATATAATATACTAAGAAATTATTCAATATCAACATGAGTTAAGAAATGTCTCCTACAACACATTTTTTTCATATTTAATTCATCTAGAACTTCACCTTCGGGTGTCTTTTCATGAAACTCTTTTGTTAAATATAATACTTTATCTATATCAACTGAATCACTTCCTAGTTTTTTAGATAGTTTTCTTTTACGAACTTCAGCTTGATAAAATCTATATTTATCAGCAAGAATCATACCACAGGTAAAACATTTAATAGGGATTATCATCTCTTATAATATATCTAACTATATTATTCTAATATGTTTTTAAATTATATTCAATTTTTTATTATAATTAAATATAATTAAAAATGAATATTAGTAATCTTATAGTAAAAAATTGCAAAGATTTATTATATTTTTACCAAGTAAATCTGAAAGTAATCCTATAACATATATTTTAGATAATAAAAGTTAATTTATCTAATATTTTTCAAACTATTCTTGCTATAAATGTTATTAATTATAACTTATTTAGTGGTTCAATAACAATAACATGTTATATGTATCAATATAAATTATATATATTTAAATATATTTAAATATATTTAAATAACTTATATTCAAATGATAAAAACGCTTTTAAACTATAAAAAAGAAAATAATACTAACAGAATCGGATGGGATGAATATTTTATGTCAATTGCTCTTTTAGCATCTCAACGTAGTCCATGTTCTAGATTAAATGTTGGATCTGTTATTGTTAAAAATAATCGTCTCATATCAATGGGTTATAATGGTTATATTCCTGGTGCTCCACATATTAGTAGAGTTCAAGATAATCATGAACAATCTATTATTCATAGTGAAATTAATGCGATTTCAGATTGTGCAAAACGAGGAACTAGTCTTGAAAATTCTAAAATTTATATAACTCATTATCCATGTATAAATTGTTTTCGTTCAATAGCAGCATGTGGAATTAAAGAAATAATTTATTTAGAAGATTATAATAATAATCCTATAGTTCAAGATCTGGCTAGAGATTCCAATATTATTATTAAACAATTATTTATTGATTAGGACATTTTTCTCCATAACATTTATTTTGATAATAATAATATTCCATCGGAATTGTTTTACCATTAGAATCTGAATTAAATAGAGCGCCACTGGAGTTTCCTGCTTTACACTTATTATCATTTGTCCAAATACAACAAGATGTTGAATTACAATTAGATTTAGTAAGATTATTACATGCTGTTTCAAGTTCAAATCCTTTATGTGATTCACAAAATGCTTGACTACCATCCATGAGTAAAGTTTCAAGTGCTTCTATAGTAACTACTTGATTTAACTTTTTAGGGATATCTGGTTGACTTAAATTTAACCCAATTGAATTTATAAAAATAATAACAGAGAGAATTAAAAAAGTAACAATAAAAATCTTTAGTAAATATTTCAAATCCATCTAATATTAATAAATATTTTATATATATAATCTATAATGGCTAAATCGCGTAAAAGCAGAGGAAGTATTGTAAAAAACATTACATCAAGTGCAAATAAAGCATTACCTGTTGTTGATAAAGGATTGAAAACAGTTGGAACTACAGCCGCAAATGTTGCTAAAAGTTCTGTTCCAGTAATTGAAAAAGGTGTTTCTGTTGTTTATGGAACAATGGCTACAGGGTTAGATTTAGGAGTAAAAGGAGTAAAATCTGTTGCTAAGGGTGTTTCTAAAAGTAGACGCAGTCGTCATCGTAAAATGGCTGGTGGTCGCAAATCCAGAAAACATGGTAGTAGACATCATAGAAGACATTAATTTTTTATTATATTATGTGTTAAATACAATAAGTAATTTAAATAAAATAAAATATTATATCATTAAATTATGAATTTATAATATAATTTAATGATATCTTCTTCTAGTTCTTTTATTCTTTGAATAAGTATTATTTTTTTTGCAATACATTATTCTTTTTGTTTTTCTTTTTCTTTTTTTATTTCCA
>Ga0194133_10000479_pt1 | contig 80433 bp, 70 predicted proteins | sample TA2KigOf40mmetaG_FD_155448 | JGI IMG/M metagenome (GOLD analysis project Ga0194133, IMG submission 155448) | Freshwater microbial communities from Lake Tanganyika, Tanzania - TA2015055 Kigoma Offshore 40m | ecosystem: Environmental > Aquatic > Freshwater > Lake | place: Tanzania: Lake... | reverse complement strand
TTCGGCCCGCGCACCTCCGTCGTCGCACGAGTGCATCCCGGGGATACCTTTCCCCATCCCCCTCGCGGAGCCCATTGCGATGCGTTCGGTCCTCTTCCTCGCCCTCCTCGCCGCCCCGATGTCCGCTCAGTTCCCCACGCCCCCCGTCGCGAAACAGCTCCCCGTCGAGACCGTCCTGCACGGCGAGCGGCGGGTGGACCCCTACGCCTATTTCAAGGACCGGAACCATCCGGAGACCATCCCGTACCTCGAGGCGGAGAATCGCTACACCGACGCGATGACCGCCCATACGGCCCAGCTCCAACGGCAGCTCTACGATGAGATGCTGGGCCGAATCCAGGAGGACGACAGTCAGGTCCCCGTCCGCCGCGACGGCTGGTACTACTACACGCGCACCGAGCGGGGGAAGGCGTATCCCATCTTCGCGCGGAAGCGGGGCGCGCTCGACGCACCGGAGGAGGTGTACTTCGACCAGAACGCCGAGGCCGAGGGGCACGCCTTCTACGATCTTGGCGGGATGGAGGTCAGTCCGGACCATCAGCGGCTCGCGGTGCTCGTCGACACGACGGGGTACGAGGATTTCATCCTCCGCATCAAGGACCTCGCGACGGGGCGATGGCTCCCCGACGAGATCGTCAAGCTCAGCTGGGGGCTCGCGTGGGCGGATGACAACCGCACTCTGTTTTATATGACGCCCGACTCCGCCAAACGCGGGGACCGCGTCTGGCGGCACGTCATCGGCACGCCCCGGGCCTCCGATGTGAGTGTGTATCAGGACACGGACGTGCTGTTCAACGTGAATCTCTCCCGGTCCCGGAGCGGGGAGTTCATCCTCATCTCGTCGACCTCGTTCACCTCGAGCGAATGGCACCTCATCCCGACGGCGCGTCCGACGGAGGCCCCGCGGGTCGTGGCGCCGCGCCGCGCCGGCGTGGAATACGAGGTCGAGCCGGGCGAGGGGGTGCTCTACATCACGACCAACGAGGATGCCCCGAACTTCCGCGTGATGACCGCCCCGCTCCGCGACCCGTCGCGCCGGAACTGGACCGACTGGCTCGCGCCCCGCGCCGACGTCTTCGTCGAGGGGGTGATGCCGTTCAAGCACCACGTCGTGGTGTCGGAGCGGCGCGACGGGCTGCGTCGCTTGCGGATCAGCGGGCTCGAGGGGCGGCGTGAGTCGCACGAGGTGACGTTTCCCGAGGCGGCCTACGGTGTCTTCCCGGGGAGTAATCCGCAGTACGACGCGCGCACCCTCCGATTCACCTACAGCTCGCTCGTGACGCCGAACACGGTCGTCGACTACGAGATGGACCGCCGGACGCGCACCGAGCTCAAGCGGGACGCCGTGCTGGGCGGCTACGACCCCGCGCGGTATGAGGTGGAGCGGCTGTACGCCCTCGCGCGCGACGGCGTCACGCGGATCCCGATCTCGCTCGTACACCGGAAGGGCGTTGCGCGGGACGGCAAGGCGCCGCTCCTGCTCTATGCGTACGGCAGCTACGGCTCCACCACGGAGCCGACCTTCAGCTCGCAGCGCTTCTCCCTCGTCGACCGCGGCTTCACGTATGCCATCGCGCACGTGCGCGGCGGGCAGGAGATGGGACGCCCGTGGTACGACGACGGGAAGATGCTGCACAAGATGAACACCTTCACCGACTTCATCGACGTCGCCGATCACCTCGTCCGGGAGCGCTACACGAGCCCCGATCGGCTCGCCGCGAACGGGGGGAGCGCCGGCGGTCTTCTGATGGGGGTGATCGCGAACCAGCGCCCCGAGCTCTTCAAGGTGATCGTCGCCGACGTGCCGTTCGTCGACGTGATCAACACGATGCTCGACGCGAGCATCCCCCTCACCGCGCAGGAGTGGGAGCAGTGGGGGAATCCGGCGAAGCCCGAGGAGTACCGCTACCTGATGCGGTACTCCCCGTATGACAACGTGCGGCCGCAGGCGTATCCGCGGATGCTCGTCACCAGCGGACTCAATGATTCGCGCGTCGGCTACTTCGAGCCGACCAAGTGGGTCGCGCGGCTCCGCGCGACGAAGACCGACAGCCATCCGCTCCTCCTCAAGATGCATATGGGGGCAGGACACGGCGGCTCGTCGGGGCGCTACGAGCGACTCCGCGAGCAGGCGTTCCGCTACGCCTTCATCGTGGACCAGGTCTCGCAGGGGCTGATCCAGTAACCGTGACGGACGCGTCGCTCGGCCTCCTCGTCGCCGTCCAGGGCGCCGTCCTCGCCACGCTCGCGTCGCGACTCGCGGGCGGCCGTACGCGCCGGCCGGCGGAGCGACCGCGGCCCGATGGACTCGAGGGGCCGGGGCTCACGATCGTCGTCGCCTGCCTGAACGAGGCAGCGCGCATCGGCCCCTGCCTCCGCGGACTCCGGGCGCAGGGCGCGCCCGTGCAGGAGATCCTCGTCATCGATTCCGGCTCCACCGACGGCACGCGCGAGCTGGTGGCGCAGGCCGCGGCGGCGGATCCGCGCATCCGGCTCATCACCGATCCGCCCCTCCCGCCGGGATGGATCGGGAAGGCGTGGGCGCTCCAGCACGGGACCACGATCGCCACGCAGCCCTGGGTGCTCGGGATGGATGCCGACACGGAGGCGGTGCCGGGGTGTGCCGCGGCGGTCCTCGGCGCCGCCCTCCGCGAAGGGTTCGACGTCGTCTCGTTCGCGCCCTGCTTCGATGGCCAGACCGCCGGCGAGCGGTGGGTACAGCCCGCGCTCCTCGTCTCGCTCCTGTACCGGACCGGGGCGGCCGGGGACCCGCGCGTGCGGCCGGACCGCATCCTCGCGAACGGCCAGTGCTTCCTTGTACGGCGCGAGGTGCTCCTCGCCCACGGTGGGTACGAGCCGGTGCGGGCATCGTTCGCCGAGGATGTCTCCCTCGTGCGGCACCTCGCCGGCGCCAGCGTGCCAGTGGGGTTCCTCGACGGCTCTCGGCTCTATCGGGTCCGGTCCTATCAGGACGTCCGGCAGATGTGGCGCGAGTGGGGCCGGTCGATCGACCTGAAGGACGCCGTCTCGCCGATCCGCCGCTGGGGCGATGCGGTGCTGATCGCCCTCGCGCAGGGCGCCCAGCTGCCGCTGCTCCTCTGCCTGGCCGCCGCCTGGCCGGAGCTACCGGCGGGGCCCACCCGCTCGGCCCTGCTCGGTCTGACCCTCGGCCTGCTCGCGATGCGGCTCGGCTTGCTGGTCGCCCTCCGGGGCAACTACGCGACGAGGGGGCTCGCCTGGTGGCTGAGCCCCCTCGCAGATCCCCTCGCGGCGGTGCGCATCGTCTGGTCGTCGATTCGCCGGCCGCGGCGGTGGCGGAGCCGGACCTACAGCTGACGGGTGAGGCAGCAACCCTCGGCGCGAGCGCGCGCCGAGGCCTTACGCCGTCGCGGCCGCGGGCACCTTCGTCACGATCATCGCGCCGGTGATCTCGTCCGCCGGGTCTACATTGAGCGTCCCCTCCTTCGTCAGCAGGTGCTGCACAAAGGTGAGGACGTTCCGGCTGAACATCGCCGAGGCGTGATTCGGCATCGAGGCCGGGAGGTTCACCGGCCCGATCACTGTCACCCCGTTCACGTCGACCGACTCGCCGGCCTTCGTCACCTCGCAGTTGCCCCCCGTCTCCGCCGCGAGGTCCACGATCACCGCGCCCGGGGCCATCGTGCGGACCGTCTCGGTCGTGATGAGCCGCGGGGCCGCGCGGCCTGGGATCTGCGCCGTCGTGATAACGAGGTCCATCGTCGCGAGGTGGGCCTTCAGGGCATCCTGGATGGCGGCCTGCCGCTCGGCGCTCTGCTCGGTGGCATAGCCCCCGGCCGTCTGGGCGTCCGCGGCGATCAGGTCCTGGGCGACGACCGTCGCGCCGAGGGACCGGATCTGTTCGGCCGCCGCCGGCCGGATGTCGAACCCGGAGACGAGGCCGCCGAGGCGCCGGGCCGTAGCGATCGCCTGGAGGCCAGCGACGCCGGCCCCGAGGACGCAGACCTTGGACGGGGGAATCGTCCCGGCCGCCGTGCTGAGCATCGGCAGGAACTTCGGCATCGCCGCGGCGCCGAGGAGGACCGCCTTGTACCCGGAGACGGTCGCCTGAGAGGAGAGGACATCCATCGATTGGGCCCGGGTGATCCGGGGGATCAGCTCGAGCGCCAAGGCGGTGACCCCCTGAGCGTCCAGGGCGGCGATCTCCGGCGCGCTCGAGGCGGGCTGCAGGAGGGAGACCAGGTGGCTCCCGGACCGCATCCGGCCGGCTTCGGCTGCCGTCGGCTTCTGGACCTTGGCGACGAGGTCCGCAGCAAAGGCGCCGGCCGCGTCCGTCAGCGTCGCGCCGACCTTCTCATAGGACGAGTCGGCGAAGCCGCTGGCGAGGCCGGCCCCCCGTTCGACGAGGACCGTCACGCCCGCCTTGATGAGCCGGCCGCAGCTCTCGGGGGTGAGGGCGACCCGGGTTTCACCGGGGCTGTGTTCGCGGGGGATGCCGATCTGCATGGTCGGGCGGGGGTGAGGCGTGAGGAGGGTGGCGGGAAGCTAACGACCCACGCGAGGAAAGTGTTCAGCGTCGGTTGAGCTCGTCTCCCGGCGCCGAAGCGATGGCCTCGGCCGCCTGACGTGCCGCCTTTGTTGTCGCGCGGGCTTGGCCCGAACTGATCGGAGTCCCGTCCCCCCCAAGCGCGAGAATACCAGCCGTTTCGGCAGGCCGGAGCTCAGCCTGAGATCACCTGGCCGGCGTCTGGTCGCGGTGCGCCACCGCGATCGGTTGGTCTGGAGCGGACACGGATGGGGCGGGGGATGCCAAATCTCCGATAGGGTACACTGGTGATCAGACGCGCTTATTTTCAGGCGGATGCTCTAGGGTCATGGCATTTGTACACTTTTTTGTCGCCCATTGTTGAAAAAAAGGCATATGCCGAGCCGATGTCTTGTTCTGCGTCAATACTATGTTCCTATAATACTACATGATGCTAAGTTACGATGAATAGATAAATCAATTTATAATATGCATAACAGTGGAAAATTATGCGTTTTGTACTGCATACCCGACTGCATACGCCGAATTCGGCGAAATAATCACAGGAATTACTTTCCACATAAAGCCAGATCTGTCGCAGTGTCGATGTGGAAAAACACAAAGCATCACCAATATATCTTTTCCACATCACCGACAGCTGGTGGTGGTCGACTGTTCTGGGAACCGACTCGCCCATCTGCCGTGGATCTCGAGCCAGCATTCATCCATCCAATTGACTGCCGACTCGGTGTGCTGGTCACGGCACCGAAAAAAGGCAGGGCGGTGCTTAGCACCGCCCTGCCGGACCTTCAAAAATGGGCCGGAGTACCCGGCGCCGCGTCGTCAGCCCTGCGACTGCTTCTTCGCCCGAGCGTCCTGAATCCAGGTCATCGGGATGATGAAGAAGGGGGTCAGGACGATGCCGAGCAGGATGTTGATCCAGGTCAGGCCGAGGTAGTAGGCGCCCATGCCGAGGCCAGCGATGAGGGTGCCGAGGGGGCCGCCGAAGTTCTGTTCCACGCGAATGCTCCTGACCGGTTGTCGGAATGACTGTCCGAAGAACGCCGTATCTTATAGACGTGTTCCCGGGAACGGAACCCATCGGGGTCGAGGAAGCGGTCGCGGGGATTCGCCCTGGCCGGTGGCTGGTCGCGGTCTCCGGCGGCCGGGATTCGATGGGGCTGCTCCACGCCCTGCTGACCCTCCGGCCTGGGGAGATCGCGGCGGTCGCCACCTTTGACCACGGGACCGGGGAGGCCGCGCGTCGGGGGGTCGATCTGGTGCAACTGGTCTGCGCCGAGGCTCGCGTGAAGTGCCGGATCGGTCGCGCCGACCGGCGGACCCCCCCGACCGAAGCCGGGTGGCGGCGGGCGCGCTGGCGCTTCCTGACGGAGGTCGCGCGGGCGGAATCATCGGTTCCCGTGACCGCGCATACACGGGACGACCAGGTCGAGACGGTCCTCCTGCGCCTGCTCCGACACGCGGGACCGCGGGGGCTGGCGGCGATGAAGACGGCGCTGGAGACGGCGCCGCTGGAGTCGCCCCGGACGTCGGCGGGTCGCTTGTCCACGACGCCCCCGGTCGTCGCGCGCCCCCTGCTCGGCGTGGACCGCGCCGATCTCGCGGCGTACGTCGCGCACCACAATATCCCGTTCGCCGAGGACCCCAGCAACACGACCTCCCGGTTCCTCCGCAATCGGGTCCGGCACGAGATCCTGCCGGCACTTGAGCGTGCGCAGCCGGGATTCGCCGCGTGGTGCCTCGATCTGGGGCGTCGGGCCGCGGCCTGGCGAGCCGATCTCGACACCGTCGTCGACGGACTCGGCCTCCGCGTTCTTCGGGCGGGGGTCGTCGCGCTCCCGGTCGCATCGATCGCGGGGCTCGACGCGTCCGGGTGGGAAGCGCTCTGGCCCGCGGTCGCCGCACGGGCCGGGGTGGTACTCGATCGTCGCGGGATCGCGCGGGCGGCGCGCTGGGCCCCCGGCGCCCGTACCGGTCAATACATCCCTGTGAGCGGTGGGCATCGGATCGAGCGCACGGCGCGCACCTTCGTCGTGCGTCGGTCTGCCGACGCGATGGGAACGTCTGGGTGGCCCGAGGACTATATTGATGGATGATGTCCACCTCAGTACCTGATCCCCGGCTGAAGGGTCGCGCCGTCGACCGCATCGCGTTCTCCGAACAGGCGATCGCCGACCGGTGCCGTGTCCTGGGTGGCGAGATCACCGCCGCCTACCCCGACGGCGAGCTGCTCGTCCTCGGGCTGCTCAAGGGGAGCTTCATCTTTCTCGCCGACTTGGTGCGGGAGATCGAGCGCCCGTTGCACGTCGATTTCCTCGTGGCGTCGAGCTACGGGAACGCGACGGTCTCGTCGGGCACGGTGCGGTTGCTCTACGATCCCGAGACCTCGCTGGAGGGGAAGCATCTGCTCCTCGTCGAGGACATCGTCGATTCGGGCCGGACCCTGCAGCATCTCGTCACCCTGCTGCAGGCGCGACGTCCCGCGTCGATCGCTATCTGCGCGCTCCTCCACAAGCGCATCGCCACCGAACTCCAGCATCGGGTCCGCTTCGTGGGCTTCGACGCCCCGCCGGTCTTCCTCGTCGGTTACGGCCTCGACCACGCCGAGGATTTCCGTCACGTCCCCTACGTCGCCAGCCTCGCGACCTGAGTCGCCCACTATGTCATCGTCCACGACCCCGAAGTCCGGCGGCCCCGGCCGCTTCTCCCGATCCCTCTCGTTCTGGCTCATCGCCTTCCTGATCCCCATCGTCCTCATCCAGTTCGCGGGGAAGGGGCGCGAGCGGGCGACGGAGGTCGAGTACTCCTTCTACGACCAGCAGCTCGGGAAGGACAACATCGCGCGCGTCACCATCGTCGGCGGTAAGGAAGTCGTCGGCGAGTTCCGTGAACGAGTGCTCGTGAAGGGGCGCGAGGTGAAGGCCTTCAGCACGAAGCTCGCCGTCGCCAATAGCGAGGCCGAGGTGCAGCGCCTCCGAGAGCGGCAGGTGGCGATCAAGGCGGAGGAGCCGCGTCCGAGCGTCCTCGGCATCCTTGCGTCGATGCTTCCCTGGCTCTTCATCCTCGGCATCTGGATCGTCTTCTTCCGGCAGATGCAGGCGGGCGGAAATAAGGCGTTCTCGTTCGGTAAGTCGAAGGCGAAGCTCCTCAGTGGCGATACGCCGAAGGTGACCTTCGCCGATGTCGCGGGCGCCGATGAGGCGAAGGTCGAGCTGCGCGAGATCATCGAGTTTCTGAAGGACCCGCAGAAGTTCACGAAGCTCGGCGGGCGCCTGCCGAAGGGGGCGCTGCTCGTCGGACCGCCGGGCACCGGGAAGACGCTGCTGGCCAAGGCGGTCGCGGGCGAGGCGGGGCGGCCCTTCTTCTCGATGTCGGGGTCCGACTTCGTCGAGATGTTCGTGGGCGTCGGGGCATCGCGCGTGCGCGACCTCTTCGAACAGGGGAAGACGAACGCGCCGTGCATCATCTTCATCGACGAGATCGACGCGGTCGGCCGCCATCGCGGCGCCGGGCTCGGCGGCGGGCACGATGAGCGTGAGCAGACGCTCAACCAGCTGCTCGTCGAGATGGATGGCTTCGAGTCAAACGAGGGGGTGATCCTCATCGCGGCGACCAACCGGCCGGACGTGCTCGACCCCGCGCTCCTGCGCCCGGGCCGCTTCGACCGCCAGATCGTCGTCGATGCGCCTGATCTCAAGGGGCGCGAGGGGATCCTCACGGTGCACGTGCGGAACAAGCCCCTCGCGGCCGACGTCGACATCACGCGCCTTGCCCGCGGCACGCCGGGAATGGCCGGCGCCGATCTCGCGAACCTCGTGAACGAAGCGGCGCTGCTCGCCGCCCGCCGGAACCACGAGAAGATCTATATGGTCGACTTCGAGGACGCGAAGGACCGCGTGATGCTCGGGGCCGAGCGGAAGTCGCTCGTGATGAAGGAGGATGAGCGGCGTCTCACCGCCTACCACGAGGCGGGGCACGCGGTCTGCGCGATCCGCGTCCGCGGGAACGACCCGCTGCACAAGGTCACGATCGTGCCGCGCGGCCGCGCGCTCGGGCTGGCGTTCACGCTGCCCGAGGATGACCGCGTCTCGGTGACGCGCGAGCAGCTGGAGGCGCGTCTCGTGATGGCGTACGGTGGCCGCGTGGCGGAGGAGCTGATCTTCGGCCGTGACCGCGTCACCACCGGCGCGGCAAGTGACATCCAGCAGGCCACCGGCATCGCGCGGCGCTACGTCTCGCAGTGGGGCCTCTCCGATGCGATCGGCCCGATCCTCGTCGGCGACAACGAGCAGGAGGTCTTCCTCGGCCGCGAGCTCTCGAGCCGCCGGCAGGTCTCCGAGCGCACGGCGCAGCAGGTCGACGACGAGGTCTCGCGGGTGATCAATGCCGCGTATGCGAGGGCGGCGACCACCCTCACGGAGCACCGGGCGCTGCTCGACGCGATTGCGCAGGCGCTGCTCGAGCGTGAGACCCTCTCCCGCGAGGACATCGCGATCCTCGAGCGGGGGGAGCCCCTCCCGCCGCGGCAGGAGCCGCCCACGGCCGCGCCTCCGGTGGTGACGCCGGTGGTGCCGGCCGCCGAGCCGGCCCGGCGGATTCCGCCGCTTCTCGGCGGGCCGGAACCGAGCCCCGCGTGACCCGGACGGGCGGCCACCGACAGGTGGCCGCCCGTTCCTCCCTCTGGGGGCCCCGGGTAGATTCCTCGGCTATGGATTTTCAAGCAGTCGCAGGGCGTGTCGCGGAGGCCCGCGGACGAATCGCCGACGCGGTGACCCGCGGCGGCCACGGGCAGGCCGTGACGCTCATCGCCGTCACCAAGACGCACGGCCCCGCGGCCGTCGAGGCGGCTTGGGCGGCCGGCGTCACCGACGTCGGGGAGAACAAGGTGCAGGAGGCGACCGCCAAGCAGGAGGCCCTCGCCCTCGCAGCGTGCGCGCGGGGCGGGCTCCGGTGGCACCTGATCGGACATCTGCAGACCAACAAAGCGAAGGCGTTGCCGCGCTTCGCGCTGTTCCACGCGCTGGATCGCGATGGCCTCGTCGAGGCCGCCGATGCCGTGGGGCGGAAGGCGGCCGCGGTCGTCGGTGCGGGTGCGGTCGTCACCGTCGTGCCGCAGCCGGTCCCGGTCCTCGTGCAGGTGAATGTCTCCGGTGAGGACACCAAGGGCGGGTATCCGCCCGCCGAGGTGCCGGCGCTCGCCGCACGGCTCCGCGAGCGTCCTGGGCTCTCGGTTCTGGGCGTGATGACAATGGCGCCGTTCGACGCGGACGAGGGAACGCTCCGGCACGTCTTCGCCGGCGCCCGGGCGGCGGCGGCGGTGCTCCGCGACGCGGGGCATCCCTCGACGGAGCTCTCGATGGGGATGTCGGGGGACTACGAGATCGCGGTCGAGGAGGGGGCTACCCTCGTCCGGCTCGGCACCACGCTGTTCGGTGCGCGGCCCGCGAGGGCGGCGTGACGACGCCGTTCCGTCTGCTCCCGGCCGATCGCACCGCCGATGACATCGAGCGCGAGGTGCTCGAGGCGTGGACCCGTGACGGCATCTTCGCCGCCGCGCAGGCGCAGCGGGCCGCGGCGCCGGCGTGGGTCTTCTACGAGGGGCCGCCGACCGCGAACGGGCGCCCGGGGATCCATCACGTCTTCGCGCGCACCCTGAAGGATCTCTTCCCGCGGCATCGCGCGATGTCTGGGTATCACGTCCCGCGGAAGGCGGGGTGGGATACGCACGGCCTCCCCGTCGAGATCGAGGTCGAAAAGTCACTCGGGATCTCCGGAAAGCAGGACATCGAGCGGATCGGCGTAGCGGAGTTCAATCGGCGCTGCCGCGAGAGCGTCTGGACGTACAAGGGGGACTGGGAGCGCCTGAGCGCGCGGATGGGGCTCTGGCTCGACTACGACGACGCGTACATCACTTACGCGAACGAGTACGTGGAGAGCGTCTGGTGGGCGTTGCAGACGCTTCACCGGAAGGGGCTCCTCTATCTCGGCCACAAGATCCTCCCGTACTGCGCGCGCTGCGGGACCGCGCTGAGCTCGCACGAGGTGGCGCAGGGGTACGAGGACGTCGAAGACCCATCGCTCTATCTCGCACTCGACCTTGAGCACGACGGCCCGGAGCGGCGCCGCATCATCGTCTGGACGACGACCCCGTGGACACTCGTCTCGAACGCGGCGCTCGCGGTGCACCCCGAGCTCGTGTACGTCGAACTCCGCAAGACGTCGGGTGCCGCCTGGACGATCCTCCTCGCGGAGGCCCGCGCGGCGGCGGTGCTCGGGGTGGATTGGACCGAGCGGTGGGAGGTGGTGGCCACGATGCCGGGGGCGGCGCTCGTGGGGCAGCGCTATCGCCGGCCGCTCGACTGGGTCGCGTATCCGGAGGTCGGGGCGCACGAGGTCATCGTCGGCGAGGCGTTCGTCTCCGCGGAGGACGGCTCGGGGGTGGTGCATCTCGCGCCGGCGTTCGGTGCCGACGACTATGCGGCGGGGCAGCGGCACGGGCTCGCCTTCCTGAACCCCGTCAGCGCGCGTGGCACCTTCCCCGAGGATCTCCCGCTCGTGGGCGATCGCTTCGTGAAGGAGGCCGACGCGGCCATCATCGAGGAACTCCAGCGCCGCGACCAGGTGTGGAAGTCGCAGCGCTTCACGCACAGCTATCCGCACTGCTGGCGGTGCGGCACACCGCTCCTGTACTACGCGCGCTCCAGCTGGTTCGTGCGCACGACCGCCTACCGCGACCGGATGCTCGCGCGCAACGCCGACGTCGCCTGGCACCCGCCGGAGGTCGGGGCGGGGCGCTTCGGCTCGTGGCTCGAGAACAACATCGACTGGGCGATCTCACGTGACCGGTTCTGGGGGACGCCGCTCCCCGTCTGGGTGAACGACGCCGACCCGAACGAGATCGAGGTAATCGGCTCGTACGCCGAGCTGGCGGCGCGCGTGGGTCGGCCGCTTCCGGACGACTTCGACCCGCACAAGCCGCACATCGACGGCTACACCTGGCCGGCCCGGAGCGGCACGGGGACGATGCGGCGTGTGCCGGAGGTCATCGACACCTGGTTCGACTCGGGGTCGATGCCGTTCGCGCAGTGGGGGTATCCGCATCGCCCGGGGAGCGCTGAACAGGTGGCGCGCTACTTTCCGGCGGACTTCATCGCCGAGGGGGTCGACCAGACGCGCGGGTGGTTCTACTCGCTGCTCGCGATCGCCACGGGGCTCGGGGACGCGCTGCCGAACAACGGCGACGACGTCGCGTCCCGCGGGGCGGGGGAGGCCGCGGGCGCCGCGAGTCGCGCCGCGCCGTACCGGACCGTCGTCGTGAACGACCTCGTGCTCGACGCGCAGGGTCAGAAGATGTCGAAGTCGCGCGGGAACACCGTCGACCCGATGGCGGTGATGACGCGGCACGGCGCCGATGCGGTGCGCCTCTTCCTCGTCTCGAGCGCGCAGGTCTGGGTGCCGCGTCGCTTCGATGAATGGGTGATCCGGGAGACGGCGGGGCGCTTCCTCGTCACACTCCGGAACGTCTACAGCGGTATCTTCGCGCAGTATGCCAACTTCGGCTGGCGCCCGTCCGCGGCGGATCCCGTGGCCGCGGACCGGCCGGTGCTCGACCGCTGGGTCCTGTCGCGGCTGGCGGCGACCGAGGCCGAGGTGGATGCGCAGCTCTGCGCCTTCGACGCCACCGGGGCCGCGCGCACGCTGATGGAGTTCGTGTCGGAGGATGTCGCGAACTGGTACGTCCGGCTCTCGCGCGCCCGTTTCTATGAGGTGGCGGGTGCCGACCATCGGGCGGCCTTCGCGACGCTGCACGAGGTGCTGACGGTGACGTGCCGGCTGCTCGCGCCCTTCGCGCCGTTCCTGTCGGACTGGATGCATCGCGAGCTCACCGGCACTTCGGTGCACCTCGCGGCGTTCCGCCGGGCGGAGGGCGCGGCGCGCGACCTTGGGCTCGAGGGGGCGATGCAGGCGGCGCGCGGGCTCGCGACGCTCGGCCGGGCCGCGCGGGAGCAGGCCGGGATCAAGGTCCGCCAGCCGCTCGGGTCGCTCGTCGGCGTCGCACCGAGCATCGACCCGGCGTGGCACACCACCATCGCACCGCTCGTCGCGTCGGAGCTCAACGTGAAGGCGGTCACCTTTGCCGACTCCGCCGCAGACTGGGTGCGGCTCGCGGGGAAGGTGAACTTCCCGGTACTCGGCAAAGTGGTTGGGCCGGCGATGAAGGCGACGAAGCCGATCGTCGAGGCGCTCGACCAGGTGGCGTTGCGTACCATTGAACAGGGTGGCAGCGTGACGGTGGAGGTGCCGGGTCACGGACCGCTCGTGCTCGATGCGTCGCGAGTTACGATCACGGCGTCGGCGGCCTCGTCGCTGGTGGTGCAGCAGGGCGAAGGGCTCGCGGTGGCGCTCGATCCGACCGTCACCCCGGCGCTCCGCGCCGAGGGGATGGCGCGGGAGGTGGTCAGCCGCGTGCAGCGGCTGCGGAAGGAGTCGGGGCTCGCGGTCAGCGACCGGATCCGGTTGGTGGTCGCGGCGCCGACGGAGGTGCAGGCGGCGATGCACGCGCACGCAGCGTGGATCGCCGGCGAGGTGTTGGCCCGGGACGTCTCGATCGGCGAGGCGCTCCCGGATTCCCCCGCGTTCCCCGCGACGGCCGAGGTCGACCTCGACGACGTGACGGCGCGCATCGCCCTTTCCCAGGACTGATGCATGGCGACCCCGACCCCCGGCGGTGGTGAGAAGACGTTCAAGCCGATGCCGAAGAAGCAGATCGCATACTTCGAGAAGCGTCTGATGGAGGAGCGGCGACGCGTACTCAAGGACCTCGGCCATTACGACGAGTTGCAGTCGTCGTCGGCGCAGGACGCCGGGGCCTACTCGTTCCATATGGCGGACCAGGGCACCGACGCGATGGAGCGCGAGAAGGCGTTCCTCTTCGCCTCGAAGGAGGGGCGGTTCCTGTGGCACGTGGATCAGGCGCTCCGCCGGCTCTATCGCACGCCCGAAGTCTTCGGGCAGTGCCACAACTGCGGCGGCGACGTCGGCTTCGACCGGCTCGATGCCCTACCGCACGCGCGGTACTGCATCGCGTGCAAGCAGCGGGAGGAAGATGGGAAGAAGTGACCCAGGGCGCGTCGCACCGGCCGGATTCCTCGGGACGGCCGCCGCGATCGTCCTCGCCGACCAGGCGACCAAGTCGCTCGCCGTCGAACGCCTCGTGCCGTACCATTTGAATCCGGTGTTCGGGGAGTGGTTCCGGCTGACGCTTTTGTACAACCCCGGCGCCGCGTTCGGACTGCACTTCGGGCCGTGGTCCCGGTGGATCTTCATGGCGTTGACCGTCGTCGCCGTCGTGACGATGTGGCGGTTCTATCGGGAGAGCGCGACGGACGCGCGGGTGCGGGTCTGGGCGCTCTGTCTCGTGACCGGCGGGGCGCTTGGGAACCTGTTCGACCGCATCCAGTCGGAGCGTGGGGTCGTGGACTTCCTCGACGTCGGGGTCGGCGCGTGGCGCTGGCCGACGTTCAACATCGCGGACATCGCGGTGAGCACCGGAGCGATCCTCCTCGCGATCGTGCTCTGGCGTGAGGAGGAGGAGGAGCGCATCGCGCCGACGACTGACGCGCCGATCGGCGCGTCGGGGGGAGCCGCCTCGTCGGCGTCGGACGTGGGACCGACGCGCGCGTGACCGCTCCCGCGGCGCCGCTCGCACCGGGCCGATACACCTTCGACACGACGATCCCCGAGGAGCGCCTCGATCTCGCCGTCGCGCGGCTGACCGGTCGGTCGCGCACGCAGGCCGCGACGCTGATCGCGACGGGGCGCGTGCGCGTCGACGATCGCGCGGAGAAGGCGAGCTGGCGACTGCAGCCGGGAGAGCGGATCGCGGTGGAGATCCCGGAGCCACCGGGTCGAGAGGTCACCCCGGAAGCAATCCCGCTCACCGTCGTCTTCGAGGATGAGGAGGTCGTCGTCGTCGACAAGCCGGCGGGGATGGTGGTGCACCCGGCGCCGGGGAACTGGAGCGGGACCCTCGTCAACGCGTTGCTCGGGCGCGGCCAGGCGCTCGCCGCCGCCGGCGGGGCGGAGCGTGCCGGGCTCGTCCACCGCCTCGACAAGGAGACGTCGGGACTCCTCATCGTCGCGAAGACTGACCGGGCGCACCGGGTGCTGAGCGGCGCGCTCGCCGCGCGGACGATCACCCGCCGGTATGTGGCGCTCTGCTGGGGCCATCTCGACACCGATCAACTCACCGTCGACCGCTCGCTCGCTCGCGATCCGAATGATCGCACCCGCATCGCGGTCGTCCGCGACGGCCGGCAGGCGCGCACCGACTTCACGCGCCTCGCGCGGTTCGCCAGCGTGGACCTCTTGCGCGCCCATCTGCACACGGGGCGCACGCATCAGATCCGCGTGCATCTCGCGTCGGTGGGGCATCCGGTGGTGGGGGATGACACATACGGCGGCGGGGGTGGCCGTCGGCTGCTCGGCCTCCCCCCGAGGCGCCACTTCCTCCACGCGGCGTGGTTGATCTTTCCGCATCCCGTCTCCGGGGCACCGGTCGAACTTCGCTCGCCGCTCCCCCCCGATCTGCGCGCGGCGCTCGCCGCCGCGGCGGAGGAGCCGACGTGGGTGGCTCGCTCCGATCTGCTGGACTACCTTGGCGTTTATGGCGGCGACGGCCCTGCTGTGTGACGGCTCGGCATTCCGGCGCGACCTGTTGTGGGAGTCGCTCGTCGAGGCGGAAGGGATGGTCGTCGTGCTCGCGGCGCAGCACGCGCCGTTCCCAATGTGCGTGGATGACGACGCTGCCGATGCGTCTGCGTGATGCCTCCCTCGACCCCGCGTCGATCGACGAGCTCCGGCGTCTGATGCGGCCGGTGGGCGCGGTGAGGCTCGTCTGCCTGTGCGCCCTGCTCTTCGGCGCTGCGCCGGCATTCGCGCAGCCGGCGGCGGATGCCGGCGTGGCGTTGCGGACCTGGTCGGAAGGGCGGGTCGTGATCTTTGCCGGACCGGCGGAGTCACGGCTCGCCGCGGGGTTGCTCACCGCCGCGCGCGCTCGGCCGGAGTTCCCCGGGCTGGCGCCACTGCGCGACACCGCGTGGGTTTGGATCGCGCCGGACGAGTCGACGTTCCGGCGATGGGTCGGGCCGTCGGCCCCGGAATGGGGGGCGGCGATCGCCTTCCCCGCGCGCCGGGTGATCGTGATGCAGGGGCGCGATGCGAGGGGCGGCGCCGGTGATCCGGTGCAGACCTTCCGGCACGAACTCGCGCACCTCGCGCTCGCCGAGGTGCTCGGCCCCGACGTGCCGCGCTGGTTTGACGAAGGGTATGCGTCGTTCGCGGCCGGGGAGTGGGACCGCGACGAGGTGCTCGCGACGAGCGTCGGGCTCGTCTGGCGTGGCGTTCCGACGCTCGCGGGGCTCGACTCGGCGTTCTTCGGTGGGGTCGATGGTGCGCAACGGGGGTACGCGCTCGCGCATCGGGCGGTAGCGGAACTCTCCGCCCTGGGTGGGGCAAGCGGCCTCCAACGACTCCTCGCCGCGTGGCGAACCTCCGGGTCCTTCGATGCGGCGCTCCGCTCCGCACACGGCCTCACGATCGAGGGGTTCGAGGCCCGGTTCCGGTCGCAGGTCCGCCGTCAGTACGGGGTCCTCGCGCTGGCCACGGACCTCGGCCTGCTCAGCCTCGTGATTGGCGTGATCGTGGGGCCGTTCTGGTGGCGTCGCCGCCGGGAGGCGCAGGCGCGGCTGGCGCGGATGCGCGCCTTCGAGGCCACGCAGGAGGCCGCCGAGCGCGCCTCCGCGCTGGCTAGGCTCCTCGGGGAGCCCGAGGGGGATCTGCCGGCGACGCATCGCGGGGCGTGAACGAACGACCCGAGGTGGGCGTTTTTTGATTGACAGCCGGGGGGGGGTCGGTCTAGACTCCCACGTCTTATGGAGAAGAGTCCGTCGGCATCCGTGCGTGCGTCGTCTGCCCTCTGGTGGGGATTGGCGGCCGCTTCGTTGGCGGTGGGGTACGCTGACCTGTGGCGGGGGGGCATCACCGTGGCGCCCATCCTGCTCGTGCTCGGCTACTGTGTGCTCATCCCCGTCGCGATCCTGAAGTAAGGGAGCGCGGCACGGCGGGTTGGGGCGAATAGCTCAGTTGGTGAGAGCACCTGCCTTACACGCAGGGTGTCGGGGGTTCGAGTCCCTCTTCGCCCATCGCAGGGCCCCGGCGCGGCCGGGTCGGAGTGCAGGAATCTGTTCGTCACCGTCTTGGAGGAATCGCTCGTGAAGGCTCGGTTCCACGCTCGTCTCGTCTCCGCCCTCGCGGCGGTCGCCGTCACCTCCACGGTCTCTGCGCAGCCGCCGCGCACGCCGCCGGGTCCCAACACGCCGCGGTCCCTGGTGCAGGTGTTCGCCTCCGCCGACGCGGTGGCGGGGCCGGAGGCCTCTGACGCGCTGCGTGACCGGATGATCCGCGCCTTTCCGTCGCGGCTCCTCTGGATCATCGACCGCAAGGACGTGGTGAGCTTCCTCGAGTCGTCGGGGTACCCGATCAACGAGCAGCTCCCGCCGAGCGATGAGTCCGCGCTGGCCAAGGCGCTCCGTGCCGACGATTACATCCGCGGGCGCGTGGTGCCCGATGGGGCCGGGGTGAAGGTCGAGGCGACGATTGTGCTGACGCGCGACAACACGCTCACGCAGCCGCTTCCGGCGGTGACCGGTCCGCGCGCGGATCGTGCGGTGGCGGGGCTCGTCGACCTGATCCGCGAGGCGCGGAAACAGCTCGTCAATGAGAAGGCCTGCATGGCGGCGGCGCGTGACAACAAGTTCGACGAGGCGGTCAAGGCGGCGGACGAGGGGATCGCCGCGTATCCGCAGGCGACGCTCGTCCGCTACTGCAAGATGAACGTCCTCGCCCGGCGCGAGGCCCCGGCGGCCGAGCAGCTCGAGATGGCGAAGGAGATCCTGGCGATCGATCCCACCTCGAAGGCGGCGCTCGCCGTCGCGGCGGACCAGGCGAAGGCGGCCGGCCTCGCCGACGAGGCCAACCAATACCTGATCCGGCTCCTGGCGACGAATCCGCAGGATGCGCAGCTCGCGTCACGCGTGATCGACGCGCTCGCCGCGAGTGGCAAGCTCGATCTCGCGAAGGAGGTCGTCGTGAAGGCGGTCGCCGACAACCCCGTTGACGTCGCCCTCGTCGAGCTCCAGTTCAAGGTGCTCGCCGCGCTCAAGGAGTATGGGCCGGCCACCCGCACGGGCGAGGAGCTCATCCAGCTCGATTCGACGCTCGCGGATGCGGCGTTCTACACCCGTCTCGCGGCGCTCTACGCCGCCGACAGCCAGATGACCAAGGCCTCGGACGCGGCGCGGCGCGGCACGGCGCGCTACCCGGGCGACGCGGACCTGTGGCAGCTCTACGCGCAGACGCTGAAGCGCGAGGGGAAGGCCCTCGAGTCGATCGCGGCGGCCCGCAAGGCGCTTGAGATCAACCCGAAGATCCCGAACGGCTGGACCCAGATCGCCGTCTCGTACAACGACCTCGGGCAGACCGCCGACGCGCTCGCCGCGCTGCGAGAGGCCCGGACCGCCGGCGATGACGCGAATCAGATCGGCGGCTTCGCGCTCAGCATCGGCAACAAGCTCTACCGCGCGGCCGCGGCGGAGAATCCGAAGCAGATCGCGTCGATGGACGCGGCGCTCGTGCCGCTCCAGTTCGCCGACTCGACCCTCACCGACGCGAACCTGAAGGGCAATGCCGCGTTCCTGATCGGCGTCTCGTCCTTCTACAAGGCGCAGCTCCTCGCCGCGGGCCTGCCCACGAGCAAGAGCTGTGACGAGGCGAAGGCGGCGCAGGCCGCCACCAACGACGCGATGGAGTACACGCGGCGCGGAGGCCGGACCTCGCCCGATGCGGCGGCGCAGATTCTCGGGGCGGTCAACCAGCTGACCCCGTACCTCGATCGGCAGGTCGCGACGCTCTGTAAGTGACGTCGCGCTGAGTGCGCGCACCGACACCCGCCGGCGCCCTGCGCCGGCGGGTGTCGTGCATCCGGGGGGTCCGTCGCCATCTTTCATCCACGAATGTCGACGCCCCTGACCTATGCCTCCGCCTGGCACGCGCCCGTCCTCGTCGAGGAGGTCTGTTCGCTCCTCACGGGATGCGAGACGATCCTCGACGGCACCCTCGGCGGTGGCGGTCACACGGCGGCACTCCTCGAGGCGGGACATCGGGTCATCGGGCTCGATCGGGACCCGGCGGCGCTCGAGGTCGCGACCGCGCGCCTGCAGGCCGCCGGGATCGCCGGGCGCTTCGAGGCCGTGCTCGGGAACCACGATGCGATCGAGGAGATCCCGGCGCTGGAGGGGCGGCGCCTCGACGGGATCCTCCTCGACCTCGGCGTTTCCTCGCGCCAGCTCGACGACGATGCGCGTGGATTTTCGTTCCGCCCCGGGGTGCTGCTCGATATGCGGATGAATCCGACCCAGCCGCTCGATGCCGCCGCGTGGCTGATGGAGAGTGACGCCGCGACGTTGACGCGGATCTTCCGCGAGGCGGGGGATGAGCCGCGGGCCGCTCGCCTCGCGGCGGAGATCATCCGCCGACGGGAACGGCATCCCTTCGCCGTGAGCGATGATCTCGTCGGGGCGATCCGCGCCGTCCTCGGAGCACGGAGCGGCCCCGGGGAGTTCGCCCGGCTCTTCCAGGCCGTCCGCATCGCGGTCAACGACGAACTCGGCGGCCTCGCGCGCGGCCTCGAGACGCTCCGTGACCGACTCGCGCCCGGCGGCGTCCTCGCGGTGATCGCCTATCACTCGGGGGAGGACCGGATCGTGAAGCAGTCGTTCCGCGCGTGGAGCACCGCCTGCACCTGTCCGCCACGGCAACCGATGTGCACCTGCCCGGGTGTCGCGGCGGGGACGTTACTCACGCGTCGGGGCGTGGTGGCGTTGGAGACGGAGATCGCCGGGAATCCCCGCGCGCGGAGCGCACGGCTCCGAGCCTGGCGTCGGGCCGAGGGGGACTGAGCGTGCGCGGCCGCAGCCTCGTCCTGCTTGGACTCCTCGCCTTCGTCGTGGTCGCCGCCGGTGTGATCTGGCGCCGGAGCGTCGGCGTGGCGCAGGCGCGCACGCTGCGGGAGCTGCGCGAGACGCGCGGGTCGCTCGCGGCGACCGAGGCGGCGCTCGAGGGCGCGATTCGTGATGCCTCGAGCCGCGCCCGCCTCGCGCGTACCGTGGAGGAACGGCTCGGGATGCGGATCCCGCCGGAGAGTCTCGTGATCCGTCTGCCGCGCCCCACCCCCGACGCGGGGCGCTGATGCGCGTGTCACGGACGCAGGGAGTGCATCTCGTCCTCGTGGGCTTCGCCCTCGCGCTCATTGCGCGGTCGGGGTGGGTCCAGCTGCGGCAGCGCGCGCGGTGGCAGGCCGAGGCGCGCGACCAGCAGACGGTCGAGCGTGCGATGCCGGCGGTCCGCGGCCGCATCCTGGATGCGTCGGGGGTCGTCCTCGTCGACAGCCGCGAGCTCGTACGGATCGACGTGGCGCCCACCGAGATCCGGGATCGCGCGGCGCTCGCCGCCGCGCTCCGGCGCGTCGGCGTCCTCGACGCGTTCGTCCAGCGCGCGACCGACCTCGGGCGGAAGTGGGTCGAACTTCCCGGCCAGCATCTCGCGACCGACGTGGCCGATCTCCTCGCGATGCGCGGGGTGCACCCCCGACGGGTGATCGAGCGCGTCCCGCCCGCCACCGCCGGCCTGCGCAACCTCCTCGGCGTCGTGGACCGGGAGGGCCGGGCGGTGGGTGGTGTCGAGGCCGCGCTCGACGGGGCACTGCGGGGGCGTGACGGGCGCACCGTGCTGGTGCGCGCGGGCCGGAACGGTGCACTCACCTCGCCGGAGGAGCGCGTGGAACCCCCGGTGCCCGGGCGCACGGTGGTGCTCACCTTGCATCAGGGGCTCCAGGACATCGCGGAGCGCGCCCTCGCCGACGCCATCGCCGCACTCGGGGCGCGGGGCGGGGACGTCGTCGTCCTCGACCCCCGCGACGGCGCCATCCGTGCACTCGCGAGCCGCCGGGCGCGGCCCGACGCCACCGGGGCGACGGCGCTCACGGAACCGTACGAGCCCGGCTCGACGCTCAAGCCGTTCGTCGCCGCGGCCCTCCTCGACCGGGGCCTCGCGCGGGTCGAAGAATCGATTCCGACCTACAACGGCCGCTTCACGCTCAATGGGCGCACCATCGCCGATGTGCACGAGGCACCGTCGCTCACCTTCGCGGAGGTGATGCAGTACTCGTCGAACATCGGGATCGTGCAGTTCGCCCAGCGGCTCTCGCCGCGCGACCAGTACGGGGTACTGCGGGACGCCGGGTTCGGGATGGTGACCGGGGTGCCGTATCCGTCGGAATCACCGGGGCGGCTCCGCCCCGTCCCCGAATGGTCGCTCCAGTCGCCCGCCTCACTGGCGATGGGCTACGAGATCGCGGTGACGCCGCTCCAGCTCGCGCTCGCGTACGGGGCGATCGCGAACGGCGGCGAGCTGCTGGAACCGCAGCTCGTGCGCGAGATCCGCGATGCCGAGGACCGGGTGACGTTCCGGGCGTCGCGTCGGGTGGTGCGTCGGCTGATGTCCGAGGCGACGGCGCGCACGATGCGGGGGCTGCTGCGTGACGTGGTCGAGGGCGGCACGGCGACCGCGGCCGACCTCGCCGTTTATTCGCTCGGCGGCAAATCGGGCACGGCGCGTCGCACGCGGGACGATGGGCGCGGGTACGAGGCGGGGGCGTACACGGCGAGCTTTGTGGGGCTCTTTCCCGCAGAGGAGCCGCAGCTCGTGATTCTGGTGAAACTCGATGACCCGAAGGGCGCGTACGGCGGTGTCACCGCCGCGCCGGTGACGAAGGCGGTGCTCGCCGCCGCCATCGCCGCGCGCGATGGGGCGCTCGACCCGTCCGGGTTGCGGGGACCGCCGCCGACGCCTCGTCCGGCAGGGGAAGCCGAGGCGGGGAAGGTGGCCGCCAGTCCGGGACCGGTGGATGGCGTCGTCGCGCCTTCCGGTGCCACCGGTCCGGTCGGTGCCGGCGTGCCGCCCGCCGCCCCGGTGCGCCGAAGCGAGCCGCCGGAGCGGCCCCCCGTGACCTTCGACCTCGCTCGGCCGTCTCGACCCGAGGGCGTCGTCGACTCGCTCCGTGCCGTCCCCGATGTAACCGGATTGCCGACCCGCGCTGCCGTGCGTGTGCTCCACGCGGCGGGGTTTCGGGTGGTCCTCGTCGGGGTCGGAGCCGGGCCGTCGACGTCGCCCGCCGCGGGGACGCTCCTCCCCGGCGGCGCGCTCGTCCGCCTTCCGTCCGCCCGCTGATGTCCTTCGTTCCGCTGTGCCCCACCGAGACGCTCCGCGCCGCCCTTGAGCGTGCGGGGGAGCTCGTCGCCGTCCGCGGAAGTCTTCCGCCGAGCATCAGCGCGCTCGTCGATGACAGCCGGCAGGTCGCCCCCGGTGGGTGCTTCGTCGCCGTGCGCGGCGCCGTGCGAGACGGGCACGACTTCCTCTCGCAGGTGGAGGCCGCCGGGGCGTCGTGTGCGATCGTGGAGGCGGGAGCGGAGACGGCGCTCCCCGCGCTCGTCGTCCGGCACAGTCGGATTGCCGCCGCGGTCGCGGCCGCGGCGTATTACGGGGAGCCCGCGCGCTCGTTGCGGCTCGTCGGCGTCACCGGGACGAACGGGAAGAGCACGACGGTCGGCATCCTCCGCCACCTCCTGAACGAGCCCACCGGGACCGCTGCGAGCATCGGGACCCTTGGCGTGCTGGTCGGCAGCGAGGGGCGCCCGCTCCCGGGCGGGCAGGGCCTCACCACCCCGGGGCCGATCGAGTTGCAGCGCGTCCTGCGCGCGCTCGTCGAGGCGGGCGTGAAGACGGTGGCGATGGAGTGCTCCTCGCACGCGCTCGATCAGGACCGCGTGCGGGGGATCGCCTTCGATGCGGCGGTCTTCACGAACCTCACGCGCGACCATCTCGACTACCACGGTACGATGGAGGCCTACCGTGACGCGAAGGCACGGCTGGTCGGGCTCCTCGGCCCGCAGGGGGTCCGCGTCACGAACGCCGATGACCGCTGGTGGGATGGGCTCCCCGCCGCGCCGCACCGGCTCACGTTCGGGCTCACGTCGCCGACGGCGGATGTGCGCGTCGAGGGCATGGCCCTCACGCCGCGCGGAAGCACGTTCCGGTTGGTGACGCCGTCGGGCGCTGCCGATGCCGCCTTCCCGCTTCTCGGCGACTTCAACGTGGCGAATGCGCTCGGTGCCGTCGGCGCCGCGGTCGCGCTCGGTGTGGCGCCGACGACCATCGCGGATCGGCTCGCGAGCACCCCACAGGTCTCCGGTCGGCTCGAGGTCCTGAGCGAATCCCCGCTCGTGCTCCGTGATTACGCGCACACGCCCGATGCGTATGAGCGGGTGCTGACCGCGCTCCGACCGTACACCCGGGGGCGGATCCTCCTGGTCTTCGGTTGCGGCGGTGACCGTGACCGCGGGAAGCGTCCGCTGATGGCCGACGCGGCGCGTCGGTATGCGGACCATTTGATCATCACCGACGACAATCCGCGCACCGAAGATCCGACGCGGATCATCGACGACATCGTCGCTGCACTCCCCGCCGGGAGCTACGACCGGATCCCCGACCGCCGCGCCGGGATCGCCCACGCGATCGGGCTCGCGCATCCGACCGACGATCTCGTCCTCCTCGTGGGGAAGGGACCGGACACGTATCAGCTCTACGGCACGACGAAGACGCCCTTCGACGAGCTGCTGATCGTCCGTGAGATCCTCGCGGAGCGGGCGCGATGACCTTCTGGACCCTCGCCCGCGTCGCGCAGGCGCTCGGCACCGGCCCCCGCGACGGGCGGCCGCTCGCGGGCATCGGCACCGATACGCGGCAGGACCTCACCGGACGGTGCTTCGTCGCGTTGCGCGGCGAGCAGCACGATGCGCACGACCATCTGGCGGCGGCGGTGCGCGCAGGGGCCGCGGCGGTGGTGGTCGCCGACCCGACACGAGCCGCGGGACTCGGCGTCCCGGTCTTCGCCGTCGAGGATACCGGGGCGGCGCTGGGGGCGCTCGCGCGGTATCGCCGACTCGCGTGGGGACGTGCGGTGATCGCCGTCGCCGGCTCAAACGGGAAGACCAGCACGAAGGAACTCCTCCGTGCGGTCCTCGGCAGTCGGCTGACGGTCCACGCCACAACGGGGAACCTCAACAACCAGATCGGCGTCCCGTTGACGCTGCTGGCGCTCGACGACGCGGCCGACGTCGCGGTGATCGAAGCGGGGACGAACCAGCCCGGCGAGCTCGCGGTGCTGCGCGAGGTGATGCGTCCCGACCTCGTGGTGATCACGACGATCCAGGAAGAACACCTCGAGGGGCTCGGTGATCTCGCGGGGGTGATGGCGGAGGAGCTCTCCGTGTGCGACGAGGTCCCCGTCGCGGTCGTGCCGGCCGCCGAGCCGGAGGTCGTCGCGGAGGCCTCGCGTCGGGCGGCGCGGGTGATCCCCGTGCACGTGCCCGGCACGTCGGGGCTGCTCGCGGACGGCCGCGGCTGGCTCGAGTGGGACGGGGTGCGCATCGAACTCGCGCTGCGCGGGCGGCACAACGTCGCGAATGCGGCGCTCGCGCTCACGGTCGGCGCCGAATTCGGGATCGCGGCCGCCGATGCCGCCGTCGGGCTCGCGGCGATGGCGACGCCGTCGATGCGCTCCGCCGTCGCGCCGCTCGGTCGGGCGCTGCTGCTCAACGATGCGTACAACGCGAATCCCGGTTCGGCGCGCGCGGCGCTCGCGCTGCTCGCCGAGCTCGGGGCGGGGCGGCAGCGGGTCGCGGTCCTCGGTACGATGCGGGAGCTCGGTGTCGCGGAGGCGCGTGCGCACGCGGAGATCGCGGCCGCGGCGCTCGCCGGCCCGGCGGAGCTCATCTGCGGCATCGGCGCCTTCGGGCCCGCGCTCGCGGCAGCCGCCCCGGATGATCCCCGCGTCGTGATCGCCGAGGACGTGGCGGACCTCTGGCCGCAGCTCCGACCGCGCCTCGCCCCCGATGCGGCGATCCTCCTCAAGGCCTCGCGCGGCGTGCAGCTTGAACGTCTCGTCCCTCTCCTCACCTCCTGGGCCACCGGCTGATGCTCTACGAGTTCCTCTTCCCGCTCCGGGAGTACGAGAGCGCCTTCAACATCTTCCGCTACATCTCCTTCCGCGCCGCCGGCGCCGCGGTGACGGCGCTGCTGCTGTCGTTCGTCATCGGGCCGAAGATCCTGCGCCGGCTGCGCGCGATGCAGATCCATCAGGTCGTGCGCGAGGGCACGCCGGACTCGCACGCCGCGAAGGGGACGACGCCGACGATGGGAGGGCTCATCATTTTGGTGGCGGTTGCTGGCGCGACCATCCTCTGGATGCGCCTCGAGAGCCGCTACGTCTGGCTTGCGCTGGCCGTCACGCTCGCGATGGGCGCGCTCGGATTCCTTGACGACTATCTGAAGCTCCGCCAGAAGCGGCTCGGGCAGGAGAATCTCGGACTCGTCGAGCGCTACAAGCTCACGGGGCAGGTGTTGATCGGCCTCGCCCTCGGCTGGTACATCTGGCAGGTGCCCCTCAACCAACTGCCTGGCGCCTCCACGACGCTGCCGTTCTACAAGTACGTGCTGATCGTGCCGGCGGTCCCGCTGCTGTATCTCCCCTTCGTGACCTTCGTGATGACGGGGACGAGCAACGCGGTGAACCTCACCGACGGGCTCGACGGCCTCGCGGCGGGGCTGATGGCGATTGCGATGCTGACGATGGGGCTCTTCGCGTATGTGATGGGACGCGCGGACGCGTCGGCCTACCTGCAGATCTTCTTCCTCCGCGGGGCGGGGGAGCTCACGATCTTCTGTTCGGCGGTGTTCGGCGCGGCGGTCGGTTTCCTCTGGTACAACGCGCACCCGGCGCAGGTCTTCATGGGCGACACCGGGTCGCTGGCCCTCGGCGGAGCGCTCGGCGCGGTGGCGATCCTCCTCAAGAGTGAGTTCCTCGTTCTCATCGTGGGGGGCGTCTTCGTCGTGGAGACCCTCTCGGTGATCGTCCAGCGTAGCGCGTTCAAGTGGCGTCGCCGTCGGCACGGCCTCGCTTACGCGCAGGCGCATCGCGTCTTCCGGCGGGCGCCGTTGCATCATCACTTCGAACTCTCCGGATGGCCGGAGACGCAGGTGGTCGTGCGCTTCTGGATCCTCGGGGTCCTCTGCGCCTTCCTCGCGCTCTCGACGCTGAAGCTGCGATGAGCGGTCCGGCCGCCCCGCTCGCATCGTTGACGGCGCGCGGCGAGGTCGCGGTCCTCGGCCTCGGGTGCAGCGGGGTCGCGGCGGCGCGGCTCCTCGTCGCGCACGGAGCGACGGTGTACGCGAGCGACGTCGGCGCGACCCCCGCGGCGCGGGTGGCGGCCGAGGCGCTCTCGGCGATCGGTGTCGCGGTCGATGTCGGCACGCACGACCTTGACCGGATCGCGCGCGCCGGCACGGTGGTCGTGAGCCCGGGGATCCCGCCAGCCGCGCCGCCGCTCCGCGCTGCCGCGGCGGCCGGTGTGCCGGTCATCTCCGAGATCGAGCTCGCGCTGCCGGTGCTCGCCGGGATCCCCTGTATCGCGACCACGGGGACGAACGGTAAGACGACGGTCACCGCCCTCGTCGGGCACCTGCTCCGCACGCTCGGGCACCGCGTGGCGGAGGCGGGGAACATCGGGACGCCGCTCGCCGAGGTCGCGCTCGCCGCGGAGCGGCCGACGTGGATCGCGCTCGAGATCTCGAGCTTCCAGCTCCACGACACGCCGTCGATCGCGCCCACGGTCGCGATGCTCACGAACCTCGCCCCGGACCATCTCGACCGATACGACGCGTTGGACGCCTACTATGGCGACAAGATGCGCCTCTTCGCGAACGCGACCGCGGCGAGCGTACGGGTCGTGAACGGCGACGATGCCGAGGTGACGGCGCGGACCGCTCGGTTCCCCGGCCGCGTCGAACGCTTCTCGTTGGTCGACCCGAGCGCCACCGCCTGGTTCGACGCCGCGCACGGTCGACTGATGCTCGATGGGGCGTCACTGCTCGACCGCGATCGCTTGCCGCTGCTCGGCGCGCACAATGTCGCGAACGCGCTCTGCGCCGGCCTCGCGGTCTGGGCGGCCGATCCCGCGCATCGTTCGCCGGCTGCTCGTGCCGCGCTGGCGGAGGGGCTCCGGACCTTCCGGGCCGTGCCGCACCGTCTCGAGCCCGTGGTCGAGACCGACGGCGTCCTCTGGGTCAATGACTCCAAGGCGACGAACGTGCAGGCGGCGCGCGCCGCGCTCGAGGGGATGACGCGGCCCGTCGTCCTCCTCTTGGGCGGGCGGCACAAGGGCGAGCCGTATACGGCGCTCGGCGAGGCGCTGCGGACGCGCGTCCGGCACGTCGTGGCGTATGGGGAGGCGGAGCTCCGCATCGTCGAGGACCTCCAGGGCGTGGTCCCGGTGGAAGGGGCGGGGACCGACTTCGCGCACGTCGTGGCGCGCGCGCGGGCCCTCGCCCGCCCGGGCGACGTCGTCCTTCTCGCGCCGGCCTGCTCCAGCTACGACATGTTCACCGATTATCAGGAGCGTGGCGCGACCTTCGCGCGCCTCGCGCGCGGCGGATGACCCACGCCGCCGTCCTCGATCGCCACCGGTGGCGGATGTCGCTCGAGGCGCGCATCCTCGTCGTCGCCACGGCGGCCCTGCTCGCGCTCGGGCTCGCCACGCTCTACTCGGCGAGCGCCTACGTCGCGATGAACGCCGGGCGCCCCTCGTGGCATTTCTTGTATCGCCAGTTGACCGGGGTCGCGGCCGGGGTCGTGATGTTCGCGATCGCGGCCAAGGTCGATGCCGATCGGTGGCGTCGCCTCGCGTGGCCGCTGATGGGCGCCGTCATCGTCGGGCTCCTCCTCACCGTGCTCCCGTTCACGAAGGGGATCGCCCCGCCCATCAACGGCTCGCGGCGCTTCCTGCTGGGCGGGTCGCTGCAGCCGTCGGAGTTCGCGAAGCTCGCGGTCGTCACGTGGACCGCGATGCTGATCGTGAAGAAGGGCGGGGAGCCCGGACTCCGTCGGCTCTCGAAGGGGCTCGCGCCGTTCGGGATCATCTTCGGCATCCTCTTCGGCCTCGTCGCGCTCGAGCCGGATATGTCGGTGGGTCTCTTCTACGCGATTGTGATGGGGGCGATGCTCTTCGTCGCCGGCGCACGGATCGGGCACTTCGTCTTCCTCGGGGCGCTCGGCCTCCCAGTGCTTTGGATGTTCATCGGCCGCTTCGAGTACATCGTGCGCCGCCTGCAGGGGTTCGCCGGTGGTGCGGATCCGGCCCAGGCGGTGAACCATCAGCTGCAGCAGTCGCTCATCGCGGTGGGATCCGGCGGGCTCTTCGGTGTCGGCTTCGGGCAGGGGCGGCAGCAGTTCGGCTTCCTCCCGCTCCCGTACAACGATTTCATCGGCGGCAACATCGGTGAGGAGTGGGGCTTCCTCGGGATGGCAATCCTGATCCTCCTCTACGCGCTCTGGACGTGGCTCGGCTTCCGTATCGCGAAACAGGCGCGGACCCCGTTCCTCGAGCTCGTCGCCGTGGGGCTCACCGTCACGATGGCCGTGACCGCCTACCTGCACATCGGCGTCGTCATCGGGCTGCTGCCGACGACGGGGCTGACGCTCCCGTTCGTCTCCTATGGCCGCTCCAACATCGTCCTCTCCCTGCTGATGACGGGGATCCTCGTGAACATCGGGAGCGTGCGCGAGCGGGTCGTCGGCGCACACGCGACCGACCCGACCCTCGCGGACCGATGAACGTTTGGTTCGCCGGCGGTGGGACGGGGGGGCATCTGTATCCCGGGCTCGCGATCGCGCGCGCCCTCGTCGCGGCGCGGCCCGACGTAACCCCCTTCTTCGTGGGCGCGCAGCGCGGCATCGAGCGCGAGGTGCTCCCCGCGGAGGGGGTCCCGCACGCGCTCCTCGACCTGCACCCGCTCTATCGGCCGCAGGTGTGGCGGAACTGGCGCACGCTACGCGGGGCGGCGGCGGGATGGCGCGTCCTGTCGCGGCTCGCGCGCGAACGTCCGCCGGCGCTCGTCGTCGGTACCGGCGGGTATGCCGCCGGGCTCACCGTCGCGTGGGCGTGGGCGCACGGCGTCCCGGTGACGCAACACGTTGGTGATGCGATCCCGGGAATCACCGCGCGCTGGACCGCGCGGATCGCGGCGGCGTCGTATCTCGGGTATCCGGAGGCGGCGACGCGGCTCCCCCACGGCGCCGCGCGATCGCGCGACACGGGGAATCCGATCCAGCCGCCCCCCGCGGTGCGGCCGACCCCCGCGGAGGCGCGCGCGCGCTGGGGATTCCCTGCGGGGGCGACGGTCCTGCTCGTCTTCGGGGGCTCGCAGGGCGCGCGCGCGATCAATCAGGCCGTCGCTGACTGGATTACTGCCGGGCTCCCGCCGGGGCTCTGTGTGCTCTGGGCGACCGGACGCGGACAGCACGCGGCCTATGCCGCACTCGAGCGTCCGTCGGTGCGCGTCGTGCCGTACCTCTCGCCGATCGCCGATGCGTATGCGGCCGCCGACCTTGGCGTGGTGCGCGGCGGGATGATGGGGACGAGCGAGCTCTGCGCGTGGGGGATCCCGATGGTCATCGTGCCGTTGCCGACGGCGGCGCAGGACCATCAGTCGGCGAATGCGCGCGTGCTCGAGGCGGCGGGCGCCGCGCGGCATCTCCCGCAGGCCGAGCTCACCGTCGCGCGGCTCGACACCGCGGTGCGCACGCTGCTCACGGACGACGCGGCACGGGCGCAGATGGGCGCGGCGGCTCGGCGCCGCGGCCGCCCGCACGCCGCGCGCGAGATCGCCGCGCACCTCGCGTCGCTGCTCCCCCTGGCCCGATAGCTTTCGCGTATGCCGCTGCTCGATCCGCACGATCCACGACCGATCCACTTCCAGGGCATCGCCGGCGCCGGGATGAGCGCGCTCGCTGAGCTCTGTCATCGCCGCGGTGCCGCGGTCACGGGGTGCGACCGGGCGCCCGAGGGCGCGGCGGATCTCGTCGCGCTCGGCATCCCGGTGCAGGCGGGACACGATCCCGCGCATCTCGCGGGGCACCGCGCGCTCGTCGTCTCCAGCGCGATCCCGAAGGACCATCCGGAGGTCGTGGCGGCGCGGGCCCTCGGGCTCGAGGTCGTCCGGCGCGCGGAGGCGCTCGCGGAGGCGACGGCGGGCGGGACCCTGATCGGGGTCGCCGGTACGCACGGGAAGAGCACGACGACGGTGATGACCACCGAGGCGCTCGCCGCGGCAGGGAAGGCACCCACGGGCGTCGTCGGCGCGCGAGTGACGGCGTGGGGGGGCAACCTCTCGCGCGGCGGGCACGATCTCTTCGTCGTCGAGGCTGACGAGTACGATCGCTCCTTCCTCGCGCTGCATCCGACGGTGGCGGTCGTCACGAACGTCGAGGCCGACCATCTCGACATCTACCGAGACCTCGACGATATCCGAGAGACGTTCGCGACTTATGTGCGACGCGCGCGCTATGTGGTGCTCTGCGCCGACGATCCGGGGGCGAACGCGCTTCCGTCGCCGGCGACGTCGGAGGTGATCCGGTACGGGATCACGAGCCCCGACGCGCGGCTGCGCGCCGAGGACGTGCGCGCCACCGAGGGCGGGACCACCTTCGCGGTGCGCTACGACGGGAAGCCGATGGGCGAGGTCACGCTCGGCGTGCCGGGGCTGCACAACGTCCGGAACGCGCTCGCGGCACTCGCTTGCGGCATCGGGCCGTGGGGGCTGACGGTCGAGGCGATGGCGCCCGGCCTCGCGCGCTTCGTCGGCGCGGAGCGGCGCTTCCAGCGGCTCGGCACCGTCGGGGACGTCACCGTGGTCGACGATTACGCGCATCATCCGACGGAGGTGGAGGCGACCCTCGCGGCGGCGCGGGCGGCGTATCCGGGGCGGCGCCTCGTCGTGGCGTTCCAGCCGCACCTCTTCTCGCGCACGCGGGATTTCGCGGCGGCATTCGGGGAGACGCTCGCCAAAGCCGACGTCCTGCTGCTCTCCGACATCTACCCGGCGCGCGAGGCGCCGCTCCCCGGCGTGACGTCGGCGCTGATCGCGTCGCACGCCGAGGCGGCGGGGCGCGCCCCGACGTGGATGGGTCCGCGCGCGGCGATGGCGGAGGCGCTCGAGGCGCTCGTCCGCCCCGGCGACGTCGTCCTCACCGTCGGGGCGGGGGATGTGACGAAGACGGGGCCGGAGCTACTCGCGCGGCGCTCCGCGTGACGGAGCGCCACGGCTCGTCGGTGGCGTCCGGGTCGGCCGCCGCGCCGGTCGATGCGGCGGCCCGTCGGCGCCGTCGGCGGCGACGCCTGGGGATCCTGGCGGCGCTGGTGGTGGTCGGGACCCTCCCGTGGTGGGGGGCGGTGCCGCTGCGGCGGCTGGAGTTCTTCCGGGTGCGCCGCGTGGTGGTGGAGGGGACGCGTTACGCCGAGCCCACGGAAATCGTTTCCCGGTTGAGGGTCGACACGACCGTCTCGATCTGGGACGACGTGGCGCCCTTGGTGGCGCGGGTCGAGAGTCATCCGCAGGTGCGCGCGGTGCGCATCGGGCGGCGGCTCCCGGGGACCCTCGTCGTCCGCATCGAGGAACGCCTGCCCGTCGCGTTGGTCGCGTCGCCGCGGGGGTTCGCGCTGGTCGATGCGCGCGGCGTGACCCTGCCGGTGGATCCGTCGAAGGTCGGCGCGGACCTCCCGGTGCTCGCGGCGCGGGACACCACGTTGCTCCGTCTGCTCGGGTCGCTCCGTGACTCGCTTCCGGCGCTCTTCGCCGAGGTGAGCGAAGGGCGGCGCGGGGGACGCGGCGAGGTCGTCTTGGTGCTCCCGGGCCATCGTCTGCTCGCCCTTCCCCAGGTCACCGTCGGCCGGCTCGCCGAGGCGGTGGCCGTCGCGCAGGACCTTGCCCGGCGCGGCCTCGTGGCAGCGGAACTCGATCTCCGGTTCCGCGACCAGGTGGTCGCCCGACTTCCCGACGGATCATGAACCTCGATCGCCTCGTCGCCGGTCTCGACATCGGGTCCGCCAAGACCACCGCCGTCATCGCGGAGGTCGTGGGCGACCTCAAGCACCCCACGGTGAACATCCTCGGGGTGGGGCAGGCGCGCACCACAGGGCTCCGGAAGGGCGTCGTGGCGGACATCGAGGAGACGCAGCGCTCGATCCTGAAGGCGATGCAGGATGCCGAGCGGATGGCGGGCGCCCAGGTCGAGACCGTGTACGCCGGGATCGCGGGGGAGCACGTCCAGGCGATGACCTCGACCGGGATCGCGTCGGTGACCGGCGCGGAGATCACGCGGGGCGACGTCGACCGGGCCAACGCGGTCGCGCGGGCGCAGGCGATCCCGCAGGACCGCGAGCTCATCCACGCGATCCCGCAGGAGTACACCGTCGACAAGAACCTCGGGATCCGGGATCCCGTCGGGATGATCGGGACGCGGCTCGAGACCGAGATGTATCTCGTGACCATCGGGGCGTCGCCGGCGATGAATCTGCGCAAGGCGGTGGAGCGGGCCGGCTATAAGGTCGGCGAGCTCGTGCTCGAGCCGCTCGCGAGCGCGCTCTCGGTGCTCACCGACGACGAGAAGGAGCTCGGTGTGGCGCTCGTGGAGATGGGCGCCGGCACGACCGACGTCGCCGTCTTCCACGAGGGGAAGATCCGGCATCTCGGGACCATCGGCTACGGCGGCCTGAACGTGACGAGCGACCTCGTCCACGGCCTTGGCGTCACGCAGGCCGACGCGGAGCGCCTGAAGGAGGCGTATGGTGCCGCCTTCGAGCCGCTCGTCCCGCACGACGAGCGGATCCCGCTCCCGAGCACCGGCGCGCAGGGGGACCGGGAGATCCCGCGCTCGCTGCTCGCGCACATCATCCACCAGCGCACGCAGGAGATCTTCGAGCTCGTCTCCCGCGAGGTGGAGCGGGCCGGCTTCCTCTCGCGGCTCGCCGCCGGTGTGGTCGTGACGGGCGGGGCCGCGGCGCAGCCGGGCACCGCGGACCTCGCGAGCGAGGTCTTCGGCACGGGGGCGCGGATCGGCATGCCGGGCGCAGACCTCGGCGGGCTTGCAGACTCCGTCGCCGACACGCGCTTCGCGACGGTGACGGGGCTGGTCCAGTATGGGGCGCGTCGCGTGGCCACCGGGGCCGCCGCGGGGAAGGGGCGTCGCCTCGCGATGCAGTCGGCCCCCTCGATGGACACCATCGCCGTCCGCTTCAAGACCTGGCTGCAGGACTTCTTCTGACCCCGGGGCGCGGGGGTGTTTCCCGCGCCGCGGTTGGGTCGTCCGTGGGATATCGTGAGCCGCGCGCGTCGGGGTATATTCCGACATGATCGTCGCTCTCCCCACGACGCCCTGACGGAGCCCGCCGCGCCATGACGCTCTTCGAGTTCGAGGAATCCCTCCCCCAGTCCGCCCGGATGAAGGTCGTCGGAGTCGGCGGCGGCGGCGGCAATGCGGTCAACCGGATGATCGAGGAGCAGCTGCAGGGGGTCGAGTTCATCTCGGTGAACACCGACGCCCAAGCGCTCCTCAATTCGCGGTCCGACGTCAAAATCCAGATCGGCAAGAAGTTGACGCGCGGGCTCGGCGCCGGAGCGCGGCCGGAGATCGGCCGGCAGGCGATCGAGGAGAACCGTGACGAGGTGATGCGGTCGATCCAGGGCGCCGACCTCGTCTTCATCACCTGTGGGATGGGTGGCGGGACCGGTACGGGCGCGGCCCCGATCGTCTGCGAACTCGCTAAGGAAGCGGGGGCGCTCACCGTCGGGATCGTCACCAAGCCCTTCCTCTTTGAGGGGCGGAAGCGGATGCGTCAGGCGGATGATGGCATCGCCGAGATGGTGAAGCACGTCGACACGATGATCGTCGTGCCGAACGAGCGCCTCCTCGCGGTCGTCGGCCGCGGGATCCCCTTCCAGGACGCGCTCAAGAAGGCGGACGAGGTCCTCCTCCAGGCGACCGGCGGCATCTCGAACATTATTACGCGCATCGGGATTATCAACGTCGACTTCGCCGACGTTCGGACGATCATGCAGGACGGCGGCTCCGCGATCATGGGGACGGGGATCGGCCGCGGCGAGCAGCGCGCGATCGAGGCCGCCCGGATGGCGATCGAGTCGCCGCTCCTCGACAACGTCTCGATCGGCGGGGCGCGCGGCGTCCTGATGAACATCATCGGCGGGCCGGAACTCACGCTCGGGGACATCAACACCATCGCCGATCTCGTGAAGGAGGCGGTCGGCGAGGAGAGTGAGATCATCGTCGGGGCCGCGACCGAGGAGGCGATGCAGGGCGAGGTGCGGGTCACCGTCATTGCGACCGGTTTCGACCAGAAGAAGGCGGCGGCTCCGGCAGTCACGCGTGCCGCGGCGACGCCGATCATCCCGCTCGACCCCGCGCTGCGCGCCGCCCGCATCGGCACCGCGTCGACCTCGACCACGCCCACCACCGGTGGCCCCGCCGCCGCGCCCGCCGTCCCGCGTGCGCGGCCCGTCGCCCCCCGGCCGATCGAGGATCTCAGCGATATGGAGATCCCGACGTTCATCCGGAGGCAAATGGATTGACGCGGAATCTGCCGCGTCTCCTCCTCGGTGCGGCGCTCGCGGTCCTCGCGATCGCCGCACTTCGCTTGCCCGCCCCCCGCGTCCGACGCCCCGGTGAACTCCTTGACGCCGAGGTCGCGCGCCGGTGGTTCCGCCACGACACCCTCGCCGCGGGTGAGGCGCTCGCCACGCTCCTGACCGAGCGCGGGCTCGACCCCGCCGATGCCGCGGCCATCCTCGACGCGACGCCGCTGGACCCGCGGCGCATCCCCGCTGGCCTCGCGCTCGAGATCAGCGGCGACTCCGCCGGGAGTCCGGCCACCACGGTGCGCTTCTTCGTCGGCGTCGACCGCGTGATCGTCGTGCGTCGCGCGGCCGCGGGCTGGGTCGCCGAGGATACGCGCCTCCCGTGGGCGACCGACACGCTCGTGATCCGGGGCACCATCAGCTCGTCGCTCTATGCGGCGGTCGATGAAGGGGCGGCCCCGTATCTCTCCCCCGCGGCGCGGCAGGAACTCGCGTGGAGCATCGCGGACATCTACGAGTACCGCGTCGACATGAGTCGCGAGTTGCAGGAGGGGGACCGCATCCGCGTCCTCTTCGAACGCCAGCGGCTCGAGACGGGCGCGACCCGCATCGGCCAGGTCCTCGCCGCGGGCCTCGAGCGCGGTGGCGCCGAGGTGCAGGCCGTCGCGCTGCCGAACGGCAATGGAAGGAGTCGCTACTACGATCAGCAGGGCCGCTCCCTCGCAGCGTCCTTCCTCCGCGCGCCCGTCGCCTTCCGACGCATCTCGAGCAACTTCGGCGGACGACGGCACCCCGTGCTCGGCACCTTCCGCCAGCACCAGGGGACCGATTTCTCCGCCCCCTCCGGCACCCCGGTGCGCACCATCGGTGACGGCGTCGTCAGCTTCGCCGGCCGGCGTGGGGGCTATGGCAACATGGTCGAGATTCGGCACCCGAACGGCTTCGTGACCCGCTATGCGCACCTTCGCGGCTTCGCCGGCGGGATCCGCGGTGGCGCGCGGGTCGAGATCGGACAGACGATCGCCTTCGTCGGGTCGACGGGACTCTCCACGGGACCGCACCTGCACTTCGAGGTCCTGGTGAACGGCCGGCAGCGGGACCCCCTTCGCGCCCTGCAAGCGACGGCGGGCCCGCCGCTGGGCGCCGGCGACCGTCCGACGTTCGAGCGGCTCCGGGCGATGGCAGCCTCCGCGTTCGAGCAGCCGGCTGGCGTCGTGCGCCTCTCCGCGCGGTGACCACCCCCGTCGGTCTTCGGGCGCTCCGCGCGCTCGCCCTCCTCGCGGTGCTCGCGATGGCGCTCGACCTCCCAATCGGTCCCGCCAGACCGGTGGCACCGTGGGTCGCGCTTGACGTCTCGGCGAGTTGGCGGACCCAGGACACGAGCGCGTGGCGCGCGGCGCGCGGGGTCGTCGATTCGGCGCGCGCGGCCGGCGCCGACACGCTCCTGCTGATCGGGGACTCCGTCCGGGCAGGCACGCCGCCCGAGGTCCCGGCGGACCGGGCGAGCCGTGTCGCCCCGTTGGTCGACGCCGCGGTCGCGCTCGGACGCCCGGTGCTCCTCGTCACGGATGGGCGCATCGCCGATCCGGAACGGCTCGCGCAGCTCCCCGCGGGGTCGACGCTCCGGGTGATCGCGTCTGCGGCGACGCGTGATGCCGCCATCGCCGCCCTCGTGGCGCCCGGCGGCGCCCTCGGCGGGGACACGATCACGGTCGACGTGATCGTGCGCGCCGGCGCCGGTGGCAGCGCCCCGCGCACGCTCACGCTCCGGCTCGGGGCGCGCGTCGTGGCAACGGCTGCGATCCCCGCGCTCGAGGCGTACGCCGAGCACGCGGTCTCGATCCCGGTCGGTGTGCCGACGGTCGACGGGGCCACGACGCTCGGCGCGTCGCTCGAGCCCGTCGCCGAGGATCGGGTGCCCGCGAACGATTCATCCGTCGCGCCGCTCCTCGTCTCCGGCGCCATCGCCGCGGTCTTCGTCTCCACCTCCCCCGATCAGGACGCACGCTACCTGCTCGCCGCGCTGCGGAGCACCCGGCGTGGGCCGGTGCAGGGGTTCTGGCGCGTCGCGCCGGGGGAGTGGCGCACCGATGGGGCGATGCGCCCGGTCAGCGAGGCGTCGGTGCGGCAGGCGTTGGTGGCAGCGCCGATGGCCGTCCTGCACGGCGACACCGCGCTCTTCGGCGCCCCGCGTGCGCTGACGACGGGCCGGCTCGTGCTCGTGGCTCCGCCCCCGCCCAGCGAGGATCAGTATCCGGTCGGGGCGGGGGAATCCCCGATCGTCGCCGCACTCGCCGGGATCCCGTGGGACTCGCTGCCGCCGCTCGACGTCGGGGTGTCGCGCGAGGAAGGGTTCGCCGCGGTCCGCTCGCGTCGGGCGCGCCGGTTCGATGAGCGCGTCGTCGTCCGACTCGTCGAGGGACGGCGACGGATCGCGCTCGTCCCGGCGGCGGGATTCGGCCGGTGGCGGCTCCGGGGCGGACGGTCCGCCGAGGCGTTCGATGCGCTCTGGGGCAGCCTCTTCGACTGGGTCGGGGCGGACACGGCGTCGACCGCGTCGGTCGATGCACGGGCCGCGCGTGACGCCGCTGAGCTCGTGCCGCGTCGGCCCACCGTGGCGGAGGGGGCGGTGGGCGCCGGTCGTCCGATGGCGGCGGCGCCGCGGGCCGGCGCCGCCTGGTGGCTCGCCCTGATCGCGGTGCTCGCGCTCTGCGCGGAATGGATCTGGCGTCGACGCGTGGGGCTCCGTTGATGTCGCTCCTCAAGAAGTCGTTCTGGCAACGGCTGAAGGAGATCGCGCTCACCGACGTCGGCGTGCTCGCCCGCGGCGGTGTCGACGCCGACGCGCTCGAGCGACTGGAGCAGACGCTCCTCGAAGCCGACTTCGGGGTCCCCGTCACGCTGCGGCTTGTGGCGGCGATCCGCACGCGGGCCGCCGTCGGGGAGATCCGTACCTCGGCGCAGTTCCAGTCCGCGCTCGCCGCCGAGGTCGCGGGGGCCCTGCGTGCCGGCCGCAGCGCGCCCGGGCTCCACTGGCCCGAGGCGGCGCCGGCGGTCTTCGTCGTCCTCGGGGTGAACGGCGCGGGGAAGACGACGTTCATCGGGAAGCTCGCCGCGCGGCTCCGCGCGGAGGGGAAGCGGGTGCTCCTCGGCGCGGGGGACACCTTCCGCGCGGGTGCCATCGACCAGCTCCGCGTCTGGGCGGAGCGGACGGGATGCGACTTCGTGGGCGGGACGCCTGGCGGGGACCCCGGTGCGCTCGCGTGGCAGGCAATCGACGCGGCCGTCGCGCGCGGCGCGGACGTGGTGATCATCGATACCGCGGGTCGCCTCCACACGAGCGGCGCGCTGATGGACGAGCTGCGGAAGGTGCAGCGCGTGATCGAGAAGCGGCTCCCCGGCGCGCCGCACGAGGCCCTCCTCGTGCTCGACGGGACGGTCGGGCAGAACGCCGTGCAGCAGGCGAAGCTCTTCGCCGCGGCGGTGCCGGTGACGGGGCTCGTGGTCACGAAGCTCGACGGGACCGCTCGCGGCGGGGTGGTGGTGGCGGTGCACGAGGCAATCGACGTTCCGGTGAAGTTCCTGGGCGTCGGCGAGCAGGCCGCGGATCTGCGCGACTTCGACGCCGAGGCCCTCGCCCGCGACCTGCTGGAGGCGTGACGCCGCGCGCCGCCGGCCGCCTGACGCTCGAGACCCCGGTCACCTACCTCACCGGGGTGGGGCCGCGGCGCGCCGAGCTGCTCAAGCGCCTCAACATCTTCACCGCGCGCGATCTGCTCTGGCACATCCCGCATCGGTACGAGGATGCGACTACGGTGCGCCGGATCGCGACCCTGCGCGTCGGCGAGGATGCAACGGTCATCGGGACCGTCGTGAGCACGGGGATCCTCCCGACGCGGAAGGGGCTCCGCGTCTTCCAGGCCGTGGTGCGCGACGCGTCGGGACTGATCGAGGTCGCCTGGCCGGGCCAGCCCTGGCTCGAGCGCCAGATCGCGAAGGAGGACGTGCTCCTCCTCTCGGGGCCGGTGCGCTTCTTCCACGGGCGGCAGCTCGCACCGCGCGAGTTCGTGAACCTCGGGAAGGACGCCGACGGCACCTCAGGGGGACGCGTGCTCGCGGTGTATGGCGCCACCGAGGGGCTCTCGGTGAAGGTGCTGCGCGGCCTCGTCGAGGCGCATCTCGACGCCCTCCTCCCGTTGGTGGAGGAATACCTCCCCGCGTCGATGCTCGCGGCGGCGGGGGTGCCGACGCTCCCCGAGGCGCTCGCGGCGGTGCATCGCCCGACGAGCGTGGCCGCGGCGCTCGCCGGGCGCTCGCGCCTCGCCTTCGAAGAGCTCCTCTGCGTCCACCTGCTGCATCGGCGCGCGCACGCGCTGGCGCAGGAGGCGCAGGATGGGATCCGCTTCGTGAACCGGCGCGACCTCACCTCCCGTTTCCGGGCCGCGCTCCCCTTCACGCTCACCGGCGCGCAGACGCGGAGTGTCCGCGAGATCGTGGGGGATCTGACGGCGCCCGCCCGGATGCATCGCCTGTTGCAGGGCGACGTCGGGGCCGGGAAGACCGTCGTCGCCGTCTTCGCCGCGCTCGTGGCGATGGAGAACGGCTATCAGGTGGCGTGCATGGCCCCGACCGAACTCCTCGCCGAGCAGCACGCGCGGACGATCACCACGCTGCTCGCGCCGCTCGGCATCGCGCCGGTGCTCGTCACGGGCCGCCTTGGTGCAGCCGCGCGGCGCGCGGCCGCCGCGACGCGCGCGGGGGAGGTGCCGTGCCTCGCGGTCGGGACGCACGCCCTCGTGCAGGAGGGCGTGCGCTTCGGTCGCCTCGGCCTCGTCATCATCGATGAGCAGCATCGGTTCGGGGTCGACCAGCGCCGCGCGCTCGGCGAGCATCGCACCGCGGGGCGACGCCCCGACGTGCTCCTGATGTCCGCGACGCCGATCCCGCGCTCCCTCGCCCTGACGATGTATGGCGACCTGGATGTGAGCCTCCTCGACGAGCGGCCGCCGGGACGGCTCCCGGTGACGACGGCGCTCCGGCCGGAATCGGCGCGCGCGCGGGTCCTCGGCTTCGTGCGGCGACAGGTCGAGGCGGGACGGCAGGCGTATGTGGTCTACCCGCTCGTCGAGGATTCCGCGAAGGTCACGCTCAAGGCCGCGACGACCGCGTTCGAGGAACTCTCGGCCGGCCCCCTCGCCGGCCTCCGGCTCGCCCTGCTGCACGGCAAGCTCTCGTCGGAGGAGAAGGACGCCGTGATGCGTCGATTCCGCGACGGGGCGGTCGACGTGCTGGTCGCCACCACCGTGATCGAGGTCGGGATCGACGTCCCGAACGCGACGGTGATGCTCATCGAACATCCCGAGCGCTTCGGGCTGTCGCAGCTGCACCAGCTGCGCGGCCGCGTCGGGCGCGGTGCCGCGGAATCGTTCTGCATCCTGCTCGGCGACGTCGGTCCCGAGGCCGCCGAGCGGCTGCAGGTGATCGTCGACACCGAGGACGGCTTCGAGGTCGCCCGGGCGGATCTTGCGCTGCGGGGGATGGGGGATCTCTTCGGTGAGCGGCAGAGCGGGGTGCCCACCTTCCGTATCGCCGACCCGCTCCGGGACGAGGCGTTGAGTGACCGGGCCCGTGAGGCCGCCGAGCGCCTGCTCGCAGACGACCCCGCACTGACGCGCCCGTCGCATCGCCAACTCGGCGAGGTGCTGCGCCGGAACTACGGCCGCGCGCTCGAACTCTTTCGCGTGGGGTGAACGCGAAAGAGGCCCGACCCGGACCGTACCGCGGTCCGATGCCGAGCCTGTTCCCGCTGGTATCGCCGGTTCCTGCGTTTCGACATGCCACGCGGAACGTGGCCTCGCCGGCGATTTGCCCTTGTCGGACGGTCCCGACGCAGGTGCATCCGTGGTCCGGATGCGACGATCGTGACCAGCGACCTCACGACCTGTGAACGGGTGTCGAACGCCCATCCACGGCCCCCAGAGCGGCGTCCCGTTGGGAGCAGCGTCCGCGGGTGACCGTCCCGTGAACGCGAGACGAAGATGGCACCGCCGCCGGCGCGATTCGATGGGAGAAACCCGGAAAGATCGCGCCGGATCGCCTGACGGGCGCTTCGGTGGATCGCGGGCGCACCGCGCGGGGGTTCACCGACTGCGGTCGCGCGGTCGCGGGGCGAGCCTGCTGGCCGTGGATCCCTGCCGGGGATCCCGCGTCCCGATCGACCGGCGCGCACCCGGTGCGCCGGCGGTGGGGACGCCGCCCATCTCCCTCTCGGAGAGCCTTATGCGTGCCCGTGACCTGATGACCCCGCGTCCGGCGATGATCGCCGCCGGCGACACCATCCCTCACGCCGCGGAGCTGATGCGGCTGCTAAACGTCGGAATGCTCCCGGTCGTCGAGGACCTCGCGAGCAAGCACCTCGTGGGGATCATCACGGACCGCGACATCGTGGTGCGGCACGTGGCGCTCGGACACGGCAACGGGAGCAAGGTGCGCGACCACATGACTCGTGGGCCCCTCGTCACCGTGAGCCCGGATGCCGCGGTGGGCGACATCGCGGACCGGATGATCCGCAACCAGGTCCGCCGGATCCCGGTGGTCGACGCCCGGGGCACGGTCCTCGGCGTCGTGGCACAGGCTGATCTCGCGACGCACGTCGGGCCGACGGACCCAGCGATCGTCGAGCGCGTGGTGGAGGGGATCTCGCGGCCCGGCGCGCTCGTGCACTGAGCCCCGGGTGTGTCGGGGCGACGCCCTCGCTTCCTCCCCGTCTCGGCCGGGCCTAGCTTACGCCAGTCTCCTCACGCGAAGCCCGCCCGATGTCCGCGCCTGATCCCATCATCCGCATCGCCGACCTCCCTGACCGGGTCGGCCAGACCGTCACCCTCTCCGGCTGGGTGACGCACCTTCGGTCGTCCGGGAAGATCGCGTTCATCGTGATGCGCGACGGGACCGGTGTTCTCCAGTGCGTCGTCGCGAAGAAGGAGGTCCCGGAGACGGCGTGGGAGGCGTTCGCGACGCTGACCCTCGAGACCTCACTCCAGGTGACCGGCGTGGTGCGCGCGGATGCGCGGCAGGCGGGCGGCGTGGAGCTCGGCCTCTCGGACCTCGCGGTGATCGGGCCGAGCGCGCTCGATTATCCGATCCAGCCGAAGGAACACGGCATCGACTTCCTCCTCGACCATCGGCACTTCTGGCTCCGCACGCCGCGTCAGGTGGCGATTATGCGCATCCGGAACGAGATCGAGCAGGCGATCCACGATTTCTTTTATGAGCGCGGCTTCCTCCGCGTGGACACACCGATCCTGACGGCCGCGATCGGCGAGCGCGCGGGGCTCTTCTCGACGGAGTACTTCGACGAGGGGAACGCGTACCTTGCGCAGACCGGCCAGCTCTACGGCGAGGCAGCGGCGGCGGCGTTCGGGAAGATCTACACCTTCGGTCCGACCTTCCGCGCCGAGAAGTCGAAGACGCGGCGCCACCTCACCGAGTTCTGGATGATCGAGCCGGAGGTGGCGTTCAATGACACGCACGCGAACATGCGCCTGCAGGAGGACTTCGTCGCCTTCCTCGTGCGGCGCGCCGTCGAGCGGCGGCGGGCGGAGCTCCTCGAGCTCGGGCGTGACGTGGCCAAGCTCGAGGCGGCGCAGACGCCCTTCCCGCGCGTCGATTACGGCGACGCCGTGAAGACGCTGCAGGCCAAGGGAAGCGCGATCCAGTGGGGCGACGACCTCGGCGCCGAGGATGAGGCGCTCCTCGTCGAGGACTACGCCACGCCGATCTTCGTCTGCAATTATCCGAAGGAGGCGAAGGCGTTCTACATGAAGGAGAACCCCGACGATCCGCGGACCGTCCTCTGCGACGATATGCTCGCCCCGGAGGGCTACGGCGAGATCATCGGCGGGTCGCAGCGCGAGGACGACCATGACAAGCTGCTCGCGCGAATCCGCGAGGAGGGGCTCCCCGAGGACGCGTACAGCTGGTACCTCGACCTGCGGAAGTACGGGACCTTCGTGCACGCCGGCTTCGGGCTCGGGCTCGAGCGAACCGTCGCTTGGATCTGCGGCTCCCCGCACATCCGCGAGTGCATCCCGTTTCCGCGGATGATGCACCGGCTCCGTCCCTGACCGCGTGAGGCCCGAGCAGACGGTCGGCTCGCGCGTGGGGGGCGCGGCGTGAGCGCGGGCCCGCTGTCGCGGAACCCTGGCCAGCCGCTCGACCTGGAGGTCGTGCGGGCGATCCGCGTGAATCGCAGCGCCGCCGAGCGCCGCGCGGCGACGATCCCGACGCGGCGCACGGTGAAGAAGCAGTGGCAGGCCGCCTGGTTGCTGAAGGCGATCGCGGTGATGGACCTGACGACGCTCTCCGGCGACGATACGGCCGGGAACGTTCGCCGGCTCTGCGCCAAGGCGCGCCATCCGCTCCGCGACGATCTGACCCGCGCCCTTGGCGTGGAATCGCTCGGCCTCACCGTCGGCGCCGTCTGCGTCTATCATCGGTGGGTCGAGACGGCGGTCCGCGCACTCGAGGGGAGCGGGATCCCCGTCGCCGCGGTCTCGACCGGATTCCCGGCGGGGCTCTCGCCCTTCGCGCAGCGGCTCGAGGAGATCCGGGCCTCCGTCGCCGCCGGTGCCCGTGAGATCGACATCGTGATCACGCGGGCACACGTCCTCACCGGCGACTGGGCCGCGCTCTACGACGAGGTCCGCGCCTTCCGTGAGGCCTGCGGCGACGCGCACCTGAAGGCGATCCTCGCCACCGGCGAACTCGCCACCCTCACGAACGTCGCGCGCGCGAGCTGGGTCGCGATACAGGCGGGCGCCGACTTCATCAAGACGAGCACCGGGAAGGAGGGCGTCAACGCGACGCTTCCCGTTTCCTTGGCGATGGTGCGGCAGATCCGTGCCTATCACGAGGCCACCGGGGCGTATGTGGGCTACAAGCCCGCGGGCGGGATCCGCACCGCGAAGCAATCGCTCGACTTTCTCCTGCTGATGAAGGAGGAACTGGGCGTGCGCTGGCTCCAGCCCGACCTGTTCCGGTTCGGGGCCTCCTCGCTCCTGACCGACATCGAACGCCAGCTCGAGCACTTCGCGACCGGCCGGTACGCGGCCGCGCACCGTCACCCGATGCCCTGAGGCACGCGCTGATGCCGACCGTGACCGAGATCTTCGAGACGATGGACTACGGCCCCGCGCCCGAGGGGGATGCGGAGGCGCGCGCCTGGCTCGCCGCCCACCGCGCCACCTTCGGGCACTTCATCGCCGGGGCGTGGACGAAGGCGGGGACGACCTTCGACGTCACCGACCCGAGCACGAACGCCCGGCTCGCGCGCGTCACGCAGGGCACGTCGAAGGCCGTCGACGCCGCCGTCGCCGCGGCGCGGAAAGCGTTCGGCCCCTGGTCGCGACTCCCGGCGCACGCCCGGGCGCGGTATCTCTATGCGTTGGCGCGGATGGTGCAGAAGCACAGCCGTCTCTTCGCGGTGCTCGAGACCCTCGACAACGGGAAGTCGATCCGCGAGACGCGCGATCTCGACGTGCCCCTCGTCGCGCGGCACTTCTACCATCACGCCGGATGGGCACAGCTGCGGCCCACCGAGTTCGAGGGTTACGGCCCGGTTGGCGTGGTGGGTCAGGTCATCCCCTGGAACTTCCCGCTGCTGATGCTCGCGTGGAAGGTCGCGCCGGCGCTTGCGGCGGGGAACACGGTGGTGCTCAAGCCTGCGGAGTACACCCCGCTGACCGCGCTCCTCTTCGCGGAGCTGGCGCACGAGGCCGGGCTTCCAGCCGGGGTGCTGAACGTCATCACCGGGGACGGGCGGACCGGGGCCGCACTCGTCGAGCACCGCGGCATCGACAAGGTCGCCTTCACCGGCTCCACCGAGGTCGGGCGCATCATCCGGAAGGCGACCGCCGGGAGCGGGAAGAAGCTCTCGCTCGAACTCGGCGGGAAGTCGCCCTTCATCGTGTACGAGGACGCTGACCTCGACGCCGTCGTCGAGGGAGTCGTCGATGCGATCTGGTTCAACCAGGGCCAGGTCTGCTGCGCGGGCTCGCGACTCCTCGTACAGGAAGGGGTGCACGACCGGCTGATCGCCAAGCTGCGCGCCCGGATGGAGACGCTCCGTGTGGGCCCGCCGCTCGACAAGGCCGTCGATATGGGGGCGATCGTCTCGGCGGAGCAGCTCGCGCGCATCCGCGCGCTCTGCGCGGTCGGCACGGCGGAGGGGGCGACGATGTGGCAGCCGAGCACGCCAGTGCCGACCACGGGGTGCTTCTTCCCGCCGACGCTCTTTACCGAGGTCGCCCCCGCGAGCACGATCGCGCAGGAGGAGATCTTCGGACCCGTGCTCGTGGCGATGAGCTTCCGCACCCCCGAGGAGTCGGTGGCGCTGGCGAACAACACCCCCTACGGGCTGGCCGCGAGCGTCTGGACCGAGAACGTAAACCTCGCGCTCGACATCGCGCCGAAGCTCAAGGCGGGTGTGGTCTGGGTGAACGCGACGAATCTCTTCGATGCCGCCGCCGGGTTCGGCGGGTACCGCGAGAGCGGGTACGGTCGCGAGGGGGGGCGCGAGGGGATGTGGGAGTACCTCGCCCCGGTCGCGACGTCACCGGCGGGCGCCGGTCGAGCGAGCACCACGGTGCGCGCCAAGGGGAAGGGCGCGCGTCCGGCGGTGGCCGCCGCGCCGGTCACGGAGGCGCTGCCCGACATCGATCGCACGCCGAAGCTCTTCATCGGCGGGAAGCAGGCCCGTCCGGACTCCGGGTACGCTCGCATCATCGTGGACCCGAAGGGGCGGCGCATCGGCGAGGTCGGGGAGGGGAACCGCAAGGATCTTCGGAACGCGGTCGAAGCCGCGCGCGGCGCGGTCGGCGGCTGGAGCCGCGCGACGGCGCATCTGCGCGCGCAGATCCTCTACTACGTGGCCGAGAACCTTTCGGCGCGGCGCGACGAGTTCGTGGCGCGCCTGCGGGCGATGACCGGCGTGACCGCGGCGGCGGCGCGGGCGGAAGTCGAGGCGAGCCTCGAGCGCCTCTTCACCTACGGGGCGTGGGCCGACAAGTGGGACGGGGCGGTGCATCACGTGCCAATCCGCGGCATCGCGATCGCGATGCCCGAGGCGATCGGTGTGGTGGGCGTCGCGGCACCCGACGAGGCCCCGCTGCTCGGGCTCGTCTCCACCATCGCCCCCCTCGTCGCGACGGGGAACGCGGTGGTCGCGCTCCCGAGTGAGCGGCATCCCCTCGCGGCGACCGACCTCTACACGGTCTTCGAGAGTTCCGATGTCCCGGCGGGGGTGATCAACCTCGTGACCGGGGCGAAGGACGCGTTGGCCGCCGTCCTCGCGGCGCACGACGACGTCGACGCCCTCTGGTACTGGGGCACTGCGGCGGGCCGCACGGCGGTTGAAGCGGCGTCGATCGGCAACCTGAAGCGCACCTGGTGTCACACGAGGGCGGTCGACTGGTTCGCCACCCCCGACGCCCCGGCCTTCCTCCGCGAGGCGACGCACGTCAAGAACATCTGGGTCCCCTACGGCGAGTGAACGATGTTCCCACGTGACCTGTACGAGATCATCCATCTCATCGGCATCGCCCTCACGATGGCGGCGCTCGGGGCCACCGCGCTGCACGCGCTCGAGGGCGGGACGCGGCGGGGCCCGCGGGCGCGCCGCGTCCTCGTCGCGCTCTACGGCGGCGGCCTCTTCCTCATCCTGCTCGGTGGCTTCGGGATGCTCGCGCGCCTCGGCATCGCGCGCGCGGGCGTCGTCGCGTTCCCGGGATGGCTCTGGGCGAAGCTCGCGGTGTGGGCGCTCCTCGGCGCGGTGATGTTGCTCCCATATCGCCGGCCCACGTGGGGGATGCCGATGCTCCTCCTCGCCCCGCTGCTGATCGGGCTCGCGACCTACTTCGCGCTCTACAAGCCGATCTGATCGGCGGGCGTCAGCCCCGCTCGGCTGCTTTCACTTCGTCCCAGATCCGGTCGAGCGCCTCGAGCCCGGCCGTCCGAACGTCGAGCCCGCGCGCGACGGCGCGCTGCTCCACCGACTCGAACCGGCGCTGGAACTTCGCATTCGCCCGGTCGAGCGCGAGCGCGGGATGTGTCCCCGCCTTGCGGCAGAGATTGACCACGGCGAAGAGCAGGTCGCCGAGCTCTTCTTCAAGCGCCGCGTGCCGCGGGTCGGCGCTCGGGACCCCGTGCGTGTCGAAGTGCGCGCCGTCCTGCGCGATCTGCGCGCGCACCTCCTCCAGCTCCTCGGCGACCTTCTCGAGCGGGCCCGCCACATCGGGCCAGTCGAAGCCGACCCCCGCCGCCCGCTCCTGGAGCCGGTGCGCGCGGTGCAGCGCCGGGAGACCGGCGGGGAGCCCCTCCGCGAGCGATCCCCGCGTCTTCGCCTTCATCTGCTCCCACGGGGTGCGCTCCGTGTCGGTGCCGTAGAGCCACGGGTGCCGCCGCCGCATCTTCCCGACGAGCGAGCCGGCCACCTCCTCCGGGCCGAAGGCGCCGCGCTCCTCGGCGATCACCGCGTGGAAGAGGACCTGCAGGAGGACGTCGCCGAGTTCACCGCACATCGCGGCGTCGTCGTGGTCGCGGAGCGCTTCGTCGAGCTCGTGCATCTCCTCGTTGAGGTAGGGGCGGAGCGACTCGTGGGTCTGGGCCCGATCCCAGGCATCGCGGGCGCGGAGGTCGCGCATGATCGCGAGCGCATCATCAAGCGTGGCTTTGTCTTGCATGGCTCAGAGGGCTCCGGTACTCTTTCGGCTTCGCATGGGAGCAGAATCTAGTCCGCCCGTCCCGCCGCGCGCGTGGGTGGAGGTCGACCTCGGCGCGGTCGTCCGCAACGCCGAGGCGCTCTCCCGACACGCGCGTGCGCCGCTCATCCCGATGGTGAAAGCGGATGCGTACGGGCTCGGCGCCGTCCCGGTCGCGCGGGCGCTCGACCGCCTCGATCCCTATGCGTTCGGCGTCTCGTCCATCGCGGAGGGAGAGGAGCTGCGCGCGGCCGGCATCGCCCGGCCCATCCTCTGCTTCACCCCGGTCCGGGTGGACGATCTCCCCCAGCTCCGTGCCGCGGGGATGACGCCGACCCTCTCGACCGCGGAGACGATCACCGCGTGGACGCACGAGGGTGGGGCGTGGCACCTCGCGATCGACACGGGGATGCATCGGGCCGGCGTGAACTGGAACCAGCTCGATGGCCTGCGGGCGACGCTCTCGGCGCACCCACCGACCGGGGTCTTCACGCACTTCCACTCGGCCGAGGCCGATGACGGCTCGATGGAGCGGCAGGAGGAGCGCTTCCGTGCGGCGCTCGCGCGGCTCCCCGAGCGGCCGACCTTTGTCCACGCGGAGAACAGCGCCGGCATCGTACGGCGCGGTCCCTCCGCGTGGGACGCGGTCCGGCCTGGCGTCTTCCTCTACGGCGTCGGGAGCGGGGCCGGCGCGGCACTGCAGCCGGAGCCGGTCGCGGCGCTCCACGCCCGCGTGCTGGAGCTGCGTGAGGTCGCGCCCGGGGAGTCGGTCAGCTACGGCGCCACCTGGCGTGCCCGCACCACGCGTCGCATCGCGACCGTCGCCTGCGGGTACGCGGATGGCGTGCGGCGCGCGCTCGGGAATGCGGCCACCGCGCTCTGCCAGGGGCAGCCGGTACCGATCGTCGGCGTCGTCACGATGGATATGGCGATGCTCGACGTTACCGACGTCGCGTGCGCGCTCGGTGATACCATCACCTTCCTTGGCCGGAACGGGGCGGCGCTCCGCACGGTCGAGGCGGTGGCCACGGGGGCGGGGATCTCCCCCTACGAGCTCCTGACGGGGCTCCGGCTCCGGCTGCCGCGCCTCCATCGGGGCGGTTGATGGCACGGCGCGCGATCATCCTCGTGCTCGATGGCGTCGGCATCGGCGAGGCGCCTGACGCCGCGGCGTACGGCGACGTCGGCTCGCACACCCTCGGCAACCTCGCACGCGCCGTCGGCGGGCTGCACGTGCCGAACCTCGAGCGCGCCGGCCTCGGGCACATCGCACCGTTGGTGGGCGTCGCGGCGGTCGAGTCGCCGACGGCGGCCTGGGGCCTCTTGGAGCCCCGATCGGCGGGCAAGGACAGCACCACCGGCCACTGGGAGATCGCTGGGGTGCATCTGGCGCGCCCGTTCCCCACGTATCCGCAGGGGTTCCCGGCTGCGCTTGTCGAGGAGTTCGCGCGGCGGACGGGACGGCGAGTGCTCGGCAACGTGGTCGCTAGCGGGACCGCGGTCCTCGAGACGTACGGCGAGGCGCATCAGCGGACCGGGGATTGGATCGTCTACACCTCCGCGGACTCCGTCTTCCAGGTGGCCGCGCACGAGGCGGTGGTGCCGCTCGAGGAGCTCTACGCCGCCTGTGAGACGGCGCGGGCGATGCTCGTCGCGCCGCACGACATCTCCCGGGTGATCGCGCGGCCTTTCGTTGGCGTGCCCGGGGCGTGGCGGCGGACCGCGAACCGTCGCGATCTCGCGATCGCCCCGCCCGCCGAGACGTTGCTCGACGCACTCGCCGCGGCGGGGATCCCGCGGGCCGGGGTGGGGAAGGTCGATGACCTCTTCGCCCGGCGTGGGCTCGAGGGGGGGCATACGGCGGACAACGCCGACGGCATCGCGCGGATCCTTGAGTGGCTCCACGGGGGGCCGGATGGGTTGTTGTTCGCCAACCTTGTAGATTTCGACCAGCTCTTCGGGCACCGGAACGACGTTCCGGGGTTCCACGGGGCGTTGCGTGCCTTCGACGCCGCACTCCCCCAGCTCATCGCCGCCCTCCGCCAGGACGATCTGTTGTTCATCACCGCCGACCACGGGAACGATCCCACCACGCCCTCGACGGACCACGCGCGCGAGTGCGTGCCGGTGCTGGCGCTCGGGGGGGCGGTCGTCCCTGGGCCGATCGGGCGCCGGTCGACCTTCTCGGATCTCGGGGCGACGGTGGCCGAGTGGCTTGGCGTCCCCTTCCGCGGGTGCGGGACGTCGTTCCTGTCGACGGTCGTCCGATGACGCTCGATCCCGTCGCGCCGCACCTCGCCGCCCTGCGCGCCGCCGCCGACGAGGCGATGGCCCGCGCCTATGCGCCGTACTCGAAGTTCCACGTCGGGGCTGCTCTGCTGACTGCCGACGCGCAGGTGATCGCCGGGTGCAACGTCGAGAACGCCGCATACCCCTCGGGAATCTGCGCCGAGCGCGGGGCCATCGCGGCCGCCGTCGCTGCGGGACATCGGCGCTTCGTAGCGGTGTATATCAGCACCGCTGCCGAGACGCCGACGCCCCCCTGTGGGATGTGCCGGCAGGTGCTCGCCGAGTTCGGGCTCGATCTCGCCGTCATCGCCCGCACCGCCGCCGGCCGTGAGGCGCGCTGGACGTTGCGCGACCTGCTGCCCGCTCCCTTCACGCCTTCGCAGCTCCACGCATGATGCGTTCTCCTCTCCTTCGGGCCCCCCTCGCCTGGGTGCTCGCCGTCGTGTTCGCGACCGGCGCGTGCTCCGAGCGGCTCGACACCGGCGCCACCTGCCCGGTCCTCTGCCCCGGGCAGACGCTCGACATCCTCGATACCGTCCTCGCGGACATCGTCGCGGTGGACAGCGCGATTGGGGGGTTCCCATTCCAGGGGACCGAGTCCCCGATGCTGTTGGCGAGCCGCGGGGATACGCTCGATGTCCGCGTGATCGTGCGCTTCGACACGCTGACGCGGGTCTGGGCGCCGGTGGGGGACACTGCGCGGCCGATCACCTATCTCGATTCGCTCGCGCTGCGTGTTCAATTGTTGAAGACCGCGGTCAAGCTACCGGCGACGGCGTTCCTCGACGCCTTCGATGTGACCGATACGACGGCGGTGGATTCGCTCCCCTCGCAGCTGACCCCACGCTTCACGGCGGCACAGCTCCTCGGCACGGTGCAGGTGGACAGCGCAGGGTTCGGCGATTCGCTGACCGTTCGCATCCCCCTCGATACGGCGAAGTTCCGCGCGATCCTCGCCGACTCGGGCCGTCCGCTGCGGATCGGATTGCGGATCCGCGCCGCGGGCTCCGTCGCGGTCCAGGTGCGCGCCTCTGAGTCAGGGGCGAACGGGCCGGTGTTACGGTACCGCGTCGCGCCGGATTCGATCGTGGCGGCGAAGACCGTCCTCCCGAGCTCCAAGACACCGACGGCGCCGGAGGGCCTGCGGTCGGAGTATGCGGATTATTCCTACGTCGTGCGCGCGCCAGCGGTCGATGCCCCGGCGCGGCTGCTTGTTGGTGGACTGCCGGGCCGGCGGACCTACATCCGGTTCGCGCTCCCGCGCTGGCTCACGGATTCCGTGGCCGTGCTCAGCGCGCGCCTCGAGCTCGTACAGGACCCCCTGCGGGCGCTCGATCCGGCGCGGACGGTGAAGGTGCGCGGACAGCTCGTGCTCGCCGGTTTCGCGATGACCGACCTCAGCCGCGCGGCGCGCCTGCTCGCGCCGGCGGGGACGGCCATCAGTGACTCGATCGTCACCGCGGCGGGGGATTCGGGTACGGTCCAGCTCGAGATGAACGGGGCCATCCGGCAGTGGCGCACCGTGAATGGCGCGTCGCCCTTCCCGACGGCGATCGTCCTCCGACCCGACGTCGACGGCACCGACTCTCCTGGCGTCCGCTTCTTCTCCGCTGAGGCGCCCGCCGGCCTCCGGCCGCGGCTGCGGATCAGCTACGTCCCCGCCATCCGCTACGGACGCCCGTGATGCGACTTCGCCTCTTCCCGGCCGCCTGCGCGTTGGCCTCCCTCGCCTCCGTGGCGCTCGTCTCGGCTCCACTCGACGCGCAGGGTGCGATCGCGGTCCAGGGGTTCGGCTACCCCACGGGTCAACTCAGCGCCGCCGCGCTCGGCGGCGGTGGCGCCGGCGCCGAGCTTGATCCGGCCTCACCGATCAATCCGGCGACCGTCGCGTCGGGGGCACGGTACTCGATCTACTCGCAGGTGGAGCCGGAGACGCGACGGACGACCGCGGGCACCGATCGGGCATCGGCGCGCGTCGTCCGGTTCCCGATCTTCAGTGCCACCGGGGCAGTGGGGCCGGTCTCCTTCGGCGCCTCGTTCAGCACCTTCCTGGATCGGACGTTCAGCAACGCGTACGCCGACAATCAGGTGGTCGCCGGGGAGACGCTCCCGTCGGTCCTCGGCGCGTCGAGCAACGGCGCGATGACCGACGCGCGCTTCGCCGTCGCGATGCAACTGCTCCCGCAGGTGCAGGTGGGGGCCGCGGTGCACGCCATCGTCGGGGAGAATCGGATCGCTTTCGGTCGCTCGTTTCCGGACAGCTCAGGCCTCGGGAGCGTCGAGCAATCGTCGGTGCTCAGCTACGGCGGGCGGGCCCTCTCTCTGGGGATCGTGGCGGCGCCGATCAAGAGTCTTGTCGTCGGGGCCTCCCTGCGTACCTCCGGGCCGTTGAGCGTCCGTCAGGATGACGCCTCACTCGCGTCGGCGCGGGTCCCGTCGCGCCTTGGGATCGGGGCGTCGTACGTCGGGATCCCGAACACCGCGCTCTCCGCGCGCATCGAACGGGTCCGATGGTCGCAGATGGATGCGCTCGGGACCGCGGCGATGTCGACCTTCGACGCCACGGAAATCGGCGCGGGGCTCGAGGTCGCCGGCCCTAAGGTCGCCGGCATCGCGTCGCTCGTCCGCCTCGGTGTCCGTGACCGCACCCTCCCGTTCGGCGTCGGAACCGCCGTCGTCGACGAACGCGCTTTCAGCGGCGGGTTCGGGGTCCCGGTGTCCCGCGGGCGCGGTCAGGTGGACCTCGCCGTCCAGCGAGCATCGCGCCGCACGGATGGTGCCACGGAACGGGCGTGGCTCGTCTCGCTCGGGTTCGGTATCCGGCCCTGAGATGACGCCGGTGAGCACCCCGTCGCAGCCGTCGGGTGGCGCCGGGGCGCTCGTGCTCGTCGCGGACGACGTCGAGGCGAACGTCGAGCTCCTGCGCGATCAGCTCGCCGGGCTGGGGGTTCGCGTCATCAGCGCCGCCGATGGCCCCGAGGCCCTCGCACGCGCCACCTTCGACCGCCCCGACTGCTGTATCCTCGATGTCTCGATGCCCGCGGGCGACCTCGGCGTCGACCCGCGAGAGACCGGCTTCGAGGTCTGCCGCCGACTGAAGCGCGATCCGCGCACGGCCCGGATCCCCGTCATCTTCGTCTCGGCGCTCAACGACGGCACGGTCCGCCTCAAGGCGATCGAGGCGGGCGGCGACGACTTCCTCCTGAAGCCGCACGACCGGCACGTCCTCGGCGCACGCGTGCGCGCGCTCCTGAAGCTCAAGGGCGCGACCGACGCCCTCGAGCGGAGCCTCCTCGAGCTCCGCGAGGCCCAGCAGGCCCGTGAGGATCTCGTGCGGATGATCGTCCACGACCTCAAGACGCCGCTTACCGCGGTGCTCGCGACCCTCGAGATGCTCCGGGACGGGGACTTCGGCGTCGTCCCGCCCGGCCCGGCCCGCGCCCTCTCCGATGTCGAGGCGAAGGCCGAGGACCTGCTCGGGCTCATCCAGGATCTGCTCGATGTGTCGCGGGTCGCCGAGCAGACTCTCGCGCTACAGCCGGAGCCCATCGCGCCCGGGGCGCTGATGGCGGAGCTCGTGCACGACTGGGCGGGACGCTTCCATCAGGAGCAGGCCACCGCGCGTACCGCGGTCGAAGACGATGCCCCCGTTTTCGAGGCTGACAAGACGCTCCTCAAGCGCGTCCTCTCGAACCTCATCCAGAACGCCGTCACACATTCGGCCGCGCCCGTGACCGTCACGCTCGGCGCGCGCCGCGAGGCAGAGGGGATCCATCTCACCGTCGCCGATGACGGCCCCGGGATCCCGCCGGCGTTCCAGGACCTGATCTTCCGGAAGTTCGAGCAGGTCCGTGGTCCGCACGCGCCGAAGGTTCGGAGCTCCGGGCTCGGCCTCGCGTTCTGCCGAATCGCGGTCGAGTCGCACGGCGGCCGCATCTGGGTCGAGAGCGAAGAGGGGCGGGGCAGTATCTTCCATCTCCTCTTGCCGTTCACCCCAGCCCCGCCGCGCCCGTGACCCGCCGCACCGTCTACATCGAGACCTACGGCTGCCAGATGAACGTCAGCGACTCCGAGCTGATGTACGGCGCGCTCGCGCGTGAGGGGTACGACGCCGTCGACCACCCCATCGGGGCCGACGTCGTGCTGGTGAACACCTGTGCCATCCGCGAGAACGCCGAGCAGCGTGTGATCGGCCGCCTTGGCGAGCTCCGTCGCGACCTCAAGGTCGGGGCCGTGCTCGGCGTGACGGGATGTATGGCGCAGCGCCTCGGGCCCCGGCTGCTCGAGACCGACACCCGCGTGCAGCTCGTCGTCGGGCCCGACGCGTACCGGATGCTCCCGTCGCTCCTCGACGGGGCGCGGCAGGGCGAGCGACGCGTCGCGACCGACTTCGACCTCGAGGAGCACTACGAGGACGTCACCGCCCGGCGCTTCGATGGCGTGAAGGCGTGGATCCCGGTGCAGCGAGGCTGCGATTACCGCTGCACGTACTGCATCGTGCCCACCACGCGCGGCCCCGAACGGAGCCGGCGGCTCGCGGACGTCGTGCGCGAGACGGAGGCCGTCGTCTCGCAGGGGATCCACGAGGTCATCCTCCTCGGGCAGACCGTCAACTCGTACCACGACGGCACCCACGACTTCGCCGACCTCCTCCGCGCGGTCGGCGCCGTCCCCGGGCTCCGGCGCCTCCGCTACACGAGTCCGCATCCCAATGACTTCTCCGACCGGGTGATCGCGGCGATGGCGGAGACGCCGACCGTCTGCGAGCACGTGCACCTGCCGATGCAGAGCGGGAGCACGTCGATGCTGAAGCGGATGCTGCGGCGCTACACGCGTGAGGAGTACCTCGATGCCGTGGCGCGGCTGCGCGCCGCGATCCCCGGCCTCACGCTCACCACCGATATCATCGTCGGCTTCCCCGGCGAGACCGACGCCGAGTTCGAGGAGACGCTCTCGCTCTGCCGGGAGGTCCGCTTCGACGACGCCTTCACCTTCAAGTTCTCGGCGCGCGAAGGGACGCCGGCCACGCGGATGCCTCCCGAGTGGACCATCTCCCCGGCGGTGATGGACGCCCGGTACGACGCGCTCGTGGCGACGGTGCGCGGAATCGCGCGGGAGCGGAACCTCGCGCGCCTCGGGGACCGCCTCGAGGTGCTGATCGAGAAGGAGGCGCGGAAGGGCGGGGAGCTGGTGCAGGGGCGCTCCCGCGACTTCAAGACGGTGCTCGTCGCCGGGCCGACCAGCTGGATCGGCCGCTATCTGACGGTGGAGCTCACCGGCACGAGCGGCGCGACCTTCACCGGTACGCCGGTCGAGGAGCGCCGACCGCTCCCGATGGCGGGGTAGCGAACGCACGCGCCGTCGCGACACGATGACGCGTGCGCGGCGGCGATGACGACGAGGCGCGCGCGACCTCCGATGCTGCCGCGCGATGCCGCTCAACTTCGTGGCCGGTACCGCCTGGGTCGTCGGGCTCCTCCTCGCGCGCGCCGGCGTGCCGGTCGCGTGGGGCGCACCGCTCGTTTGCCTCGTGAGCGTGTGGGCCGCGGCGACGGGGCGCGGGCGGACGGTGGCGCCCGCGTCGGTGCTCGTCCTCGCTGCGCTCTCGTTCGGTACCTCCGCAGGGCTAGGCGACGGGCGTCCACCGTCCGTTGGGGTGGAGTCCGGGGTGCCGGCCGTACCCACCGAGGGCGCAATCGCGGCGACCGCGGCGGCGCTCGACGGGTGGCGCCGTCGCACGTCCGTGCGGCTCGACCGGCTCTTCAGGGAGGACGCGGGGATCGTCCGCGCCCTGCTCATCGCCGAGACTGACGGCCTGACGCCCGAGCTCCGCGACCGCTACGCCGATGCGGGGCTCGTGCACCTGCTGTCGATCTCCGGTCTGCACGTCGCGATCGTCGGCGCCGCGCTCACCCTCGCCTTCCGGGCGATGCGGCTCTCCCGTCGTGCCGCCGATGCGGCCGCCGTCGCGGTGGCCGTGCTCTACGTGGCCGCGATCGGGGCGCCGGCGCCTGCGGTCCGGAGCCTCGTCCTCTTCGCCGCCATCGCGCTGGCGCGGGCCCGCCAGCGGCCCGTGCACCCGTGGGGCGCCTTTACGCTCGGGGCGATCGTCCCCGTCGCGCTCGATGCCGCCGTGGTCGGCGACCTCGGGTGGCAACTCTCCGTTGCCGGATACGCCGCGCTCGTCGCGGTCGGACGCTTCGTGCGTCGACGCACCGACGAGGCGGAGGCGCCGATGGCGCCGGTGATCCGCGAACTTCTGGCGGGAACCGTCGCCACGCTCGTCGCCGCGCCGCTCGTGGCGTGGCACTTCGGGCGGCTCAGTCTGATCGGTCCGCTCGCGAACGTCGTGGCGGGACCGATCGTCGCTGCGCTCCAGCCGACCCTCTTCCTCGCGATGATCCTCCCCGAGCGGGGAGGCGCGTCGATCGCCGCCGCGGCCGCCCGCCCGCTCCTCCACGCGCTGGACGGGGTCGCCATCGGTGCGAGCGCGCCGTCGTGGGCAAGTCTCTCCGTCGTGCCGTCGCTCGCGGCAGCGGCGCTCGCCGGTGTCGCCGCGGTCTCCCTCCTCGCCGCGGTCTGGTCGACACGACCGCGGACCCCCGCGTTGGTGGGGGCGATCGGCCTCGCCGCGATGCCGTGGTGGCCGGTGTGGGGGCCGCAGCTCGATGGGCGTCCGGCGATGGAGGTGCAGCTTCTCGACGTGGGGCAGGGGGACGCGATCGCCGTGCGCACCCCGCGGGGTCGGTGGATCCTCGTCGATGCCGGGCGCGCGTGGCGCGGCGGTGATGCGGGCCGACGCACGGTCCTTCCCGCGCTCCGCCGGCATGGCGGCGCGCTCGCCCTCCTCGTCCTCACGCATCCCCACGCCGATCACATCGGGGGCGCCGCGTCGGTGATCCGGGCGCTCCGGCCAGCGCAGGTGCGCGATGGCGGCTTCGTCGCGGCGCATGGAGCGTATCGGGAGGCGCTCGCCGCGATCGAGGCGCAGGGCGTGCGATGGGCGAGGGTCCGACCGGGTGAGGTGCTTAGCATCGACGGGATCACCTGCACCTTCCTCGCCCCCGACTCCGCCTGGGCCGCCGGCCTCGTGGACCCGAACTCCGCGAGCGCGGTCGTACGGCTGCAGTTCGGCGCCGCGCGTCTTCTGCTCACCGGCGATGCCGAGGCCGATGAGGAGGCCTGGTTGCTCGCGCGCTACGCGCCGGCGGAGCTCCGCGCGGACGTGCTCAAGGTTGCGCATCACGGCTCCACGACGAGTTCCACGGCGGCGTTCCTCGATGCGGTGCGGCCGCGTGTCGCGCTCGTCTCCGTCGGCGCGACGAATCGCTACGGGCATCCCGCGCCACCCGTGATGCGGCGCCTCCTCGAGCAGGGCACGACCGTGTTCCGCACCGATCAGCTGGGTGTCGTGCGGCTGCGGACCGACGGTGTCCGATGGGAGGCACGAGTTGCGGGGCGCCGCTGGGTGATAACGCCGCCATTGCCCCCGCCCGCGCCTCCCGGCGAGCTTTCCCGGTGACGGGCCCCCTCCCCGCGCCCCACCCTCGTCACGGAGTGCCCCGTGGTCACCAATACCGCCACCTCCGTCGTCACGATTGAGCGGTTCATCATCGAGCAGGAGCGGAAGCATCCCGAGGCGACAGGGGCGCTCTCCGGCATCCTCTACGATCTCGCGCTCGCGAGCAAGATGATTGCGAACAAGGTGCGGCTCGCCGGCCTCGCCGACGTGCTCGGCGCGCGCGAGACGTCGAACGTGCAGGGCGAGATCCAGCAGAAGCTCGACGTCATCGCGAACGACATCATCGTGAAGGCGCTGGACCACGGCGGTCGGCTCTGCGCGATGGCATCCGAGGAGGAGGAGGGGATCATCGAGATCCCTGACCGCTTCGATCGCGGCAGCTACGTGCTGCTGTTCGATCCCCTCGACGGCTCGTCGAACATCGACGTCAACATCCCGGTGGGGACCATTTTCTCGGTGCTGCGCCGGGTGACGCCGGAGGGCGGGGTCGGTACCGTCGCCGATATGCTCCAGCCCGGGTATCGGCAGGTGGCCGCCGGCTATGTCATCTACGGCTCGTCCACGATGCTCGTCTACACCACGGGCCAGGGCGCGCACGGGTTCACGCTCGATCCGGCGATCGGGGAGTACCTGCTGTCGCATCCGAACATCCGGATCCCCGAGCACGGCCGATACCTCTCGGTCAACGAGGCGTACGAGCAGCATTGGACCCCGACGGTGGCGGCGCTCATCCAGCGCTATCGTGGGATGGACGGGCAGCGCGAGGCGATGAACGTGCGCTACGTGGGCTCCCTCGTCGCCGATTTTCATCGCAACCTCCTCGGCGGGGGGCTCTTCGCGTATCCGGCGAACACCAAGAGCCCCACCGGCAAGCTGCGGCTACTCTACGAGTGCAACCCGCTCGCCTTCATCTGCGAGCAGGCGGGGGGCGCCGCCATCGACGGACGGCAGCGGATCCTCGATGTCGCGCCGACCGCGCTCCATCAGCGCTCGCCGTACTTCGTCGGCTCCAAGGCCGACGTCGCGATCGCCTCGGCGCTGCTCGCGGGCGGCTGAGACGGCGGCTGAGACGGCGGCTGAGACGGCGCGCGCCGCGCGCCGGTGACAGATTTCCCAGATGCCTGACGCTCCGCGCGCCGACGAACGACTCTCCCCCGCCGGCCTCCCCATCGCCGCTGTCTATTCCGCGGCGGATGGGTCCGTGCCCCCCACCCTCGGCGCACCCGGCGCCTTCCCGTTCACCCGCGGCGTGCAGCCGACGATGTACCGCGGCCGCCTCTGGACGATGCGGCAGTACGCGGGTTTCGGCACCGCCGAGGAGACGAACGCCCGGTTCCGCCTCCTCCTCGAGGCGGGGCAGACTGGGCTCTCGACCGCCTTCGACCTGCCGACCCAGATGGGGATGGACTCCGACGCGCCGCGGGCCCTCGGCGAGGTCGGGCGCGTCGGTGTGGCGATCGACACCGTCGACGACCTGCATCGGCTCCTCGCCGACATCCCGCTCGACCGCGTCTCGACCTCGATGACGATCAACGCGACGGCGGCGATCCTCCTCGCGATGTACGTCGTCGTCGGCGAGGAGCGCGACGTCCCGCGCGCGGCGCTCAGCGGCACGATCCAGAACGACATCCTCAAGGAGTACATCGCGCGGGGCACCTACGTCTTCCCGCCCACGCCCTCGCTCGCGCTCATCGCGGAGACGATCCGCTTCTGCGCCGCGGAGGTCCCGCAGTTCAATCCCATCTCGATCTCGGGCTATCACATCCGCGAGGCGGGGGCGACCGCGGTGCAGGAGCTCGCCTTCACCTTCGCGAACGCGCTCGCGTACGTCGAGCGGGCCCGCGCCGTCGGGCTCGACGTCGATGCGTTCGCGCCGCGACTCTCGTTCTTCTTCGCCTGCCACAACGATCTCTTCGAGGAGGTCGCGAAGTTCCGCGCGGCCCGGCGGCTCTGGGCGACCCTGATGCGCGAGCGATTCGGGGCGTCCGACGCCGCCTGCAAGCTGCGCTTCCACACGCAGACCGGCGGGGTGACGCTCACCGCACAGCAACCGCTCAACAACGTCGTGCGGGTTGCGGTGCAGACCCTCGCCGCGACGCTGGGCGGGACGCAGTCGCTGCACACGAACGGCTACGACGAGGCCCTCGCGCTCCCGACGGCGGAGTCGGCGACCCTCGCGCTCCGCACCCAGCAGATCGTCGCGCACGAAAGTGGCGTGGCGCAGACCGTGGATCCCCTCGCGGGGAGTTACTACGTCGAGGCACTGACCGATGAGCTCGAGCGGCGGGCGCGGGCGCTCCTCGTGCAGGTCGAGGGGATCGGCGGCGCGGTCGCCGCGGTCGAGGCCGGATTCTTCCAGGACGAGATCGCCCGCTCGGCGTACGAGTACCAGCTCGCCGTCGAGGCGGGTCACACCGTCATCGTCGGGGTGAACCGCTTCGCCGACGGTGAGGCGGCGCCCATCGTCCCGGCCCCGGACTTCGGTCGACTGGAGGCCGCACAGCGCGCACAGCTCGCGGCGGTGCGCGCGGCGCGCGACGGCGCCGCCGTCACGGCCGCGCTCGACGCGATCCGCCGGATCGCGCCGGCCTACCTCGGGACCGAGGCGCCGGCACCGTTGATGCCCGCGCTCATCGACGCGGTCCGTGCCCGGTCCTCCGTGGGGGAGATCTCGGATGTGCTCCGCGGCGTCTGGGGTGAGCATCGCGCAGGGTGAGCCGTCGCTTGTAGGGGCTCTCGAGGACATCTAACTTCTACCGGTTCCACGTGTTACGCCGACCCCTGCCGATGCCGACCTACGAGTACCGCTGCCCTGCGGGGCACGATTTCGAACAGTTCGTCCAGCGGATCAGTGCCGCCGCGACGGCGCTGCCGTGTCCGACCTGCGGGGCGGACGCGCCGCGCCGCGTCTCGGCTGGCGGGGGGCTCCTCTTCAAGGGCTCCGGGTTCTACATCACCGATTACGGCAAGGACGGGAAGAAGGATCAGCGCGCGGCGGCCGCGAAGTCGGAGGCGTCGGCTCCCACGAAGCCCGACACCGCCGCGTCGCCTGCCCCTGCAGCGCCCCAAGCGCCGCCGAGTCCGTCGTCCTCGAGCAGCGCCTCGGGCGGCTCCTCCAGCTCGTCATCCAGCGGGTCCGCGTCGTGAGCGCCGTCGATCGGTTGCGCGCGGCCCTCGTCCACGCCGCCGTCGCCGTGGGCGCGCCGGCGGACGTCGCGCCGGCCCTTGAGCGTCCGCGGGACCCGTCCCACGGCGATTGGGCGACGAATGTCGCGATGACCCTCGCCAAGCCCCTCGGGCGGAAGCCGCGCGAGGTCGCCGATGCGCTCGTCGCCGCCCTCGATCTCGCTGCGGCGGGTGTCGCCGAGGCCTCGGTCGCCGGTCCGGGGTTCATCAACTTCCGGCTCGACACCGGTGACCTCGCCGCCGGGCTCGCCCGCATCCTCGAGGCCGGGGAGGGGTGGGGGCGCGCCGACGCCCCGCTCGGCCGCACCGTCGTCGTCGAGTTCGTCTCGGCGAACCCGACGGGGCCGCTGCACGTGGGCCACGGTCGGCAGGCCGCGCTCGGCGACGCGATCTCTGCCCTGCTCACCGCGCAAGGCTGGGACGTCACACGCGAGTTTTACTACAACGATGCCGGCGTGCAGATCGCGAATCTCGCCCGCTCGGTGCAGGCGCGGCTCCGCGAGCGCGCTGGCCTCCCGCTCGAGATTCCCGAGGGCGGGTATCACGGGGCCTACATCGCGGAGATCGCGGAGCGGTATGCCGCGGAACATTCCGCCGACGCGCGGGGGGACGACCTCGAGCAGGTGCGCACCGTCGCGGTCCGTGAACTGCGGAAGGAACAGGACCTCGATCTGCGGGCCTTCGGCGTCCGCTTCGATGTCTACTACCTAGAGTCGTCGCTCTACACCGACGGGCGCGTCGAGCGGACCGTCGCCGACCTCGTCGCGGCGGGGTACACCTTCGAGGACGACGGCGCGCTCTATCTCCGGACGACGGCGTTCGGCGACGATAAGGACCGCGTGATGCGGAAGCGGGACGGGACCTTCACCTACTTCGTCCCGGACGTCGCGTATCACGTGACGAAGTTCGCGCGCGGCTTCTCGCGCGCGATCAACGTGCAGGGGGCGGACCATCACGGCACCACGGCGCGCGTCCGGGCCGGGTTGCAGGCCCTCGGCGTGGGGATCCCCGTCGGCTCTCCCGAGTACGTGCTCCATCAGATGGTCACGGTGGTGCGCGGCGGTGACGAGGTGAAGATCTCCAAGCGCGCCGGCAGCTACGTCACCGTGCGCGATCTGATCGATGAGGTCGGGCGTGACGCGGTCCGGTACTTCTTCCTGATGCGGAAGGGGGACTCGCAGCTCGTCTTCGACGTCGATCTCGCGCGGGCGCAGTCAGAGGAGAACCCGGTGTACTACATCCAGATGGCGCACGCGCGTCTCTGCGGGATCTTCCGCGTCGGAGAGGTCGATGCGTCGCGCGTCACGGGTGACGGCGTCTCGTGGGCGGTGCTCGACACGCCCGAGGAGCGCGCACTCGTGAAGGCGCTGCTCGACTGGCCGGCGCTCGTCGCGGGGGCCGCCGACGCGCTCGAGCCGCATCGCGTCGCCAATTGGCTCCTCGAGACCGCGCGCCTTGTCCACACCTGGTACCACAAGCACCACGTCCTGGGCGAGGCGCCGGCAGTGATGGACGCCCGGCTCGCGCTCGCCAAGGCCGCCCGCATCACCCTCGCCAACGGCCTCGCCCTCCTCGGGATCTCCGCGCCCGAGCGGATGTGAGCCGCATGCTGCACGCCCACCCCTGATCCGTCGCCCAATGTCGCTTCTCGTCGTCGGCTCCGTCGCGCTCGATTCGGTCGAGACCCCCTTCGGCAAGGCCGAGGAGGTCATCGGCGGTTCCGCCAACTACTTCTCTGCCTCGGCCTCGCATCAGGTTCCGGTGCAGATGGTCGGTGTCGTCGGCAGCGACTACCCGGTGGAGAAGCTCGAACCCCTCGCGGCGCGCGGCGTCGACCTCAGCGGGCTGGAGCGGGCGGAGGGGGAGTCGTTCCGCTGGCGCGGGCGGTACCGGCACGATCTCAACTCGGCGGAGACGCTCGAGACCCGGCTCGGGGTCTTCTCGCACTTCCGGCCCAAGCTCCCCGAGGGCTTCCGGGACGCGGAGTTCGTCTTCCTCGCGAACATCGACCCGCGGCTGCAGCTCGACGTCCTCCGGCAGGTCCGGAAGCCGAAGCTCGTCGCCTGCGACACGATGAATTTCTGGATCGAGTCGCGGCGGGCCAATCTGCTGGAGCTGCTCGGCCAGGTCGACCTGATCACGCTGAACGACGGCGAGGCGCGCCAGCTGACGGAGCAGGCCAACCTCGTGCAGGCGGCGCGATGGATCCTCGCGCGCGGGCCGCGCACGGTGCTCATCAAGAAGGGAGAGCACGGCGCGTTCATGTTCACCCGCGACTCGGTCTTCTTCGCCCCGGCCTATCCCCTCGAGTCGGTCTTCGACCCGACCGGGGCGGGGGACTCCTTCGCCGGCGGCTTTATGGGATGGCTCGCCCGGACGCGTGACCTCACCGATGCCAACCTGCGGCGCGCCGTGGTGCTCGGCTCCGCGATGGGCTCGTTCGTCGTCGAGGGTTTCTCGATCACTCGCCTCCTCGAGGTCTCGCGCGCCGACATCGAGCGACGCGTCGCCGACTTCCATCGGCTCGTGAGCTTCGATCAGGCGCTCGACGCGTGAGCAGCGACGCCCTGACCTACGCTGCCGCCGGCGTCGACATCGTCGCGGCCGAGGACTCCAAGCACCGCATCAAGCGGCTCGTCGAGTCGACCTTCACGGCCGGTGCGCGCGGGGCGTTCGGCGGCTTCGGCGGGATGTTCCGCGTCCCCGACGGCGTGCGGCGTCCGCTGCTCGTCTCGAGCGCCGATGGCGTCGGGACGAAGATCAAGGTCGCCATCGAGGCCGATCGCCACGACACGATCGGGCACTGCCTCGTGAACCACTGCGTCAACGACATCCTTGTCCAAGGCGCGACCCCGCTCTTCTTCCTCGATTATGTGGCGTTCGGGACACTCGTGCCCTCGGTGGTGGAGGCGATCGTCGCCGGCGTCGCCGCCGGGTGCCGCGAGAACGGGGCCTCGCTCGTGGGCGGGGAGACGGCGGAGATGCCCGGGGTCTACACCGCGCCCGACTATGACCTCGCCGGATTCATCGTCGGGGTGGTGGAGGAGGAGGCGGTGATCACCTCAGCCGGCGCCCGTGACGGGGATGTCCTTGTGGGGCTCGCCTCGACCGGGTTGCACACCAATGGCTACTCCTTGGCGCGGCGCATCGTGTCCGAGCGGCTCCGGCTCGGGCCGCACGACCCGTTCCCTGACGCCGGCGGCGCGACCGTCGCCGACGTCCTGCTCGCCGTCCATCGATCGTACCTGCCGATCCTCCGCCCAGTGCTCGGCGAGGTGCACAGTATGGCGCATATCACCGGTGGGGGCATCCCCGGGAATCTCGATCGGGCCCTCCCGCCGCATCTCGATGCCGTGGTGGAGACGTCGGCGTGGGCCGTGCCGTCCGTCTTCCGCGTGCTGCAGGAGGCCGGGCAGGTCGCGACGGACGAGATGTTCCGTGCCTTCAACATGGGAATCGGGATGATTGTGACCTGCGACACAGCCACCGCGCCCCGCATCCGTGACCTTTCCGCCCGGGCCGGCGTCGATAGTTGTATGCTCGGCCACCTCCGTCCCGGCACGGGGCGGGTCTACCTCGTCTGACCTCAGGAGCTCACCGATGCGTCGCCTCGCCGTCGCCCTCGCCGCCCTCACCGTCGCCGCCACGCCGGCGCTCGCGCAGAACGGGTGCCCTGCCGGGGCGCTCACGCAGACGCGCGACCTGCAGTGCAACGCCGCCGACCTCTTCGCCTATATGGCGCCGCAGCTCGGGACCGCCGTCGCCGGCGGGAGTCATACCCTCGGGCTCGGCACCACCGTCGGCGGGCTCCCGCACTTCGCCGTCGCGGTCCGACTCAACGCGGTTCTTGGCTCCGCTCCAGAGCTCGGCCCCCTGACTTCGGCGAACGCCTCCCCGGGGACGAACCTCGGCACCAAGGACGCGATGGTGGCGTTCCCGACGGTCGACGCCTCGGTTGGCGTCTTTCAGGGAATCGGGCTCGGCGTGACGCGCGTCGGCGGCGTCGACCTCCTCGCGAGCGCGACCTACGTCCCTGAGGTGGATGCCGGCGCCGTCTCGATCGCCCCGGCCGACGGTGCACTGAAGATCGGCTATGGCGTCCGCGTCGGACTGCTCCAGCAGTCGCTCATCGTGCCGGGCGTGACCTTCTCGTACCTCAAGCGCGACCTCCCCACCGTGTCGCTGCAGGCCGGGGCGAGCGGCGTGAACTTCAACATGCAGGACTTCGCGCTCACGACGAGCTCGTGGCGGCTCAGCGCGCAGAAGAACCTCCTGATGCTCCAGGTGGCCGCGGGCTACGGCCAAGACTCGTACGATGCCTCGGCGAACATCGGTGTGACGGCGACCGGCCTCACCATCCCGAACGTCAACGCATCGGTGGCCACCAAGCGCACGACGATGTACGGCTCGCTCGGGCTCAACCTGCTGATCGCGCGCATCGTCGCGGAGGTCGGTCAGGTCTCCGGCGGGGACATCACCACCTACAACACCTTCTCGACCGGTCCGAACGCGAAGCGCCTGTACGGGTCGATCGGGATCCGCGCGGGCTTCTGACCCGCGAGGGACTCGCCCCGCTGCCGGGCCCGCGCGACGCGGCCCGGATGCGTCGCGCCCTCCGGGTGGCGCGGCGCGGCTGGGGATGGACGGCGCCGAACCCTCTGGTCGGCGCCGTCGTCGTTCGTGATGGGGCGGTCATCGCCGAGGGGTGGCACGCCGCGTACGGTGGTCCGCACGCCGAGGTGATGGCACTCGCCGCCGCCGGGTCGCTGGCCCGTGGGGCCGACCTCTACGTCACCCTCGAACCGTGCACGCATCACGGCAAGACGCCGCCGTGCACCGAGGCGATCATCGCGGCCGGTGTCGCGCGCGTCATCGTCGCGGTGGAGGACCCGAACCCGCAGGCGGGCGGTGGGGTGGCGATGCTCCGCGCGGCGGGGATCGCGGTCACGACCGGTGTCGAGCGGGCGGCCGCCGCGGAACTGAACGCGCCCTTCCTCTTTTCTTATCGGGATTCCCGTCGGCCGTTCGTGACGTTGAAGCTCGCGATCTCCGCCGATGGGATGGTGGCGCCGGCCAATCGGGCGCGGATGCAGCTCACGGGGCCTGACGCGATGCGCGCGGTGCATCGGCTCCGCGCCGGTGTTGACGCCATTGCCGTGGGGATGGGGACCGCGATCGCCGACGACCCGCAGCTGACGGTGCGGCACGGGCGGCGCCCGCGGGTCGCCCCGGTCCGCGGGGTCTTCGGCTCGCCGGACCATCTCCCGTCGGTGTGCGCGCTCGTGCGGACCGCCGGCCGGCGGCCGACCTGGGTGGTGACGTCGGAGGCCGCTGCCGAGGCGCCCACCGGCGTGCGCGTGCTGCGGGCCCCGACGCTCGCCGGCCAGCTCGAGCGCCTCCGGGAGGCCGGGGTGGGGCACCTGCTCGTGGAGGGCGGGGCGGCCCTCGGGACCTCCCTGCTGGAGGCTGGATTGGTCGATCGTCTGGTTATCTTTGAGGCGCCGGTCCTGCTCGGGGCCGGGGCGATCCCGGCGCCGCCGGGGACGCCGTCGGCCGGGGGCCGACCACCGCAGGGATGGCGGCTGGTCTCGCGCCGGACCCTCGGCGCCGACGTTGAGTCGGTCTGGGCCCCTGACGACCGCTGATTCCACCCCTTCTGCCGTCCATCGCGATGTTCACCGGTCTCATCACCGCCATCGGGCGCGTCCGCGAGGTGTCCACCACGGACGCCGGGCGCACGTTCGTCATCGAGGCGCCGTATGAGGGGCTGCAGGATGGCGAGAGCATCGCCTGTGACGGTGCCTGTCTCACGGTCCGCGCGCACGGCCCCGGATGGTTCACCGTCGCCGCCGTCGTCACCACGCTCGACCGCACCACGACCGGCGCGTGGGCGCCCGGACGTCGTCTGAACCTCGAGCGCGCGCTCGCCGTCGGTGATCGGCTCGGCGGCCACATCGTGCAGGGCCACGTCGACGGGGTCGGCGTCGTCCTCGAGACCCGTGCGGTCGGGGATGCGTGGCTCATCGACGTCGAGGTTCCCGATGCGGTGGCGGCGCTTCTGGTGCCGCTCGGCTCGGTGGCGGTCGACGGCGTGAGTCTCACGGTCAATGCGCTCCCCGCCCCGGGCCGGCTGCAGCTCTCGATCATCGAGCACACGATGCGCCACACCACCCTCGGGGAACGCCGGGCCGGCGACCGCGTCCACCTCGAAGCCGATATCCTCGCGAAGTATCTCCAGCGCCTCGCGGCGCCCCTCCTGACCTCCTGATCATGTTCGGCACCATCGAGCAGGCCATCGACGACCTGCGGCAGGGCAAGTTCATCGTCGTCGCGGACGATGAGGACCGCGAGAACGAGGGCGACCTCGTCGGCGCGGCTGAGTTCGTCACTCCCCAGATGGTCAACTTTCTGATGGAGGCCAAGGGGATGATCTGCGTCGCGCTCTCACCGGAGCGCGTCGCCCAGCTCGACCTCCCGCCGATGGGGTCCGAGAACACCGACGCCCTTCGGACCGCGTACACCGTGACCGTCGACGCCGCTCCCGCGCACGGCGTCACCACCGGGATCAGCGCCTCCGACCAGGCGACGACGATCCGGCTGCTGGCGCTCCCAGGCACCGTGCCGACCGATCTGCGGCGCCCCGGGCATGTCCACCCGCTCCGCGCCCGCGAGGGCGGGGTGCTGCAGCGCGTGGGCCACACCGAAGCCGCGGTCGATTTCATGCGGCTCGCCGGGCTCCGGCCCGCCGGCGTCATCTGCGAGATCCTCACCGAGGACGGCAGCTCGGCGCGTCGACCGCAGCTCGAGACCTTCGCGCAGCGGCACGGGCTCACCTTCGTCACGGTCGCCCAGCTCGTCGCCTACCGTCTGCGTCACGAGCGGCTCGTGCATCGGGAGGCCGATGTCCGACTCCCCACCGAGTTCGGTGAGTTCCGACTCGTCGGGTATCGCAACGACGTCGACGCCCGCGAGCACGTCGCGCTCGTCTACGGTGACGTCGCGGACGCCGAGGATGTGCTCGTGCGGATGCACTCCAAGTGCCTGACCGGCGACACCTTCCATTCCATCCGATGCGATTGTCGGTGGCAGCTGCACGAGGCGATGCGTCTCGTCGTGGAGGCGGGGAAGGGCGTGATCGTCTATCTCGATCAGGAGGGACGGGGCATCGGCCTGCTGAACAAGCTGAAGGCCTACGCGCTCCAGGACGCCGGCGCCGACACGGTTGAGGCGAACGAGCGCCTCGGGTTCGCGCCGGACCTGCGCAATTACGGCATCGGGGCGCAGATCCTCCTCGATCTCGGCGTCACCGCGATCCGGCCGATCACCAACAACCCGCGGAAGCTCGTCGGGCTCGAGGGCTATGGCATCCGCCTCGGGGAGCGGGTGCCGATCATCTCCCCGCCCACGGCGGAGAACGCAGGGTACCTCGAGACGAAGCGTACCAAACTCGGTCACCTGAGGGCCGTCTGATGCCGGAATTCATCGGGATGCCCGAGGGGGCGGGGAAGCGCGTCGTCGTCGTGGCGGCGCAGTTCAACCGGACGATCACCGAGCCGCTCGTGCAGGGGGCGCTCGAGGCGTGCCTCAAGCACGGCGTGGCGCTCGACGACGTCGACATCCTCTGGGTGCCGGGGGCGTGGGAGCTCCCGCCCGCGGTCGCGAAGGCGTTGCAGACCGACCGCTACGATGCCTGCGTCGCGCTCGGGGCCGTGATCCGCGGCGACACCCCGCACTTCGACTTCGTGGCGGGGGAGGCCTCGCGCGGGCTCGCCCTGCTGCAGGGGGAGTTCGGCGTTCCCGTCGGCTTCGGGCTGCTCACCTGCGACACGATGGCGCAGGCCGAGGCGCGCGCCGGGGGCGCGCACGGCAACAAGGGGTGGGACGCGACGGTGGCGGCCCTCGAGATGGCGGATCTCTTCGCGCGGCTCGACCTCGCGACCGCGGAGGACGACGATGCCGGCGCGGCTTGAGACGCGTGGGCGCTCCCGCGCCCTCCAGGCGGCCTATGCGTGGGATGTCCGCGGGGCCGACGCCGACCTGCTGCGCGTCGCGCAGACGGTCTGGGACGATCTCGGGGTCGCGCCCGACGAGCGGGCCTTCGCCTCGGATCTCGTGCGGCTCCTCGCCGCCGAGCAGGCCGGGATCGACGCCGAGCTCGGCGAGGTGACCACGAACTGGCGGCTCGACCGGCTCGGGCACATCGAGCGGTCGGTGCTCCGCGTCGCCGCTGCGGAGCTGATGCAGGGGGGCACGCCGCCGCGGGTGGTGATCCAAGAGGCGGTGCGCCTCGCCGAACGGTTCGGTACGGAGACGGCGGCGCGCTTCGTGAACGGCGTGCTCGACGCGTTGGCGCGGCGGATGGGCCGACTGACGTGAAGGTGCTGGCGGTCAACTGGCAGGACCTCGAGAACCCGCTCGCGGGTGGCGCCGAGACGCATCTCCACGAGATCCTCGAGCGGCTCGCGGCGTGGGGACACGAGGTGACGTTGCTCTGCGGCGGCTGGCCGGGATGCCCGCCCCGCGCCGCGCGGCACGGCGTCGAGATCCATCGCGTGGGGACGCGGCAGAGCTTCCCCTTCCTCGTCCGCCGCTACTTCGACGCCCAGCTGCGGTCACGTGCGTTCGACGTGCTGTACGAGGACATCAACAAGGTCCCGCTCTTCACGACGCGCTGGGGGGTCCCGCGCGTCGTCGCGGTGGTGCCGCATCTCTTCGGCGAGGCGGCGTTCCAGGAGCTGCATCCCGCCCTCGCCTCCGCCGTCTGGCTGGCGGAGCGCCCGATCCCGTGGATGTATCGGGGCGTGCCGTTTCAGGCCATCAGCGAGAGCACTGCGGACGACCTCGTCGCGCGCGGGATCCCGCGCCGCGACGTCGTCGTCATCCCCCCGGGCGTCTCATTCAACTACTACACCCCCGACGCCGCGCAGCGGGCGGCGCACCCGACGTTCGCGTACCTCGGCCGGCTGAAGCGCTACAAGGGTGTCGACCTGATCATCCGCGCCTTCGCGCGCGTGCGGGCCTCGGACGCCGTGCTGGAGATCGCCGGAGCGGGGGACTATCGCCCCGAACTCGAACGGCTCGTCACCTCGCTTGACCTCGGTGCGCGCGTGCGGTTCCTTGGATTCGTGACCGAGGCGGAGAAGCTGGCGCTGTTGCGTCGCGCGTGGGCGGTGGCCCTCGCCTCCCCGAAGGAGGGGTGGGGGCTCACGAACGTCGAGGCCGAGGCCTCTGGTACGCCCGTGGTCGCCTCGAACTCGCCGGGGATCCGGGAGTCGGTGCGGCACGGCGAGACCGGGTTCCTCGTCCCGCACGGCGACGTCGCGGCGCTCGGCGCAGCCCTCGACCGATTCGCGCAGGATCCGGCGCTCGTCGCGCGGATGGGCGCCGCCGCGCGGACCTTCGCCGAGAGCTTCACCTGGGAGCGTTGCGCCCGTGAGACGGAGGCCCACCTCCGCGACGTCGTGGCGCGCCCGGCGGGGGTGCGATGAGCAGTCTCAGCGTCGCGCGCCTGTTCGAGCAGACCGAGGACCTCCTCGAGCTCGAGGTCCTCGGGAGCCGCGAGGGGCTCGCCCGCGAGATCACGATGCCCGACGCCTCGGGGCCCGGGATGGTGCTCGCCGGGTTCGTGGAGCGGTTCGTCCATCAGCGCATTCAGGTGCTCGGCGAGACCGAGGTCACGTATCTCCGCTCGCTCGCGCCGGCGGAGCGCGATCGGATTCTGCGGAGCTTCCTCGCCTTCCCGATCCCCTGCGTGATGGTGACAAAGGGGCTCGACCTCCCCGAGGGGCTCGAGGCGGCGGCGACCGCGGCGGGGGTCGCGATCCTGCGGTCGCGCCTCAAGACGCACGAGTTCTATCGGCGGATCACCCCGTATCTCGAAGCGGCGTTCGCGCCGACCGCGAACCTCCACGGGTCCCTCGCCGATGTGTACGGGGTTGGGTTGTTGGTCACCGGCGCGAGCGGGATCGGCAAGTCCGAATGCGTGCTCGACTTGGTCGAGCGCGGCCATCGGCTCGTCGCGGACGACCTCGTGATGGTGCGGCGGAAGGGGGCGGGAATCCTCATCGGGGCCGGGCACCCGATGCAGCGGCACTTCATGGAGATCCGGGGCATCGGGCTCATCGATGTGCGGTCGATCTTCGGCATCCGCGCCGTGCGCCAGCAGAAGCGCATCGAGGTCGTCGTCGTGCTCCAGGCGTGGCAGGAGGGGATGGTCGTGGATCGCACGGGGCTCGATACCACGACGACGGAGATCCTGGGCGTCGAGGTCCCGCAGATCACCATTCCGCTGAATCCCGGCAAGAACCTCACGGTCATCGCGGAGGTCATCGCGATGAATCACCTGATGCGCTACAGCGGCGAGCACCCCGCGCGCCGCTTCGACGAGCGACTCCGGTCGCACCTGGTCGAGAAGCGCGACGGTCGCGCGGTGCGTGACACCTTCGCCGGCGAGGTTCGTGACAAGGTCGACCTCCAGCGGTACCTCCTCGACGACGATGAGTGACGTCCGCGCCGCGGTCGTTGCGGGACACGGAAGCGTCGCGGCGGGGCTCTGCTCGGCCGTCACGCAGATCGTCGGGACGCAGCACGCCCTAGTGGCGGTGAGCAACGAGGGGGGATCCCCCGACGAGATCCGCGCCGCGCTCGAGGCGGCGCTCGACGCGTCGGGGGCGGCGGTGCTCTTCACCGACCTCCCGGCGGGGAGCTGCACAATGGCGGCGCGGCGCATCGCGCGCGCGCGGCCTGAGCTCGTCGTCGTCACCGGGGTCTCGCTCCCCGTGCTCTTGGCGTACGTCACCGGGAGCGAAGTCGCCGCGGCGGTGCGCGCCGGCCAGGGCGCGCTTGCCGTCGTCGGGGGGGGCGCGTGACGCTCGAGCTCTTCCGCATCGACGACCGCCTTGTGCACGGCCAGGTCGTCATCGGGTGGGGGCTTCCGCACGCCCTCGGCTTTCTCGTCGTCGTCGATGATGCCATCGCGGCGGCGCCGTGGGAGCAGGAGCTGTATCGGATGGGGACGCCGGAAGGGATGGAGGTGCGGTTCGCGACGGTGGATGAGGCCGCCGCGGCACTCCCGGGGTATCAGGCGGATGCGCGCGCCGGGATGCTCCTCACCGCCGATGTCGCGACGATGGTGCGACTGGTTGACTCGGTGCCGGCGGTCCAGCAGGTGACGATTGGGGGGTTGCATCACCGGACAGACCGCGTGCCTCGTCTCCGGTTCGTCTTCCTCTCGCCGAGCGAGGAGACGGCGTTGCGGGGGCTCGCAGCGCGCGGCGTGCACGTGTCGGCACAGGATGTGCCGACCTCGGCGCCGATCCCTCTCGAGGCCGTGCTCGCGGCGGACGGAACCGAGTGATCGAGGTCCTCGTCGGTCAGCTGGTACCGCTCGCCCTCCTCGGCGCCCTCCTCGGGCTCGATGTCGTCGCGTTCCCGCAGGCGATGGTCTCGCGACCGATCGTCGCGGCGACGCTCGTCGGCGGATTCCTCGGAGCCCCCGACCGCGGCCTCCTCGTCGGCGTCGCCCTCGAATTCTTCGCCCTCGAGGCGATGCCCTTCGGCGCCACCCGCTATCCTGAGTGGGGCTCGGCCTCCGTCGTTGGGAGTGCGCTCTTCACTTCCGTGGCCGATGGAACGACGGGGGCGATGCTCCTCGCCGTGCTGTTCGCCCTCGGCACGGCCGGGCTCGGTGGGGCGTCGATGCATCTGCTGCGACGGGTCAACGCCGCGCTCGCGAAGCGGCAGCAGGTCCGGATCGCCCGCGGATCGGGGAGTGCCGTGGTGGCGTTGCAGCTCGCCGGACTCACCGCCGACGTCCTCCGCGGGGGGCTGCTCACTGGCGGCGTGCTCCTCGTGGCGTTGCCGGCGTATCGTTCGGCGCTCGCGGCGATGACGATCTCCGCCTCCTTCTCGCGTGCGATGGTCGTCGGCACCGCGTCCGCCGTCGGGTTGGCGGCGCTCTGGAAGCTCGGTCGCACCACGCCCGGCGCCCCGTGGTACCTCGGGGCCGGCCTGCTCGCCGGCTTCGCGCTCGCGGGAGGGCTCCTGTGACCGCCGCGCCTCCGACGCTCCCGCCACACGTGCACGGCGCGATGTTTCTCCGCCTCTTCGCGATCCAGGGCGCCTGGAACTACGAGACGATGACCGGCAACGGGATCGCCTTCGCCCTCGAACCGGCGCTCCGGCGTCTCCCCGGCGGACGGGGCGGTCCCGCGTACTGCGAGGCGATGGCACGCCAGAGCGGATACTTCAACGCGCATCCGTACCTCGCCGCGGTCGCGGTGGGCGCGCTCGCGCGCGCCGAGCTCGATGGCGTTCCACCTGCGCAGATCGAGCGCTTCAAGGTGGCGGCGACGGGGCCGCTCGGCTCCGTCGGGGATCGTCTCATCTGGGCTGGGTGGCTCCCGTTCTGCTCCGCGCTCGCCCTCCTCGCCTTTGGGCTCGGCGCGTCGCCGATCCTCGTGGTGGGGCTCTTCCTCGGGGCCTACAACACGGTGCACCTCGCCCTCCGTGCGTGGGGCCTGCGGGCGGGATGGCGTCACGGGCTGCACGTCGCGCAGGCCCTCGGCACGCCGGTGCTGCGCCGTGGCCCCGCGCACGTCACCCGGGCGACCGCGCTCCTCGCGGGCCTGGCGCTGCCGAGCGCCGCGGTCGGCATCATCGGTCCGGGGCGCGTCGTCCTCGGCCTCGTCCTCGGCGTCGTCGTCGCCGGCGCCGCCCTGATCACGGCCCTGCAGGGCCGCATCGCGGGGTGGCGGCTCGCGATCATCGTGCTCGCCCTCTTCACCTTCCTCTCGTTGGTGCGCTGATGCCCGAACGCACGCTGCAGGTCCAGAACGCGCATGGGATCCACGCCCGTCCCGCCGCCGAGATCGTCAAGGTCGCCGGGCGCTTCCGCTCGAGCATCACCATCGCCCGCGACGGGCTCGAGGTGAACGCGAAGAGCATCATGGGCGTGATGATGCTCGCGGCCGAGCAGGGCGCGACGATCGTCTTCCGTGCCGACGGGGAGGATGCCGAGGCGGCGCTCGACGCCCTCGTCGCGCTCGTCGACGGGAAGTTCGGGGAGCGCTGACGATGGGCGCGCCGCTCCACGGCGTCTCCGCCTCCCCGGGCATCGTCTCGGGGACGGTGCATCTCCTGCGATGGGAGGTGCCCGAGGTGCCGTCGCGGCTGGTGTCGGATGGGGAGGTCGCCGGCGAGCTGGAGCGGCTGCGCGAGGCCGTCGCCGCGGCGATCGACCGTCTGCGGGTAGTGCACGCGCGCGCCGAGGCGAACGCGGGGCCCGCGGAGGCCGCGATCTTCGAGGTGCAGGTCGCGATGCTCGAGGATCCGAGCCTACGGGAGAGCATCGAGGCGCTCATCCGGCAGAACCTCGCCGCGGAGAAGGCAGTCGACCTCGTGCTCCTCGAATGGCGCGAGCGCTTCGGTCGGTCGACGAATCCGCTGATGCGCGAGCGAGCGAGTGACCTCATCGACGTGCAGATCCGGCTGCTCACCCTCCTCCTCGGCCTCCCCGACCACGATCCCGTCGATCTCGCGCGGGGGGACGGCGTGATCCTCGTCACCCACGACCTCACGCCGAGCCTCACCGTGCAGCTCGACCGGCGGGCGATCGTCGGCATCGCGACCGATGCCGGCACGCGCACGTCGCACGTCGCCATCCTCGCGCGTTCGCTCGGGCTCCCGGCGGTCGTCGGGTTGCTCGACGCGACGCAGCGGGTGCGCACTGGGGAGCGCGTCATCCTCGACGCGTCCAACGGCGTGCTGCTGCCGAAGCCGACCGCGGCGGAGCTGAGCGCCTTCGCCGACCGGGCGCAGCGGGAGGCGGAAGCCCTCGCGGTGCTCTCCGCCGAGGCGGTGGGGGAGGCGGTGACGACCGACGGCCATCGCGTGGCGCTGCGGGCGAACGTCGACCTCCCCGACGAGGCGGTGCGCGCGGTGGAGTCGGGCGCCGAAGGAGTGGGGCTGATGCGGACCGAGTTCCTCGTGGTCGGGCGCGCGGCGATGCCGACCGAGGAGGAGCAGGTGGAGGCGTATCGCAACGTGCTCCGCGCGTTCCCGGGGCAGCCCGTCGTGATCCGCACCTATGACGTCGGTGGCGACAAGCTCCCGGTGGGGGGGTTCCCGCACGAGCCGAACCCGTTCCTCGGGTGGCGCGCCATTCGGATGTGTCTCGACGAGCCGGCGATCTTCTCGGTGCAGCTGCAGGCGCTCCTCCGCGTCGCGGCCGAGGGTGACGTGCGCATCATGTTGCCGCTCGTCGTCTCCGTCGACGAGGTGCGTCAGACGCGGTTCCTCCTTGAGGAGGCCGCGGCCGATCTCGCGCGGCGTGGCGTGCCGCACCGCCGCGATGTCCCGCTCGGCGTGATGGTGGAGACGCCCGCGGCAGCGATCGCCATTGACACCTTCGCGGGGGAGGTCGCGTTCCTGAGCCTCGGCACCAACGACCTCGTGCAGTACACCCTCGCGGTGGATCGCGGAAACGCCTCGCTCGTGACGCGCTTCACTCCGCTGCACCCCGCCGTGCTGCGGCTGATCGCCCGCACCGTCGAGGCGGGGGCGTCGAGCGGAGTCGAGGTCAGCGTCTGTGGCGAGATGGCGTCGCAACCGCTGATGGCGTTCGCGCTGCTCGGGCTCGGCGTCCGCACACTCAGCGTGGCCGCGACGGGGATCCCGCTCGTGAAGCGCCTCGTGCGTGGCGTCTCGCTCGCCGCCGCCACCGCCGCTGCGCAGGAGGCCCTCCGGGCGGCGACGCCCGCCGATGTCGAACGCGGCCTCCGTGCGGCGCTCGTCGGCGAGCTCGGCGAGTCGACGCTCGACGGGTTGCTCGGCCTCGGCTGAGTCTCGTATCGTTCTAGTTCTGTTCGTCGACGCCGAACCGCTTCTCCACTCTCATCCCCGCGCTCATGCTGCATCGCCATCTCTTCACCTCCGAGTCCGTCACCGAGGGGCACCCGGACAAGGTCGCCGACCAGATCTCCGACGCCGTGCTCGACGCGCTCCTCGCGCAGGACCCGCACTCGCGCGTCGCGTGCGAGACGATGGTCACGACCGGGCTCGCGACCATCTTCGGCGAGGTGACGACGGCGGCGTGGGTGGACCTGCGCGGGCTCGTGCGCGAGACGATCAAGCAGATCGGGTACACCGAGGCCGGGATCGGCTTCGATGCCGATTCGTGCGGTGTGCTGAACGCGCTCGGCCAGCAGTCCCGGGACATCGGGCAGGGGGTCGACACCGGTGGCGCCGGTGACCAGGGGATGATGTTCGGGTATGCCTGCGATGAGACGGAGGAGCTGATGCCGCTCCCGATCACGCTCGCCCACAAGCTCACGCAGGCGCTCGCGGACCGGCGCAAGGATGGGACGCTCCCTTGGCTGCGTCCCGACGGGAAGTCGCAGGTCTCCGTGGTGTACGAGGATGGACGGCCGGTCGAAGTGGACACGGTCGTCATCTCGACGCAGCACGCTGACACGGTGGGGAACAAGGCGATCCACGCCGCCGTGAAGCGCGACATCATCGAGGCGGTCATCCCGCCTGAGCTGCGCGCGAAGAAGATGAAGGTCCACATCAATCCGACCGGGCGCTTCGTGATCGGCGGCCCGCACGGCGATGCCGGCCTCACGGGCCGCAAGATCATCGTCGACACGTACGGCGGGATGGGGCGGCACGGCGGGGGCGCGTTCTCCGGCAAGGATCCGTCGAAGGTCGATCGTTCGGCGGCCTATGCGGCGCGCTGGGTGGCCAAGAACATCGTCGCGGCGAAGCTCGCCACGCGTTGCGAGGTGCAGGTCGCCTACGCCATCGGGGTCGCGAAGCCCGTCTCCGTGATGGTCGACACCTTCGGCACCGGGGCCGTCGACGAGCGCGTGATCATGAAGGCGGTCGAGCAGGTGTTCGACCTCACGCCGCGCGGGATCATCACCGCCCTCGATCTCAAGAAGCCGATCTACGGCCCGACCGCCGCTTACGGGCATTTCGGTCGGTCGCCGGAGAAGGCCACGCGGTTCGGGAAGTCGGTGTCGCTCTTCACCTGGGAGCGCACGAACAAGGTCGCCGAGCTCCGTCGCGCCGTCCGCGGCGGCTGAGGTGCGGCCGGGGGGCGCTCGGGCGCGTCGGATCGGTGCGGTGCGCGCGGTGCGCGGTGACGCGGTGACGCGTCACCGGCGCGCCCTCGTGGTGATCGGGGCCGTGGTCGGGCTGATGGCGTCGCTCTCGGCGCGTCCGCTCACCGCGCAGTCGATCCCCGCCGGCGAGGCGCGGAGCATCGCCGGCCGGATCGCGCGCCCCGACGCGTCGGGGGACCGACCGGTCGCGGGCGCCTGGGTCACCTTACATCGTGTCGGTCCCGATGCCGCCGGTCCCGTCGATTCGATGCGGACCGGGGCCGACGGACGTTTTGCCTTTCGGTATCGCGCCACCGGCGACACGCTGGCGGTCTACTTCGTCTCGACCAACCGTGGCGGGGTGAATTACTTCACGCCGCCGGTGCGCGAGCGGGTGGTGCGGGATGGTATCGCCGAATTGATGGTGTACGACACGTCGAGCGCGCCGCTGCCGATCGCCGTGCGCGGGCGGCACGTGATCGTCACCGCCGCCGACACGGGGAGTGCGCGCCGGATGGTCCTCGAGGCCTATGAACTCAGTAACGACGGCGCGGTGACGCGCGTCGCCGGGGCGGAGGGGTTCACCTTCGAGGCGCCGTTGCCCCCGGGCGTCGATGCCGTGGCGCCCGGGCAGGGGGACGTCTCCGAGGATGCCATCCGGGTCGTCGGCGGCCGCGTGCGGGTCGACGCGCCGCTCTCGCCCGGCCTCCGACAGTTCTCGTTCTCGTACACGGTGCCGGTGGAGGCCCCGCTTGAGATCCTCGTCGAGGTCGCGGTCCCCGTGCTCGAGGTCCTCGTCGAGGACGCGCGCGCCACCGTGACCGGCGCCGGCCTCGCCGCGACCGACCCCGTCGAGATCGAGGGGCGGCCGTTCAAGCGCTTCCTCGCGCAGGACGTCACCGCGGCGCAGACGCTCCGGATCGTGGTGCCGGCGGATCCGATGGCCGGCGATCGACGCGTCACGGTGATCGTCATCGGTGTGGCGATCGTCCTCGCGGCGGGCCTCCTCTTCGGCATCGGGCGCGCCTGGCGGCAGCGGGCGCCGCGCCGGCCGGCGGGCGGTCCCGACGCGGCGGCGCGCCTCGCGCTCGAGGTGGCCGCCCTCGATGAGCGCTTCGCCGCGATGCCGGCTCCGACCGACGAGGAGCGGGCGGTGCACGCGATGACGCGGGCCCGGCTCACCGAACGTCTCGCCGCGGTCCTTGCCAAACCCGGCGGCACGGTGTAACCTCCGTCCGACAACTGAACGCGGACGCGGGAGACGGAAGCCGGTGCAATGCCGGCGCGGCCCCGCCACTGTATCGGGCAGCAGCACGTCACGCTCACGACGCCACTGGGGACGACCCCGGGAAGGCGGGCGCGACGGCCCGGAGCCAGGAGACGACCCACGTCCGCGCCATGATCGACCCTCGGGGGAGGGTTGGTGGCGTCGCCGACACCTCGGGCAGTCGTGGCCGAGGACGGGCCACGTGCATCTGAACGCTCCTCCGATTCTCTCGGTGGAGCGTTTTTCGTGCGATGCGTCCGATTCCTGTTCGTCGCTTGGCTCTGCGTCGCCGCGGCCTGTACGCGAGCCGAGCGTGCCGCGGGCGCGGGCGCCGTCGTGGTTGATGACTTCGGCGACTCCGTCCGCCTCGCGGCCCCGGCGCGTCGGGTCGTGTCGCTGAATCCGGTGATGACCGAGTTCCTGCTCGCGATCGGTGCGCGCGATCGGCTCGTCGGCCGCACGCACTGGGACCTCGGCCCGGCGGCCGACGTCCCCGACGTCGGCGACGGGATGCAGCCGAACGTCGAGGCGATCCTCGCGCAGCGGCCGGACCTCGTGCTGCTCTATCAGAGCGAGTCGAATCGCCCCGCGGCGCGACGGCTCCGTGCAGCCGGCGTGATGACGCTCACCCTCCGCACCGACCGGGTCGCCGACCTCGCGCGCGTGGCGCCGATTGTCGGGGCCGCGGTGGGGCTCGATTCGGCGGCACACGCCGCCTCGGATTCCGTCGCCGCGACGATCGCCGCCGTCGTCGCCTCAACTACCCCGACCCAGCGACCGACCCTCTTCTGGCATATCTGGGACGCGCCGGTGATCACCATCGGGGCGGGGAGTTACCTCGACGAACTCGTCGAGGCGGCCGGCGGCCGGTCGATCTTCCACGACCTCCCGGCCGCTTCCCCGCAGGTCGCGCTTGAGGAGATCGTCCGCCGCGACCCGATGTACGTCCTCGCCGGCCCTGCGGGGGCCGAGCGGATTCGGACGAGTGCTGCGTGGCAAGCGGTCCGTGCGGTCCGCGAAGGACGGATCCTCGTCGTCGACACGGCCCTCGTCGGGAAGCCCGGGGTGCGGATGGGGGAGGCCGCGGTGCATCTGCGCGCGCTGCTCGCCGCCGGCGTGAGCACGCGGTGACGTCGCGCGTGGCCCTTCACACCGTCTGCCTCGTCGCGGTCGCGGTCGTCATCGGTCTCGCCGTGGGCGCGGTCCCGATGGCGCTCGGGACAATCATCGACACACTGCGCGGACCGGGGGATCCGGTCGCCCGTGCCATCCTCTGGGACCTCCGCTTGCCACGCGTCTCGCTCGGACTCGTCGTCGGTGCGGGGCTCGCCGTCAGCGGTGGCGCGATGCAGGCCACGTTGCGGAATCCCTTGGCAGAGCCCTACCTGCTCGGCGTCTCCGGCGGCGCGGCGGTCGGAGCGGTGCTTGCCACCGCCGCCGGCGTGCTCGCCCCCACGCTGACCCCGCTCGCCGCCTTCGTCGGGGCGATGGGCGCCGTCGCCCTCGTGCTCGCTGTCGCCCGCGCGGCGGGCGGCGCGTCGGACCCGCGCATCCTCGTGATGGCGGGCGTGATCGTCGGCGCCTTCTGTACGGCGGCCATCATGGTCGCGCTCGCGACCGCGCCCGAGGGCACGGTCCGTGGTGCCCTCTGGTGGATGATGGGGTCACTCGCCGACGCCACCTGGTCGGATGTCCGCTGGGTCGGAGGGTATGTGGCGCTCGGCGGCGGGCTCCTCCTCTGGTGGGGACGCGATCTCGATGTGCTGGCGCTCGGCGAGGAACCCGCCGCGGCGCTCGGGCTCGACGTCGACCGCGTCACCCGGCGGCTCTTCCTCGTCGCGGCACTCGTCGCGGCCGCCACCGTTTCTGGTGCGGGGCTCATCGGCTTCGTCGGGCTCGTCGTCCCGTCGCTCGTACGGACCCTCGGCGTCACGCGCGTGCGACCGGCGCTCGCCGTTTCGGCCGGGATCGGCGGCGCACTCGTCGTCCTCGCCGATGCCGTCGCGCGCCGCGCCGTCACGCCCGCCGAGCTGCCGCTCGGTGCGGTGACCGCACTCCTCGGTGTCCCGTTCTTCGTCTGGCGGCTCCGCGCCGCGGCGGCACGATGATCGAGATCGATGGGCTCACCGTGCGGTATCCGCGTGCCACGCGTCCCGCGCTCGAGGGCGTCTCGTTCACGGCGCGCGCGGGGGCGCTGACCGCCGTCGTCGGTCCGAACGGGTCGGGCAAGAGCACGATCGTCCGCACGCTCCTCGGGCGCGTCGCGCCCTCGGCGGGGACGATCCGGGTGCGCGGCGCAGTCGCGGCCGCCGGTGTGAGCGTCGGTGCACGCGCCGGTGCGAACGCTGAAGCAGGGAACGTGCCGCACGATGCGACGAACGGCCACGTGGGAGAGCCGGCCATCGAGACCGGCGGCACGCGGCTCGATCCCGCGCGGCGACGCGCCCTCGCGCGGCGGCTCGCCGTCGTCCCCCAGCGGGAGGAGCCAGCCTTCGCGCTCCCGGTGCGTGACTTCATCGCCTTGGGTCGGCATCCGCACGGCCGCGGATTCGGTGGCGAGACCGCGCACGATCGTGACGCCATCGCATCGGCGGCGGAGCGGGCGTCCGTCACGTCGCTCCTCGCGCGGTCGACCGCCGAGCTGTCGGGGGGCGAGTGGCAGCGCGTCCGTGTGGCGCGCGCGCTCGCCCAGGGCGGCGAGGTCCTCGTGCTCGACGAACCGACGACCTTCCTCGATGTCGCCCACGAGATGGCGGCCTTCGAACTCTTCGACGCGCTCGCGCGCGAGGGCCGGACGGTCCTGCTCGTGAGCCACCAGCTGAACCTCGTGGCGCGGTTCGCCGATCACATCGTGTTGTTGCAGCAGGGCCGCGTCGCGGCGGATGGGTCGGCGGACGAGGTGATGCGCGGTGAGGTCTTGGAGTCGGTGTACGATTGGCCCCTCGTGGTGAGCCGGGATCCTGCGGTCGGCGCACCGGTCCTCGTGCCGCTCCGCGGCCGCGGGAGGCGCTGAGCACCCGCCCTCTGTCGTCGGTGATGCCTGACACCGGATACCTGCCCCCTCGCTTCCAGCTTCCAGCCTTCAACCTCCAGCCTCCAGCCCCAATGCGCTCCCTTCTGCTCGT
>Ga0194133_10000477_pt1 | contig 80822 bp, 76 predicted proteins | sample TA2KigOf40mmetaG_FD_155448 | JGI IMG/M metagenome (GOLD analysis project Ga0194133, IMG submission 155448) | Freshwater microbial communities from Lake Tanganyika, Tanzania - TA2015055 Kigoma Offshore 40m | ecosystem: Environmental > Aquatic > Freshwater > Lake | place: Tanzania: Lake... | reverse complement strand
GCACTTTGGCGCGTATCGGTCGGCGCGTAATGGTCAGGTGTGGCGAAAATGCGTTCCGGCGCGCGGGGTGCTGCGCCACGTTTGCGCAGCATCTCGAAGGCCGGGGCAGTGCCGTCATGGATGAAATGACGATCAACATAAAGCAGAACCTGGCCATCTTCGCGTTCCAGAACGCGGTGGCGCATCCAGATCTTGTCGAACATGGTGAGGGGTTCAGGCCTGGTGTGCTGCGTCATGGGGGGATCATTCCGGCAGAACCAGGCTTTGGCAAGCGCGGTGCCTTCCCCATTTTCGTCTCGCCCAGGCTCAATGCCTGCGCTATGAGGAAAAGCATCATCAAATGAGCGCAGCAAAAGCATGGTCGAAACAGGAAACACGGCAAGCATCGGCCAAAAAACACCGCCCCTTGAACTCACCATTCTGATGCCCTGCCTGAATGAGGCAGAAACCCTCGCGACCTGCATCCAAAAGGCGCTGGGCTATCTGGCGCGCAGCGGTGTTTCGGGCGAAGTGCTGATTGCCGATAATGGCAGCACCGATGGCAGCCAGGAAATTACGCGCAGCCTTGGCGCGCGGGTGATTGATGTGCCCGAAAAAGGCTATGGCGCCGCGCTGATTGCGGGCATTGCGGGCGCGCAAGGCCGTTATGTCATCATGGGCGACAGCGATGATTCCTATGATTTCAGCGCGCTTGATCCCTTCATCACGAAACTCCGCGATGGTTATGATCTGGTGATGGGCAACCGCTTCAAGGGGGGCATTGCGCCGGGCGCCATGCCGCCCTTGCATCGCTATTTGGGCAATCCCGTGCTGTCCACCATTGGCCGGGTTTTCTTCGGCGGGCCGATCCGGGATTTTCATTGTGGGCTGCGGGGGTTTTCGCGCGCCGCCATCTCAGCGCTTGATCTGCGCGCGCCGGGCATGGAATTCGCGTCCGAGATGGTGGTGAAGGCCACCATGCGCGGGCTTCGCATTACGGAAGTGCCGACCACGCTTTCCCCGGATGGAAGATCGCGCCCGCCGCATTTGCGGTCCTGGCGCGATGGCTGGCGGCATTTGCGCTTTCTGCTGATTTTCTGCCCGCGCTGGCTGTTTCTGTATCCCGGCGCCGTGCTTTTCGCGCTGGGCGCGCTTGGCATGGCCGCGCTTTTGCCGGGTCCTATGCGCCTCAGCGGTATCACGCTTGATGTGCATAGCCTGCTCTATGCCTCCGGCGCGGTGGTGATGGGCTTTCAGGCCATGCAGTTCTGGGTTTTTGCGCGGGCTTATGGCGCAGTGACGGGGCTTTTGCCCGAACCCCAAAGACTTTCGCGCTTCGGCCTGGAAGCCGCGCTGGTGGTGGCCGGCGTGCTATTGCTGCTTGGGCTTGGGCTTGGCTTTGTCGCGGTCGGGCAATGGGGCACGCAGGATTTCGGCGCACTGGCCGGCGGCAAGGTCATGCGCCTTGCGATTGCTTCCGTCACCGCCATGCTACTTGGCCTGCAATTGGCCTTTGGGGCGTTTTTCCTCGCGCTGCTTGGCATGATGCGCCCGGCACCACGCAGCTGAGCGGCCCCCTGCCCCGTTCAGCCCTTGCGCTTTTGGATGCTGGCGGCCCGGCGCCCATCCCGGCAGGCATCGGAACAATAGCGCACTTCGTCCCAAACGCGCGCCCATTTCTTGCGCCAGGTGAAGGGGCGGTTGCAGGCCGCGCAAAGCTTTTGCGGCAAATTGGGCTTCTGATGCGCCACGCTTATTCGCCGGCGCGGATTTCGCCGACAACGCGCCCGCGCGCGGTATCGAACAGCAACACCCTTTCGCCATCGGGCCGCACCACCCAAATGGCGATTGTCTTTTCCACCCCAGCTATGCCAGCAATGCGCGTGCCGGCAGGCTGACCCAGGGCTGTCGTGTTGAAAGCAACCGTAGAACCACCTGAACGCTGGACGATCAGCACAACCAGCGCCACGGTTGCCGCAACGATCAGCACCCCCATCCCAATGACCAACACCTTGAGAAACCGCACGGAAACCCCCTTTTGAACGCCGAACGCCACGAATTTCGCGCGCCCCCGGAAGCAGCCGGCATCCGCGCCGATCGCTACCTTGCTGAGGCGATAGGTTCTCTCTCACGCTCCCGCGTCAAGGCCCTGATGGTCGCGGGCCATGCCAGCCGGGATGGTGAGATACTCCGCGAACCAGCGGAGGCCATTCGCCCCGGCGCGCTTTACGCGCTTGAAATCCCGCCGGCCATCCCTGCCCTGCCGCAGCCGCAGGATATTCCGCTGACCATATTGCATGAGGATGCGGATTTGATCGTGCTGGATAAACCTGCGGGCCTTGTGGTGCATCCCGCGCCCGGCAATCAGGATGGCACTTTGGTCAATGCGCTTTTGGCCCATGCCGGGGATGATCTGCCCGGCATTGGTGGGGAAAAGCGGCCCGGCATTGTGCATCGGCTGGACAAGGATACTTCTGGCGTCATGGTCGCGGCCAAGACCGAATTGGCGCTGCGCCGCCTATCCGAAAGCTTCGCCGAACGTGATCTGGAACGGTATTATCTGGCGCTGTGCTGGGGCCTGCCCGCCGTCATGGAAGGCGAAATCAATGCCCCGATTGGCCGGCACCCGGCGGACCGCAAGCGCATGGCGGTGGTGGAACGCGGCAAGCCGGCAATCACGCGGTACAAGGTGCTGCGGTCCTGGGGGACGTCCTGCGCCCTGGTTTCCTGCCGGCTGCTGACTGGGCGGACGCATCAAATTCGCGTGCATATGGCCCATCTGGGGCACGCCTTAGTGGGGGACCCGGTCTATCTGCGCCGCACGCCGGCCACAGCCCGCACGCTGCCAGCCCCGGTGCGGGATGCCCTGCTGGCCTTCCCGCGCCAGGCGCTGCACGCCGCAAGCCTTGGCTTTCGCCACCCCATCAGCGGCCAGGCGCTACATTTCGAACGCCCAGTGCCCGAGGACATGGCGGCCCTGTTTACATTACTGGACGGTAACGCGGAGTAACCCGACTATTTCAGTCGGTTTTTCTTGCGCCCCTGCCCGATTCCGGCTATTAACCCGATGTCGGAATCCTCGAAGTGCCAGTCAAGGCACGGCCGGCCAAGGCCCCTTCAAGGGGCAGGCGACCCGTCAGGGCTTTGGGGAAGATGACAAAAATGTAATGATCGGCCAAGGATGCCGCCTTCGGGGCAGAGTAAGCCGGTTCAGGAGGTAAATGAAAATCATGGCATTTTCTATGGCCATTCCGATGGCGACTGAGGGCAACCTCTCCCGCTATCTTCAGGACATTCGCAAATTCCCGATGCTCTCGGCGGAGGAAGAACTCAGCCTGGCGCGCCGTTGGCGCGACAATGCCGATGAGCCGGCAGCGCACAAGCTTGTCACCTCTCACCTGCGCTTGGTTGCCAAGATCGCCATGGGCTATCGCGGCTATGGCCTGCCGGTGGGGGAACTGATTTCTGAGGGCAATGTCGGGATGATGCAAGCGGTCAAGCGCTTCGATCCCGATCGCGGCTTCCGTTTGGCGACCTATGCCATGTGGTGGATTCGTGCCGCCATTCAGGAATACATCCTGCATTCATGGTCACTCGTGAAAATGGGCACCACGGCGGCGCAAAAGAAGTTGTTCTTTAATTTGCGCAGGTTGAAGGCGCAGATGTCCGCCCTGGAAGAAGGCGATTTGCAGCCGGAACAGGTGGCCAAGATCAGCCATGTGCTGCAGGTGCCGGAACAGGATGTCATTTCCATGAACCGGCGCCTTTCGGCTGCCGATAATAGCCTGAATGCCCCGCTTCGCGCCGATGGCGAAGGCGAATGGCAGGATTGGCTGGTGGATGAAAGCGAGAACCAGGAACAGGAACTCGCTGAACATCAGGACATGTCAAACCGCCGCGAATTACTGAGCGGCGCGCTGAAAACGCTGAATGAACGCGAACGGCACATCCTGATTGAACGCCGGCTGAAGGAAGAACCGACAACGTTGGAAGAACTGTCCCAGCACTACAATATCAGCCGCGAACGCGTGCGCCAGATTGAAGTGCGCGCCTTTGAAAAGCTGCAGAAATCCATGAAGCAGCAAATCATGGATCGGCGCCTGACCATCGGCTGAACGGGCCGCGCTTATAAAAAAGGCGGTGGAATTTCCACCGCCTTTTCTTTTGCCCTGAAGGGTTCAGCGCATCGGCGGCGCGTATTGCAGGCCACCCTTGGTCCAAAGATTATTGACACTGCGCGGGAAGCCGATCGGCGTCATGTTGCGTTCCCAGATTTCGCCAAAATTGCCGACAGCGCGAACAACGCGTGGCGCCCAATCCTTCTCAAGCCCCAGCATCTGGCCAAGATCACCCGTCTGGCCCATGAAGCGCTGGATATCGGGGTTGGTGCTATTGGCGAAATTGCCGATATTGGCCTGCGTAATGCCCAGTTCTTCCGCCGTCAGAAGCGCGAAATGCACCCAGCGCACCACGTCAAAGAAGCGCCAATCACCCTTGCGGACCACGGGGCCCAAGGGTTCCTTGGAAATGATTTCCGGCAGCAGCAGGAAGCGATTCGCATTGGCGCCCTGCGCCGCGGCGAAGGAAGCCAGCGAAGAAGCGTCGGTCGTGTAGGCGTCGCAGCGCTTATTGATGAAGGCGGTGCGGATTTCTTCGATATTCTCGATCACAACCGGCGTGAAGCGCAGCCGATTCGTACGGAAGAAATCGGTCATGTTGAGTTCGGTCGTCGTGCCAGGCTGCACGCATACCGTAGCACCATCCAGCTGCTTGGCCGAGGTGACGCCGCTATCGCGATGCACCATGAAGCCCTGACCGTCATAGACATTGATGCCCGCGAAAACGAGGCCGAGGGAGGCTTCGCGCGTCAGCGTCCAGGTCGTGGTGCGGGACAGCAGGTCAATTTCGCCAGATTGCAGCATGGTGAAGCGCTGCTGCGTCGAAGAAGGGACAATCCGAACCTTATTGGCGTCGCCCAGGATCGCCGCCGCCACCGCGCGGCAATAATCCACATCCAAGCCGCGCCAAACACCCTGGCTATCCGGCAGCGAAAAGCCGACCGTGGAGGGTGAGGTGGAGCAGACAAGCTGCCCACGGGCGCGAATCGCCGCCATGGTGTCGGCCGCCGGCGCTTGCGCCATGGCCGGTACGGTTGTGGCGGCCATCAGCCCCGCCAGGGCCGCGCCGCGCAGGGCGCTTCCGAGTTTCATCATTGATCTCTGTCTCCCAAAGGTTACTTCAGCCGACCCAAACCAGCCGACCTGGCGGTAACATGGCCGTGACCGAGCCCAAGGCCAAGACCCCCAGGGGCTTGGACGGGCCGGAAAACGCCCATTTCTGATCTGGCATGCGCCAAACGCCTTGCCGCCCCCTGCGCCAGCTGCCCCAACCCCTAAAAGTGGCCAGCATCAAGCCAGGGCGATTGGCCGCCTGATTTTAAGGCTAACTTCACCTTCGGCCACATAATGTCGCACCTCACAAGCTGGGGTTTGGCTTTTGTCAATGAATGCCCTTTTTCCACCGCAGGCTATGCCTTCGCCATTGACCAAGGCATCGGCGATCATGCCCGGTTGCTGGTTGAAAACAACGCCGAGCAGCCTGCGCGGCCAAACCCCTGATTGGCAACTTCGCAATCCTTTATTGATATCTCTGGTTTAGAAGCTAACAGCATGACGATCACTCTGCCGCCCCACCCCGCCGCAGCGCCGTTGTCTGTTTCAGAAGGCCAAGCCTGGTTGGAATGGAACGCGGATACGGATGAACTGATTCTCTCCAGCGCCGCGCTTGAATTGTTTGGATTGGCGCCAACCGAAGCCCCACGCGGCGAAGCCGGGCTGGTAACCCTTTTCAAGAAGCCAAGCCAAAGCAAATTGGCCATCGCCCTTGAAGACATTCTTGCCCAGCAGGGGACCGCTTGCGTTGAATTGCTGCGTCAAGCGCCAATGGGCGCGCAGCTTGTGCTTTTCAGCGGCAAATTGGACACGTCCCGCCCTGGGCGTATTGTGATCGCCACCGTTGAAGACATCACCAATAGCAGCAATTCAAAGCACCAACTTGCGGCCAAGCCGCGCTTCCAGACCTTTGTCGATTTTCTTCTCAAGGATCCTGCCTATTTCGAATCAGTTCCTTTGGGACTTATGCTGGTAGTTGATGGCTTCATTACCCAGGCGAACCCCAAGCTTGCTGATATCCTCGCAACACCCATCACCAATCTCATGGGTGAACCTGTATCGCGCATCCTGTCTTCCAAACAGGCCTATGATTTCTTCATGGAAGCGGTCTGGGGCGAAGGGAATGACAATGGCGATGACCATGTAGAGACTGAATTTGAAAGCGATGAAGGTGTGCGGCTTTGGCTGAAGGTCAGCATTGCGCGCATTTCGATGCCGGGCACGGAAAACGCCTGTCTTTGTATTATTGGCGACATCACCGCACGCAAAAAGCTTGAACAGGAAGTCTGGAACGGCCTGGCTGAAACCGTCTCCGCCAAGGAAACCGCTGACAATGCCAGCCGCGCCAAGAGCGACTTTCTGGCCATGGTCAGCCATGAAATTCGCACGCTGCTTTCAGCCGTAATTGGCATGCAAAGATTGGCGCTCCGTGATCCTGATTTGCGCGAAAAGACGCGCCAGCATCTGGATATGGCCAAGACCAATGCCGAATTTCTGCTCGATTTGTTGAATGACATCTTGGATTTCTCAAAATTGAGGCAGGAAAACTTGTTCTGGAAACTGTTGATTTTTCCCTTCGCAGCCTTGTTTCGGATAGCGCTGCCCTGATGAATGGTCGCTTGGAAGCGAAGAACATCTCCCTTGATGTCGGAGTTACCGATGATGTGCTCGATACGCTGGAAGGCGATCCAGCGCGCATCAAGCAACTTCTGCTTAATCTGATCGGCAATGGGATCAAATTCACCGATAAGGGCGGCGTGTCGCTGAACGTAACGCTTGATGCCCAACAAGGCGATGATTTTCATATCAGCTTTCAGGTCACTGATACGGGTATTGGCATATCCCCAGATGCCCAGGCACGGCTTTTTCAAAAATTCACGCAGGCCGATACATCCACCACCCGTCGTTATGGCGGAACGGGGCTGGGGCTTGCCATCTGCAAGCAGCTTGTTGACCTTATGCAAGGTGAAATACATCTGACCAGTGAGCTTGGCGAAGGAAGCTGCTTCACCTTCAAAATCCCCTTCAAGCTTGGCTCCAAGCCCATCAATGCCCATCAAGCCCAACTGCAATCCCATTCACATCAACTGCACATTCTTTGTGCTGAGGATTTTCTGCCCAATCAGATCATTATCCAGGGCCTGCTGGAAGAAATGGGCCATCGGGCGGAGTTTGTGGATAATGGCCGCAAGGCGCTGGAAGCACTTCCCTTACTGGGTTTCGACCTGATACTCATGGATGGCCGGATGCCGGAAATGGATGGCGCCGCCGCCATTCGGCTTATTCGCGCGGGTGGCGAAGGCAAGTTCCGCATCCCCAATCCGCAAATTCGCATCATCATGCTGACCGCAAATGTGGATGAGGAAAGCCGTCAATTCTATCTCTCCTGCGGTGCAGATGATTTTCTTGTGAAACCCATAGATGAGACCATGCTCCATCAAAGCCTGAGCCGCGCGATTGACGCGCGGCTATCCGAAGGGGCAAGCCTGCTTCCACTATTGCCGGATACAGCTTCAGCACTGGAATCGCTCTTTGGGGCAACTGCGACAATGCCGCAGCACGTCACCGCAGATGCGCCTACCATCACGCCCGCTGATGATGATGCAGACATGAAGCCAAGCCTCAAGCAACGAATGACAGATGTCTTCCGTGCTGACCTGCCCCGCCGGCTTGAGGAGTTGGAACTTGCCTTCTCGAATCGAGACAGCGAAGCTTTGGCGCATCTTTTTCACGGCCTTAAAGGCAGCGCCGGTTATATCTGGCCCGGCGGCGATTTGCAGCAATTGAGCGCCCGGCTTGAGAAAGCAGCCGACCAAGGCGATTGGCATTCATTGTCGGAGAAGACACCAACTCTCCTGGCCATACTACAAAAAATCCTGGAAGGGGCCGCAGCATGAGAGCGCTTGTCGTTGATGATGACGTCGTGTCACGAATGGCCCTGGCCGATCTGATGCGCAGCTTCATTGAATTGAAGGTCGTTGAAGCGGTTGATGGGCAGGATGCCTGGGAAAAGCTGGAAATGGGGCCAGCCCCCATGATCTGCTGCTGCGATGTGCAAATGCCACGGCTTTCCGGCATTGACCTGTTGCGGCGCGTCCGCTCCGCGCCTCGCTTCAAGGATATTCCCTTTGTTCTTGTCACAGCGGCATCGGACCTTGATACTGTCAAGAAAGCCGTGACGCTCGGCATCAGCCATTACATCGTGAAGCCCTTTCATGCGCGTGAGGCGCGGGGGTCGTTGCAAAAAATCCTCAACACCGCCTGGGAGAGAATTGCAGAACCGCCACCCGCCACCTTGAACAGGCTGAATATCGCGCCGGATCAGCTGATGACCTATCTTTATTCTCTGCGCGGCCAATGTTCGGTTTTCGCGCGTGACCTCCGGCGGTCCAAAAGCCTCCAGGACGTGCAGGATGTAGTCGGGCGGCTCAAGGGTTTGCATACGGGTTGCCTGACCCTTGGGCTGCATTATGCGGTCGGCCTGGTGATGCAAATCCCGGATGAGAAATCCGATATTGAACGCGTGGAACAGGCCCTGATTGAAATCGAACTGGCCATTTCCTCCCAGGAAGAAAGGGTCAAGGCGCGCCATAGCCTTGCCTCTGGCGCCGCCATCAAGCGGAGCGCCGTGTAGGGTTGATCCGCGCAGGCCGCTTTCCCCAAAGGCTACGCCTGTGCTTGGGTATGGTTGCAGGAGCAACCCATGTCCAAAGCCGAATCGCCCGGGCCTTCACCTACGCGCCATACGCAAACCGCCATGCTCGCCGAAAGGGCGGCGGTGCTGCTGCTGCTTGCCCTGCTGCTTTACGGCGTTATCCGCGTCTTGGAACCCTTTGGCCTTGCCATTGCGTTTGGTGGCTTCATCGCGATCGGCACCTGGCCGCTGCGGGACGCGATGGTGAACCGCGGCATCCCGCGCGGCATCGCCGCGACACTTATGCTTTTGGTGCTGATACTTTCATTGGCGGTTCCCGCGCTGGCGCTGACCCCGGAATTGGGCGCGCAGATCGCCCACGCGTCGAAAGTGATGCACGAATTGCTTGACCGCCTGCCTGAAGCGCCGCCGTCGTCACTTTCGGGCCTGCCCTTGGTGGGTAGCGCCATCAGCAATTGGTGGCCGCAATTGCTGCATCTGCAGGGCGATTTTTCCGACGTGCTGGCGCCTTATGCCGGGCGGATTACCAGCCTTTTGGTGGATATCGGCCAGGCGGCCGCGGCAAGCGTGGTGCAAATCCTGCTCGCGCTGATTGTCGCCACCACCTTCTGGATCAGCGGCGACCGCCTGGCGCATGAGGTGAATGACATTGCCGAGCGCCTGGCCGGCACCACAGGGCGCAATGCGGTGGCCGCTGCCGAAGGCGCCGTGCGGGGCGTGGCCTGGGGCATTGTTGGCACCGGCATCATCCAGGCGATCCTGATGGGCATTGGCCTTGCCATTGCGGGCGTGCCCGGCGTTGGGGTGATTTCCTTCCTCACGCTGATTTTTTCCATCAGCCAGATACTCGGCCCGCTGGTCGTGGTGGCCTGGCTTGGTGCGGCGGCTTGGCTTTACAGCGAAGGCCAAATCGCCTGGGCAGTTTTCATGGCGCTTTGGGGGCTGATCATGGTCTCGGGCAGCGACAATATCATCCGCCCCTTGCTCATCAAGCGCAGCAGTGAAATGCCCTTGTCGCTGATTATTCTTGGCGTCTTTGGCGGCTTGATCGCCTTTGGCTTCCTGGGGCTTTTCATTGGCCCCGCCTTGCTTGCTGTCGCGCATGGGCTGCTCAGGGCCTGGCGCAGCGCCGAGCAGTGAAACCCGCAGGGCTGGCAAAGCCCGCATCCCGCGTTATGACTGGCACCCGAAGAAAAGGGCAGGAGAGACCCCATGGCCACACGCAAGCATCGTATCGCCGTCATCCCCGGGGATGGCATTGGCAAGGAAACCACGCCCGAGGGGCTTCGCGTGCTGGATGCCGCGGCGCGGCGCTTCGGTTTTGAATTGGAACTGACGCATTACGATTGGTCCTGCGAAACCTATACCAAAACCGGCAAGATGATGCCGGATGATGGCATGGATCGGCTGAAGGATAGCGACAGCATTTTCCTGGGTGCTGTGGGCTGGCCCGGCGTGCCGGACCATGTCTCGCTTTGGGGTTTGCTTATCCCGATCCGCCGCGGCTTCGACCAATATGTGAATTTGCGTCCGTGTCGGTTGCTGCCGGGGGCTACCACGCCGCTCGCGAATCGTGGTCCCAAGGATATTGATTTCATCGTGGTGCGCGAAAACACGGAAGGCGAGTATTCTTCCAGCGGCGGGCGCATGTTTGCGGGCACGGACCGCGAATTCGTCTCCCAAGAAAGTGTCTTCACCCGCATCGGCGTGGACCGCGTGCTGCGCTACGCTTTTGAATTGGCCCAGACCCGCGCGCGCAAGAAGGTAACGAGTGCCACGAAATCCAATGGCATCACTTTCACCATGCCCTATTGGGATGAACGCTTCGCCGAAATGGCCAAGAATTATCCGGGCATCACGACGGACCAATTCCACATTGATATCCTCTGCGCCCATTTCGTGCAGCATCCGGATTGGTTTGATGTGGTGGTGGGGTCCAACCTGTTCGGCGATATCCTGTCAGACCTTGGGCCGGCAGTGGCGGGTTCCATCGGCATTGCGGCCAGTGCGAATATCAATCCCGAAAAGCACTTTCCTTCCATGTTCGAACCCGTCCATGGCAGCGCGCCGGATATTGCGGGCAAGTTCATCTGCAACCCGATCGGGCAGATCTGGTCGGGGGCGATCATGCTGGAACACCTCGGCGAAAAGCAGGCCGCCGATGCGATCCTGGCCGTGATTGAAAAGCTGCTGGCGGAAGGCGGGCCGCGCACGCGCGACATGGGCGGGCAGGCCGGCACAGAAGATGTGGGCCGCGCCATCGCCGAAGCCGTATCGAAGTTCTGATCAACCGAAGTTAACGCAAAAAAGCGCTCGCCGGATCATACCGGCGAGCCCTTTTCCTTTGGCGTCAGACGCCGAAACTTAAACTTACCGTTCCAGGCACATGGCAACGCCCATGCCGCCGCCGATGCACAGCGTCGCCAGCGCCTTCTTCGCGCCACGCTTTTGCATTTCAAACAAAAGGGTCGTCAGCACGCGCGCACCGGAAGCGCCGATCGGGTGGCCAATCGCAATCGCGCCGCCATTCACATTCACCTTGCTGGTATCCCAGCCGAGGTCCTTATTCACGGCAATCGCCTGCGCGGCGAAAGCCTCATTGGCTTCGATCAAGTCCAGGTCATCAATCTTCCAACCCGCCTTGGCCAAAGCCTTGCGCGAAGCTGGGATGGGGCCGGTGCCCATGATGGAAGGATCAACACCCGCCGTCGCCCAGGACACAATGCGCGCCAGCGGCGTGATGCCGCGCTTGGCGGCTTCCGCGCCCGTCATCACCACCACCGCCGCCGCGCCATCATTGATGCCGGAAGCATTGCCGGCGGTGACGGACCCATCCTTGGCGAAGGCGGGGCGGAGCTTGCCCAGGATTTCCATCGTTGTATCCGGCTTCGGATATTCATCGGAAGACACAACCACATCGCCCTTGCGGCCCTTCACGGTGACGGGCGTGATTTCATCGGCAAAGCGTCCGGCGGCCATCGCCTCGCCCGCCTTGCGCTGCGAATTGAAGGCGAATTGATCCTGCTCATCGCGCGTGATCTGGAAGGCGCGGGCGACATTCTCCGCCGTATTGCCCATGTGATAGCCATGGAAGGCATCCATAAGCCCATCGCGGAGCATGGTATCCATCAGGGAAAGATCACCCATTTTCTGCCCGGCGCGCAGCTGCTGTGCATGGGGTGCTTGCGTCATGCTTTCCTGACCGCCGGCCACCACAATGCGCGCATCGCCGGTCGCAATCTGCTGCGCCGCCAAGGCAACAGCGCGCAAGCCCGAACCGCAAAGCTGATTGATGCCAAAGGCCGTGTGTTCCACCGGAATACCGGCATTCACCGAAGCCTGACGCGCTGGGTTCTGCCCCGCGCCCGCCGCCAGAATCTGGCCCAGAATAACCTCATCCACTTCAGCGCCTTCAATGCGCGCGCGTTCCATGGCGGCCTTGATGGCAACCGTGCCCAGCGCATGCGCGGACATGGAGGCAAAAGCCCCGTTGAAGGCGCCAACCGGCGTGCGGGCGGCAGAAGCGATGACGATTTCAGTCATGGGGGGTGTTCTTCCTCAAGAATGGGTCATTTGCGGCTTGGTATCACAAACCGCGCATCCAGTCGCGCAAGGGCTGCCACAGGGCGGTTTCGGCCGCAATGCCGGCGACCATGCCGATATGTCCGGCTGGCGCCATATGCAGCTTGACCTGACGCAAGCGCTCCGTCAGCGCCAGGCCAGAAGCGGGTGGCACAATGCGGTCCCGATGCGGAATGGCGGCGAAGGCCGGGCCTTGCCACAGTGCCGGGTCCACCGCCTGCCCGGCGACGCGCCACGCAAGACCCGCCGGTTCATTGCGCCCATACCAGCCGCCAATGCATTGCCGCGCGACCGGGGCGGCCAGCGGCACGCCATCATTCAGCCAATCCTCCAGCGCCACAAAGCGCCGCGCGGCGGGGGATGCCTGGTCAAGCCGGCCAAAACCCCGGAACTTCTCAGCAATGCCGAAGGGATCAAGACTGGCAAACAGGGTTTGCAGCACATCCACCGGCAGCGCGCCGGTGGGTTCCATCAGCGCTTCCAGCCCCGGCAGGGCAGCTGCCGCGGCGCGCGCCCGTGCTTCACCATCCGGCCCCGCATGGAAATCCCAAGGCGTTGCCAGCAGCGCCAGGCCGCGCACCAAATCCGGCCGGCGCAAGGCGAGTGCGAGGCCAAGCAAGCCCCCCATGCAATAGCCCGCAAGGATCACCGGGCCAGGCGCCGCCATCAGCGCGCGTTCCAGTCGGCCTGCGATATAATCGGTCAGGGTGAAATGGCGCTCAGCCTCTCCGGGCCAGCCCCAATCCAGCAATAGGGTGCGAAACCCCTGCCCCGGCAGCCAGCGCAGCAGGGAAGCTTCCGGCATCAGATCAAGCACATAAGCGCGGTTCACCAGGGAAGGCACAAAGACCACGCATGGCCCCTGCCCGCCATAATTCAGCAATTTGCTGTCTTCCTCGGCCCAAATGGCCGGCACCGGCGGGGCCTGACGCTCAAACGGGTGGCGCCGATAGGCCGCGAGCCCCGCCACCAGCGCCCGATCCGCCCGCAACAGTCGGTTCAGAACCGCGCCGCGAAACGCCTCAGGCGCGTGGCCGGCGCTGGCGAGGGCGGCGCTGATGCGCGCTGCCTCCGCCTGCCCCGCTTTCGAGATCGGCCAGGCGCCGTTCCAGGGTGGCGAGCCGTTCGGCCATGGCATCCCGGGCAGCGCCCCCGCTGCCGCCATGGCCCGTATCCCCGCCAGCCCCAGATGGAGCGGCAGCGGGCGCGGGCCGCGGCGGCGCAGCGGTGCTGTCATGCTGGCTTGCCCCTGGCGTAAAGGGTTTGCTGAATTGCGCCGCTGCCCGGAACCATGCCGCCCCCAGTGACGCGAAAGCCGCCCAGCGTTCCGCAAGCTCGGGATCGGCGGCAAGCCCGGCGACCTCGCTCTGCCAGAGCGCGATCCAGTCTTCCGCAAGCTTTTCGAGATCCTCGGGGCCAGCCATCACATGGGCTTATAGCCGCATCCGCAACGGCGCGATATGACCCGCAGCGCGCGTTTTTGCACTGCAACAGGCTTTCGCTTTGCGTTATGTAACGTGCTAGGTCCAATCCAGAACCAAAGAAGCCGAGGCAAGCACCCATGTCTGGTCGTCAATCCCCCGAACCCGGCGAGCAGAAGGCGCTGCCCCCGATTGTTGTCAAGAAATACGCGAATCGTCGTCTCTACAACACTGAAACCTCATCCTATGTCACTTTGGATGATCTGGCCGCCATGGTCCGCGATGGCCGGGATTTCGTGGTCTATGACGCCAAATCCGGTGAGGATCTGACCCGCAGCGTGCTGACGCAGATCATCGTGGAACAGGAAGGCAAGGGGCAGAATATGTTGCCCACTTCGGTGCTTCGGCAATTGATCGGGCTTTATGGCGATAATCTGCAATCGCTGGTGCCGCGTTACCTGGAAGCCGCCATGGCGTCCTTCACGCAGCAACAGGAACAGATGCGCGATACACTCAGCAAGACGATGGGCGGCTTCATGCCCTTCCCGGCGGGTGTTTCGAACATGCAGGAAGTTGGCAAGCAGAATATCGCCATGATGGAACGCGCGATGAGTTTGTTTACCCCTTTCGCGCGACGCGAGGAAAACGCAGGCAGTGATGAAACCGAGGCGTTAAGGAAAGAAATTGAGACACTGCGCGGCGAATTATCGGCCATCAAATCGCGCATGAAGGGCTGATCGCGTAGCTTTTTTGAGGCGCATCTTCACCGCTTGATCATCAATCCCACGCATAATCCGCACCCAGTAGGGGGCATGATGCCCCGCTGAGGAATCGGGTTGATGGACAGCATCGTCGAAATTGCCGAATCTTTCCGCCAGGGTAATGGTGGTGTCGCCGAAGTGGTCTCCCCCCAAAGGGCCAATGCGGCTGATAAGCATGTGGGGGCCCGCATTCGTGAAAGGCGCACAATGCTTGGCCTGTCGCAGCAGCAATTGGCCAAGATGATCGGCGTTACCTATCAGCAGGCGCATAAATATGAACGCGGGCTGAACCGCATTTCTGCCGGCCGGCTTTATGGCATTGCGCAGGTGCTGGGCGTGCCGATTTCCTGGTTTTTCGAAGGACTGAAATCCGAAACCGTTGACCCTTCCATGTCGCAGCGCCAGCGCATGTGCCTGGAACTCGCGCGCAATTTCGCGTTGATTGACAATGACAAGCACCAGGAAGCGCTCAGCCAAATGGCGCGCGCTTTGGCCGCCCAGGCCCAGGCGGTAGCACGGAGTGGTGTGGCGGGCGAATAAGCGCGCCACCATCACCACTTCCTTTGATGCCATAACAGCGTAACACCCACCCCTTAAGCGGCGGGGTCTGCCCAGTTCACGGTTTCGCCCGAAGCCGATCTGGCTTAATGCCACTGATCATGTCGCATCCCAGCCTGCCGCTTGCCATTGCCCTGATTACCGCGCCCTTTGTTGCGGTGCTGCAATCCAAGGCCATGGCGCCGCTCGCCTTGATCCCCATGGCCATCACGCTTGGGCTTGGCTGGCGCGCGGGTTGGCGGCCGGGCCTGCCGCAAGGCACGGTGCTGCTGCTCGGGCTGGCGCTGACCGGCTGGGGGGCCATCACCTCGCTTTGGGCGCCGGATCCTGGGCGCGCGGCGCTGCTGGCCGTGACCTTGGCCGCGATGATGCTGCTGGCGCATGGGGCGGCGGGGGCCGCGCAAGGGGCGCGGCTGTTGCCCTGGATCGGCTTTGGGCTGGTTTTTGGCCTTGCGGCCGCTTTCGCCGATTGGCAAAGCGGCAACGCCTTGCGCGCTGCCGTGCGTGGCCTCAAGGAAAAGCCGGAAGCGCTCATGTTCGGGCTGAAGCCGGCGGCATCGCTCATGGCATTGTTGCTGCCAATGGCATTCGCCCTGCCCTGGCCTTGGATTGCGCGTGCGGCCTTGCTGGTGCTGGGGGCTGGCGTGTTGATGGCGCTGCCTGGGGAAACCGCGCGGCTGGCGATGATTGCCGGGCTGGGCGCGGCGGCACTCAGCCTCGCCGCACCGCGCCTGATGCCGCGATTGGTCGGGGCAATGGTGGCTTTGGCCATCCTGGCCATGCCGCTGCTGGTCGGGCTGATCCCCCATATCCCCTCGGCCAATCTCCCGCTTTCGGCGGTGCATCGGCTGGTGATTTGGGATTTCGCCGCAAAGCGCATTGCCGAAAAGCCCATCACCGGCTGGGGGCTGGAAGCCAGTCGTGCCATGCCGGGCGGCCGCGCGCGGCCCGATGCCGCAACGCTTGATCAGCTGAACATCAAGGCCCCGGCGCAGCGCGAATTTCTGGCCAATCCCCATGTGGAAGTGATGCCGCTGCACCCGCATAACGGCGCGCTGCAGCTTTGGCTGGAATTGGGCGGCATTGGCGCGCTGATCGGCGCGGCGCTGGTGCTGGCGCTTGGTGTTGCAGCGTCACGCAGCGCCGCACCAGCCGTGGGCGCTGGGATGCTCGCCTCCGCCGCTGTGACCGGGATGCTGTCCTTTGGGCTATGGCAGGCCTGGTGGGTCGCGAGCCTATTGCTAGCGATGGTGGCGTTGATGCTGGTGCCGCGACGCGCCTGAATTTCTACCGCGCCCGGTCAATGCAAAACCGCACCACTTCCACCATGGCGCGGCGCGCCTGGCTATCGGGGAAAACATCCAAGGCTGCAATCGCCTTGTCGCCATAGCGCCGCGCGCGGGCGATTGTCTCACCAATCGTGTCGTATTTTGTCATCAGTGCCATGGCAGTGGCCAGATCGGCTTCCTGCTGATCGCCTTCTTCCAGCACACGGCGCCAAAAACCGCGTTCTTCTTCCGAACCGCGCGCGAAAGCGAGCAATACCGGCAGGGTAATTTTCCCCTCCCGGAAATCATCGCCCACAGTCTTGCCAAGCGCTGCTTGATTGGCGGCGTAATCCAGCGCGTCATCCACCAATTGAAAAGCAATCCCAAGCGCGCCGCCGTAATCGCAAAGTGCGGTCTGTTCCGCGCGGGGCCGATCCGCAATCACGGCGCCCACTTCGGTCGCAGCAGCAAAAAGTGCTGCGGTCTTGCCTTCAATCACCGCCAGATACTGGTCTTCCGTGGTCGCGGTATCATTCTGCGTCATCAATTGCAGCACTTCACCTTCGGCAATCGTGGCCGCGGCGGTGGAAAGGATGCGCAGCACTTCAAGCGACCCATCGGCCACCATCAATTGAAAGGCGCGGGCGAACAGGAAATCGCCCACCAGCACGGAAGCCTTATTGCCAAACAGCGCATTGGCGCTGGCCTGCCCGCGCCGCAGAGCGCTTTCATCCACAACATCATCATGCAGCAGTGTCGCGGTATGGATAAATTCCACACAAGCCGCGAGCGAGATATGCCTCTCGCCGCGATAGTCACAAAGGCTGGCAGCAGCCAAAGTCAAAAGCGGCCGCAGCCTTTTCCCACCAGCAGCGACCAGATGCGCCGCTAATTGCGGGATCAGCGCGACCGGGCTTTGCATCCGTTCCACAATCAGGCGGTTACAGGCTTCCAGATCATCCTGCACAAGCGCCGTCAGCGCGGCCAGGGCATCTTCCCCCCGCCCCCGATCCTCGCCAGGGAATTGCTGCGGCGCTAAGTCCACTCTTGCTCACCTTTGATTGCGCGGCGCACCATAGGCGCCACATGTCGGACCGGCAAGCGAAAGGACCGGTGGAAAGGCTTTCCCATGCGCGTTCTGCTTCGCAGCAATAACCCGATCCGGCTTGGCTTCCTGCAAGCCTTGCTCAAGGATGCCGGTATCGAAGCCGTGCTGCTCGATCAGCATATCAGCGCGGTTGAAGGCGGGATCGGCGCCTTCCCGCGCCGCTTGGCCGTGCGCGATGAAGATGCCGCCGCGGCTGAGCGCATCCTGCGGGAAGCGGGTGAGGATGAGGGCCTGTGACCGAAGGTGCTGAGAATGTCACCGAAGATCACTTGCTGAATGGCCGTGTGGCGCTGCGCCAGCCGCGCCAGGGTTTCCGCGCCGGCTTGGATGCGGTGCTGCTGGCCGCCTTTGTGCCGGCCAAGCCGGGAGAGACCGTGTTGGAAGCCGGCCCCGGCAGTGGCGCAGCGTTTCTATGCCTCGCCGCCCGCGTGCCGGGACTTGCGATTCGCGCAGTGGAACGTGAAGCGGCCATGGCGGCGCTGGCGCGGGACAATGCCGCGCGGGCCAAGGTTGATGCCCGCATCGAACACGGCGACGTCGCAGATCTGGCGCTGGCGTGCGCGCTTGGCCCGGTGGCGCATGGCTTTGCCAATCCGCCCTATTGGCCGGGCGGCACGCCCCCGCCTGGCGCCATTCGCCGCGCCGCAACGCATGAGGCAGGGCCTGGCTTGGCGGATTGGGTTGGGTTTCTGGCCGCCGCCATTGCGCCACGCGGCAGCCTAAGCCTGATCCTACCCGCCGCGCGGTTTGACGCGGCAGTGGCCGCGATCCATGCGGCGGGCTTCGGCGCCGTGGAATTGCTGCCGCTTTGGCCCCGCGCCGGGGTTGCCGCCAAGCGGGTTCTGCTTCGTGCCCGCAAGGGGGCGCGCAGCCCCGCGAAAATCCTGCCCGGCCTTGTGCTGCATGAAGCCGATGGCCGCTTTACCGATGCCGCCGAGGCTATCCTGAGAGACGCGGCGCCCTTCGACGCGAATTAGCTATCGCGCGCTTCCGGATGGCGCAGCAGCCATAGCCTTTCATGCGCGGCGATCAGGCTTTCAATGCTTTTGCGGCGATTGGTGTCAGAGCCGGCGCTTGGCCGCTTCAACATTTTTTCCAGGATCAGCAGCAGGTCATTCGCCACATCGAAATCAGATTGGTCGCACGCATGATGAAAGGCGATCAGAATCTTGTCCGACAATCTTCTTGTGTGCCTGGGGCCAGCAGATGCGCCCCGTTCGGCACCGCCTTCCCGCTCACTGATATCGTTTTCCATCCAGCATTCCCCATTGAGCTTCCGAGTTTTTCTTCGGCTTTCCGTAAACAATTCCGTTATCAGAAAGCTTTTCGCCGTGAAAGTCGCCCAAAGGTTAAAGTTGCCGTAGCTGCCCCTTAATGGCTGCCGCGATAGTCTCAGGCGGCGTATTGGGGCGGAAAAGCTGGCGCACCCTGCCATCAGGCCCAACCAAATAGATGAAGGATGAATGGTCCATCAGATAGTCGCTGGCACCCGGTGGGGTGACCTTTCGATAATATACGCGAAACGCCCGCGCAGCTGTGGCGATTTCTTCATCCGTACCGGTCAAACCGGTCAAGGCCGGATGAAAGCGGGCAACGTAATCGGCCAAAGCCGCCGGCGTATCGCGCGCCGGGTCTATCGTAATCAGCACGGGCAGCACACGCGCCGCATCAGGCCCCAGCAGATCAAGCGCCGATGCCATCAGGCCCAATTCCGTTGGGCATACATCAGGGCAATAGGTGAAGCCGAAATAGATCAAGCCAAGCTTGCCCGTGAAGGCGCGTTCGGTCACGCGCTGGCCGGTGTGATCCTGCAAACTGAAGGCGCCGCCAAGGGCGATGCCCTGCGGCAATTGCACGCCACCTGCAGAAGGCGCGGGCATATCCGCGCCCCCGAACTGCGCCAATTGCCGCAGAAACGCGTCCCCCATCGCTTCCCCCGGTGCGCGCAAATACCAGGCAAGCCCCCATAGCCCGCCCAGAATGGCGATCAGCAGAAAGGCGAAAACGCGGATCATTTTCAGCATGGGATGCTCACGCCGCGCCGGGCACGCCTTTGCTGGTAGAATATTCGAAATGCAGCGCGGTATCCGGGAAAACGCGCGGATGGATCGCATGCGCTGCCATGGCGGCTTCAGAAAATCCTTGCAGGATCAACTTAAGTTTGCCGGGATAGGTCGCGATATCACCAATGGCATAGACGCCGGGGATATTGGTTTCACACGTTGCTGGTGTCACGCTGACATGGCTGCGTTCCAGCCCAAGCCCCCAATCGGCGATCGGGCCCAAATCCATTGAAAGGCCAAAAAACGCGAGCAAATGGTCCGCCGGCACGTCGCGCACGTCACCTTGCAGGGTCGCCAATTCCACCGCTTCCAGCTTGGCGCCATCACCTTTCAGCCCGTGTAGCTGATAGGGGATGGCCATTTCCACTTCCCCCCGCGCTGCCGCGGCTTCCAATTGCGCGGCGGTTTCCGGCGCGGCGCGGAATTTCGGGCGGCGATGCACAACAACGACCTTGGCCGCGATATCCTTGAGCGACAGCGCCCAATCAACGGCGGAATCACCGCCGCCCGCAATCACCACGCGCTTGCCACGAAATTCTTCGCGCTTCGCCACCATGTAGCGAACAGCGCCGGAAGCCTCATAACCCGGAAGCCCGGCCAAGGGCGGACGATTGGGGCCGAAGGCGCCGGCACCAGCAGCCAGGATCACGGCCTTGGCGCGAATAGTATCGCCGGCGGAAGTGCCCAGCACCAAAGCGCTGCCTTCCTGGCGCAGCGTCTCCACACGGCGGCCAAACAGGTATTGCGGCGCGAAGGGCGCGGCCTGGGCTTCCAACTGGCCAATCAGATCGGCGGCGGCGATTTGCGGATGGGCGGGAATGTCGAAAATAGGCTTTTCGGGATACAGCGCCGTGCATTGCCCGCCGATTGCTTCCAGCGCGTCAATCACCACGGATTTCATGCGCAGCATGCCGCATTCAAACACCGCGAAAAGCCCGACAGGGCCCGCACCAATAATCGCGACATCGGTTTCAATCTCGGCCGGCATGGGCTCTCCCCCGAATCCAGGGGGGCGTGATAGACGAGACTTGGTTTTGGTCAAAGCTTTGACGGCAAGGGAGGATCAGGCGCCGATGGAAATTGCCTTGGATCTGCCCGATCTGGCGGCGACGGAAGCGCTCGCGGAGCGGCTTGCGCCCATGCTGAGGCCCGGTGATGCGGTGCTGCTGGAAGGCCCCCTTGGCGCCGGCAAAAGCGCCTTTGCCCGCGCCCTGCTGCGTGCTGCGTCCAATGACCCCGCGCTTGAAGTGCCAAGCCCGACCTTCACCCTGGTGCAGAGTTATGATTTGCCCTGCGGCCCCGCGCATCATTTCGACCTTTATCGGCTTTCCGGCCCCGATGGCCTGGCGGAATTGGGCTGGGATGAAGCGCGGGAGGGGATTGTGCTGGTGGAATGGCCCGAACGGCTTGGCCCGCTTGCGCCAACCGATGCGCTCCGCATCCACCTGATGCCAGGCTTGGCTGAAGAAGCGCGCCATGTGGTGCTAAGCGGTTGGGATTCCAGGCTTGCAGGCTTGCGCCCATGATGACCGAATTTCTGAACCAGGCCGGTTTCGGCGCGGCGCGGCTTGCGCCCCTGCCATCAGACGCCTCCGCCCGGCGTTATACGCGGCTACTGGGCGGGCCGCGCCCAGCTTTGTTGATGGAGGCACCGCCGCCGGAAAACACCCGGCCCTTCATCGCCATTGCGCAGCACATCCAGGGCATCGGGCTTTCCGCGCCTGAGATCATCGCCGCCGATCCCGAAGCGGGCCTCGTGCTGCTGGAGGATTTCGGTGACGCCACCCATGCCGCCTTGCTCGATGCCGGTGCGCCTGCCCCCGCGCTTTACGCCGAGGCCTCTGAGACACTCGCCGCACTACATGAAGCCCCGCCACCGGCTGACCTACCGGCTTGGGACGCGGCAGCCATGGCGCGGGCGACAGCGGCGACTTTTCTCGATTGGTGGTGGCCGGCGATGATGGGCAGCGCGCCCGGCGATGATTTGCGCGCTGGGCTTGCGGATGCGTTGCACGCCATGCTGGCACCCTTCGCAGGCGTGCAAGGTTTTGTGCATCGCGATTACTTCCCGGCCAATCTGATGCGGCTTGATGGGCGCGCGGGTGCGCGGCGCACCGGCTTGCTCGATTTCCAGGATGCTGGGTTGGGGCACCCCGCTTATGATCTTGTTTCGCTGACGCAAGATGCACGGCGCGATGTGGCGCCAACAGCGCGCGATGCGGCGATTGAACGCTACTTCGCCGCACGGCCCGGCGTGGCGCGGGGGGATTTCACCGCCGCCATGGCCGCCTGCGCCGCGCCACGCCATTTGCGCGTGGCAGCACTTTGGGTGCGGCTGTCTCGGCGGGACAATAAGCCGCGCTATTTGATCCATGGACCGCGCTGCTGGCGGCTTTTGGATGAAGCGCTCGAACACCCCGCCACGACACCGCTGCGCCTGTGGTTGGATGCTACCTTGCCGCGCCACTTGCGCCGCACTCCCGATCCGGCGAAGGAGCCTGCATGATCAACCTCTCCCGCGCCATGGTTCTGGCCGCCGGCCTTGGCACGCGCATGCGCCCCTTATCGGAAGCCATGCCAAAACCGCTTTTACCCTTGGCGGGGCGGAGCCTGCTGGATCATGCGCTGGATCGGCTGACCGATGCCGGTGTAACGGATGCAGTGGTGAACGCGCATTGGCTGGCAGATCAAGTCGCCGATTGTGTCGCGGCGCGCCGCGCGCCACGCATCACGCTGCAGCGTGAGGAAACCCTGCTGGAGACCGGCGGCGGTGTGGTGCGCGCCCTGCCCGCGCTTGGTGATGCGCCCTTTGCCGTAGTGAATGGTGACGCGTTTTGGCTTGATGGCCCGCATTCAGCGCTTTCGCGCCTTGCCGCCGCTTTCGATCCTGAACGCATGGATGGCTTGCTGCTGCTGATCCGCGCCGCGCAAATCGCGGGCGAGATCGGGCGCGGGGATTTCATGCTGGATCCGCTGGGCGCCATTCGCCGCCCCGAAGAAGGGGAGGTTTCGCCCTATCTTTTCGGTGGCGTGCAAATCCTCTCACCCGCATTGTTTGAAGGGGCACCTGCGGGCGCCTTCAGCCTGAACCGCTTGTATAACCGCGCCATTGAAGCCGGGCGGCTTTACGGGCTGGTGCATGATGGCGTGTGGTTTCATTTGTCCACCCCGGCTGATCTGGAACACGCCGAAGATGTCTTGCGCAGCGGCGTGATCCGCGCGCTGTTCTGAAGCGGCGCCCTTGCGCGTTTTCACGATCCCCGCCGATCAGCGCTTCCTGCCCGCGCTGGCCGAAGGGCTGCTTGCGCAAGTGCCGCGTGATGACCCCGCTGCGCTCGCCACCACTACGCTGTTGCTGCCAACACGCCGCGCTGCGCGTGCCTTGCGCGAAGCCTTCCTGACCGCGGCCGGTGGTCGCGCGCTTTTGCTGCCGCGCATGCGTGCGCTGCCTGGGCTTTCGGTGGAAGAAGCCGATGAATTGGCGCTGCCCGCCTTGCTTGATCTGCCGCCCGCAGTCGCACCGCTGACACGGCAGGCGGTTTTGTCGCGCATTGTGCTTGCCATTCCGCGCCGCTTCGGCGGGCCGCTTGGTCCGGAACAAGCATGGTTGCTGGCCGGAGAGCTTGCAACGCTTTTTGACGAAATTGCCTTTGAAGAAGCCGATCTTGATCTGATTGAAACCGCCGATCCGGTGGATTTCGCCGCAAGCTGGCTCGCGCGGTTGGATGGGCTGGTGCCGGATAAGCTTGCCGTGCATTGGCAAATCACCACCAAGCTGTTGCAAGCCGTGGTGCGCGATTGGAATGGCTGGTTGCAAGCGCAGCGCCTGATGGATTTGGGCCTGGCGCGTGTGCGCGCGCTGATAGCACAGCGCCGCGCGCTGGAAGCGGCACCACCACGCGAAAAACTGATCGCCGCCGGCATTGGCGCGGGCGGCACCATTCCGGCTGCGACTGCTTTGCTCCGCTGCATCGCAAGCCTGCCCAATGGCGCTTTGGTGCTGCAAGGCATGGCGGAACCGATCACGCCGAGCCTGGCTGAGGCCATGCGCCGCGCACCCAGCCATCCCTTCGCCGGGCAATTGAAATTGCTTGCCGATCTTGGTGTGGAGCCCAATGCGCCGCGCCCTTGGACCAAGGCCGATCATCACGGCGCGCCGGCAGATCGCGCGGTAATGCTGGCGCGCAGCCTGCGCCCGGCAGAAGGTTTGGATGTTTGGACGGAACGCGATGCGCCACGCTGGCAGGCGGCCCTTGCTGGCATCAGCCGCTTGCAGGCCGCCGAAGCGCAGCAGGAAGCCGCTGCCATTGCGCTATTGCTGCGTGAGGCGATGGAAGTCCCCGGCAAGCGCGCGGCACTGATCACACCGGATCGCGATTTGGCGCGGCGTGTCGCGGCAGAACTCGCGCGCCATGGCATCACCGCCGATGACAGCGCCGGCGCGCCCTTGGCCGATGCACCAGCGGCGGCGTTTTTGCGCCTGATGGCGCGCATGGTGGCGGATGGCTTCGCGCCTGCGCCTTTGCTGGCAGTCTTGAAGCATCCGCTGTGTAGCGCTGGCATGGAACGCAGCGCCTGGCTTGAAGCGGTGCGCAGCCTGGAACGGCAATCTCTGCGCGGCCTGCGCCCAGCGGCGGGGCTTGCAGCCCTGCGCGCGGCCTTACCCGCGGGCGATATTGCCTTGCTTGGATTGGTGGATGCCTTGCAGGCCGGACTTGGCGATTTTGCGGCCTTGCCACCAAGCCCCGCGCGCCCGCCCGCTGATTTGCTGGCGCTGCATCTGGCGGCGGCGGAAGCGCTTGCCACGACACCTGATCTGCCTGGCGGCATCAGGCTTTATGCAGGTGAGGAAGGGGAAGCGCTGGCGCGACATTTGGCCGCACTTGCAGAAGCCTTGCGCGAAATGCCGCCGATCAAACCCGCAGAGTGGCCAGCGAGTTTTGATGCCATGCTGGCGGGGCCAATTGCCCCACCCTTCCGCGCGCGGCGCGATGCGGCGGCACATCCGCGCATTGCGATCCTCGGCCTTTTGGAAGCGCGCTTGCAGCATTTTGATCGCGTGATCCTGGGCGCGCTGGAAGAAAACATTTGGCCGCAAGCAACCGAACCTGGCCCCTGGATGAGCCGCCCGATGCGCACGCGTTTCGGCCTGCCCGCGCCGGAAGCGCGCATTGGTCGCGTGGCGGCGGATTTCTTTCATGCCGCAGCGCATGCGGGTGAAGTGGTGCTGTCCACCGCGCGCAAACGCGGCGGCGCGCCCAGCGTGCCAACGCGTTGGCTAACGCGCTTGGAAATTTTCCTGAAAGGACAGGGCGAGATCAAATTGCCAGCCAGCGACGCCGCACGCTGGGCAACCGCCTTGGATGAACCACATCAGGACGACAAGCCCTGGAGCCGCCCGGCGCCGCGCCCGCCAATTGATGTGCGCCCGCGCCGCTTGAGTGTTTCGGACGCGACTCAACTGATCGCCGATCCCTATGCCTTTTATGCCGCGCGCATCCTGCGGCTACGCGCGCTTGATGATCTGGATGCGGATATCGGTTCGCGGGAATATGGCACGCTGGTGCATCACGCCATGCGGTTCTTCCTGGCCGGGCTTGGTACAGGCTGGCCCGGTGCAGCCACCGCGCGTGATCTTTGGACGCAAGCCTGCGCCGAAGCGTTGCAGAAGGAAGCCGTGCATCCCGGTGTGCTCGCCTTCTGGGGGCCGCGCATGGCGCGCATGGGCGATTTCGTGATTACCGAAGAAGAAAAGCTGCGCGCACAAAACGGCCTGCTGCGCTGCCTCACGGAACATGAAGGCCGCGTTACGTTGGAACTGGCGGGCGGGGATATTGAAATCCTCGCCAAAGCGGATCGGCTGGATGAATTGGCCAGCGGCGGCTGGCGCATTCTGGATTACAAGACCGGCCAGGTGCCATCCACGACCAAGGTTACTGACGGCGGCGCACCGCAATTGGCGCTGGAAGCAATGATTCTGGAAGCCGGCGGCTATGCGACCATTAGCGCAGACGCCAAGGCCACCGCGCTGGTCTATTGGAAATTGAGCGGCGGCGAAACGCCAGGCGAAGCGACGGAGCTCGGCGCAGCGTCAAAAAATGCTTTGCCCTACGCCGATCTCGCGCGCACCCGCATTACAGCGCTGGCGGAGCGCATGTTGTTGGGCGACGCCCCCTTTGAAAGCCGCCCGCACCCGGCACGCGACACGCCCGGCAAGCAATATGATCATCTGGCGCGTATCGCTGAATGGGCCTCTGGCGATGAGGATCCGTCATGAATGAGGCTCGCCAGACCGCCGAAGCAGCGCAAGCCCGCGCCGCCGATCCTGCTGTCTCCGCCTGGGTGGAAGCTTCTGCCGGTTCGGGCAAAACCAAGCTGCTGACGGATAGGTTGCTGCGCTTATTGCTGGCCGGTGTGCCGCCAGGGCGCATCCTATGCCTGACCTTCACCAAGGCAGCGGCGGCAGAAATGGCAACGCGGTTGGCGCTGCGCCTTGGTGAATGGGCGGTCGCGGATGATGCGAAGCTGGCGGAGATTTTGCAAAAACTGACAGGCAATGCACCAGGGCGCGAAGGGCTGGCCGCAGCGCGCCGATTGTTTGTGGAGGTATTGGAACAGCCGGGCGGCATGCGGATTTCAACGCTCCATGGTTTTGCGCAATCCCTGCTGCGCGGCTTTCCACTGGAAGCCGGCCTCGCGCCGCAATTCGCGGTGATGCAGGAACAGGATGGCCGGGCGCTGCTGGCGCGCGAACGCGATGCGCTGCTGACGGGTGGGGCAGCCAAGGAAGCCCTCGCGGTTTTGTCGAAATATCACGCGCCAACGCGCTTTGCCGAGGTAATGGGCGACATGGCCGCCACTGGCGGGAAGCTGTTGGACGCCGTGCAAAAGCGGCAAGGCATGGCGGGGCTGCGTGTCGCGCTGGCGCGAAAGCTTGGCATCATCCCCGGTGAGGAAAATGAGGCCGCGCTTGATGCCGCCGTGATTGACGCGCCGGAAGCAGAGGCGCTGCGCGCGGCAGCACCCTTGCTTCTGGCAGGCGGCAAACAGGATCAGGACCACGGCGAAAAGCTGGCGATCTGGTTTGCCCTGCCCCAAGATCAGCGCGTTGCAAGAAATGCCGATTGGCGCGCTATTTTCATTACCGGCGACAACACGGTCCGTGTCAAACTTGCCACCAAAAAACTTGGCGCGCGGCAGGATGAAATCAGCGACCTCATGCGCCGCGAAGGCGAACGCCAATTGGTGCTGGATAGCAAACGCGCCGCCGCACGCGTCCTTTCCGCGAGCATGGCGCTTTTCGCCATTGGTGCGCCGGTACTGGACCGCTACCAAACCGCCAAAGACAATGCCGGGCTGCTTGATTACGATGATCTGATTGCTGGCGCGCGCAAATTGCTGGACAATCCAGGCAGCGCCTGGGTGATGTATAAGCTGGATGATGGCCTTGATCACATCCTGTTGGATGAGGCGCAGGATTCCAACCCGGACCAGTGGCGGGTTGTGGGCGCCTTGACTGCGGAGTTCTTCGCGGGTCTTGGCGCGCGGGATGAACAGCGCAGCATCTTCGCAGTGGGCGATCAGAAGCAATCCATCTACGCCTTCCAGGGCGCCGATGCGGAAGGCTTCGGGCGCGAAAAGCGTAACTACCAACGCATCATTGAAGAAGCTCAACAGGAATTCCGCCCTGTCGCCTTGGATGTTTCCTTCCGTTCCACCAAGCCAGTGCTTGCGCTGGTGGATGCGGTGTTTGCGGATGCGCCGGCGCGTGATGGTGTTGTCACCGACAAGGCGCTGCAACATCTCGTGGACCGCGCCGGCCATGCCGGCAGCGTGGAGCTTTGGCCAATCCTGGAAGTGGACAAGGCACCGGCGCCGCCCGATTGGGCGCCGCCGCAACAGGCCATTGCGGCGGAAGGTGCGGCACCCGCTTTGGCCGCGGCGCTGGCACAACGCATCAAACACATGATCGACCATGAAACGCTGCCAGCGCGGGTCGAAAAGGGCAAGGAAGCCACGCAGCCCGAAGGCCGGCCCATTCGTCCGGGTGATATTCTGGTCTTGCTCCGTGCGCGCAAGCGCGGTGGCTTCGCGCCCGCACTCGTGCGTGAATTGAAGAAGCTTTCCATCCCGGTTGGCGGCATTGATCGCATGATCCTGGCGGATGAATTGCCGGTGCAGGACATGCTGGCACTCGCTGCCTGGCTGCTGCTGCCCGATGATGATTTGAATCTGGCAGCGCTGTTGAAATCCCCGCTGATCGGGCTTGATGAAGATGCGCTTTTCAACCTGGCGCATGGACGCGGCAAATCAACGCTGCATGCGGCGTTGATGACCCATCGCGGCAGCGCGACAGATATCGGGCGTGTCGCGGATTGGTTGTCAGTGCAAGCGGCGCGGCTTGATTTCATCACGCCCCATGGCCTGTTTGCCGATGTGCTTGGCGCGCCCGGCCCGCTTGATCCCCGCGCGGGGCGTGCGCGCATGCTGGCGCGGCTTGGGCCGGATGCGGGCGATCCGCTTGATGAATTGCTCAATGCCGCGCTTGAACATGAAAAGCTCAACCCGCCATCCTTGCAGGGCTTTGTGCATTGGCTCCGCCAAGGTGGTGCAGAGGTAAAGCGCGAAGCGGAAGCCGCGGGCGATGTGGTGCGCATCATGACCGTGCATGGCGCCAAGGGCTTGCAGGCGCCCATCGTCATTCTGCCCGATACCACACGCAAGGCGCAGGACCGCAAAACGCTCCGCTGGTTTGAAGATGGCGGCGAAGCCCTGCCGGTTTGGGCGCCGCAGATGACGGGGTTTGCAGCGCCCGCACTGACCGCGCAGCGCCAAGCGGATCAGGCGCGGGAGGCAGAAGAAGAACATCGGCTGCTTTATGTGGCGCTGACGCGCGCGGAAGATCGTTTGATCATTTGCGGCTGGAACGGTGCGCAGAAACTGCCCCCAGGCTGCTGGTATGATCTGGTGGCGCAAGGATTTGTGCGCCTGCCAGGCGTGCAGGATTGTCCCTTCGACCCCGTCGCCTTTGGGGCTTCAGCAGATGCTTTTGGGGCCGAACCGAAACTGCTCAGCCTCCGCACCCTGCAAAGCGCGCCGCCTCGGTCGGAAGACCCTGCGCTTGCAAGCGCTGACAAGGCGCGCCCACTCGCTTGGGCATGGCAGAAAGCCCCGGAAGAGGCGCTTGCAGGTAGCCTGGCACCCTCCGCCATGCCTGGGGAACAGGAAACGCCCGCTGCCGCACCGCGCCCGGCGCAGGACCCGCTTGGGCTGCGCTTCCGGCGTGGGCGCCTGGTGCATGCGCTGCTGCAAAGCCTACCGGAACATCCCGAAGACGGCTGGGAGGAACTCTCCCGCCGCTTCCTCGCGCGCCGCGCGCCGGGGATTTCGGCCGCCGAACAGGAAGCCACCTTGCAGGAGGTTTTGGCCCTGCTGCGCCAGGGTTGGATGCAAGCAGCGCTTGGCGCAGGCAGCCTTGCGGAAGCGCCTTTGGCCGGAGAGGTGCACGGCCGGCTGATCGCAGGCCAGGTGGACCGCTTGAAGGTTGAAGCTGGTCGCGTGCTGGTGCTGGATTTCAAAACCAATCGCCCGCCGCCGGAACGGGTTGAAGATGTGGCGCCGCTTTATCTGCGGCAAATGGCGGCGTATCGCGCGCTGCTACGCGCGGCCTTTCCGGGGCGGCGCGTTGAATGCGCGCTGGTTTGGACTTACGGCGCGCGCTTCATGGCATTGCCGGATGCGGTGCTTGATCCGCATGCACCGGGGGGCGCTTAAATCGTTTAGTCGCGCGGCCCCGGCGCCAGCACTTCCCGCTTACCCACGTGGTTCGCGGCACCGACCACGCCTTCCTTTTCCATCTGCTCAATCAGCTTCGCCGCGCGGTTATAGCCTATGTTCAAATGCCGCTGCACGAAGCTGGTGCTGGCTTTGCCTTCGCGCGTCACCAGCGCTACCGCCTGATCATAAAGTGATGCTTCCCCATCCGTATTGCCGCCCAGCATGCCGAGCATGGCAACCGAATCACCCTCATCCTCAGTGTCGGTCACTTCTTCGATATAGGCGGGCTCGCCCTGGGCGCGGAGGAATTCAACCACGCGCTCAACCTCAGTGTCTGAGACAAAAGGCCCGTGTACGCGCGCAAGCCGCCCGCCGCCCGGCATGTGCAGCATATCGCCCTGGCCCAGCAATTGTTCCGCGCCCTGTTCGCCAAGGATGGTACGGCTATCAATCTTGGAGGTGACCTGGAAGGAAATGCGCGTCGGGAAATTCGCCTTGATCGTGCCGGTGATCACATCCACTGATGGGCGCTGTGTGGCCATGATCACGTGAATGCCCGCAGCACGCGCCATTTGCGCCAGCCTTTGCACCGCGGCTTCAATTTCCTTGCCCGCCACGATCATCAGATCTGCCATTTCGTCAATCACCACCACAATCATCGGCAGCGCTTCCAGCGCCAGCGGCTGATCTTCAAAAACCGGCTTATTGGTTTCCGGATCGAAGCCGGTTTGCACGCGCCTGGTCAGTACTTCGTTGCGTTGGCGCGCAGCGGTCACTTTTTCATTATAGCCCGCGATATTGCGCACGCCCAATTGGCTCATGGCACGATAGCGGCGCTCCATCTCCCGCACGGTCCATTTCAGCGCGCCAATCGCCTTGGGCGGTTCCGTCACCACGGGCGCCAGCAGATGCGGAATACGGTCATAGACCGAAAGTTCCAGCATCTTGGGGTCAATCATGATGAAGCGGCATTCATCAGGGCTGAAGCGATACAGCAGGCTCAGGATCATGGTATTGATCCCGACCGATTTGCCCGAACCCGTGGTGCCCGCAATCAGCAAATGCGGCATGCGCGCCAAATCAGCGATCACCGGCGCACCACCAATATCCTTACCCAGCGCCAAGGGCAGCTTGCCAGGGTTGCGGTGCCAGCCCTCATCCCCGAACATCTCGGAAAGGAACACGGTTTCGCGCTTGGCATTGGGCATTTCAATGCCGATCACATTGCGCCCGGGCACGGTTGCGATGCGCACCGCAATCAGGCTCATGGACCGCGCGATATCATCCGCGAGGCCAATGACGCGCGCGGATTTGGTGCCGGGTGCCGGTTCCAATTCATACAGCGTTACCACCGGGCCGGGGCGGATTTCCGCAATGCGCCCGCGCACGCCGTAATCTTCCAACACGCTTTCCAACAGCCGCGCATTGGCTTGCAGCGATTCCTCGGAAGGCCGGCCCGTACGCTGCGCGGGCGCGGGCGCGGGCGTCAGCAAATCAAGCGGTGGCAGCGCCCAGGCGCCATCACCCAAATCAAGCGCCGGTTGCTGCGGCGGGCGACGCGCGGGCTCCGGCGCTTTGCGCTGGCGTACCGGCGGGGCTTCGCGCGTGGCTTCTGGCGCTTCGGGGCGGATCGGCATGGCTTCGGCCGCGGCATCGGCGGCGCGTAGCATGGGGCCCAAGGGGATTTCCGGTTCCTGGCGGCGGAATAGCCGACCGCTCGGGGATGAGAAGCGCGCGCCGATGCGGGCGAAGAAGCCGGGCTTTTTCACCTCAGCTTCCTCCGCAGGGCGCAATCTTTCCGCCCCGGCCCGCGCTGCATCCAAAGCGGCTTGGCTCGCGCCCAGCGCCACACGGCCAGCGCCGCGCCATTCGCCAAAGGTCAGGCCGCAACCGATGAAGCCAGCGCCCACCGCGCCGAAGACTAAGCCTGCCTTACCCAGCAGCGCGCCATAAAGGCCAAAGCTGCCCGACAACCAGGAAACGACGCCATCGGCCAAAAGTGGCCCAACCACCCCGCCGGGGCCAGCAAGGCTCGGCGCCTCCGGCGGCAAGGGGGCCAGGCTCAGCGCCGCTGCGCCAAGCGGCAAGGCAAGGGCAAGGCCGAAAAGCCGCAACGGGATGAAACCAAGGCCGCGTTGCGTGGCCAACCGAAACGCCCAGGCGAGCAGCGCCAGCACGGGAAGCGCCGCCACATAGCCAAAGCCTTGCAACAGGATATCCGCCACCACCGCCCCTGCCGGCCCGGCCAGATTGCTGACAGGCCGCGCAGTTGCCGTATTCAGCGAAGGATCAGCGGGGTCGTAACTCAGCAGCGCCGCAGCCAGCCCAAGCGCCATAAGCGCTGCCAGCAGGCCGCAAAATTCCATCAGGCGCCGGCTGAGCAGCACGCGCAAATCAGCCGAAGCAAAGCGCCGCCTGACGGCGCCTGATTCGGCGGAGGGCCTGGATTCGGCCGGGAGAAAGAGGCGAGGCATCACGGCAGCGCTTCAGAGTGAAAGGGAACAATAGGCCGGAAGCCGTTCTTTGCCCAGGGTTTTTATCATCAGGGCGCCATGAGGATTCTGAGCGACTCGCCACCGTTGCAGCAGAGTCACGCTTTTGGGGAAGGGAAGCCCCCCATCGCCGCCCCGACGCGCTTCATGCCAAGATGCGCACCACATCCAGGGGGAAGCTACAAATGCCCGATAATGGCGCCCAAAAGCACTCACGCAGCTACCTGCTGGCGGTCGAGGATCAGGAATTCCTGCTGCGCGACGAGATGCGCCCGTTCCGCTTCGGCATGGAATACGCCAAGGCCGAATATGCGCTCCGCGATTGGGGCGTGCGGTCCACCATTGTTGTGTTTGGATCCGCCCGCACGCCAAGCGCGGAGGAAGCCTCTGCCCTCGCCAAAAAAGCGCGTGGCGCCGCGGAAAAACGCGCCGCGCAAAAGGCGCTGGAACGGTCCCGTTTTTATGAGGATGCGCGCGCCTTCGCCCGCATTGTTTCGATGCGCGGCGGTGCCTTGGCCGCATCGGGCGCGGCGCGGGATAATGTGATTGCAACCGGCGGCGGGCCTGGGATCATGGAAGCGGCCAATCGCGGTGCATCCGAATCCGGCGCGCCTTCCATCGGCTTCAATATCACCCTGCCGCATGAACAGGCGCCCAATTCCTGGTCCACGCCGGCGCTGACCTTTCGCTTTCATTACTTCGCCATGCGCAAGATGCACCTTGCCATGCGCGCCAATGCGCTGGCGGTTTTTCCAGGCGGTTTCGGGACTTTTGACGAATTGTTTGAAGTGCTGACGCTCGCGCAATCGCAAAAGATGCGCGCCTTGCCGATTGTGCTCTTCGGGCGCGACTATTGGAACAAGGTGGTGAATTTCAACGCCATGGTGGATGAAGGCATGATCAGTGAAGCTGATTTGAAGCTTTTTGAAATCGTGGACACGCCCGAAGAAGGCTGGGCGAGCCTATTGCAACGCGGCCTGTCACCGGAAACTGCGCCGCCCTTGAAGCTTAGCCTGCCGCCGGTGGCAGGCAGGAAGCGGCCAGCAGCGCGAAAGCCGCGGCGCGGTGGCTGATTCGGTGCTTCTCGGCCGGGTCCATTTCGCCGAAGGTCTCCCCGCGTCCCTGCGGCACGAACATGGGGTCATAGCCAAAGCCATACGCGCCGCGCGGCGGCCAGACCCAAACGCCTTCCGCCTTGCCCTCAAAGCCTTCCTCATGCCCATCGGGCCAGGCGAGCACCAAGGCGCAGGTGAACCAGGCGGCGCGGTCCGTGGCGTGCTTGGCAAGGTCATGCACCTTGCCCATGGCCCAAGCATAATCCCGCCCGCCTTCCGGGCGCATGGCCCAATCGGCGGTATAGACACCAGGCGCGCCATCCAAGGCGGCAACGGAAAAACCGCTATCATCGGAAAGCGCCGGCATTCCCGCCGCGCGCGCCGCCGCATGCGCCTTGATGCGCGCATTGCCGAGGAAACTCGTTTCCGTCTCCTCCGGCTCCGGCAGGCCAAGCGCGCCGGCGCTGGTTACTTCAATGCCATGCGGCGCCAGCAAGGCCGCCACTTCGCGGAGTTTCCCCGCATTATGTGTGGCAATGACAATCTTCTCGCCTCGGCTGAGGCGGCGGTGCGCCATCACTTATCCACCGCAAGCCGCTGCTTGGCGAAAAGCGCTGCCGTGCCCTCGCGCGCATGGCCCATCAGCGCCTGCAAATCGGCTTCCGTGAAAGGGGCACCTTCGGCAGTGCCTTGAATTTCAACAATCCCGCCCGAGGCCGTGAGGACGAAATTCGCATCCGCATCGGCCTTGCTGTCCTCATCATAATCGAGGTCAAGCACGGGCACGCCCTGATAAATGCCGCAGGAAATCGCCGCCACCTGATCCTTGAGCGGATTGCGCGTGATGATGTTCATGCGCTTGCAATGTTCAAAAGCCAGATGCAGCGCCACCCAGGCGCCGGTGATGGAAGCGCAGCGCGTGCCGCCATCGGCGGTCAGCACATCGCAATCCAGCGTGATGGTCATTTCGCCCATCGCCTTCAAATCCGTCACGGCGCGGAGCGAACGCCCGATCAGGCGCTGGATTTCCTGCGTGCGGCCGGATTGCTTGCCGCGCGCCGCTTCACGGTCCCCGCGCGTATGCGTCGCACGCGGCAGCATGCCATATTCCGCCGTGACCCAGCCCTGACCCTGGCCGCGCAGGAAGGGCGGCACCTTGCCTTCCACGCTTGCGGTGCACAGCACCTCGGTCAGGCCCATGCGAATGACGCAGGAACCTTCCGCATGGCGGGCGACGCCGGGTTGAATGGAAACGGTGCGAAGCGCGCCGGGGGCGCGGCCTGAGGGTCTGTTCATGGGCCTCGCGGTTAGCACAGGCGAAGGGGGCGCGCTAACCCGTTGACGCGCCCGGCCCAGGCTTCATACTCGCGGCATGACAAATCGGGACCCCAACCCGTGACCCATACGCCCACGATGATTGCGCCTGGGCTCCCGGCGGCTGCCGGGCTGGATAGCCGTTCGGCACTGATCCTGCGCGAATTGGTGGAAACCTATGTCGCGACCGGGGAACCGGTTGGCTCCCGCACGCTGTCGCGCCGGCTGCCGCTGGGGCTTTCGCCGGCCACCATCCGCAACGCCATGGCGGATTTGGAAGATGCCGGGCTGCTTTACGCGCCGCATACCTCGGCGGGGCGGCTGCCGACAGAACGTGGCCTCAGGCTTTTTGTGGATGGCTTGCTGGAATTTGGCGCGCTTGGTGAGGAAGACCGGGATGCGATTGCGGCGCGTTGCGCGGCTTCGGGCCGGTCCTTGCAGGAAACGCTCGCGGAAGCCGGGCTGATGCTTTCGGGCCTCGCCGGCGCGGCCGGGCTGGTGGTGGCGCCAAAGACGGAAAACCCGGTGCGGCACATAGAATTCGTGGCACTCGGGCCGGGCCGCGCCTTGGTGGTGCTGGTGCATGAAGGTGGCCAGGTGGAAAACCGCGTTATTGAAGTGCCGGCGGGCCTGCCGCCTTCGGCGCTGACGCAAGCCTCCAACTACCTCAATGCGCGGTTGGCTGGCCGCACCTTGGAAGAAACCCGCAGCAAGGTGGCCGAGGAAATCACCGCTGATCGCACGGCCTTGGATGCGCTGACGCAGCAGGTGATCTCGGCGGGGCTTGCCACCTGGTCGGGCGGCGGCGGCGGATCGCTCATTCTGCGCGGTCAGTCGCGGCTTTTGCAGAACCTGGACCAGGCGGCGCAGGTGCAGGAAATCCAGCGGCTATTTGAACGGCTGGAAGCGCAGGAAACCATGCTGCGTCTGCTGGAATTGGCGCAGCGCGGCGAAGGCGTGCAAATCTTCATCGGTGCCGAAAGCGGGCTGTTCGATAGCGCTGGGCTTTCCGTGGTGGTGGCTCCCTTCCGCAATGGTCAGGAAAAGATCGTCGGCGCGATTGGCGTGATCGGGCCCACACGCATCAATTACGGGCGCGTGATCCCGGTGGTGGATTACACGGCGCGCGTGATCGGCAGATTGCTCGGTTGAAACTGACGCGCGCTTGCAGGCGCGCGATACGAAACAGGAACCCCCATGCGTATCACTTCCATCCGTCAAGGCGTGGTGCCGATCTCAAGCGCCATTGCCAATGCCTATATTGATTTCTCCAAAATGACGGCGAGTGTTGTCGCCATCACGGTGGAAGATGGCGCGGGCAAAAAGGCCACGGGCTATGGCTTCAATTCCAATGGCCGCTATGCGCAGCCAGGTTTGCTTGCGGAACGCTTTATCCCGCGCCTGCAAAGGGCGACCGAAGCGGAATTGGCGCTGGGCGAAGGCGGGCTGAACCCCACCGGCGCCTGGGGCGCGATGATGCGGAATGAAAAGCCGGGCGGCCATGGCGATCGTTCCGTCGCGGTCGGCGTTTTGGACATGGCGCTATGGGATGCGGCGGCGAAGCTTGCGGGCGTGCCACTCTGGCGCTTGCTCGCGGATCGGTATCGCAAGGGTAAGGCGGATGACAGCGCCTGGGTTTATGCCGCCGGCGGCTATTACTATCCCGGCAAGGGCGTGGATGCCTTGGTTGAGGAAATGAAGCGCTACCTCGGCATGGGTTACACCACCGTGAAGATGAAAATCGGTGGCGCGCCGGGCACTTCGGTCAAGGATGCGCTGACGGAAGATTTGGCGCGCATTGAAGCGGTGGTGAAATTGCTTGGCGGAGATGGTTCGCACCTAGCCGTGGATGTGAATGGCCGCTTTGGCCTGCATGCGGCGCTGACTTACGGCGCGGCGCTGCAACCCTTTGGGTTGCGCTGGTATGAGGAACCGCTTGACCCGCTGGATTATTCAACCCACGCGGCGCTCGCGGAACAATATATGCCGCCGATTGCAACAGGCGAGAACCTTTTTTCCATGCTGGATGCGCGTAATTTGATCCGCCATGGCGGGTTGCGCCCGGATCGCGATATTCTGCAATTCGATCCCGCATTGTCTTATGGCTTGGTCGAGTATTTGCGCACGCTCGAGATGTTGGTGCTCCATGGCTGGTCGCCCCGGCGTTGCGTGCCACATGGCGGGCATCAATTCGCGCTGAATATTGCGGTCGGGCTTGGGCTTGGCGGCAATGAAAGCTACCCGGAGGTTTTCGCGCCCTTTGGCGGTTTCGCCGATAGCACGCCGGTGGTGGATGGGCGGATCAAAATGCCAGAGATTCCCGGCATTGGGTTTGAAGCGAAATCGGCGCTTTGGGCGGTGCTGAAGGATCTTTAGGACCATGGAAGGCATTTTCCCCTTGCTGATGGCGGCGGTTTTTTGGATCGCGACGCATAACGGCTTCGCGGGCACCGATATCCGCACGCGCCTTGCAGGCAAGATTGGGGAGAATGGTTTTCGCATCGTCTATGCCATCATCTCGGTCATTGCGATCATGATGCTGGCGCGCGCCTGGGAAGGCGCCGTCGCGATGCCAGTTTGGACGGCGCCTGCTTGGCTGCGCCTTATCCTCGCGCTGATCATGCTGCCGGCTTTTCTGTTTTTTATCGCCGGTTTCTTGCGCAACCCAACTGCGGTGGGCGGTGAAGCGGTAGCCGGGCAGCAAATTCGCGGCATTCAGCGCATCACGCGCCACCCCATGCTGTGGTCCTTCGCGCTTTGGGCCTTGGTGCATGTGATCGGCAATGGCGATGTCGCGAGCCTGATTTTCTTCGGCACCTTTGCCATCAGCGCCTTCCTTGGCATGCCCTCCATTGACCGCAAGCTTGCCGCGCGCAGCCCGGGGGCAGCGGCGAAGCTGCGCACCGAGACCTCCATCCTGCCCTTTGGTGCCATCATGGCTGGGCGCAATCGGCTGGTGCTGGCGGAAATCGGCTGGCTTGCACCATTGCTCGCGGTGATCGGCTGGGCCGCGATGCTGCATTTCCATGCGCGCCTCTTCGGCGTGCCGGCGCTGCTGCACTTTTGATCCGCGCTTGCATGCGGGCCATCACGGGGGGTATTTCGGCCAGCCTAGGTTGAGGAGTTCTCTCGCATGCAAGCCGCCGCAATGCCGCGCCCCGTGATGCTGGTCATTCTGGATGGCTGGGGCTGGCGGGAAGAGATTGCCGATAACGCCGTGCGGCAAGCCAAAACCCCAAGCTTCGATGCGCTTTGGGCATCCTGCCCGCATGCTTTTCTCAAAACCTCTGGCCTGGATGTCGGCTTGCCGGATGGGCAGATGGGCAATTCTGAGGTTGGGCACCTCAATATCGGTGCCGGGCGCGTGGTGATGCAGGATTTGCCGCGCATTGATGCCGCCATTGCCGATGGGTCCTTCGCGCAATTGCCGGCGCTGAAGGGGTTGATCGCGACGCTGAAAGCCTCGGGCGGGACCTGCCATTTGATGGGGCTGCTCTCGCCTGGCGGGGTGCATGCGCATCAGGATCATGCGGTGGCCTTGGCGAAATTGCTGTCATCCGCGGGCATTCCTGTCGCCATTCATGCCTTCACCGATGGGCGGGATACGCCGCCGCGCGCCGCGCCTGATTACCTGAAGCGTTTTGAAGCCGATCTCGCAGGTGTTGCGGGCGTGCGCATCGCCACCATCATCGGGCGCTATTTCGCGATGGACCGCGACAAGCGCTGGGACCGCGTGGCGCAAGCCTATGCAGCAATGGTCGAAGCCAAGGGCGTTGCCGCGCCTTCCGCCGCTGACGCCATCGCCGCCGCCCATGTCGCCGACAAGACCGATGAATTCATCCCTGCCAGCATCATCGGTGATTACGCCGGCATGCAGGATGGCGATGGCATTCTCTGCTTCAGTTTCCGCGCCGATCGCGCGCGGGAAATCCTCACCGCTTTGCTTGATCCCGGCTTTGATGGTTTTGCCCGCGCCCGCCTGCCGCGTTTTGCCGCCGCTGTCGGCCTCACGGAATATAGCGATGCCTTGAACGCGCATCTCACCACCGCTTTCGCGCCGCAATCCATGGCGGATAAGCTTGGGGAAGTCGTGGCCCGCGCCGGCCTCACGCAGCTTCGCATGGCGGAGACGGAAAAATACCCGCATGTCACCTTCTTTCTGAATGGCGGCGAAGAAGCGGCCTATCCTTGCGAGGAACGCATCATGGTGCCATCGCCCAAGGATGTCGCGACCTATGATCTGAAGCCGGAAATGTCGGCGCCGGAACTGACAGAAAAAGCCGTGGCGGCAATCAAAAGCCGCGCGCATGATCTGATTGTGCTGAATTTCGCCAATGCCGATATGGTCGGCCATACAGGCAGCCTTGCTGCTGCTACAAAGGCTGTTGAAGCGGTGGATGCCGGGCTTGGGCGCATTGTCGCGGCGTTGCGCGATGTGGGTGGCTGCCTGCTGGTCACCGCCGATCATGGCAATGCCGAATTGATGAAGGACCACACCACCGGCGGGCCGCATACCGCGCATACCACCAATGTTGTGCCGGCCATTCTGATGGGTGGCCCCAAGGGTGCCACGCTGAAGGATGGGCGGTTGGCGGATATCGCACCAAGCTTGCTCGCTTTGCTTGGCCTCCCGCAACCTGCTGCCATGACAGGGCATTCCCTGCTTGGTTAAGGCGCGCCTCGCCTTCGCGCTTTTCCTGCTGGCGCTGCCAGGCTTGGCGTTTGCGCAGCCTTCGCGTGAAGCGCTGGAAGAAGCCCGCCGCGCCGGCGCCGCCAGCCGTGCCGCTGCCGAAGCCGCCGCACGGGAAGCCGAAGCAGCGGCAGCGGAAGAAAGCGGGCTCGCGCGCCAGCGCGTTGCCATGGCAGCGCGCGTGCAGGAAGCCGAACGCGCCTTGGATGAGGCTGAACAGCGCAAGCAAATGGCGGAACAGGCAGCGGCAGACGCGTTTCGTGACGCAGCCGCCCGCGCGGCTTCCCTTGCGCCCATGATGCCGGCCATGCGGCGGCTCGCACTTTGGCCGGCGGAAACGCTTCTCGCGCAGCCCGCCCCGCCCGAGGAAGCGCTGCGCGGCCTTCTGGTCCTGCAAGGCATGGCGCGGCAAATCCGTGCCGAGGCCGAGGAACTCCGCCTCGCCAATGGGGAGGCCGAACGCCGCGCCCGCATGGCCGCCGCCGAGGCAACCGTGGTGGCGGCCGCCGAGGCTGAGCTTCGCCAGGCCGCCACAGCCTTGGATGAGGAAATCACCGAGACCAGGCTGCGCGAACGTGAAGCCCGCGCAACGCAAAGGGCCGAAGCCGCGCGCGCGCAGGAAGCCCTCGCCCGCACGAATGATTTTCAGGAAATGCTGGCGGCGTTGGAACGCGAACAGGCACGGCAAGCCGCGCTGGCCGCGGCGCGGGCGCGGCGGGAAGCGCGCCAGCCGCGCCAGGCCGCAACCCCCATCGCCATTCCCCAACCAACGCCACCAATCGCCGATCAGGTGCGCCCTGCCCCGGTGCATGGGCGCGTCAGCATCGCCTTCGGCCAAAGGGGCGAAGCGGGGCCGGCGCGGGGTGTCACTTTCTCCGCCACGGGCGGTGCGCGGGTGGTCAGCCCCTGCACGGGGCGTGCGGTATTCGCCGGCCCCTTCCGGCGCTTTGGGCAGATCATCATCCTGGAATGCGGCGCTGGGCTGCACCTTGTGCTGGCCGGGTTTGACGCGCTGGATACCGAAGCCGGCGCCGCGCTGCTGGCTGGCGAGGCTTTGGGCAGGCTGGCCGCCGGTGCGGATGGGCGCGGCGCGCTTTATGTGGAATTGCGCAGCAATGGCCAGGTGATGGACCCGATACCCTGGCTTGATGGGGTGAATTAGGCCGCACGCCATTTTTCCTGCGCGAAGACGCGTTCTTGAGTCGCGCAACACGCGATGAATGACTATCTTAACCTCAACCCGGCGCCTCTCGCCGGATCGTGAAAGGGATTGCGGCGCATGAAGCGCGGAATATTCCGTTATGCGGGGATTGGCGCGGCCTTCGCCGCCGGTGTGGTAGTGGGCCCTTTGGTTGCTGCCTGGGCGCAGGAAGGCAGCCGGGCTGAGACCTATCGGCTGCTCAACCTGTTTGGCGATGTGTTTGAACGGGTGCGCGCCGAATATGTGGAACCGGTAAATGACCGGGACGCGATCGAAAACGCGATCCAGGGCATGCTGTCCAGCCTTGACCCGCATTCATCCTATTTGAACCAGCGCAGCTTCCGCGACATGCAAACTCAGACCCGTGGCGAATTTGGCGGGCTTGGCATCGAAGTGACGCAAGAAGGCGGCTATATCAAGGTCATCAGCCCGATTGACGAAACCCCCGCCGCGCGGGCCGGCGTCAGGCCGGGCGATTTCATCACCCATTTGAATGGCACATCTGTCCAGGGCCTGACATTACAGGAAGCGGTGGAACAGATGCGCGGCCAACGTGGCACGCAAATCAAGATGACGATCCGCAGGCAGGGCGCTGAACGTCCCATTGAACTGACGCTGACGCGCGATGTTATCCGCCCGCAAGTGGTGCGCTTCCGGCTGGAAGACGGCAATCTGGGTTATGTCCGCATCACGTCCTTCAATGAACAGACGGAAGCCGGGCTGCGGCGCGCTTTGCAGCAATTGAAGCAGCAGGCGCAGGGCGGCTTGAAGGGCCTGGTGCTTGATCTCCGCAATAATCCTGGCGGCCTGCTTGATCAGGCGGTGCAGGTCACGGATGATTTTTTGAACCAGGGCGAAATTGTCTCAACCCGCGCACGTCGGCAGGAAGATGCGCAGCGCTGGAACGCCAAAGCTGGCGATATCGCCGATGGGCTGCCGATTGTCGTGCTGATCAATGGCGGCAGCGCGAGTGCGAGTGAAATCGTCGCTGGCGCGCTTCAGGACCATGGCCGCGCCGTGGTGGTTGGCGTGAAATCCTTCGGCAAGGGCAGCGTGCAAACGGTGATGCCCGTGCCAGGCAATGGCGCCATTCGCCTGACAACGGCGCGCTATTACACGCCATCGGGCCGGTCCATTCAGGGCACCGGGATTGAACCCGATATCGAAGTGCTGGCCACGCGTGAAGAAACCCGCGCCGCGCAGCCGCCGCGTGATCGGGAAGCGGATTTGCGCCGTTCGCTCCGCAATGAAACCCAGGCCGAAACCCGGGCACCCATCCCGCCACCGCCGCTCAATCTGCCGGCCGGCTTGGTGGAACGTGTGGTGCGCCAGCCCGCAGAAGGCGCCCCGGCTTTTGACCCAACCAAGCCGGAAACGGATCATCAACTTCAACAGGCTTTGATGCTGCTGCGCGGCATGGCTTCGGCGCCACGCGGCGGGCAACGCTGAGGATGTGATGGCAGAAGGATTGCCGCGCCGGGTATTCGCCGGCTGGCGCGGACTTGGCTTGTTTTGGGTTTTGGTGCTGCTGCTGCTGGGTGGTGGCAAGCTTTGGCTTGACCGTTTGGGCCCGCCCGCTCCGCGTGAGGAAATAGTGGCCGAGGCTGAGTCCGCGCCCGCGCCCGCACCGGAACCCGCCCCCGCACCCACGCCGGCCCTGGCCGAACCGGTGCCCCCGCCCGCCGCCGAACCTGCCCCCGTGCCGGTAGCTGAAACCCCAGCCCCACCCGCCGCCGTGCCAGAGCCCCCCGCAGCACCCCCACCACCTGCGGAGGCGCAAGCCCCGGCCCCAGCCACGCCAGAACAAACCGCGCCCCCCCTTGAGGTAGTGGCGCCAACGCCTGCCGCCCCCGCGCCACCGGCGCTTGATGTTCCGGCGGCGATATCTGACTTCCCGAATGCGCGCCCCATCGCAGCCCCCGATCCCGCTTTGCTGGAACAGGGCCGCTTTGGAATGCTGCCAAGGGTGGGTGCGGATGGCCGCACCTCCATCCGTGCCTATGCCGGGCAATTTGACCGGCAGGATACCCGCCCGCGTATCGGCATCATTGTGGCGGATGTCGGCTTTTCCAACGCACAAACCGAAGATGCGCTTCGTCGGCTGCCGCCCGCCGTCACTTTCGCCATTTCGCCCTATGCGCCGCGCGCCGCCCAGGTGGCGGAACGGCTGCGCGCCAAGGGCGCTGAAGCGCTGATCGGCCTGCCGCTGGAACCCGCCGGCTACCCGCTGAATGACCCGGGCAACCGCGCCCTGCTGACCGGGCGCTCGGCGCCGGAAAACATGGCCAATCTGGAATGGGTGCTGTCCCGCTTTCCGGGTTATGTCGGCGCCATTGGTGTGGTGGGCGGCATGCGGGGCGAACGCTTCGCCGCCATGGAACAAAGCTATCTTGCGCTGCAGGAATCGCTCCGCAATCGCGGCATGTTGTTTGTGGATGCCCGACCTGGGGTTGCAGGGCCAAGCCGCGCCTGGGGCCGTTCGGTGGATGTGATCCTGGATGAACCCGCGACGCGGACCGAAATCGAACGGCGTCTTGGTGAACTGGAGGCAATCGCCAAGGCGCGCGGTTCAGCGCTTGGCTTGGCCCATGCTGCGACCCCGGTGGTGGTGGATCGGCTGGTGGCCTGGGCGGCGGGGCTTGAACGGCGCGGCGTGGTGCTGGCACCCATTTCAGTACTGATCAGGCGCCCGCCCGAGACCGCGGAAACCCGCACGCAATGACCCTTCCCTACCGCGACAATGTCGGCGCGCTGCTGTTCAACGGGGTGGGGCAGGTGCTGGTGGCGCGGCGCGCGGATTTGCCCAATGCCGAAGGGGCGGCCGGCGGTTGGCAATTGCCGCAAGGCGGCATGGATGCCGGTGAGGACCCCGCCATCGCCATCTTCCGCGAATTGGAAGAAGAAATCGGCACCGCCAAGGCCGAAATCCTGGCCGAGCATCCAAGCTGGCTATTCTACGATCTGCCGCCAGAACTGATCGGCAAGGCGCTTGGCGGAAAGTATCGCGGGCAAAGACAGAAATGGTTTGCGCTGCGCTTTCTGGGCGATGATGGCGATATCCGGCTTGATCTTGATCCGCACCCGGAATTCGATGCTTGGCGCTGGGCAGAGCTTGGCGAATTGCCCGCGCTGGCAGTGGCCTTCAAGCGCGCGATTTATGAGGATTTGGCGCGGGAATTCGCGCGGTTTGGCCAGTAAGGCAGACGCGGATCATCACCTGCGTCCGGGGAAAGGCTAAGGCGCCGTGCCGAAAATCCGGTGCAGCACACGATCACCGACACGGATATTGACCCGTTCCGCCGTGCCGGCAGCCAGTTCCAATGTCGCGCGCACCGGGCCATTGCTCGAAATACTGGCCAGCGAATAGGGCACGGTGCGTTCCGCAATGCGATGCACGCGGCCATCGGCAGCAATGAAGACCATATCAAGCGATGTGATGGTGTTGCGCATCCACATCGAACTCTCACGCGGGGCGCCCCAATCGAATAGCATCCCCTCATCCGGCTTCACTTCAGGGCGGAACATCAGGCCAATCATTTGCTGTTCCGGCTGCACCGCCATCTCGACCGTGAAGGCAAGGCGGCGACCATCGCGGGTTTCAAACACCAAGGCTTCGGTTGGCAGGCGTGGCTGGGGGCGATCCACCCCGGGCTGCGCGACAGCGGCGATGGGCAGCAGGGCGCCAAGCGCCAGCAGGGAACGTCTTCGCATAAGGGCCTTCATGACACAGGATCAGGAAGCGCCTCAAGCGCTGCCGCTGCCGCGCGGCGCACCACGGCGCGCACCACGCCGGGGCGGGGCGCATCCGCAAGTGTGGTGAACCAATGCTCCGGCGGGTTGCGCCCGGCGGCGCGGTGGTAGCTTAAGCCCCGCAAAACCGCTTCGGCAGCCTCGGGCAGGCGTTCGGGCAGGGCATGGCCATTCAGCGCACCCCAAACCCCCGCCCAACAGCGCGCCACGCTCCAGGGATTATAGCCACCGCCGCCGAGTGCGATCAGCCGGGGCGCGAGGCCCATCAGCGCCGCAACAACAGCGCGGTGTGCATTATTGGAAAGCGCAAGCCGCGACAGCGGGTCTTCTTCCAGCGCATCCGCGCCGCATTGCAGCATGATGGCGGCGGGCCTGAGGCGTCGCGCGATGGGGAGGATCGCTTCATGCAGCACCCAGGCCATTTCACTATCATTGAAGCCGGCCGGCACCGGGATATTGGCGGCATGGCCCCCTGCCCTGTCACCCAGCCCACCGGTGAAGGGCCAGCGACCGTCTTCATGCACCGAAAGCGTGAAGACATGCGGGTCATCATGAAAGGCGTCCTGCACGCCATCACCGTGATGCGCATCAATATCCACGTAAAGCAGTGGTGACAGCCCCTGATCGCGCCAGGCCAATAACCCCAGCACCGCATCATTCACATAACAAAAGCCTGAAGCGCGATCCGGCTGACCATGATGTGTGCCGCCCCCCGGCACATGCACAAGGCCAGCCGAGGCAGTGAGCCTTGCCGCCAGCAGCACGCCACCCGCGCTGGTGGCGGGGCGGCGAAATACCTCGCGGTAGACTGGATTGCCATCAGCACCGATGCGAAAGCGTGCGCGGTCTTCAGCGCTGACATTTTGGCTTTCCTCGGCGCGCATCAGGGCCGCGATGTAGTCAGCGCTATGGAAGCGTTGTAGCGCCTCGGGCGACGCGCGCGGGCTTTCGATATACTGATCGGGCGCGACCCAGCCCAGCGCGCGGATCAGGTCAAGTGTTGTGGAAACACGGGGGATCGCCAGCGGATGCTTCGGCCCATAGGTGGAGCCGCGATAGATTTCCGATCCGATCAGCAAGGGCCGCATGGATCACTGCAATGGCCGACCTGCCGGCCACTGACAAGCCTTGCCTCGCGCAACAAAAAAGGCCGCCGCCCCATCCGGGGCCGGCGGCCTTCAACAGGCTTTTGCAACCCTATTTCAGGATGATTTCAACGCGGCGGTTCTGCGGTTCACGCACACCATCGGCCGTCGGCACCAGGTTGTTTTCTTCACCGAAGCCGCGCGTCACGATTTCATTCCGCGGCACGCCACGGCGCAGGAGTTCAGCCGCCACCGCATTGGCGCGACGGACCGAAAGCTGCATGTTGTAGTCGGCCGAACCCGAGCGATCCGTAAAGCCATTAACCTCAATACGGGTCACGCCCTGACCCCGAGCGGAAGCGGTTTCGCCAATGATCTGGCGGGCGCGATCCGTCAGGTCTGCCTTGCTCCAGTCAAAGAAAACCAGAAAGGTGCGAGAGGCCGCGACCGGCGCAGCAGCGGCTGCCACAACCGGCGCGGCGTTGAAAGCATAGCGAAGGCCCAGCAGGAAATTCTGGTTAAAATTACCAATCGGCTTGGTCTTTGTTGTGGTGTTACCACCGACGGTGCTGGCCATCTTCAGCTCAGGATCGTCAAATTCATTATAGTAACGATATTCGGCCGTAACCGAGAGCCCAGGGACGGCATTGATCGGAAAGGAGAGGCCGGCAATGCCCTGGTATGCCACAAGCCCGTCAGAATCATTCACCGTTAGGGATGAATTTTCTCGGCTGAGCCGCACATTGTCCCAGGACCAAACTGTGTAACCGATACCGACGCCGAAGTAAGGAACCACCGCCTTGGTGTTCAAGCCCAAAAGGCGCAGATCGAGATCATAAATTAAATTCGCGAAAACACCGTAAGCCTGAGCGCGCCCGCTTGAGGCAGCGTTTTGGCGACCAAGCTTGCCGTAATCCGATTCATAGGCCCGGTAAGCGCCTTCAATTTCGGCACGCAAGCCATTACCGAAACCATAACCCAAACTTAAAACGCCAATTCCACCAGGCTGCCAATCCTGCTCATAAGTCTGTCCGCCGAGGGCGCCTTCCGTCAGGTTCACATCCGATAAGCCAAGGCCACCACCGACATAAAACCCTTGCACGGGTTGCGCCGATGCAGCGCCTGCGACCAGAACAAAAGACGAGGCAACGATACCATTCCGAAGCGTCTTGAACATGAACATACATCTCCGACCGATAATCTTTAGAATCGGTTAATACATTCACGGCGATTTGATAAGAGAATTTTTGTCGCACTTCCCCATATTTCGGGGCCGCAACCACTTCGGCGCGCGCCGAACGAGCGCCACCAATATTGTAAACCATTGTTATTATTTTATTTTACAGTCGGATTGTGATTAACAATCCAAGCGCAAACCACCCCATGGCGTCAGGCCAGGGAGGCGATGCGCCGATCAACGCAGCCTTGTTTCCGGCGATGAAGGGCAGGCGACCCGAAAGCTGGAGGACTTTACGGGTCTCAAAATCTGGGTTTTGCGCCTTTTTGCCACAGTTGATGCCTGCATTGGCTTCGGATCAATCCCAGCCGACCGCGCCCGGCATATCCTTCACTGGCTCGGCCGCCTTCAACTTCGCCAAATCCGGTACCGGGCGACAGCGGAGCGCATCACCCGCAAAGACTTCCTCAATCGCCGCCGCGACGCCGAGCACCAGCCGATCGCCCCCACGTGGCCCCACCACCTGCAAGCCGAAGGGCATGCCGTTGCGGTCCAGCCCCATCGGGATGGAAATCGCCGGGTGGCCGCAGAGCGTCGGGTAATAAGCCAAAGCGAGCCAATGGAAGTAGGTCCGCGTCGGCTTGCCATCAATCTCGGCGGGGAACAGCTCCTTCCAGGGGCGGGGGGAGATCGTGATCGCCGGCGTAATCAACACATCATGCGCGGCGAAAAACCCCTGCCAGGCGCGATACATCTTGGTCTGCGCTGCTGCCGCGCGGGCATAGTCATCCAGGCTATAGCGCAGCCCTTCTTCGACATTGGCACGCACATTGGGCCCAACATCCTGGGGCCGCGTGCGGCATTTTTCCTGATGTGAGGTCAGGAAGCCGGCCGCGCGCAACACCTCAAACGCTTCATCGCCGCCGGTGCAATCCGGGTGCGCCGCTTCAGCCACGCCGAACATGGGCGCGATGGCGCCGGCGCGGTCAGCGAAGATGTCGCGGATATGCTTTTCGGTCGGCGCCATGCCGAAATCCGGGCTGAAAGCCAGGCGCAGGCTGGCAAGATCATACTGCGGCACAGAAAAATAAAGGCTTGGTTCTTCGCGCACATAGCCATCATGGAGCGTGTAGGCCAGCGGGTCGCGCCCATCATCGGATGCCATGGCGGAAAGCAGCAGGCAGACATCCGGCACATTGCGCGCCATGGGGCCAAGCACCGGCAGGCCGGACCAGCCATGGGCGCGCTTTTCGGAAGGCACCAGGCCAGGCGAAGGCCGATAGCCAACAATGCCATTGAAGGCGGCGGGGTTACGCAAGGAACCACCCGTGTCGGAACCCGAGCAGATCGGGAACATATTGGTGGCCAGCGCCACGCCCGAACCGCCCGAAGACCCGGCCGCGGATTTCATCGGATCAAAGGGATTGCCTGTCACGCCATAGACAGCGTTGCGCGTATTCGCCCCCGCCCCGAATTCCGGCGTATTGGTCTTGCCCGCAACAATCGCGCCATTGGCGCGCAGATTGGCGACCATGCCGCAATCCGCATCGGGCACGAAATCGCGGAAGATCGGGCTGCCATAGGTGGTGCGCAGCCCCTCGGTTTCTTCCAAATCCTTGATGCCAATCGGCAGGCCATGCAGCGGGCTGAGTTCATCGCCACGCATCACGGCCGCTTCGGCTTCCTTGGCCGCCGCGCGGGCGCGGACCTCATCGAGCGCTACCACGGCATTCACCGCGTGGTTCACTTCATCAATCCGCTTCAGGCAGCTTTCCAGCAATTCAACGGGGGAAAGCTTGCGCTGCCCGATCAGGCGGCGCGCTTCAACGGCGGTCAGGTCACAGGCTTCGGTCATTGGCGTTTCCTCAGATTTTTTTGTGAAATTGAGCGTTTGATCAGTAACCCATCGCGCAGCCATCCTTGCGCGGGTCAGAACCACCCACCAGGCAGCCCTTTTCATGGTCAATGAAAATCGCCTGACCACCGCCATGGGGCTTGTCGATGCCTTCGCAGACATGGCCAAGGCGATTCAGCTGATCAATCACTGCGCTGCTGAAGCCGCGTTCCACCTGCACCTTGCCATCCTGCGGCATCAGGCGCGGCAAATCGATCGCTTCCTGAATATCCAGCCCGAATTCAAAGTAATTGGTCAGTAAGTAGCTATGCCCTGTCGGCTGATAGCGCCCGCCCATCACGCCATAGGGCATGATGGCGCGACCATTCTTCATCACCATGCCGGGGATGATGGTGTGCAGCGGGCGCTTATTGGGCGCGATGCAATTCGGATGGCCATCCTGCAAGCGGAAACCAAAACCACGATTTTGCAGCATGACACCGGATTTTTCCGCAAGGATGCCCGACCCAAATCCTTCAAACAGCGAATTGATGAAGGAACACGCATTGCCATCCTTATCCACGACGCAAAGATAGACCGTGTCCTTGTGCTTATTCAGATCGCTTTCACCCGCTGCCGGCAATTCCGGTAGCGCCGCATCATCGCGGATCAGCCCCGCGAGCCGCTTCAGGTAATCCGCGTTCAACAGCTTTTCGACCGGCACATCCACCTGCGCAGGATCGGCCAGGAAAGCATCGCGATCCCGATACGCCATGCGCGCGGCTTCAATATGCCGATGCAAGCGCGGGGCCGACAGCGGCCCACCTTCCGGCGTGGGCAGATTGGCGAGCGTGCCGAGTATTTGCAGCGCATGCAGCCCGGTCCCATTGGGCGGGCATTGATATACCTCCATCCCCCGCCAGGGGGTGAAAATGGGCGTCACGAATTCCGCGCCATTCTGGCCATTCGCGAAATCTTCTTCCGTATGCAGCCCGCCCGCTTCGCGGAGTGCCGCAACAATATCCGCCGCCACTTCGCCCTGATAGAAAGCCGCCGCGCCGCGCGCCGCAATGGCACGCAGCGTCTTGGCCAATTCCGGCTGGCGAAAGCGGGTGCCGAGCTTCGGCGCCACGCCATTTTCCAAAAAGCGCCGCGTGGAAGCTGGGTTCTTCAGCAGCTTGCCGACCGCGGCGTCCCAATCCGCGGATACGCGCGGCGAAATGGGGAAGCCTTCTTCGGCATAATGGATCGCCGCTTGCAGGATGCGATCAAGCCCAAGCTTGCCATGGCTGCGGTTGAGCAATTCCCAGGCGGAAATTGCCCCCGGCACCGTGACGGAATGGGCCGAGGTGTTTTCCATCTTGGTCGCCCCGGTGGCGCGCAGCGCTTCGGGAGTCGCGCCCGCCGGCGCGCGGCCGGAACCATTCAGCGCAATCACCGTGCTGCTGCCGGCGGGCACGTAAAGGCAGAAGCAATCCCCGCCAATGCCGGTCGAGCCAGGTTCAATCACGCATTGCACGGCGCAAGCGGCAATCGCAGCATCCATGGCATTGCCGCCGGCGCGCAGGATTTCAAGCGCGGCGAAAGTGGCTTGCGGCATGGAGGTCGCGGCCATGCCATGGGTGCCATAGGCGGGGCTGCGGCCAGCAAGGTGAAGATCACGCATCGGGTCAGGCTTCCATCAGGTGCAGTTACAAGCCCCCTCATGCCCCCTCTTGCGCGCCGGGAAAAGCCCCAGGGGCGGTTTCACCGCAGGCGAATCTGCATTAAAGCCCCGTTATGGAACCTGTCGCGAGCCTTGATGAATTTCACCGGATCGATATCCGGGTCGGCACCATCCTGACCGCTGAGCCCTTTCCGGAGGCGCGCAAGCCCGCCATCAAGCTGAGCATTGATTTCGGGCCGGAGTTCGGCGTGAAGCGGTCTTCAGCGCAATTGACCGTGCACTACACGCCGGAAGCGCTGGTGGGGCGGCAGGTGGCGGCGGTGGTGAATTTCGCCCCGCGCCGCATTGCAGGGTTCATGAGTGAGGTTCTGGTGCTGGGAATGCCGGATGAGGCAGGCGCGGTTGTGCTGCTTGGCCCCGATCAACGCGTGCCGAATGGCGGAAGGATGTTTTGATGGCGCAGAAATATTACACGGTTTCCTGGGACCAATTGCACCGCGATGCCAAGGCATTGGCTTGGCGGCTGCTGGAGCGCGGCCCCTGGCGCGGCGTGGTCGCCATCACCCGCGGGGGCTTGATCCCGGCCGCTGTCGTGGCGCGGGAATTGGATTGCCGGCTGATCGAAACTGTCTCGGTCCTCACCTACGATGAGGAAACCAAGGGCGAGCCGCGTGTGGTGAAAATGCCAGATGCCGCGGGCGATGGTGAAGGCTGGCTGCTGTTGGATGATCTGGTGGATACCGGCACCACGGCGCGGGTAGTGCGCGCCCTGCTGCCCAAGGCGCATTTCGCGACCGTTTATGCCAAGCCTGCCGGCAAGCCGATGGTGGATACTTTTATTACGGAAGTGAGCCAGGATACCTGGATTCTATTCCCCTGGGATACCGAGCCGCAATTCGTGGCGCCAATTGCGAAATCAGCGGGGCAATAGGGGTTAGGCTTCAACCTCCACCATCACCACCGGCTTCTTCCCGGCTTGCCAGCACCTTATCCACACGCCTGCCATCCATATCCACAATCTCAAAGCGCCAGCCGGCCCAGACAATCCGGTCCCCCTCACGCGGGACGCGGCGCAGCAGCGCCAGCATCAGCCCGGCCACGGTGTGATAGGTCCCGGCGCCGGGCATTTCCGGCAGGTCAAGCCGCGCGCGCAATTCATCGGATGGCATGCTGCCATCCAGCAGCAAGGACCCATCAAAGCGCATCACCGCCGCTTCCGCCGGCATGGGCTCACTTGGACCCAATTCGCCAATAATCGCCTCCAGCAAATCGGAAGCCGTCACCATGCCTTCAAAGGACCCGTATTCATCCAGCACGAGTGCCATGCCAAGCGGGTCCCCGCGCAGGCGTTCCAGCGCATCAAGCGCGGTCAGCGTATCGGGCAGCACCAAGGGTTGCCGCAGGGCGGCATCAAGCGACATCGGCGCACCGGCCAAAAGCTGATCGAGCAAATCCTTGGCCGCGACCACGCCCACCACATTATCCACGCGCCCATCGGCCACGATAAAGCGCGTGACATGCGCGGCGCGCAGCCTGTCCGGCAGGTTTTCCGGCGCCTCATTACGGTCAAGCCAGGCGATGTCATTGCGGGGCGTCATCAGCGCACGCACGGGCTTGTCACCCAAACGCAGCACGCGTTCGATGATATGGCGTTCTTCGGTTTCAAGCGCGCCGGCCTGGGCGCCTTCCGCCACCACGGCCTTCACTTCTTCTTCCGTGACCGCCTGGTCTGAAGCGCGGACAGGGCCGAAAAACCGCAGCACCAGCGCCGAAGATGCGCCCAACAGCCAGACCATGGGCGCGGTGAAGCGCGCCAATAGCGCCAAGGGCCGCGCAACCAGAATGGCGATCTTCTCCGGCTCCCGCAGCGCCAATTGCTTCGGCACCAATTCGCCCAGGATCAGGCTGAGATAGGTAATCACCAGCACCACCAGCGCGAAAGCCACTTCCTGCACGAAAGGCACGGTAAAGGGCAGCATTTCCAAGCCGGCGGCGACGGTCCCGGCGAGCCGCGCGCCACCAAAGGCACCGGCGATGATGCCAACCATGGTAATGCCGACCTGCACGGTGGGCAGGAAGCGTTGGGGATCCTCGGCCAGCGCCAGCGCCGTATCCGCGCCGCGTACGCCACGCTTTTGCATGGCCATCAGCCGGGACCGGCGGGAAGATACAATGGCAAGTTCAGACATGGCAAAGGCGCCATTCAGCAGAACCAGCAGCAGGATAATCAGAATTTCGAGGGCCGTGCCCATTTTTTGTTCCCAAACCGGCAAATGCCGCGTGCCTTCTAAAATAGTTTTGCCCCGCATGAAACAATCCCGCCGCATGGGCTGGGGCGCCGCTTTCTGGCATAAATCGCCCATGACCCAGATTTTGCCCCGGCTTCTGCCGCTTGAAGGTGCTTCCAACCTCCGCGATTTGGGGGGCTGGCGCGGGCATCAGGGCCGGGCATTGCGCCACGGCGTGCTGTTCCGGTCAGATGCGCTGCACCGGCTGACCGATCAGGATTTGGTTGCGCTGGAAGCGACGGGGCTCAGCACCGTTTGCGATTTGCGCGGCACGCGTGAAGCCGCCGCCGCCCCTTCCCGCCTGCCGCCAGGCGCGCGGGCTGTGCCGCTGCCGATTGAACCGCGCATTGGCGCGTCCTTGCGGGATTTGCTCGGCAATGGTGCGGCGACACGGGCCGAAACTACGCGGCTTTTGGGGGTTGCCTATCTGAATTACGCGACCGAGCAATTGCCGGTCTATCGCCAGCTTGTTGATCTGATCCTGGAAGATGAACGCCGGCCATTGCTTTTCCATTGCTCGGCGGGGAAGGACCGGACGGGGCTTGGTGCCGCGCTGATCCTGACCGCGCTTGGCGTTTCGCGGGAGCAAATCCTGGCTGATTACGTGGCAACAGACCGCTTCTGGCGGCGCGACCACCCGCTGCCGGATGACGCGCCAGAGGAAGCAAAGCAGGCGATATTGGACACGCACCCGGCGCTGCTGGCCGCCGCTTTGGATGCGGCGGTGGCGCCCTTCGGGTCTGAGATAGGTTTGCTGGAAGATGGGCTTGGGCTGACGCCGGCGCGGCTCGCGGCCTTTCGGGGGGTGTTGCTGGATTAGCCCACCCCCGCCACCCAAGCCGCCATCGCCGCAGCGCGCGCATCTTCATGCCATTGGCCGATGATCTGCACGCCAAGGGGCATGCCCCCCACCGCCAGCAGCGGCACCGTCACCGCCGGGCAGCCAAGCGCAGATGTACCCGCATTGAAGCTGATATCCCCGGTCGGGCGCGGCGCAATCGGCTGGCCAGGCTGATCGCCCAACCAGACTGGCGCGGGGCCAGGGGATGACAGCGCAATCAACCCATCCGCCAAGGGTGCGAGGGACGCCAGGCGCCGGCGCAGCCCATCCCGTTCCAGCAGCCGGGCGCGGTAGGTTTCCAGATCAACCTTGGTGCCATGCTGCAAGCGCGTGAAAAGCCGGGGGCTCACGCGATCCGCTGCGGTTTCGGCCAAATGCTGCAAGCCCGCGCGCTGTTCAAAGGCGCAGATATCGGCGGTGATGGCCTTTGCATGGGCCAGCGCGCGCTCAAACCCCTCGATCAGCGGATGATCGGCGCGGCGCCAGATCTCCACCCCAGCGGCGCGAAGTTTTGCCAGCAACCCTTCAAAAGCCGCAATGGAAGCGGCATCCAAATCCACCCAGCCTTCGGTTTCCATCACAATCAGCCGCGCGGGCTTGACCGGCGCGGGCGGGCTTGCCGGGCCGAATAGCCCTGGCGCGCCGGGGTCTCCCCCGGCACGGCGCGCGATTTCAATCGCGACAGACCACATATCTTCGAAGCTATTGGCATGGACCCCGGCAGTGGATTGGCTGAGCGATTGCCTCTCCCCCCGATTGATCGCGCCTTGGGTGGGCTTCAGCGCGATATTCCCGCAATAGGAAGCGGGGCGGATGATGGACCCGCCGACCTGCGTGCCAATCGCCGCCGGGATCATATTGGCCCCAACCGCTGCGGCTGAGCCTGAGGATGAACCGCCTGGCGTGCGGCGCGCATCAAAGGGGTTGGTGGTGGGGCCCGGATGCGCCATGCCCAATTCCGCCGTGACTGTTTTGCCGATGATCACCGCGCCGGCATCGCGCAAAGCGCGCACCATGATGCTGTCGCGCTTCGGAAAATTGCCGGTGAAGGCGCCGCAGCCCATTTGCGTTGGCATATCGGCGGTTTCGATCAAATCCTTGATGCCAATTGGCATGCCATCAATGGCGGAGATCGCGCGGCCCGCCTTGTAGCGCGCGGCCGAGGCATCGGCGGCGGCACGCGCGCCCGCTTCATTCAGCACGACAAAGGCGCGCACCACGCCATCCTTGGCGGCAATGGCTTCCAGGCAGCGTTCCAGATAGGCGCGGGGATTATCCTGCCCGGCCAGAAAGTGCGGCACGGCATCCTGGAAAGTCAGGCCCTTGAAGCTGGCGCGGTCATAGCTGCCGGATGACATGGTATTTCCCCCGTGGTGATGCTTTCGCCACATCCTGCAACGCCTGCGGGCGTTTGTCTGCGGCCGGCGTGGCTAAAGGCGCAGCGCTTCACCAAGGCGCGCTACCACCCCACCCCAATCGCCGGCGCGGCTTTGGCGGAACAGGCGCATTTAGGATACCAGGGCGAATCCTCGCGGTCCAAAAGCCAGCGGAAATCGGGCGCGAAGGGCAGCATCACCCAGGTAGGTTTGCCGAGCGCACCCGCCAAATGCGCAACCGAAGTATCCACCGAAATCACCAGATCAAGATTCGTGATCAGCGCTGCCGTATCCGCGAAATCGCCAAGCTCCGCGCTCACATCCAATATGCCTGAGCCTTCAAGCGCCGCGCGATCCGCGTCCCGCACTTCCTTTTGTAGCGACACCCAGACATCGCCCGGCGTAAACAGGGGCAGAAGCTTCGTGAGTGCAAGCAAACGATTGGTGTCATTCGCATGCGTCTGGCTCCCGCTCCAGACCAGGCCAATGCGCCGGCGGCCGGCGGGCAGGCGCTGATCCCAGCGCGCAATATCCTCAGCGGGCGCCCTGAGGTAGCCATTTTCAAAGGCGGGGATGGTTTCAAGCCTGGTGCTGAACGCGAGCGGTAGCGACATTAGCGGGCAATGCAAATCAAATTCCGCCGGCGCTTCATTTTGGCCAATGACCGTCACCGCAGGGTCGAAATCCTTGAATAGCCGCCGCAGCGGATCTTGAACGGAAAGTGTCACCTGCGCGCCGGCAGCAGCGGCAAGAAGCGCATACCGCGCGAATTGAATGGTATCGCCAAACCCCTGTTCCCAATAGATAAAGAGATGCTGATTTTCGATAGGATCCTTGCCCCACCATAGCGGCTTTGGATATTTGCGTGCTGCCAGGGTCTTGTGGCGCAGATTGCGATATTCGTAAGCAAGCCAGCCTTCTTCGAACCGCCCGAGCACCAGCAAGGCCAAAGCGCGACTCCACAAGGCTTCCTTGTCATCCGGGACAAGCTTCAGCGCTTCATCATAGGCAACAAGTGCTTCTTCCAAGCGATTCAGATTGCCAAGGGAGAAGCCATAACCCCGATGGATGGCTGCGTCCTGCGGCGCGAGGTGCAAAGCTGTTTTGGCTACCACCAGGGCGGCATCTGGCTCACCAAGCTGGACCAGCGCGTATGAGCGCCACAGAAGACCCTGTATCGACCCCGGATTGATCTCAAGAAGCCTGTCAATGATTGCGAGGCCCTCGGCCGGCCGACCAAGTGCGAACAGAGCCTGACTGCGCCCCAAAATCACGGAAGCATCTTCAGGCTTTATCCGAAGCGCCGCATCCGCTGCGGCCAAAGCCTCCGCAGGGCGCTGCAGGCCGCACAAGATCAGCGCCATATTCACCAGATAGGAAGGCCAATCCGGGCGTAGGCGCAGCGCTGCTTCACAGGCGGCAAGCGCATCTTCAAGCTTGTATTTGTCCATAAGGGCGCAAGCGCGATCATTACGCGCCTCCGCATTGTCGGGTTGCAATTGAACGGCGCGATCAAGGGCGGCAACCGCCTGATCGAGGCGCTTCAGCTTCAACAAGGCAAAGCCGCGATTATGATGGGAATTGGCGGCCTTAGGGTCTATCGCCACAGCGCGGTCCAGGCTGGTTAGCGCTTCCTCATGAAGGCCTTGCCGGATCAGCGCGAAGCCGAGATTACCGAGCGCATCCACATGGCGAGGATTGATGGCAAGGGCTCTGCGAATCAAATTGGCGCCTTCTTCCAGGCGGCCGCTTTGCGCCGCGGCAACGCCGCCCAAATGCAGCGCATCGAAATTGCGCGGGTCTCGCCCGATGATGGCCCGAAAACCGGCTTCGGCTGCGGCGATTTGGCCCTGCTGCAAAAGAGCAATCGCCTCGGCGAGTTGTTGTCGGACAGGGCGGGGTGATGGCTTCATTTTCGGCGGCATGCGCCAGCTTTGTGCGGGCTTGTTCGGACCATAGAAGGTTTTTTAACGTCCTGGAGAAGAAAGTGTGTTAACGAAAACCTGCTGCTTTCGCAAACTTGTCTGTGGCGGAGGAACACCGCCTAACGCAATAAGGCAGCGCCACGCCAACATCGTTTTGAGGTGTTTTTGTTTTTCTTCTCCTATGGAACAAGCACCAAACACTTCTTTGGCCACATTTCCCGAGGCATCGGGCGGTACCACTTGGTTTCAAACTGCCCTGCCGGCCACCGCATGACGTGGTACTCGCCTCCCCATATGGTGAATGGTTTGCCCCAGGTTGCAAGGCTTGGACCCGAGCATCTGCCGCACTGGGCAGCAATGCCACCCTTCCTGCCATGCCGACCCAAAAGCTGCTCCAAATGACCTGAGATGGCCTGCACCCCCCGTCCGGCTATATGAGGCTGGACAGGGCCGGGGCGCTTCGCTAGGAGAAGGGTTCTGGCGAAGACCTGTTTTCGCCGGGGCCCAGATAGCTCAGTTGGTAGAGCATGCGACTGAAAATCGCAGTGTCGCTGGTTCGATTCCGGCTCTGGGCACCATTTTACTCCCCAAATCCTTTGAAATCGGCGCGCTTTCAAAGCCGCTGGGCAATTCCCCCCTCAATAACCCCCACACTCGGCGGTCGCTGGGACCCGGTTCAGGCGCCCAGACAGAACGCCCCGCCCTAAACCGTCCCCGCCCCGCCTAAAATCACCGTGCTTTGCGCCGACAGCACGCCCCCATTGCCATGCACAATGGCGGTATCGTGCTTTTGCACCTGCCGCGCGCCGCATTCGCCGCGGATTTGCCGCACCGCCTCAATCAACAAATAAAGCCCATACATGCCCGGATGGCAGTAGGATAATCCCCCGCCATTGGTGTTCACCGCCAAGGCACCACCGGGCGCGATACGGCCATTGGCGACAAAGCCGCCGCCCTCACCTTTTTTGCAAAAGCCCAAATCTTCCAGGAACAGAATGGTGTTGATGGTGAAGGCATCATAAAGCTCGGCCATATCCATATCTTGCGGCCGAAGCCCCGCCGCCTGATAGGCCCGCGTGCCTGACGCAATCGCGCCTGTCCGCGTCAAATCCGGCATATTGGAAATGCTCGCATGCATAATGCTGGTGCCTGTGCCCAGCACATAAACTGGCGGCTTTTTCAGCGCCTTGGCCCGCGCGGCGGAGGTCAGCACAATCGCCCCCCCGCCATCCGTCACCAGGCAGCAATCGCGCACGGTGAAGGGATAGGACACCATCTTCGCGCCAAGCACGCCCGCGATATCAAGCGGCCTTTGATCAAAGGCCACGGGATTGAGCTGCGCCCATTTGCGTGCGGCCACGGCCACTTCCGCCAATTGCTCCCGCGTCGTGCCGTATTCATGCATGTGGCGATTGGCCGCCATGGCATAGGCGCTGGAAGGCATGAAGGGTTTGAAGGGTGTCTCGTAAGGGTTGAATTCGCGGGGCGACGCATTCTTCCGCCCTGCCGAACGCTGCGTGCTGCCGTAAGCCACCACCGCAACCGAACAAAGCCCCGCTTCAATCGCGGCCTGCGCGTGTGCCACATGGATTTCAAAGGATGACCCGCCAACAATGGTGGAATCCACATAAGCATCCGGCTTTTTCAGATACTCCGCCAAGGACATCGCGGAGGTGCGCGCCTGCGTTGTCGCGCAAAAAAGCCCATCCACATCAGCAAGCGTGAGGCCCGCATCGGCCAGCGCCCGCACTGTCCCCTGCGCCATCAGATCAATCACGGACATATCAGCGGCAACGCTGCCGATATCCGATTCCGCCGCGCCCACAATGGCAACACTGCCGCGTTGCATGCTGGCCATGGCCTCAGCCCTCCAACACGGTGAAAACCGGGATAGGCGCTTCATCATAGCCCTGCTGATGCGTGCGGAATTTCACGCGCATGCCGATCTTCACCGCCATCGGGTCAATATCCTCAACCCGGCTCATGAGCCGGTAGCCTTCATCCATATCCACAAGGCAGACATTGTAAGCATCCCCCTGCGCGGGGTGGACCACCGTGGTCGCATGCACCGTGCCCAGCCCCTGGGAAATGCGCCATTCCAAATCTTCGCTGCCCGTATAAGGGCAGATGATGCGCGGGTAGAATACGGCCTTGCCCACGCTTGGGCTGAATTGATAGGCAAGTTCGCCCCGCTGCAAATGTTCGTTGTAAATGCCGAGGGGGGATTTTTTGGCGTTCTCCATTCTATCCTGCCGCATCCATTGAATGCCGCTTCACGGCAAATCGAAGCGCACCGCAATCGCGGCCGCCGCAATCACCGCCTTGTCGTGGCGGCCTTCTTCCGGAACATCCAAGCCGCCCTTCACCGCGCGCGCTGTCACCACACCGTAAGGCAGCGATTTCCGCACCGCTTCGATATCCACCTTATCCGGCTGCTGAACGCCAATGGTCACTTCCACCTGCATGGTCTTGATATCAAGCCCAAGCGTGCGGATGAAAGCCAATGATGAATGGTGCAAGGCATCCTGCACCGCACGCAGCGCAGCCTTGGTGTAATCCCCGCCATGCAGATCATTGCCGCTACCCATTTCCAGGATGATGCGTTTTAGGGCCATGGTCGGTCTCCCTCACACATCCAGCCGCACAATGGCGCAGCAATTGGCAATCACGGTGCTATTGGTGCCCTCATCATTCGCAATCTCAAGGCCACCTTCCACCAGCGTCACTGTGCCGCTGCCATGGGGCAGAATGGCCAGCACCTGGTCCTTATCCACCAAATCGGGCTTCGGCACACCGATCAGCACTTCAACCTGCATGGCATCCACATCCTGGCCGACCGCGGCACCGATGGTGAGTGAATTATGCCAAAGCGCATCGCGAAGCGCCCGCACAGCGGCCTTGGTGTAATCCGCGCCGCGAATATCGGTGCCCATGCCAATTTCAAGCACCATGCGTTGCAGGGCCATGATCCTGTCCTTGTCCAAACCTGATGATAGCCTGATCCCTTTTTGTGGATCAGGCCATAGGGGATGATCAGCTTCGCTGCATCGCGCGGCAGATTCCGGCCTTCATCCATCGCAGCGCCTGGGGCGCAGCGCTTTGCCTGCTCATCCAAGGTAAAGCGGCTGCGTCACTGCCGCACCGCCCTCCATCCCGATCAATTCAAGTCGCCCCGTTGCGGGGCACATCATGGCGGCCAGGCGTGACCCCTCATTCGCGATGGGGGGCCTGAGCCAGGCAAATTCGCCCGGCACCGGCCCGGCCAAAAGCGCCGCCATGGCCGCATGGCGTTCAGCACTATAGCGCCAGCGCGGCGCGCCAGGATTGGCGATGCCTTGCCAGGCATTCGCGGCAACAGCGTTGGGGGTCGCTTCAATCACAGCCAAGGAGGTTTCGGCATTTTCAACCACCGCCGCTTCCCCGGGCCTGATCCCGGCCAAAGAAAAAATCGCGCCCGCTGCCAAATTTGCCTCGCGCAGCATGGCAAGCGCGGTGGCGTAATCCGGCGCGGTATCGCAGACCATGCGCAGCAGATGCGCGGGCGGCAGGCCGCGTTGCCGCCAGCGTGCCGGGCGCGCCGCCAGCCAATCCACGGCAAGCCCAAGGAAATTCGCCCCCATGCCGCGCGCTGCACGGGCCAGCGCGCGTTCTGGAAAGGGCGGCTGATTGATCGCCAGGCAGAACCGCCCGGGCGCCAAGGCCGTGATCGCCCCGGCAAAGCCCGGCCAGCCAAGATTGAGCCATTCCCCCGCCGGGCCCGCCTGACGAAAGACGCAAAGCTGTTCACCAAGGCCCTGCAATTCCCAATCCAACACGCGCAGCATGAAGGGCGCCCCGGTCGCCCCAAGCCCTGCTGTGCAGCCCCATTCATAGGAAAGGTTCAGCGCATGGCCGCCGGGCCCGGGCAGGGCCGCGGCTATGGCTTCAATTTCCTCACGCAGCGGATTGGCGTTGCGGCGCAGCCAATGGCGCGAAAGCCGATCGGCCACGGCAAGCCCCGCCGGCGTGTAGCGCCCTCGCGCCCAACGCCACAGCTCTTCAGTGCGGAGCGGCGCAGCACGCATGGCCGCGAGCGATGGCAGCGCTTCCGCGCGCAGATCGAAAACAGGAATGGCGGGTAGCAAAATATCGCCTCGACTGACGTTAAAGCGCCTTCAACTTCACACCATCCGTTCACCAGTTCATTGCTAATGGTCAAGAGGAGTTGATGAACACATGGCCCCAAAGGCGCTGATTGCGGGTGACCGGCTTGAAAACGCGACCCAGATGCAGAATGTGGGGGTGTGATGCGCGCCCTGCTTCTTGCCCTCTTCCTGCTGATCTTGGCCCCCCTGCCGGCGCTGCCGCAGACGGAGCCCTTCAGGGTGCTCAATCAGACCGAGCAATCCGCCCATTCGCTTTTTGCCGTGCGCACCGGGCGGCCCGATTGGGGTTCCAACATGTTGACGCGCGGGCCGCTGGCGCCGGGTGCCGGGTTCAATCTGCGCCCGGCCGATAATGCCGGCTGCCGCTTTGATTTCCGCATGGTGCTGAGCGATGGGCGGGAGGTCATCAACCGCGGCCATGATGTTTGCGCGGAAAAAGTCGTTGCCATGCAAACGCCGCTGCCCCGCCCGCCCGGCACGGCGGCGCCATCGCCCGGACCTGGCGCGCCGCCGCAGGCAGGCCGTGGGCGCGCTTCCACCGGCACGGGCTTTGTGGTGGCGCGCGACCGCGTGCTGACGAACCATCACGTGATTGATGGCTGCAATGCGATCACCATCCGCACCGCCAATGGCCGCACCCTGCCCGCCACCATGCCCGCGCGGGTTGATGTGCAGCGTGATTTGGCGCTGCTGGCCGTGCCGAATGATCCCGGCCCGGTTCTGGCCTTTCGCGCCAATCCGGTACGCCGGGGCGAGAGTGTGGTGACTTATGGCTTCCCACTGGCGGGCTTGCTTGCCGCTGGCCCAACCCTGACGACCGGCGAGGTCAGCGCACTCGCGGGCCTTGCCAATAATGAACAGCATTTTCAGATCAGCGCGCCGGTGCAGCAGGGCAATTCCGGCGGGCCTTTGCTTGATCGGCAGGGCCATGTGATGGGCGTGATTGTATCGAAGCTCAATGCCCAGCGCATCGCGCAGCGCACCGGCGATATTCCGCAGAATGTGAATTTCGCCGTGAAGGGAACTGAGGCGATTGGCTTCCTCCGCCGCGCCGGCGCTGAACCCACATTGCGTGAAAGCCCGCCTGCGGAATTGAGCGCGGCCGAGGTCGGCGAACGCGTGCATCAAAGCACGGTTTTTATTCGCTGTGAGAAGTAATGCCGTGAATTACGCCGGACGGCGCAGCGCGATATCGTAAAGCGCTTCACTCTCCAGGCAGAAAAATGCGACCGGCCAACCGCTGCTGACCGCGAATTCGCAGACCGCCTGATGCACGCCAAGCACACCAAAGCCCGGGCGGACAATGCGCGCGAAATCATTGAAAACTAGATAGCCGCCGGGCTTCACCTTGGGCGCGGCGGCCAAGGCATCGGCGCGCACCGCTTCGTGACCATGATCAGCATCCACATAGATCATATCGAAGCTGGCATCAGCACAGGATTGCAGAAAGGGAACCGACAAACCCTCATGCCGTTCCACACGCGGATCGGCCAGCACATCGGCGCGGCAAAGGCTGAAGGTGATATCGGCCAGATGCAGGCGCGCTGGCGCCATGGCATCCAATATGCAGCGGGCGAAACTACCCTGATAGGTGCCAATTTCCGCGACCACGCCACCTTGCGGCAGGCGGCGGAGCATTTCATAGCGATTGGTGAGCAATTGGCAGCCTTCAAGCTGCGCCTGCGGAATCTGCGGCGCTGAGGCCGGCACCGCCTGCACCGCAAGCCGCCCAAGCCGCCAGAATTTCTTGAAGGATTCGGGCATGGCCCGGCGCAAGGCCAGTTCCAGCCGATAGAAACCCTCGTTGGTCACCCAATGCCCCCTGCGCCGCACCGCGAGACCCTTTGGCACATTCACCGAAACGGGTCGAGGCGTCGGAAGAGACTCAAGCCCCGTCTATCGCTTCAGCCAGGGCGGCGAAGGATTGCTCAACGGGTGAAATCTCACCCTTGCGTTGGCGGAGCACCGCTTCGATGCGCGGCGCCAGCTTCACCGCCGCATCCGCTTCCGGGTCATTTTGCCGGTGCGATAGGCGCCAAGCCGCACCAGATCCTTCACCTCATTATAGGTGGCAAGCAGGCGCTTGGCTTCCGCCACCAATTCCCATTCCTGTTCAGCCAAAACGCCAGGCATGCTGCGGGAGACTGAGCGCAACACATCCACCGGCGGGTAGCGCCCGGCCTCGGCAATCGCGCGGTCCAAAACCACATGCCCATCCAGAATGCCGCGCACCGCATCGGCCACGGGTTCATCATGGTCATCGCCTTCCACCAGCACGGTGAAAAGCGCGGTGATGGCGCCAGGCGCATTATCCGGCCCTGGCCCGGCGCGTTCCAGCAAGCGCGGCAATTCGGTAAAGACCGAAGGCGGATAACCGCGCGTGGCCGGTGGTTCCCCAACCGCGAGGCCAATTTCACGCAGCGCCAAGGCAAAGCGCGTGACACTATCCATCAGCAGCAGAACCTGCATGCCCTGATCACGGAAATGTTCGGCCACTGTCATGGCGGCATAGGCCGCTTCGCGGCGCAGCGGCGCGGCGCTATCGGATGTGGCGCAAACCACAACGCTGCGCGCCAATCCTTCAGGCCCCAAATCATCTTCAATGAATTCGCGCAATTCGCGCCCGCGTTCGCCGACCAGCGCAAAGACAATCACATCCGCAGCCAGACCACCCGCCAGCATGGCCATCAAGGTGGATTTGCCAACGCCGGAAGCCGCGAAAAGCCCAAACCTTTGCCCGCGCCTGACCGGGGTGAAAAGATCAAGCACACGCACGCCAAGCGGCAGCCGCACCCCAAGGCGGGAACGCTGCCCCGCCGCCGGCGCCGGCGCATGGGTTGGGCGCTGGACAGCGCCTGGTGCCGGCACGGGCCCGCCATCCAGCGGCCTGCCCATCGGGTCCAGCACGCGCCCAAGCCAGGCATCGGAAACCGGCAAGGCAGGGCGTGGCGCGAGCGTGGCCCGCATGCCGGCGGTCAGGCCCGTGAGCGGCCCAAGCGCAATCGCCTGTGCCTTGCCATCGCGAAACCCTGCGATTTCCGCCATGACGGGCGCGCCGGTGGGCGGGGTGATCGCGACCCGATCCCCAATGGCGGCCAAATGGCCGAAGCCTTCCAGCGTGATGGTGAGCCCCGTGATAGCATTGACGCGGCCATGCACCCTTTCGCGTGGAAGGGCACCCAGGGCAGCGGCGGTGGCGTGGAAATCAGGCAGCATTTAGGGCCCTTACCACGAAGTGGCAACGCGCGGGTAAAGAAGAAAGCCCCTCACCGCCAATCACCATGCCTCATCTGGGCCGCAGCGTGCCCCCCACCTGACGCGGCGGAAAGGCAGCGAGCGATTCTTGATGCGCTTCCATGATATCCTTGATCTGCCCGCCCAGAAACGCCTTGCGCATGGCCAGCAGGTTGGAGCGATGCCCATCGCGTTGTTCGAAGGGGTCCATGCGCAGATTGAAGATCAGCGCGCTTTCGACGGAGGGATCGAAGAAGCCATCCCGCGTCTGGAAATGCGCCTTCCACGGGCCAAACCGCACGGCGGTCATCCGTGATTCATTGTACATGATCTGCACTTGCCGCGCGCTGGCCGCCCCTTCGGTCCAATGCGCCAGATTGTTCAGACCATCAATATGCACATTATGGCTGGCGCGCAGCCGCGCCGCCACATCAGGCACGCCGGCGGCAGCGGCAAAGGTGGTGAACAGATCCATATGGCTTTGAATGCCGTTGGAAACGGAACCCGCCCGGATGCGCGCTGGCCAGCGGATCAGCATGGGCACGCGCACGCCACCTTCCCAGGTTGTCGCCTTCTCACTTCTGAAGGGTGTGGTGCCGCCATCGGGCCACCAGGCCGCCATGGCGCCATTGTCTGACGTGAAGGCGATGATGGTATTGTCGCGAATGCCAAGCTGATCCACGCGGTCCAGAATGCGCCCGACCTGCGCATCCAATTCCATCAGGCCAGAGCCATAAATATCATCGCCCGATGAATGCGGCTGCGCCAATAATCGGCTTTCTGGCCTGAGATAAGTGTAGATATGCATGCGCGTCGGGTTGTGCCACAGGAAGAAGGGCTGGCGGGCGCGGGCGCTGTCTTCAATAAAACGCAGCGAACGGTCGAGGAATTCATCATCCACCGTTTCCATGCGTTTGCGTGTGAGTGGCCCCGTATCCGTGCAGCGCTGCGCGCCCCAGGGCCGAAACGCGCATCCGTCACCGGCGCCGGGTTATCTGCGGTCATCGCCACGCAATCCAAAACGCCGCGCGGGCGGTAGCGCGCATTGAAGCCGGGATCGGTCGGCCAATCCGGGTCTTCCGGCTCATCTTCCGTGTTCAGGTGATAGAGATTGCCGAAGAAGCTGTCGAAGCCATGCACCGTCGGCAAATGGCGATTGAGATCGCCCAGGTGATTCTTGCCGATCTGCGCCGTGCGATAGCCCTGCGCGCGCAGCACCGTCGCAAGCGTTGGATCACGCTGATCAATCCCAATTGGGGAGCCCGGCACACCTACCGTGGTCAGCCCGGTGCGGATCGGCATTTGCCCGGTGATGAAGGCAGCGCGGCCCGGCGTGCAGGTAGGTTCCGCGTAATGATCGGTGAACAGCATCCCTTCCCGCGCCAGGCGATCCAGGTTCGGTGTTGGCACCATCATGCCATGGCTATAGGCACCGACATTCCAGTAGCCGACATCATCGGCCATGATCATGATGATGTTGGGCCGGGATGCCGTACCCGGCGCGGCAGGCTGGGCCGAGGCACCGCGCAGTAGCCCCGGCGCCACCCCGGCAAAGGCCGCGGCCAGACCGCCGCCCAGCATCGCCCTTCTGTTGGTCATTTCCGCTACTCCGAGCTATCCATGCAACGAAATTAACCTACCCTTGGCAGGGGCGCCACGTCCAACGCTTGATTCTTGCCCCCCTTCGGCCCAAGGATCATCTACATGATCCTGCTGATCGACAATTATGACAGTTTCACCTTCAACCTCTTCCACTTCCTGGGCGATCTGGGCGCCAGGGTGGAGGTAAGGCGAAACGACGCCATAGACCCGCAAGGGGTGCTGGCGATGAAGCCCGAAGCCGTGGTGCTCTCCCCCGGCCCCTGCACGCCGAATGAGGCCGGCATCTGCCTGCCGCTGATCTCCTTGGCGGCTGAGGTGAAGCTGCCGATTCTGGGCGTTTGCCTTGGCCATCAGGCCATTGGCCAGGCTTTTGGCGGGCGCGTGGTCCGCGCGCCGGAACCCGTGCATGGCAAGGTTTGGGATGTGCATCATGGCGGGACGGATATCTTCGCTGGCCTGCCCTCGCCTTTTTCAGCCACGCGCTATCATTCGCTGATTGTGGAACGCGAAACGCTGCCCGCAAGCCTCCGCCCCACCGCCTGGACGGAAGATGGGCTGATCATGGGCCTGGCGCATCGCGACTTGCCGGTCTGGGGGGTGCAATTCCACCCGGAAAGCATCGCCTCTGCCCATGGCCACGATATTCTGCGCAATTTCCTGAAACTGGCCGGCGCCAGCCACGGCGCTGCCGTCCCGGCCTGATCCCATGTCGCTGAAACCCATCCTTGCGCGGCTCGCTGATGGTGCGCGGCTGACGGAGATCGAGGCCGAGGAAGCCTTCGGCATCATCATGGCCGGGGAAGCGACCCCAGCGCAGATCGCCGGCATGCTGATGGCGATGCGCGTACGTGGCGAAACCGTGGAGGAAATGACTGGCGCGGTGCGCGCCATGCGTGCGCGCATGGTTGCGATTGAAGCACCTGCAGGCGCCATGGATATCGTTGGCACCGGGGGGGATGCGGCGGGCACACTCAATATCTCAACCACCACCGCGATGGTGGTGGCGGGCTGCGGCGTGCCGGTGGCGAAGCACGGCAATCGTGCGCTGTCGTCGAAATCTGGCGCGGCGGATGCCATCTCGGCGCTTGGCATTTCGCTGGACGTGCCGATGGAAAAGCTACCAGAAGTGCTGCGCGAAGCCGGGATGGTGTTCCTGATGGCGCCGCGCCATCACGCATCCATGCGCCACGCCGCCGGCCCGCGCATGGAATTGGGCACGCGCACGATTTTCAACCTGCTCGGCCCGCTCGCCAATCCTGCCCGCGTCACGCGGCAAATGACCGGCGCCTTTTCCCCGCAATGGCTGCGCCCCATGGCGGAAACCCTCGCGCGGCTTGGCACCGAACGCGCCTGGCTGGTGCATGGGCAGGGGCTGGATGAGCTGACACTTGCCGGTGAAAGCCAGGTGGTGGCGCTGCAAGGTGGCGCCATTCGCGAATTTACCGTGACGCCGGAAGATGCCGGCCTCAGCCGCGCCCCGGCCTCGGCGCTCAAGGGCGGGGATCCGGCGGAAAACGCCGCTGCCTTGGAAGCCCTGCTGCGCGGCGCCCATGGCGCCTATCGCGATGTTGTTTTGCTGAACGCTGCGGCGTCGCTGATCGTCGCCGGCCAGGCGGCGGACCTCAAGGCCGGGGTGGCCATCGCTGCCCGGGCCATAGACGAAGGCGCCGCGTTTGGAGTATTGGCGCGCCTCTGGGCGCTTTGCCCCCCCAAGGACCCCCCTGGATGAATGCACCCCATATCTCGGTGCCCTCGACCGATGCCGCATCGGTCCCTGACACCCTGGCCCGTATCCTGGCCGACAAGGCACGCGAAGTCGCCGAGCGGATGGACATCACGCCGCAGGCGGAAATCGAACGCCGCGCGGCAGCCGCGCCGCCTTTGCGCGATTTCGTGGGCGCGCTGTGTGAGCGGATTGGTGAAGGGCGCACCGGGCTGATTGCGGAAATCAAGCGCGCTTCGCCTTCCGGTGGCTTGATCCGCGATCCGTTTGAACCCGGCAACCTTGCCCGCGCTTATGAAACCGGCGGCGCGGCATGCCTTTCAGTGCTGACCGATGTGCCCTGGTTCCAAGGCGCGGTGGAGCATCTGGAAGCCGCGCGCGCCGCCTGTTCCCTGCCCGTGCTGCGTAAGGATTTCATGATCCATCCCTGGCAGGTGTTTGAAGCCCGCGCCATGGGCGCCGATTGCATCCTGCTGATCATGGCCGCGCTGACCGATGCACAGGCCAGCGAATTGGAAGCCATCGCGCGGTCGCTTGATATGGCAGTGCTGGCGGAAGTGCATGATCGGCGCGAATTGGACCGCGCGCTTGGCTTGGAAACGCGCCTGATCGGCATCAATAACCGCGATCTCCGCACACTACAGACGGATCTCGCGACCAGCGAGGCGCTCGCGCCCCTGGTGCCGGCAGATCGCCTGCCGGTGGCCGAAAGCGGCATTCGCACGCCCGATGATGTGCGCCGCATGGCCGCTGCCGGGGCGCGCTGCATTCTGGTGGGCGAGCATCTGATGCGCCAGGCCGATGTCGCCGCCGCCGCGCGCGAATTGGTGGACGTGTCCTGACCGAACAGCGCCTTACGCATTTTGATGCCGCGGGTCGCGCGGCCATGGTGGATGTCTCGCCGAAGGCTGAGGCAGCGCGGACGGCCACCGCACGCGGGCGCATTGTGATGGCGCCGGCAACGCTTGCGCTGATCCGGGAAGGCCGCGCCGGCAAGGGCGATGTGCTGGGCGTCGCGCGGCTCGCCGGCATCATGGCGGCGAAGCGCACATCCGATTTGATCCCGCTCTGCCATCCGCTGATGATCTCAAAAGTTTCGGTTGATCTGGAACCGGAAGGCGATGATGCCATTATCATCGAAGCCACTGTCAGCCTGACCGGCAAGACGGGGGTGGAGATGGAAGCACTCACCGCCGTCAGCATCGCAGCGCTTACCGTCTATGACATGGTGAAGGCGGTGGATCGCGGCATGCGGATTGAAGATATCCGCCTGGTCCATAAGGCCGGCGGCAAATCGGGCGAGTTCATCGGTGGCTGAGAAGGGCGGCTTGCTGCCGGTTGAGGAAGCCCGCGCGCGCATCCTGGCCGCGCTGACACCCACTGCTGCTGAGACTATTGCGATCCCTGAAGCCGCCGGGCGAGTGCTGGCGCGGCCATTGCTGGCGCGATTGACGCAGCCACCTGCCGCCGTTTCGGCCATGGATGGCTATGCTTTGCGCGCGACGGATGGCGTTTTGGGTGCCACGCTTGCCGTGATTGGCGCGGCGCCGGCGGGGCATCCCTTTGCGGGAGTGGTTGGCCCCGGCCAGGCCGTGCGGATTTTCACCGGTGGCTTTGTGCCCGAAGGTGCGGACTCGATCCTGTTGCAGGAAGATGCCGAAGCGGCTGATGGCGCTGTGGTGGTCAAGGAAAGCGTCACCGCCGGGCGCTGGGTGCGCAAGCGCGGCTTGGATTTCGCTGAAGGTGACTCGCTTTTGGCGCAAGGCCGGCGGCTCACGGCGCGCGATATCGGCCTGGCGGCGGCCAGCAATAATCCCTGGCTCGCCGTGCATCGGCGTCCGCGCATCGGCATTCTGGCGACGGGGGATGAAATCGCCCTCCCCGGAGACCCCATCCCGCCCGGCGGCATTGTCAGTTCCAATGCCCATGCCTTGGCGGCCTTGATCCGTGCGGCGGGCGGCGAACCCATCGTGCTGCCCATCGCCCCCGATGATGCCAGCGCCATTGCCGATATCGCGGCCTCTGCCCAGGCCTATGACATGCTGGTGACCACTGGCGGCGCCAGCGTGGGTGAGCATGATCTGATCCAGCAGGCGCTGGGCGGTGAAGGCTTTGAACTCGGCTTCTGGAAAATCGCCATGCGGCCCGGCAAGCCGCTGATCTGGGGGCGGCTGGGGCGCGTGCCGGTGCTTGGCCTGCCGGGCAATCCGGTCTCCGCGCTGGTTTGCGCCATTATTTTCCTGCTGCCGGCTTTGGCGCGGCTTTCCGGCCTGCCAGGTGCGCCCACGCCCAGCCGGCGCGTGATCTGCGCCACCGCCTTGGTCGAGAATGACCGCCGCGCCGATTTCCTGCGCGCCAGCCTCGAAGCGGATGATGAGGGTCGCGTCACGGTGCGGCCCTTCCCGGTGCAGGATAGCTCCATGCTCGCCACACTGGCGCGCGCTGATGCGCTGGTGCTGCGCGCGCCCTTCGCGCCCGCCTTGCCGGCGGGGGCGGAGGTGGAGGCGATTATCCTCGGCGAATTGGGGGTTTGATCCGGCGCTATTCCGCGCGGATGCCCAATTGCCGGATCAGCGGGCCAAATTCGCCCCAGAGCTTGCGCATGTGCCGTAGCATCGCCTCTGGCCCCAGCGGGTCAATGTCAAACCCCACAGCCTCATAGCGTTGGCGCACTTCAGGCACCTGCATGCCGTCGCGGATTTCGGTATAAATCCGGTCAATGATCGGGCGCGGTGTGCCGGCTGGCACCATCAGCCCATTCCAGCCGCCGACATCATAATCCGCCGGGCCACCCACCGCGGCAACCGGCGGAATCCCCGGCACCTGCACGGATGGCTTACCGGTGCTGAGGCCGAGCGCGCGCAATTGCCCATCGCGCACCAGCCGACCGGCAGCGGCGGGCGTGTCAAAACCAAAATCCACCTGACCACCAAGCAAAGCTGCCAGCGCCGGACCGCTGCCCTGGAAGGGCACATGCAGCGCATCCAGCCCGGATTTCGCCAGAAACAGCGCGCAGACCAAATGCTGCGCGCCACCAATGCCCGAGGAATTGAAGCTATATTTGCCAGGATTCGCCTTCACCAGCGCCATGAAGCTCCGCAAATCCTGCGCGGGGAAATCGGGCTTCACCAGCAGCATGAAGGGCGCGATGCCGAAGATCACCACCGGCGCCAATTCGCGTTCCACATCATAGGGTGTGCGCTGGACCAGCGGCCCAAAGGAAATAGGCCCGATCGAGGCTGACAGGATTACATTGCCATCCGGCGGCGCCTTCGCCACCAGATCGGTGCCGATTTGCCCGCCAGCACCGGGGCGGTTTTCCGGCACCACCACCTGGCCGAGGCGTTCCGAAAGCCGCTGCCCGGCGAGCCGCCCGACCACATCCGTCGCTTGCCCCGGCGGCCAGGGGATGACCATGCGGATTTGCCGATTGGGCCAGGGTGCCTGCGCGGCGGCGGGGCTAATGGCGCCGCGCAGTATGACGGGCGCGGCCAGGGGTGAAAGCGCGGAAAGCGTAAGCAGCTTGCGACGATGGAACATGAAATCCTCCCGTTTCTTAGGGTCGTGGCGCCCCTTTTGAATGGATAGTCTTACCCAGTTCAGCTGATCGCGCCAGCGCCTTATACCGGCTGCAAAGGGCGATGCAGGCCGGCGGGCGGGATCACGATGATCGGATCACCCGCGCGCTGTATGCCGCCTTGGAGCACAATCGCCATGACGCCGGATTTACGGATCAGCCCGCCCGTGACGTCGCGCCCGAGCATGGCCGCCATCACAGGCCAGCGCTTGGATGTAGGGCGCGGTCATGCGCGGCCTTCCGGCCAAAGCGCAGCGATCCGGCCGATCAGCGCAGCGGTTGAAGCATCATGCGGCCTTTGCGGCGCGCCGGCGCCAAGTTCCGGCAGAATGGCGCTGGCCAATTGCTTGCCGAGTTCGACGCCAAATTGATCAAAAGGATTGATGCCCCAAAGCGCGCCCAAAACAGCGACCTTGTGTTCATACAAGGCCACCAATTGGCCGAGCGTGAAGGCGTCCAGGCGCGGCAGCAGCATGGTCACACTTGGCCGATCACCGGGGAAGATGCGATGCGGCAAAAGACGGGCGATGTCAGCCTCATGCACGCCAGCGGCGCGCATTTCGGCGGTGATCGCGGCTTCATCCTTGCCCATCAGCAGCGCTTCGGCTTGTGCGAGACCATTGGCCAGAAGTTTGCGATGGCTATCTGCATGCGCGTGATCCGGGCGCGCCACCAGGATGAAATCCACTGGCACAGGTGTTGTGCCCTGATGGAGCAATTGCATGAAGGAATGCTGCGCATTGGTGCCTGGTTCGCCAAATACCACAGGGCCGGAGGCGCGCTGCAAGGGCGCGCCGGAAACAGCGATGCGCTTGCCAAGGCTTTCCATTTCAAGCTGCTGCAAATGTGCGGGCAAGCGCGCGAGGCGTTCATCATAAGGCAGCACGGCGCGGCTTGGATAACCCAAGCCATTCACATGCCAGGCTTCGACCAACGCCAGCAGCACTGGCAGGTTTTCGGCCAGCGGTGCGTCCCGGAAATGTTGATCCATCACGCGCGCACCAGCCAGCAGCCGCGCGAAAGCATCCCAACCAAGCGTCAGTGCCAGTGATAGCCCAATCGCACTCCAGAGCGAAAACCGCCCGCCCACCCAATCGCGAAAACCAAAGACTCGATCAGGCGAAATCCCGAAAGCGCTGGTCGCCGCAAGATTGGTGGAAAGCGCGGCCATATGTTGTGTGGCACCGGCTTCACCAAGCGCCGCGCGCAGCCAATCACGCGCCAGCGCGGCATTGGCCATGGTTTCCTGCGTGGTGAAAGTTTTGGACGCCACCAGCACCAGCGTGCGCGCGGGATCAAGCCTGGCCTGCGTCTCGGCCCAGGCATGGCCGTCCACATTTGCCAAATAATGCCCGCGCAGCGGTGCCTTATCTGTCGATAGGGCGCGCGCCACCATGGCCGGGCCAAGATCAGAACCGCCAATGCCGATATTCAGCACATCGGTGTAGCGTTCACCCTTGGCTGTCAGCATGCGCCCTTCATGCACCGCGCGGGTAAATGCTTCCATGCGCGCACGCACGGCAATCATCCCGGGCATGATGTCTTCACTACCGGCGCGGAAAGCATCATCTGGTTCAGCACGCAGCGCCATATGCAGCGCGCTACGGCCTTCCGTTGCGTTCACCGCCGCACCCGCAAAAAGCCGTGCGCGAAAACCTGCGACATCGCGTGCTTCGGCCAATGCAAGCAGCGCGGCCAGCACGTCATCGGACAGCGCGGTTTTGGAAAAATCGAGCAGGATATCGCCGGCCTGCCGCGAATAACGCGCGAAGCGGTTTGGATCAGCGGCGAAAAGCGGGCGAATGGCACCAGCATTCGGCCGAGCCGCCAAAGCCATCAGCGCCGCCCAGGCGGCCTTGCTTGCATCATCTGCCATGCGCTTTGAATGACACGCCTCCACGGCGGGACTATGGCAGAAGCGACCGGCATTTAGCCATGGCGCACAACGCGCACCGGCGCCAGGATCGCCGCGCCAAGGGCCAGGAAGGCAATCACAGTCGCCAAGCCCCAAGCCTGGCTGCCGGTGGCGTCCGTCACCAGGGCGAGTGCCGCCGGGCCAAGAAAGCCCGTGACGCGCCCGGAAAGGGCGAAAAGCCCGAAATGCGCGGTGACTTCCTCGGGCGGTGCCATGCGCGCCATCAGCGTGCGCGATGCCGCCTGAGCCGGCCCCATGAACAGCCCCAACGCCAAGGCCAGCGCCCAGAACAGGGTTTTGTCATTGGCGAGCAGCAGGCAAGTGCCCAGCAAAATCATGGCGCCAAGGGCGATCAGGATGGTGGGTTTGGCGCCGAGCCGATCTTCGATCAGCCCAAAGCCCGCGGCCCCAAGCCCGGCCGTGACATTCATGGCAATGCCGAACAGCAAAATTTCTTCAAACCCCATACCATGCACGCCAGCGGCATAGATCGCGCCGAAAGCGAAAAGCGTATTGAGGCCATCAGTATAAAACAGCCGCGCAATCAGAAACCGCGCCATGGCCGGGCGGCGCGGCAGGCCGCGCAGAATATGCAGCGCCTCAGCCAGCCCGGCGCGCATCGCCTGCATCACGCCGGGGCGCGGCCCGGCGGGATCAGGCAGGGCCAACAGCACCGGCCAACCGAACACCAGGATCCAAACCGCCACCAATAGCGCCGTGGCGCGCACATGCTCCGCAGCACCGCGATCAAGGCCGAAGGGGGGTGGGTTGGGCTGGATGAACAGCACCAGCGCCAGTGCCAGGCAGGCAAGCCCACCCGCATAGCCAAGCCCCCAGGCAAGGCCGGAAAGCCGGCCCATGCGTTCTTCCGGCACCAGGCCGGGCAGCATGGCGTTGTAAAACACCGTCCCCAATTCAAAGGCGATGGTCGCCAGGCCAATGCAGATTAACGCATAAAGCGCATCCGCTGGATCAGGCCGCGCAAACCAGATCAGCGCGGTAAAAAGCGCAGTCAACAGCGTGCATAGCGCCAGCATGGCGCGCCGGCGCCGGCCTTGATCAGCAATGGCACCCAGAATGGGCGAAAGCACCGCAATGGCCAACGCAGCAAGCGTCTGCATCCAGCCCCATTGCGCCTGACCCGTCACTGGATCGGGCGCGATGCCTTGCGTGAAATAGGCCGCGATGACGAAGGTGGAAACCACCGTCGGAAAGCCGCTATTGGCCCAATCATATAGCGCCCAGGCGAAAGCCTTGGTCCGGCCTGGGCGTTCGGCCACTTGCGCTATTCCATGATCCCCTTGGGTCCGCGCGCAATGGCAACGGCGCCGGTGCGTGAAACCTCGGCCAGCCCAATCGGGCGCATCAGCGCCACGAAAGCATCAATCTTGTCGCCATTGCCGGTCATCTCAAGCACAAAGCTTTCTGTTGTGGCATCCACCACGCGCGCACGGAAGGCATCGGCCAGACGCAACACTTCCATGCGGTTTTCGCCGCGGCCGACAACCTTGATCAGCGCCAATTCGCGCGTCAGATGCGGGCCTTCGATCGAAAGGTCAGACACCTTATGCACCGGCACCAGCCGATCCAACTGCGCCTTGATCTGTTCAATCACCATATCCGTGCCGCTGGTGACGACCGTGATGCGTGAAATCTGCCCCGTTTCATCCACCGGTGCCACCGTCAGGCTATCAATATTATAGCCGCGCCCTGAGAACAGGCCGATCACGCGGGCCAACACGCCGGCTTCGTTTTCAACCAGCACAGCAATGGTCGCGGCGCGTTGGCCGCCTTTCATGTCAGACATCGCGCTGTTCCTCAGACCAGGACCTTGCCTTCATCGGTGACGCCGGCGACGCCACCTTCCTGGCCAGGGGCCAGAATCATCTCATTATGCGCGGCACCGGATGGGATCATGGGGAAGCAGTTTTCATCCTTGGCCACACAGATATCGGCAATCACGGGTTTGTCTATTGCGATCATTTCCCGGATTACACGATCAAGATCATCAATGCCTTCCGCGCGCATGCCAACCGCATGGAAGCTTTCCGCGAGCTTCACGAAATCCGGCAGCGACGCCGAATAGCTTTCGGAATAGCGCCCGCCATGCAGCAATTCCTGCCATTGCCGCACCATGCCCATATATTCATTGTTCAGAATAAACACCTTCACCGGCAGGCGGTATTGCGCGAGCGTGCCCATTTCCTGAATATTCATCAGGATTGAAGCTTCGCCCGCGATATCAATCACGAGCGCATCCGGATGCGCGATCTGCACGCCCATCGCCGCCGGCAGCCCATAGCCCATGGTGCCAAGCCCGCCCGAGGTCATCCAGCGATTGGGCTTGTCAAAGCCGAAATACTGCGCCGCCCACATCTGATGCTGACCAACTTCGGTGGTGATGAAGGTATCACGCCCCAATTCGCGGGTGATTTCATAAAGCCGCTTCACCGCATGCTGCGGCTTGATGATTTTGCTTTCCTGACGATAGGCCAAGCAATCCTTGCCGCGCCATCCCTCAATCTGGCGCCACCAGGCGGCGATTGCACTCTTGTCCTGCGGCGCTTCATCCGCCTTCCAGGCTTCGATCATGGCGGCCAGCACAGCGCGCGCATCGCCCACAATCGGCACATCCACCGCGACATTCTTGTTGATGGAAGAGGGATCAATATCCGCGTGGATCTTCTTAGACCCAGGTGAGAAGGCATTGAGCCTGCCCGTCACGCGGTCATCAAAACGTGCGCCGATATTGAACATGACATCGCAGCCATGCATCGCCAGATTGGCTTCATAAGTGCCGTGCATGCCAAGCATGCCAAGGAATTGCGGATCCTCTGCCGGGAAGGCGCCAAGCCCCATCAGCGTATTGGTGCACGGCATGCCTGTCATGCGGACAAATTCACGCAGCAAGCGCGATGCTTCCGGCCCGGCATTGATCACGCCGCCACCGGCATAGACAATCGGGCGATGCGCGCGCTTCAAAAGCCGCACGGCTTCACGAATGCCCTTGGCATCGGGTTCGGTGCGCGGGCGATAGGAACGATGGCTTTGCGTGGTCGCTTCCCGATAGGGCGCCTTGTTGATCAAAATATCCTTCGGCAGATCAATCACTACCGGGCCAGGGCGGCCGGATTTCGCGACGTAAAACGCCTCATGCATTACGCGCGAAAGATCTTCGGATTTCTTGACCAGATAGTTGTGCTTGGTCGCGGGCCGGGTGATGCCGGTGGTATCGGCTTCCTGAAAGGCATCATTGCCGATCAAATGCGTCGGCACCTGGCCGGTCAGACAAATCACGGGGATGGAATCCATCAGCGCATCCACGAGGCCCGTCACGGCATTGGTGGCGCCTGGGCCAGAGGTGACCAGCACCACGCCAACCTTGCCGGTGGACCGCGCATAGCCTTCCGCCGCATGCACCGCCGCCTGTTCATGGCGCACCAGAATGTGGCGAATGGCGTTCTGCTGGAAAATCGAGTCATAGATCGGCAGCACGGCGCCACCGGGATAGCCGAAGATCACCTCCACGCCGTTATCCTTCAGCGCGCGCAATACGACCTCGGCACCCGACAGGGTCAGGGCTTCAGTGCTGGGCGGGGCTTGGGTCGCGGCGGACATGGATCACTTCCTTCATGAAAAGCAACCGGCCCCAAAAGTTCAGGGCCGGCGAGGAGGGGCCTGTTAGACCCTCGAATCGGGGGCGTCAACGGATAAAATCAAGAAATGCGAAAAATTTGGCTGATTCACTTTCCGAAAATTGCGCCAAATCTTCAAATCGCGCATTTATGATATAAGTACGTTCTGGCGGGGCCAGTTCATGGTGGCGGAACCAAGTGGCTTGCCGCTTGGTATATTGCCCGGTCGCCAGGATGGCGCAGGCAGAGACTTCCTCAGGCGTGAGCCGCCCGGCGAGCATGGCGGCGATTTCCGGCACGCCCAAGGCCCGCATGGCCGGCAGCGCGGGGTCCAAGCCTTGCGCCAATAGGGCGCGCACTTCTTCAACCGCGCCCCCCGCCATCATCGCCGCCCAGCGCGCGGCGATGGCGGCACGCAGCCTATCGCGCGGCGGGTCCAGCAGAATGGCGGCGAAGCGCCAGGGCGCGGGGGCGGCGCTTGGTTCTGCCTGCCAGGCCGCGATGCCGCGCCCGGTGCCGCGCCAGACCTCCCAAGCGCGGGCGATGCGCTGGCTGTCACTGGGCCTGAGGCGCACGGCAGAGGCAGGGTCTTCAGACGCCAGCCGCGCATGCAGGGCGGCCGGGCCTTCTTCGGCCAAAAGCCGGCGGGCTTCGTCGCGCGCGGGCGGGGGGATGGGCGGGATGGCGGCAAGCCCTTGGGTCAGCGCCGCGCAATACATGCCGGTGCCGCCGCAAATAATGGGGAGCTTCCCCGCTGCCTGGACTTCTTCCATCGCCGCCAACGCAGCATCGCGCCACCAGGCGACGGAGGCAGCCTCAGCGGCAGGGCGCACGCCGTAAAGCAGATGCGGCGCGCGGGCTTCATCCGTGGCGCTTGGGCGGGCGGTGATGATGTGGAGTTCCCGATAGAGCTGCATGCTATCGGCGTTTATGATGGTGCCGCCCAAGCGTTCGGCGACGGCCAGCGCAAGGGCGGATTTGCCGGAGGCCGTCGGCCCCACAACGAAAAGTGCCTTTGGTTTTAAAGCGGCCGATTCACTGCTCCGGTCATTCGACCTCTGCAGATCGGACGCTTGGTTTGAAGCGGCCGATTCACTGCTCCGGTCATTCGACCTTTGCAGATCGGACGCTTGGTTTGAAGCGGCCGATTCACTGCTCCGGTCATTCGACCTTTGCAAATCGGACGCTTGAGGTTGAAACTCATTCACGGCGCGGGCATAGGCCAGATATGGAAAAGGTTTTGACCCTGATCGCGCCGCGCGGCGCGCTTGCCCCGGAACATCACGCCAAGGTCGCCGCAGCGCTGCGAAACGCGGGCGCTGAAGTCGGTGCCGCAGCGCCGCTTGCTGCGCAAGAGGCTGCCGATCTCCCCTTCGCTGACCTGCCGCTGGAAGTTGCCGATCGCGCGGCGCGGACGGCGCTGGAAGGCAGCCCCGTTGATGCCATCGCGCAGGAAGCGGCGGGGCGGCGCAAGCGCCTGCTGATTGCCGATATGGACAGCACCATGGTCACCAGCGAAACGCTGGATGAACTGGCCGGTGAGGCCGGGCTGAAGGAAGAAATCTCGGCCATTACGCGGCGCGCCATGAATGGCGAATTGGATTTCGAAGGGGCGCTGCGGGAACGCGTTGGCATGCTGAAGGGCCTGGCCATGGAAGCGCTGGAACGCACCTGGGCCACCACCGCCCTGATGCCAGGCGCCGAGGAATTGGTCGCGACCATGCGCGCCCATGGCGCGCGCTGCGCGCTGGTGTCCGGCGGCTTCACCTATTTCACGGGCCGGGTCGCGGAACGGCTCGGCTTTCATGAACATTACTCCAATACCCTGCTGCATCAGGGCGGCCGGCTGACCGGCCTGGTGGGTGAGCCCATCCTGGGCCGCAATGCCAAGCTGGTTACGCTGAAGCGCCTGGCAGCGGAAGAAGGGATTGGGCTGACGGCGTCCCTCGCGGTCGGCGACGGCGCGAATGATCTGGACATGGTGGGCGCGGCTGGGCTTGGCGTGGCGTTCAAAGCGAAGCCCGTGGTGGCGGCGGCGGCGCGGGCGCGCGTTGATCATGCGGATTTGCGCGCACTGCTATTCGCGCAGGGCTATCGGGCGGAGGAGTTTCGCGCCGCGCTTTGAGGCTGCGGGGTTTTTCAAGGTTAAGACCGGTGTTGCAGCGGGGGGACAAATTGATGGGGCAGCAGATTAAAAACGGGCCATCGGAACGCGCCGCGCTCACGGAACTGCTCAAGCAGCGGCGGTCAGGCAGGTTCATCTCCGCAGAGGAGATGAATCATCGCCTTGAGGAAATGCTCAAGGCAAAGCTGATATCCACTGCCTCACGTAAAGATTGACCAAAACATCCGCGCACTCGTGATCGCGAGGAACACCGCAAAGGCGCGCTTCAACAACAAGGGCTGGATGGTATGCGCGAGCTTCACGCCCCAGGGGGTCGCGATGATGGATGTGGGCGCAATCAGCGCAAAGCCAATCAGGCTGACATAGCCGAGCGAGAAGGGCGGCACCCGCGGATCGCTCCACCCGCCCCAGATCAGGCCGATGGTGGCGGGGATGGCGATGATCACGCCAAAGGCTGATGCGGTCGCGACCGCGGCGCGGATCGGATAACCCAGCAAGGACAGCAAAGGCACACCCAAGGTGCCGCCACCAATGCCCATCAAGGCGCTGATCGAACCGATGCCAAGCCCAAGTGTCGCGCGCGGCGCGGCTTCCGGCACGCGATCTGCCAATTTGAAGTCCAAGCCGGTGAAGCCCATGTTGAAGGCCACCAACAGGGCAACAAGGGCGAAAATCGCCGTCTGTCCCTCACCCCGCACATAAACCGCGAGCGAAGTGCCCACCACCACGCCGGCCAACATGCTCGGCCAAATGGAACGCACGAGCGCCATATCCATCGCCCCTGTCGCGCGGTGCTTGCGCGCCGATTGGATGGAGGTTGGGATAATGGTGGCGAGTGCGGTCGCGACCGCAACCTTCATCAGCACCGCCTCAGGTATGCCAAACAGCGGAAAGACATTGAACAACAGCGGCACAATCACAATGCCGCCGCCCACGCCAAGCAGGCCCGCGAGTGTGCCGGAAACCAGGCCCGTCGCCGCCATCGCCAAAGCCAGGGCACCGAGCCAGAGCGGATCATTCAGATAGGTCATATTTATCCCAAGCCGCGCTGTGCCGTCCTCAACGGGCGTGGCATAGAACTGTGTGGCTTACGCGTCACCCCATTGGGATGCGTGGAAGGGAGTGTTTTAGATGGCTGATGCACGAATTCTGGGCGTTTTGGGCGGCATGGGGCCGCTGGCGAGTGCATGGTTCATGCAGCGCCTGACGTTGCTGACACCGGCGGAGCGTGATCAGGACCATATCCCCGCAATCCTGTGGTCCGACCCGCGCGTGCCGGACCGCACGGCGGCGCGGGTTGCGGGCGGGGAAGACCCTTTGTCGGCGCTGGTGCGCGGCATTCGCGGGCTGGAAGCCGCCGGCTGCGGTGCCATCGCCATTCCCTGCAACACCGCCCATGGCTGGTATGATGGGATGGTTGCCGCGACGAAGCTTCCCATTCTGCATATTGTGGATGCGGCGGGTGCTGAGTTGCAGCGGCTTGGGGTTGCGGGCGGGCGCATTGGCGTGATGGGCACGGCAGGCACACTCGCGATGCGGCTTTATCAGCAAAGGCTTGATGCGCTTGGCTATGAATGCCTGACGCCGAGCGATGATGAAATGCAAAGCCGCGTTACGCCCGCGATCACGGCAGTGAAGGCGAATAAGCTTGTCGAATCCTATGAACCCTTGGCGGAAGTGGCGCAGAGCCTGATGGCGCGGGGTGCGCGGGCGGTAGTGCTGGGGTGTACGGAAATACCGCTTGGCATCGCGGCGGGGCCGGCGCTACCGTTTCCGGTGGCGGATACCATTGATGCGCTGGCGCGGGCGGCGATTGGCTGGGCGAAGGGGTAACGAGTAATGCGGGGCATCATGCTGGCCAATACAAACGCCCTAGGAATATGAGATGCGCGTCGCCCCTAGTGTTCTCCGATAGCTCTTTTTCTCCGCGGTATTGGATTGTTTGAGAAAGTGAACTTTGACGCTCGCCCTTAACTACCTTCGCAGGTCCCCGGGTGCTGGCAGCGGCGGTCAGCGGGTCAGCGCAGCGAAAAAGAGCGACATAAGGGGGGGATGTTTTTAGGTAAAAACACAGATCGCGGCACTCCGCATCGCTCCATTAAACCAATTTTTCCGATTGCCCATGGCACTACTAGTATATTAATGTGTTTTTGCAACGAGGTGCCAATGGTCGTACGAATTTTGCCAAAAATTAGTTTAGCACTTGGCTGTGGACTAGTTTTGGCTGGATGCCAGCAGAACGCGAACTGGGCCAATGAATTCGCTTTGAAAGCTGGGGCTCCCCTCCCGAATGCAGCCCAACTGCGCGAACGCGAGAGTGCGCGCTTTGCGTTACGCGACGAGACGACACTCCTGGTGGAGGCAACTGCAGTTCTTCAGGATCTAGGCTTCACGGTGGAGGAGAGCGCGCCTCGCCTTGGTGTATTGGCTGGCGCAAAGGATCGCGACGCCACGGAAGTTGGGCAAGTGGCTGGGCAAATCGCTATAGCCGTAGGACTCGCTCTTCTGGGCGTTCAGTACAACCCTGTTTGGGATAAGGATCAATTTATTCGCTTTACACTGACAACCCTTCCCCTCAAGTCGGAGGGTGCAGTCAAGATGCGCGTAAGTTTTGAGCGTATCATTGTGAATAATCAGGGCCTCGCAAGGGCGGAAAGGCTCGATGCACCTGTCCAGCCCCCTTTTTATGTACCGGTGATTTATGGGTTTACTAAGTATGTTTCGGGTGCCGGCGGCCGCATGCCGAGGGCGTGGTGTGGCCGGATATGGTTATATTGGTTGAGCCATTGATTGATGATGGCCTGGGCCTGGCGGGTGGTGCCAAACCAT